>Ga0209689_1001067_pt1 | contig 20101 bp, 17 predicted proteins | sample GraSoiAngelo_149_FD_187119 | JGI IMG/M metagenome (GOLD analysis project Ga0209689, IMG submission 187119) | Grasslands soil microbial communities from the Angelo Coastal Reserve, California, USA - 14_1009_09_30cm (SPAdes) (version 2) | ecosystem: Environmental > Terrestrial > Soil > Grasslands ... | reverse complement strand
CTGGTTTTCAGGTGAACGCGAGGTTTTCGTCGCAGAAGAAAACGGCGAGATTGTAGGTACTTACTTTCTGCAAGCAAATCAGCAAGGTGGCGGCGCGCACGTCGCAAATTGCGGCTACATGACAGCCGTCACCGCAACCGGCCGCGGTGTGGGCCGCGCCATGTGCGCGCATTCGCTTGACCATGCGCGCGAGCGCGGATTTCGCGCGATGCAATACAATTTCGTCATCGGTACCAACGAACGTGCCGTCCGTCTGTGGCAGAGCTTCGGGTTTGAGACCGTCGGCCGCCTTCCCAACGCTTTCCTTCATCCAAGCTTGGGCTATGTCGACGCGTACGTGATGTGTCGCGATCTCTAGTGGTGGTACAGTTTGAAACACCATGAAAGGCAACGTCTGGGAAATCGTTAGAAAAGAAGATGGAACTTTCGAAATGTTCCACAAGGGAGAACTGTTGCACGGCTCGATCCCAGATAGGTGGCTTGAAGATCAGCTGGTCCGTTATGGCTTCTGCGGGGAGGAGTACCGCGACATCCGTCGGCAACTAGATCAGTTCGGGAAAGCGAAAATTGTCCTCTAGCCCAGTGCAATTTGCGCTTCTGCGCGCGGCTATGCTACACATGCTGCATGCCCGATTTTGCTGCTCCCGTCGAACGACTCATCGATGAACTGAAACATCTTCCCGGAATTGGCCAGAAGACCGCGCAGCGGCTGGCCTTTCACTTGCTGCGAGCGGCGCCCGAGGACGCATTGGCGCTCGCGGACGCCATTCGCGACGCCAAAGAGAAAATCCGTGCTTGCTCTATCTGCTCCAACATTACGGATTCCGATCCGTGCTTGTATTGCGTGGGCCCGACGCGCAGCAAGAAGACGATTTGCGTAGTCGAAGAAGCCCACAACATCATGGCCATCGAGAAAACGCGGACCTACACCGGCATGTATCACGTGTTGGGCGGGTCGCTCTCGCCGCTTTCGGGGCGCGGACCGGAGCAACTGCACATCAAATCGCTGATCGAGAGATTGAAGGGCGCCAGCGTTGAAGAAATTATCATTGCCACAAATCCTACTGCCGAAGGCGAAGCCACTGCCGTTTACCTTTCCAAGCTCTTGAAGCCATTAGGCGTGCGCGTCACGCGAATCGGCGTCGGAATTCCCGTGGGCGCGGACCTCGAGTACGCCGACGAAGTGACCATGCTGAAGGCCCTGGAAGGCCGGCGGGATTTGTAGGCATCCAAACGGCCTACTCGTTTTAGACCGCAATAGGCGAACAGCAGCATTACTCCCAGTACCCTCAAGACGCTCTAGCAAATCCTCCCATTTAGGTATAAAGTTTGATTCCTGAGGTGGCTGTCCTCCCACCGAACCTTGGGCAGCTGCCGTCTGGCTGACAGGAGGTGCGCTAATGCCGAGCCTGGCGCACTACATGACGCAGTACGATCACGAGCACGAATCCGGCTGGAACAAATTCCTGCATGGCGTTGGTATCCCGATGATTTTTGTCGGGATTATCCTTCTGCTTTTCACAAAATGGATCCTGGGAGCGGGAATTTTCCTGGGCGGATGGGTGCTTCTTTTTCTCGGCCACCGGATCGAGGGAAACCGTCCGGCGTTTTTTCAGGGACCTATTTATTTGTTGGTTGGGCCAATCTGGGTTGCAAAGGAAGCATGGATGTTCCTAACGGGCACGCACCGCAGGCCGACCTCGGAAGGCACTCCGCAAAGTGACGCGACGAAGTAGATGCAGCGATTTCAATCGTCTGCGCGAAATCTTAAAATACTGAGGGCCGGTGGTGGTCTATATGAACGATTCAGGCAGCAATTTTGCCGACGAGACAATGGAAATGGTGTCTGAAAACGCCAATAACGCCAGTGCGGAATTAAGGAAGCGCCGTAGCACGCGGATCGTGCAGGCGGTTCCGCTGCTCGTGACTGGTGTCGATGCGCTGGGGCGTCCGTTCGTGGAACGGACTTCGTCGCTGATTATCAATTGCCATGGCTGCCGATACCAGTCCAAACACTACGTCCTGAAAAACATGTGGGTGACGATGGAAATCCCGCACCCGGAGACAGGACAGCCGCCCCGCACGGTGCGCGGTAGAGTGGCATGGATTCAGCGGCCACGGACGGTGCGGCAGCTCTTTCAAGTGGCTCTGGAGCTGGAAGCTTCCGGCAACGTCTGGGGCATTGGGTTTCCTCCGGAAGACTGGACAGCGTTCCCCGAGCCGGGGCAGTTCGTGATGAAGCTGGATGGAGCGCCGGAGTCATCGCCGTTGCCTCCTCAAGCGGATGAAACGGAAGCGGAGCCACATTTGCCCCATTTGAACGAACCCGACCTTCTGGCGGGCACTGAAGCGGATAATTTACGAGTGTTTCCTGCTCCGGCGAGCGCGACGGATGCATCGTTACAGTTGGCGCGACAAGTGGCGCGGTTGGTGGCGGATGCCAAGCAGCAAATTCAGGCGGCAACGCGAGAGGCAGCTTCGCAAGCCGTGTCGGCGGAGCGCCGGCTGTCCTTCGAGCAGTGGGAGCAGAAGTTCGCCGCAGGGCGCGCGGTGATCGAGAATGAGACTGCGCAGGCCATTGAAAAATTTCAGCAGGAAGCGGATGAGCATTCACGCACAGCTCATGCAGCGGCAGCCGAGGCGGTGCGCACGGAATTGCCGCGATGGCTCGCGCCACAGCTTGAACAACTCACACGCGATTTGACGGAGAGTCTCTCGCGGGAAGGTGCTACCCAGCGCGGCGAACACGCGCAGCGGCTGGAAACTTCATCGGAAGCTCTGGGAACTGCTTGCCAGAAAGCAGAGGAAACAGCCGCTCGGTTGAACGCTCAGACGGAGCAGTTGGAAGCAACAATTGTTGCGCGCGTGGAGTCGGCGACACAGGCCCTTGAGGAAACGGCGAAGCGGACGGAAGAAACGGCGTCTACCCAGCGTGAGGCGCTGCTCGCCGCGGCCCAGGAGATTCAGCAACAGGTAACAGCCGCGCTGGCGTCGACGCAATCGTCCTTGCACGGGCAGCTTGCAAGTGAATTGGAAGCGGCGCAAACGCGCTGGCAAGCAGCCATCGAGAGCACGCTCGCGGAGGCCCAGGATCGCGCGGCGGGTGGTCTGAATGAGCACGCGCGCGGCTGGATGGATCAGCTGCAGGACGAGATAGCGCGGCACGCCAAAGCAGCGCGCGAATCGGCATCAAACGCCGCCATAGAGGCGGAGCAGCGGCTGACTGCGTTACGAGACTCGCTGCAGGAGCAGACGCAGCGGCTGGAGTCCGTACTGGCGGTCGCGGGAGAAACGAGCCGGCGTCTCGAACAACATTCCGCGCAACTTGAAAACGCGCAGCAGCAGGCGCTGGCCGGATTCCAATCAAACCTCGAAAATGTATTGAGTCCGCACCGCGAAGAATTGCACCGCCGCTCCGAAGCGATCGCCGAGGAACTCAACTCGAAAATTCGCGCGACGTTCGACGAGGCCAGCCGCCAGGCAGTGTCGCAATTTGAACAGCAAATCAAAGAAGTGGTGCAGCCGCAGGTGACGAGCGCCGAAGAGGCGGTCCACCGACTGGCAGGGAGCCGCTCGCTATTGGATGCCGCGCTTACCATGCAGCAGGACCGCATCCGCAATACCGCTGACGAAGCCTTCGCTGAATCGCTGGCGCGCTTCCGGGAGAATCTCGGGAGTGTCGAGCAGATCCTGCAGGATTCTTCGCAATCGATTACCTATCGCAATCTGACGGAACTGGAAGGAAAAGCCGGCGATTTGAAGCACCAAGTGGTCGAAGAGCTCCACAAATCGGCGGAATGGTACGAGAAAAAAGCGCAAACGCAGATTCAGAACCTGACGGAAAGAGCCGTCGAGCACGCTGAAAACCGATTGAGAGAGAGAGCAGGCGAAGTTTCCGGCGCCTTCACAAGCGAGCTGGATCATTCGAGCCGCAGCTTCATAGGGCACGCGCAGACACAGATGGAGGAGCTGGTGCGGGATTCCTTCGCCCGCGCGCGCTCTCTCTTCGGGGAAGCCGCGGACACCACGGTGGCCGCGTTCACCGATGAAATTCAGCGCACGGGCCGTGAAGAGCTGAAGGGATACAACGAAGAGGTTCGGCGTTCCACGGAAGGAGCGCGGCAGCAACTGGACGCGGCACGCATGGAGTTCGCGCAACAAACGACCGCCGAACAGGATGCCTTCCTGCGGCGCTTCCAATCCTCCATGAGCGGCGCGCTCGACGCCGGCGTGGCGGAGGCACAGAAGAAGGTTTCTGATGGATTTGGGCCGCTCCTGGATTCCTGGAAGGCGATGACAATTGCGCATCAGCAAGAAATGCGCGGGATTTACGACAAAATGGGCGAGCAAGCCACCGAACAATACAAGGGCCGCCTGGATAATGTTTCTAACCAGTGGATGCTGGCGACCGTGGCCTCTCTGGATCACCGTTCGCGGGAGATGATTTCGAACATTGCCTCGAAGGCGGAAGTAAAACTTCGCGAAGCGTGCGGCCAGGTGTTCGAAGGCGTGGGAGAATCCTTGCGGGAGCGTCTGCGAGAAATGGCGCAAGGTTTTGCGCCGCCAGCGGAGCCGCCCGAGCGCGCCAAGAGCGCCAACGTGGGAAGCTGAAACGCAAAGCTGCCCAACATCAACCGGCTGCTGATTCGCCTCTTCCCTGCTTAGCCCGGTATAATCCCGAAGGTTCCAACCACCATGGCTAACCATGCTTACCTGCGCGTGTGGACGCGCGACTTTTCGCTGGAAACAATGATTGCCGAATTTGCCCGGTTTCTCGCAACCGCGCCCCTATCGGCCGAACATCCTACGTTTACCGAGCTGATCGTTCAGGCTGTGGACGCGACGGAAACACCTGCTGCGGAATGGGATTTACGCCCGATGAAGGCCGGGCCTGCAGAGGTTGCGGCGCTGGCGTTGCAGCACCTGAACGCGGACACCGCGTACATCGTCAGCGCCAAGTGGGACCTGTGGAGCTTCGATATCGAAAGCCTGAAGTGGCAGCACAAGCCGGAGCCGCTGGTGCTGGCTTGCCACGGGCAGGAGTTCGACGGCGGGCTGGCGGCGACGGCAGGGCACTTCATGGCCGACTTGGGCTTCGAGCACTTTTTCACGGGGCACGGCGGCCTGCTGGCGCCCGGAGCGGCGTCGAATCCTTTCAATTCGTCGGATCATCCGATTGAGCACACCTTCCGGCAGTGGATGGCGGCGAGCGCCAACCTGAAGCAATATCACGCTAAGACCCGGGAGAACATCCAACAATTAGTCCAATGGGTGGAAGCCATCGAGCGGGCGCTCCCAGTGGAACGGAGCGAATTGTGGTCCGAAGGAGAGCAAAACTTTGAAGCCCGGGTGGACGCGATTCTAGCGCAAAGGTAGCCCATCCAACGTCTTGGACAATCCCGATTCGCGGAGTCCTTCCACGAACGGCGGGCAACAGCTAGAATTGATGTAGCAGGCATGGGTGCGCCGTGGGTGATGGAAGTGCTCGGCACGCCGGAGAAAGATGGGAAGCCCGGAGCAAATTGCACCTGCGGCGCCAAGTCTCTAATGGGGAAAACTTCGCAAAGCGACTGTTGGTGTGCTAACGAGGCGGGCAACGCTCCGTCCTTCTTAGGAGCGGGCCCTGGTGTTGGCACGGCCCGCAGGTGGAGAATCTCCCTGAAATTCTCGCTGGGTGTCCTGTCCCTGTCTACTTTTCTGGGCGGGTGCGGTGCGGATGCGCCCAAGCCCGCGGCGCAAGCGGAAACCAAGCCCGCGGAACCTGTCGTGCCCGAAGAAATTCAGTTGGCGGCAAACGCGTTGTTGGGGAGCGAGTCGCAGGTGCTGGCCTTCGGAGACCTGGCAAAGAACGGGAAACAGGAATTTCTTGCGGCCAACGTCGTGCCAAAGACGCCAACCAACAATTTGCCGGGGACGATCGTTACGCGCGTGGTCGTGGCGGAAAATACCGACGGGAAGTGGGCGGAAGTCCTGCGCTGCGATGAACACTTGAAAAACCAAAAAGGCTTTCTGGGCTTGACGCCATTGGTGCCGGTGACCGGCTGGCGTCTGCAATACGAGCAAAACGATGAAAAGGGCCTGCAACTTTATTTCACGCCGCTAAAAGGCGCCATCGATTCGCACGTGTTGCCGATCGGTGTGCGCTGGAATCCGGCGACAAAGCGCTACCAGTCACTGGAGCGAACCTACGAGCATTTCCTGCTGGAGTCACCGTCAATGCAAGATGCGAGGTCCACGCTGCGATGAGCGCGGTCTCACCAGCCGTCGGTAACCGGGAATCAACTCCCGACAAGGGCTTGCGTGGTCTGATGCCCTATCTGCGACGCTACCCCGGGGGCATTGTGTTCGGCCTGCTCACGGTTGTGCTGATGGGCATTGTCGGCAACGTGCTCCCGCTCGCCACTGGCGTCATGACGGACACGCTCGCCGGTAATGCGGTTCCATTTGAGCACCCCACGCAGACCGGAGCTCTCCTCGCCCTGGGCCTGAACGCATCGACCCTCAGCCGTTCCATTCCCTTTTACGCGGCTAGCAGTCGCCACACGCTGGGCATCTATTGCCTGGTCGTTGTTTTATGTGTGGCAATCAAGGGTGTTCTTTCCTTCTCGGCCCGCTGGACGCTGATCGGCGTCTCTCGCGACATCGAATTCGACATCCGCAACGATCTCCTGAAGCGCCTGCTAATTCTCGAGACCGAATTCTACGTCCGCAATCGCACTGGCGAGCTGATGTCGCGCGCCACCAACGACCTGAACGCCGTCCGCATGGTGCTCGGCCCCGGCATCATGTACAGCGCCACGACCATCATCACCATGATCATGGCCATCCTGGTTATGGTCACGCTCTCGCCCACCCTCACGCTGTGGGTTCTGCTCCCCGCGCCGGTGGTGGCATTCGCGGTATGGTACTTTGGCAAGACGATTCATGACCTCTACGAGAAAATCCAGGCGGCGCTGGCCACGCTCACCGCGCGCGTCCAGGAGAATCTTGCCGGCGTGCGCGTCGTGCGCGCCTACGCGCAGGAAGAAGCGGAAATCCGCAGCTTCGACGAGCCCAACCGCGAGTATGTCTCCCGAAACATCCGGCTCATCCGCACCTGGAGCATGTTTATGCCGTCGCTTCAGGCGCTCATTGGCACTACCTTCTTGATCGTGCTATGGCAGGGCGGCCATCAACTCCTGCGCGGTCAGATTTCCCTCGGTGCGCTGATTGCTTTCAACGGCTACCTCGCCGTGCTGGTCTGGCCCATGATCGCCCTTGGGTGGGTGACCAATATTTTTCAGCGTGGCGCGGCTTCCATGGGCCGCTTGAATTACATCCTAACGGCCAAGCCGAATATCGATGATCGCCACGCAAAAATCCCGGAAGGCACCAAGCCGCGCGGCGAAATCGATTTCCGCCACCTCACTTTCTCTTATCCGACCACTCTTTCCGGAGCCGGATCGAACGGTGTGTCCAAATCCAATGGCAGCGGTCCTCACGCGGTGCTCCGCGATATCAATTTGAAAGTCCCCGCCGGCACGACGCTCGCTATCGTCGGACCCACGGGCAGCGGCAAGACCACGCTCGCCGCTCTCATTGCTCGCCTCTGGGAAGCGCCGGATGACTCGGTCTTGATCGACGGGCGTCCAATCCGCGAGTGGCCTCTCACCACGCTGCGCCAGTCCATCGGTTACGTGCCGCAGGACACCTACTTATTCGGCGAGACCGTTGGCGGCAACATCGCCTTCGGCCTGCCAGAATATGACGAGCAGCGCGTCCACGAAGCAGCCGAAATTGCCAGCCTGCATGGTGACGTCCAGGACTTCGCCAAGTCCTATGAGACCATGGTGGGCGAGCGCGGCATCACGCTCTCCGGCGGACAAAAGCAACGGGCCGCGATTGCGCGCGCGGTCGTCCGCGATCCACGAATTCTCATCCTGGACGATTCGCTTTCTGCCGTGGACACGCAAACCGAGGAACGCATCCTCACCGGACTGCGCGGAATCATGGAAGGGCGTACGACAATTCTGATTTCGCACCGTACCTCAACGGTTCGAGACGCAGACCAAATCGTTGTCTTGATCGGCGGGTGCATCACCGAGCGAGGTACTCATGACCAACTGCTGGCCCGCGGCGGCTACTACGCGGATTTGTATCAGAAGCAGTTGCTGGAAGAAGAGCTCGAGCGCGCATGAGTAACCAGCACGAAGAAGAGGCCCTCGGCAAAGCGTATGACTCGCGCTTGATGTGCCGGCTTCTCGAATACATGAAGCCGTACAAATGGCGTGTGGCCCTCGCGCTCGTCATGGTGGCCATCGTCACCCCGCTTGAGCTTGCCCCGCCGCTCATTTTTCGAAATGCGATCGATCGCTACTTTGTTCCCGCGCTGAAGCACGCCATCCCGGAAGGATGGGCATGGTCGGGCATCCTCTGGCTCAGCCTGCTCCTTCTGGCCGTGCTGGCGTTCGACTTCCTCGCGCAGTACATCCAGATTCGCATCATGCAGCGCGTCGGCCAGCAAACCATGTACGACATGCGCGGCGAGATATTCCGCCACATGCAGCGTTTGCCAATGAGCTACTTCGACGGCAATCCCGTCGGCCGGCTGGTCACGCGCGTAACCACGGACGTGGATGCGCTTAACGATCTGTTCGCAGCCGGCGTCGTTACCATGATCAATGACTTCTTTCTGCTGGTGGTCATGGCCGGCTTGCTGTTCAAGATCGACCGCCGCCTGGCGCTCGACACGCTTGCCGTCCTGCCCGGCATCCTGATCGTCACCATGATTTTTCGCAAATTCGTCCGCGACGCGAATCGCCGCATCCGCACGGCCATTGCCCGTATCAACGCTTTTCTCCAAGAATACATTTCCGGAATGAGCGTTGTGCAACTCTTCAACCGTGAGCGCAAGGCCGTGGAGGAATTTGAGAAGCGCAATCGCGACAATATGCTCGCCTGGCGCGATGCGATTCTCGCCTACGCTCTCTTCTATCCGGCCGTCGAATTTCTCAGCTTCGCTACCATCGCCCTGATTTATTGGGCCGGCGGAAACCGTATTCTCTCCGGCACGCTCACCCTTGGCGTTCTTACCGCATTCACGATGTTTGCGCAGCGCTTTTTCCGTCCGATTCAGGACCTCAGCGAGAAATTCAACATCCTGCAATCCGCCATGGCGGCCTCTGAGCGCATCTTCAAATTACTGGATGAGCCGATACCGGCCGAGTCAGATCCCAACACCATTCCGCTCGACCATCCGCGAGGCGAGATTGAATTCCGCAAGGTGTGGTTCAGCTATCGCAACGTCGCGGAACCAACCGAGGAAGATTGGGTGCTGCGCGATGTCTCGTTCCGCGTGGAGCCTGGGCAGACTATCGCCATCGTGGGACACACGGGCGCGGGGAAGACCACGCTGATTTCACTGTTGCTGCGATTTTACGAAATTCAGCGCGGACAAATCCTTCTGGACGGCCAAGACATTCGAATGATCGAATTGCAGGACCTGCGGCGGCAATTCGGCATCGTGCTGCAGGATCCATTTCTCTTCACCGGTACGATTGAAACGAACATCCGGCTCGGCACGCCGGGCATCGACCGCCCCACAGTTGAGCGGGCCGTCGAAGAGATTGGGCTTGGGGAATTCGTCCGCTCGCTGCCGGAAGGAGTGGGCGCCAGCGTAAACGAGCGCGGTTCAACGCTTTCGGTCGGGCAGAGGCAACTCATCAATTTTGCCCGCGCGCTGGCGCACAATCCGCGCTTTTTGATCCTTGATGAAGCGACTTCGAGTGTGGATACAAAGACGGAGCTGCTAATCCGCGAAGCGTTGAACCGCTTGCTGTCCGGACGAACAGCCCTGGTCATCGCGCACCGCCTGAGCACGATTCAGCACGCGGACCGCATTCTCGTGTTTCACAAAGGGCGCTTGCGCGAGCAGGGCGCGCATCAGGAACTCCTCGGACAACGCGGAATTTACTATCGGCTTTACCAGCTGCAATACAAGGAGCAGGAGCTGCACCTTCCGCTGGATGTCAACGGCTCGGCTGAACCCTCCGTGTTACCGGCCAGTGACTGATCCTTGCGCGGTACCGAGATGCCACCAATACCGCTCCTGCTCTCCGCCGGCGAAGCTTCCGGAGACATGTACGCCGCGCGGCTCGCGACGGCGCTAAAGCAGCGCTTGGACGTGGCTATTTTCGGTATGGGCGGGCCACACATGCGCGCTGCGGGCGTCGAGATCATCACCGATTATGCGGAAGTTTCCGTGGTGGGAATCACCGAAGTGCTGAAGCGGTTGCCGTCGTTGTTCCGCGCGATGAGTCGGCTCGTGGACGAAGCGGAGCGCCGGCGGCCTCCGCTCGCGATTCTGACGGACTTCCCTGGTTTTCATCTGCGGCTGGCGCGCAAGCTGCGCCCCAGGGGCATTCGAAACGTCTATTACATTTGCCCGCAATTCTGGGCGTGGCGGCCGTGGCGTGTGAACCTGGTGCGGCGGCGATTTGCGCAGGCGCTGTGTATTTTTCATTTCGAAGAAAAGTTTTACGCCGATGCCGGTGTGCCCGTGAAATTCATCGGCCATCCGCTCGTGGGGAACGTGAAACCCACCATGACGCGGGAATTTTTCTGCAAAAAATACGGTCTCGAAGACGGGGACCCTATCATCACCATCCTTCCGGGCAGCCGGCGCGGAGAAATCACGCACCATGTACCGGTGCTGGTGGAAGCGCTGGTGGAGATCGAAAGGATCATGCCGGGCAGTTATGGCGTTGTAGTTGCGGTGGCACCTGGGCTGGACTCGAAAAAACTGAAGGCCATGTTTCCACCACAGTGGCAAGTCAAATTTATTGACAAAGACACCTACAACGCCCTGGCCGCCGCGGACCTGGCGATCGTTTCCAGCGGCACAGCCACAGTAGAAACAGCGCTGCTCGGGAAACCGATGATTGTTGTTTACCGGCTCTCTCCGCTCACAGCCCGGCTGGCAAAACCGCTGGTGAGGACCAAGTTTCTAAGCATGGTAAATTTGATCGCCGGCCGCGCGGTCGTGCCTGAATTGATCCAGCAAGAGTTCACGCCCCAGCGAGTCGCCACGGAAGCGGGAAACCTGCTCTCTCCGTCGAAAGAAGGCAGGCAGCGAGTGGAAGAAATGCTGCGTGGGCTGGAAGAGGTGCAAAGGCTCCTGGGGCCGCCGGGGGCTGTCGAAAGGGCAGCGGATGAGATTCGAAAGCTGTTGAACGCGGTGCAAAGCAACGCGAAGTGATGGGTTTGGTATCTTATAGGGTGTACATTGGTGCAGAATTGAAAACCATTGAAAGGGGTCCGATGGCCCTTCTCCGAAGAGCTTGCGCCACATTTTTCTTCTTTACGCTGATCTTTCTATCGTGCGTTGCCGTGCCGCTCGAGGCGCAGGTTCCGCGGCCCGCGAATTTCCTCGCCGAACACTATGACGTATCCGCGTCGCTGGATGCTATTGGACAATCGATTTCGGCGACCGCAAAAATCGATTTCAAAGCCGTGGAAGCCTCCAGCAGCGTGCGCGTCGAGCTACACCCCAATCTGATTGTGAAGGAGGTAAAAGGACCCGACGGCAAGCCGTTGAACTTCGAGCGCGACAATCAGAATCCACTCATGGTAGTCGTCCAGCTGCCTACGCCGGTGGCCACGGGCGGCCACCTCACCCTCACCTACAGTTATGCGGGGTTGCTGGTAAATGAAGAGAACAGCCCGGTACCGGGTGTGCGTGCCGCGCTGATCAACAAAGATGGCGCTTATTTACTTCTCCTGGCACGCTGGTTTCCGCTCACAAACTTTCCGTCGAACCGTTATACGGCGACATTCCGCCTGAACGTTCCAGACATCTTTGCCGTGGCCGGAACCGGCAAAGCCTCCGCTCCGACACCGATGCCCAGCAAGAACGCCGTGGAAGGCGGGCGGTTGCTCTATACCTTTGAGTGCAAGAATCCCGCGCCGCACGGCACGTTTGTAGCTGGCAAACTCCAGCTCAATCCAAAGCAGGCGGAAGGAATTAGCGTCGCGGTCTACGCTCCGCGGGCGTCGTCCGCAAATGCCGAGGAATTTGCGGACAGCGTGGCACGCTCGGCGATTATTTTTTCAGACATGTTCGGACCCATACCGGATCCAACTTTCACGGTGATCCAGCTGCCCGATGGAACCCTGCGCGAGTACGCGGCTCCTGGAGTTTTGCTCCTCAGCCAGCGCATCTGGGACCCCAAAAGCAGCGACAGGACGATTGCACACCTGGTGGCCTCGCAATGGTGGGGGATTCAGGTCTTGCCGGCAACGCCGGGCGACGTGTGGATCAGCGATGGGCTAGCGCGGTACTCCGAAGCGCTTTACGCAGAGCAAAATGCGGGCAAGGAAGCGGGACTCCGTGCCGTGGACGAATTCGCGGTTGGCGCGCTGATGTATGAGGATGCCGCGCCGATCGCGCAAGCGGCACGGCTGGCTCCTTATTCCCCCGACTACCGTTCGGTGGTGATGAACAAGGGTGCGATGCTCTTTCACATGTTGCGGGCGCAAATGGGCGACGTGGCGTTCAAGTCTGCCCTGCGCGACTTCTACTTTCAATTTGCGGAGAAGAGCGCGCGGATCGAGGACTTTGAAAACCTTGCCGAGCGCCGCGCACAGGCCGCAGCGAAACCGCCCCAGGAACCGCCGAACTTGCGCGGCTTTTTCGCGCAGTGGCTGAATTCAACGGGCGTGCCGGAATTCTCGCTGGAATACGTCGTTTACCGGACACCGAAGGGATTTCGCGTCGTGGGCAAGATCAAGCAGCCCCTGGACACGTTTCGCATGCCGGTGGATCTGCGGATAGATACGGAAGGAAATCCGGAGCAGAAAACCATCGACGCGATCGGCACGGAATCAGGGTTCACGGTCGAAACGTTTGGCCGGCCGAAGCCCGGCGGAATCAAGATCGATCCCAACAACGTCATCCTGAAAGGGAGCACTTCGCTGCGTGCCCGCGCGGCCATCGCACGGGGCGAGGATCTCGCCGAACAAGGCCGGTTTTACGATGCGGTGACGCAGTACCAGCGGGCGCTTGCGATTCAGCCGAACCGGTCGCTGGCGAATTTTCGTATGGGCGAGGCGTTCTTCTACCAGAAGAACTATCAGGCAGCAGCGAATGCATTTCGCGAAGCATTGCAGACCGTTCCCGAGCCGTCGGAAAAATGGACAGAAGTCTGGAGCCACATCTACCTCGGAAAGATTTTTGACATGCTAGGGCAGCGCGAGCGGGCGGTCAACGAATACAGCAAAGCAAAACAAACTAACGACGACACCGGAGGCGCGCAGCAAGTCGCGGAAGGATTCCTGAAAAAGGCCTACTCCGAAGGCGGAACTTCTGTCGCCTCGCCTCCGGCTGGCGGGACCGTCAAGCCCGCCGTCGCCATTCCCGCTCCGGCCTCCGGTGAAAAGCCGGTTCTGAAAAAGCCCAACCCTGCTCCGAGATAGATTGCCGAAGAATTTGGCTAGGCCCGCCGCGAAATGCCCGCCAGACCGGTCAATTGCGGCACGGTCACGCCTTTTTGCTGGATCAGGACCTGGAATCGTTCTCCCATCCCTTCGGGATGGATCAGCGTCTTGAGTTGAAGCCGCGCGCGCGTGCGGTCCGCCTCGGTTTGCCCGGCATCGTAAAGGTCCGCAAATTCATTTTCCTGCCCGAGCGCGAGCAGGAAGGCCGTCTGGGAGGTGAAACCTGCCGTTTCGAGGCCCGCTCGTTTTCCCCAGGCCTCCAGCGCAGTGAAATTGACGTGCGCGGTCAAGTCCTGCTCGCCGGGCGCAGCATAAAAATCTTCGCTGGCGCGATGGTTTTGATAAGCAAGAAGAGTCCCGCGCATGTGGTGATCGTCGAACAGATCGGCGGCAGGATGGCCGTAATCGATGGTGAGCACATAGCCGCGCTCGAGGCGGCGGCCGATTTCACTGATCCAGTCGCACGCTTCCAGTCCCGCTTCGGCGTGCTGACCCTCGCCCAGAGCGATGCCTTGCACCGCAAAATATTCGGAGATGGCACAAGTCGAGAGCGGTGCCAACACGTCCACAAAGTTCTCCTCGCGCAAGGCGACGAGAATCTCTTTTAAAGCGCTTCCATCCACGGTGACCCGATGCACCGGCAGCGCATCGACCAATTCGTTGGAAAAGAAGCAACCCACAGGAATGCGCGCAGGAATCACGGCCGAAGCGGCAAAGCGTCCGGTGGCCGCATGGCGCTCCGAACGAATCGTGGCCTGTTCGCGGCGAGAGGCACTGCGCTCCACGGCGACGTAGCGCAGGGCATCATAAAATGCCGGGAGCTGGGCCTCGCAGAAATCGAGAACGTGGACAGCGCATCGTCCCACACCCGCGCCCGCCTCAACGAGCATAAGTTCCGCCGGACGGCCGAGGTTCTCCCACATCTCAACAAACTGCCTGGCCAGGAGACGGCCAAAGACGGGATGCACGTCGACGCTTGTGTAGTAGTCCGCGAAACGCTTGGATTCTGCCTTGCTGTAATACCCTTGGACCGGATGGTAGAGGCACTCGCGCATATAGTCCGCGAACGTGAGGGGGCCGAAGCGGCGAATGCGGTCGGCAAGCAGTTCAGCGAGTGGCGTCACGCGCCCAGGGCTCCCGCCGAATCTCGAGCGGGCTCAGCCTGGATCTTTCTCCAAGCCCGCTCAAAAACTCCTTGCGCAGCTTCGTCAAAGAGTACGAAGTAGACGGTTTCGAGTGACGTCTCTCCTTTTAGATGCTGGGCTGCCTCGCGAAGCATGATCTCCGCACAGTCTTTCAATGGAAATCCCGCGATTCCGGTGCCAACCGCCGGAAATGCGATGGTCTTCAGTCCGCGTTCATTGGCGATCCTCAAAGAATGGGCCGCGGAATGCCGCAGCGAGTCGGCACTGGTCTTCCCACCGAGTTGCATGCTGGCCGCATGAATCACGAATCGCGCCTTCAGTTTTCCGCCCGTGGTAATGGCCGCATAGCCGACCGGGATACTGCCTATGGCATCGCATTCGCGCTGGATCTCTTCTCCGCCTTTGCGGCGGATGGCTCCCGCCACGCCCGCGCCCAGGATCAGATCGTTGTTGGCCGCGTTGACGATGGCGTCCGTATCCATCTCCGTCAGGTCGCCCTGCTGAATGACGACTTTCTCTGCGAGTGATTTCATCTTGGAATCAATCCATTCTTTCCGGGCACGCTTATGTTTTGTTCTCGGCGGCTTTCTGCTGACGGTAATCATAAACGCCGCGCCCGGTCTTGCGGCCCAGCCGTCCTTCCTCAACGTATTGCCGCAGCAAGGAATTGGGCCGGTACTTTTCTCCAAGGGTTTGATGGAGATACTCAAGAATCTTGAGTCGTACGTCGAGGCCCACGAGATCGACCAACTCGAACGGGCCCATGGGGTGATTTAGCCCGAGTTTCAGGGCTTTGTCGATGTCTTCGGGCGTGGCAATTCCCGCCTCGAGCATGTTGAAAGCCTCGTTGCCGATCAAGGCGTTCACGCGCGTGGTGATAAACCCAGGAGCTTCGTTGACGATCACGACTTCCTTGCCCATGCGGCGAGCGACCTCCCGGCAGGTGACCACGGTTTCATCGGAAGTATGCGGTGTCCGGACGAGTTCGATGAGTTTCATCTTCGGTACAGGATTGAAGAAATGCATGCCCACGCAGCGGTCACGCGAAACGGTGACGTCCGTGAAATCCGCGATCGAAAGCGAAGAGGTATTGCTTGCAAAAATGGCGCCGGTCTTGGCGAATTTGTCGAAGATGGTGAACAGTTCGAGCTTCATCTCCAACTCTTCCGGGACGGCTTCAATGATGAGCTCGGCGTCACGGATGGCGTCTCCGACGTCGCTGGCCGTCGAAATCAGGGATAGCGCCCGGTCACGGACGCTGGCGTCGACCTTGCCGCGAGTGACGCCCTCTTCGAACGACTGCCGGATCCAGGCGAGGCCCTGTTCGAGCACGGGGCGCGAGACGTCTTCGAGGACGGTGTTGTACCCGCCGAAAGCAGCGGCGTAGGCGATTCCCCGCCCCATCGTGCCTGCGCCAATCACTGCGATCGTCTTTACATCCATTTCTTGGTCTCCGTTCGACGGACCATCACTTCACAAGTTCCTTGTAAGCCTCTTCATCAAAGCCCAGAACCATCTGCGAACCTCGAAGGAGCACCGGCCTGCGAATGAGATTGGGCTCCTTGGCCATCAGTTTGATGGCCTCCGCGCGAGAGGGCGGATGATCCTTCATCTTCCGCGTGCGATAGAGCTCATTTCGTGGATTCAGGAACTCTCTGTAGTCGCCTTTGCCGATCAGTTCTTCCAGTTCGGCCCCGGTCAATCGCTGTTTATCCAAGTCGCGTGATTCCAGTTTGGCACCCATCTCCAGCAAGAGACCTCTTGCTTTGCGGCAAGTAGTTCACGTCGGCTTCTGCAGAAACTTGATTTTCACATTTGGCAAGCTCACTCCTTCGTTGTAGGGTTACTGCGCCCCTTGAAGACGGTTCCTAATATCGTGGAACTTGGGGGTCGATTTCAATCGACCAGCGCTCGATCCCACCTGCCAAAGATTTAGCTCTTTCGATACCCTGAAACCGCAGCCAAGCCGCCGCGTCTAGGCTGCGCATACCGTGATGGCAATAGCAAATCACTTCGTCCACATCCGGAAGCGTCTCGAGGCTTGCCGCCAACGTGCCAAGCGGAACGTGTTTTGCGCCCTCGATCCGGCACAAGGCGTACTCCCAGGGTTCGCGTACATCGATGAGAACTAGCTTTTCGCCCTGTTCCAAACGCGCCTGCACGTCGGCCGGCGTGATTTCTAAGTTGTCCATCTATTTTCCCTTCCAAACAGGCGGGCGTTTTTCAAGGAACGCGCGAATCCCTTCCTGAGCATCTTCGGTTGGCATCAGCTCCGATAAGTATACGCGTTCTACATCCTGGAGTTGCTCTCGAAAGCCTTCGGCGTGGACACGCGTTAGGGTTCTGCGAGTCAGCCGAAGGACGGCCGGACTCAAAGCTCGTAACTGAGCGACCAAATTGTCCACCGCTGCGGGAAGCTCGGCATCGGGAACCACGCGCGTGGCGAGACCGAGGCGGCAGGCCTCCGCCGCTCCGATTTGATTGCCCGTGAGGATCACATGCACTGCTGCGCGCATTCCAATGAGGCGTGGCAAGGTGACCATGGATACGGGAGGAAAACAGCCGAGCTTAATCTCCGGCTGGCCAAACTGCGCGGATTCGGCCGCCAGTACAAAATCACAGAAGGTGGCCAGTTCCATGCCACCGCCGAGACAGTAACCATGGACGGCGGCGATCTTTAGGCAGTCCGCGGCAAACAGCCTGCGAAAGACGGCGTGAAACGCGGAGAGCATTTTCCCCACGCGCTCCGGAGTATGATCGGCGATTTCCGCCCCACCGGAAAAGGCTTTGGGGCCCGCGCCCTGAAAAATCACGAAATCACATTGGGGAAGAGCGCGTTCCAGCACCGCATCAAGCTCCTGCATCATCGAAACGTCGAGAATGTTGAGCGGTGGGCGATGGAGCGTTATCCACGCCACTCGATTTTCGAGCCGCAGCTGAATCGTTTGATGGCCGGTGGTCATGATCATCGCGGCGCATAAACCAGGAGGTTACCTACCTTGAAATTTCGGATGCCGCTTTTCGAAGAACGCTCGAATTCCCTCGTTGCAGTCCTCCGATAAGTAACAACGAATCTGTTCCCGGACTTCATTATCGAGAGCCTGAGCAAGTTCCTTTTCCTGACTGGCAAAAAGCGCTTTCTTCACCGCGCGGATGGCCAGTGACGGACCCTGAGTAATTTTTCGCGCCAGTGTCTTCACTTCCCCTTCGAGCTGCGCAGCCGGAACGACCTGATTGACAAGGCCAAGCTGGTGTGCCGTTTTCGCGTCAATCATCTCGCCGGTGTAAAAAAGCTCGGCAGCTTTCGAAGGCCCGACCAGCTGTGGCAGGAAATAGGTCCCGCCATAATCTGGGAACAGTCCGACTTTTGCAAAATTCTGCCCGAAGGTCGCTTCTTCCGCGGCAATTCGAATATCCGCAGCCAGAGCGATGTTCATGCCCGCTCCGGCAGCTGCGCCATTCACAGCGGCAATCACGGGCTGGGGCATGGTGCGCATCTTAAGGACCATTTGCATGCCGGCGCGCAGCAGCGGTTCGAGTTCATGCGTGGCGCCGGTCTGGCGGCCTTTCCCCAGCGCGCCGAGGTCCCCTCCAGCGCAAAAAGCGCGCCCCGCACCGGTAATGACCACCACGCCGACGCTCTGATCATCCGCGATACGGCCGAGCGCGTCATTGACGGCCATCGCCAATTCGTTGTTCAGCGCATTCAACCGGTCGGGGCGGTTCATCACCAGTGTGGCAATGCCATCGTGCCTCCCTTCCAGGATGACTGGTCTAGTTTCGGCAGGTTGTGGAGTGTTGCTCACGGGCAACTCCGTTCAGTGGCTTCGGGTCTCGTGTTCCTTGCCGATACGAGCCACCAGTTGCGCCAGCTTTCTAAAATGCCGCAGCTTCTCGCTCTTGCTTATGGTGTTCACGCCGCTGGTGGAAGGCAAGACGTACACCCGCGCGCCGTAGAGCAGCTCTTTCTGCATCCCGAATTTGCATTTCCGCTGGGCAAACTGTTCGTAAGTCAGTTTCCCATTAAAAGCCACGACATGAGGAGCAAATTCCTCGAGCTTTTGCGAGAGGACGATTCGTCCTTCGGCGTAGTCTTCGCGCTTCAGTTCCTCAATGCCTTTCGTGGGACGCTTCACCAGGTCGGTAAGCCCTACGCCAAACTCAATCACGCGCTTGTCGTCATGGTAATCGAAGGGCTCCGGCACAACCCCACTTTGATAAAGCATCGGCCAGAATTCGTTCCCACGGCCGGCATAGTAGTGGCCCACGCGGACGGACGACTCGCTCGGATTGCAGCCAACGATCACGAGCTTCATGCCTTTGCGGAGGTGGTCGGGAAGTGTTCGCATTACGCCAGCTTACTATTCCTCTTGATTTTACTACTTACGCTTAAAATGGTGGGCGCGCTTTTCGACATGGGCGGCCGGCCTTTCTTGGTATCCTCGCGGGCAAAAGAAACTGCCGGAGATCGCGCTCAATGCCATTCACAAATCCAGTTGATGGCGCCGGAAACCCTTAGGTCGGCGAACCGGACTTTGAGTGCCGCAGCGAGCGTGCCGAAAGGGGGTTCGTCGAAGAACTCCCGGGCCAGATTGTACTAGCCGTGCCCCCAAGCGGCAACTTCCGTGCGAGCTGGGGTTTTCAAGTCAGTCCATATGATGGGCGTCACCTCGGCAATGCCAGGATGAGCCACGGAGCACTCTAAATAGCTTCCATTAAACGATTTAAGAAGCACTTTTTGCGACGACCGTGAAGTGCCGTCCATTTTCAAAGACGGCATGGCCGTTTTGCCTCATTTCCTGAATCTCATTTGCTAGCCACATCATCAAAACAGGAGGGCAGAACTGTTCGATGCTCTGTGCTACCTTAGTACCAGCGAGGATGCAGCCGCCCATCGGCCTGCCTGGAGCATTGAGCGCACCGAATCCCCACCGTTTGCCTTCCACCGTTGCCCGCGACGACGAACATCTGCTCGTTGCCGCCGCCAAGCGCGGCGATGCGCAGGCCTTCGAAGAGCTGGTAAACCGCTATGAAGCGAAAATCTTCCGGCTGACCATGAACATCACGCGGAATCGCGAAGACGCCGAGGACGCCATGCAGGACGCCTTTCTCAAGTCTTATGCGCACCTCAAGGACTTCCAGGAAGACTCCCGCTTTTACACCTGGCTGGTGCGCATCGCCGCGAACGAAGCGCTGATGCGCCTCCGCAAACGCCGCCCGAATCAGTTTTCACTCGACGAGCCAGTGGAAGGCGACGAAGACCTCATGCCCCGCGAGCTTGAGGATTGGGGGCCAAGCCCGGAGCAGCGGTTTGCCCAGACGGAAATGCACGAAATCCTGTCTGCGGTCATCGATAAGCTCGAGCCGGACTTCCGCGTTGTTTTTGTGCTGCGCGACGTCGAAGAGCTTTCGACCGAAGAAACAGCCAAAGTGCTCGGCATTTCGGTTCCCGCGGTAAAATCCAGGCTGTTGCGGGCCCGGCT
>Ga0209689_1001064_pt1 | contig 20111 bp, 16 predicted proteins | sample GraSoiAngelo_149_FD_187119 | JGI IMG/M metagenome (GOLD analysis project Ga0209689, IMG submission 187119) | Grasslands soil microbial communities from the Angelo Coastal Reserve, California, USA - 14_1009_09_30cm (SPAdes) (version 2) | ecosystem: Environmental > Terrestrial > Soil > Grasslands ... | reverse complement strand
GAGCCACGCGAGCGCCGCCTCACGGTCGCCGAGATGCGCGGCGATCGTCGCGCGATAGTTGTAGGGGCGTGCGAACGTCGGCGACAAGCGGATCGTCTCGTCGAACAGCCGCGCCGCGCCGTCGAGATCCCCATCCCGGAGGTAGCGTTGGCGCGCGATGAGGAAGAGCTGCTCGGCGCGCTTGGGGACTTCGCGATTGCCGCCGAGGCGAACGCGGAGATAGCGGGCGCCCGACTCCTTGTTGCCGGCCGACGGCGTCGTCCGCGTACCCTCGAGGACCATGAGGCGCCCCAGACGCACGTACCCCTCGTCCGACAGCCACTGGCCGTACCACCAGATGCAATCGGCCGCGTCCGGCTGGCCCAGCGAGGCCAGGCGAAAGGCTTTGAAGGTCTCCTCGCGCTCGGCACCCTCGCGAGATTTTGCCTGGGCCTCACCGCAGTAGTTCTCGCCCGACTTGACGATGGCGTACGAGCGCGCCAGCTGGCGCGCCTGCACGAGATCGCCTTTCTCGGTGAGGATATCGAGCTTGATCTGCACGATCTGCTCGAGCGACGGATGATCGCGGAGAAGGCCGGGCTGCAGGTAGGTCGGCGCCCACTGGAAGAGCCAGCGCACGTGCGCCGGGTGGAGCGCGAGGAGCCGATCGAGTTGGGCGAGGGCTCGATCGTACTCACCCACGCGCACCGCGAACGACGCCGTGCGGTAGATCAGCTCGGCATCGTCGGGCGCGAGCGCGGAGGCGCGGTCGTAGACCATCCGCGCCTCCTCGAACTCGCCCATGAACTCCGCCATGCCCGCGCGCAGGGTGAGCGCGCGCACCGACGTCGGCGCCGCGTCGGCGCCTCGCCGCGCCAGCGCCAGCGCCTCCGCGTAGCGGCCGGCCTGGAACGCCGCCTGCGCGCGGTCCAGATCGCTTCCGGCCGCCGCCTTGCGCTCCAGCGCGGCCGCGACCGAGGCGATGCAAAGCATCAGCGCGATCGCAAGGGCGAGAGCTCTCACGGTACCGACGGTCATCGCACGCTGAACGGTGTCGGACCCTGGCGGGCGTCACGCCCGAACTGCGCGTCGAGGAATCTCCGCTCGTGATCGAGGCTCGGCTCGAGGTTCACCGCGACCTGCAATTCGCGAAGCCCTTCCGTCTGCCGCCCGATCTTGAGCAGGAGCCAACCGACGTTCGCATGCGCGTGTGCGTCCGTCGGGTTCATGGTCAGCACCCGTGTGTACGCGGCGAACGCTTCGTCGTGGCGTCCCAGGCGCGCCGCCGCCACGCCGAGATCGAACTGAGCGCTTAAATGGTTGGGGTTCACCTCGAGGGCCTTCGTGAGCCAGGTCAGTGCTTGCGCGTCGTCCTTCTGGCTCATGTAGAGCCGGCCGATGTTGTCATACGGCCACGAGAACGCGGGATCGGCGGCGATGGCCTTCGTGTACGCAGCGAGCGCCTCGGCCGATTTGTTGCCGCGGTTCTGCAGTCGCCAGCCCGTAGCGTTCAGCGACTCGGCGAGCTTTGGGACGTCGTGGTCGGGCAGGCGATAACGCAGCACCCACTCCGCCTGCGCCTTGATCTCGGGACTCCGCGAGCGCTGAGACCGATCAAGCAGGACGAGGCGTCCGAGCCGCGCGAGCCCATCGTCGGCAAGCCGCTCGCCGAGCACGGCGAGGCAGTCGGCGCGGTCGGGCTGGAGCATCATCGCCAGCAACCCCGCCGTTTCACTCGATACCGGGAGCTCGCTGGTCGTGCAGTAGTCCCCGTAGTCTCGGAGCCAGCCGCGCGAGCGCGCCAGCGCGATCGCCTGCTCACGTCGCCCGGCTTCGACCATCACGCGAAACGCGTACTGCGGAACCCTCTCGCGCGAAGAGCGAAACCACGTGCGGCCGAGGTGAGCCGACGAGGGGAGACATATGATCAACAGCTCGGAAACGCTCGGCCAGTGCTTGGGCACGCACGCGAGGAGCATCACGACTCCGACCTTGAGCCCGAGCGAGGCATGCTCGCGCCACGGCCCGTACGCCTGCTCGAGCGACTGGATCGCCAGGTCCACTTGCCCCATCCGATCGGCCATCTCGCCGAGGCGAAGCCAGGCCCTGGTGGAAGAAGCGCGCCGAGCCGCCGCCTGGTAGGCGCTCAACGCTTCGTCGAATTCTCCGAGGGCCTCGGCGGCCTCTCCCAGAGCCAGCTGCGCCGTGGCGGAGCCCGGAGCGAGCCTCGTCGCCGTGCGGTAGTGCTCCAGGGCTTCACGAAGGTCGCCCTGTTCCATTGCCCGGCGTCCCGCGTCGACCGCCGCGCCGGCCTGACGTGACGTCCCGCATCCGGCGGGCAGGAGGACGAGGCCGAGGACGCCGAGCACCGGCATCCAAGGCCGAGCACAACCCATCATCCAGGAATAGCGTGCGCTTCAGGGGCCTACAAACAATCCTTTGGGTGGCACCCCGAGGGGAGATGCGCAGGCTGAGCACTAGCCATTGGGGCGAGGTCGAGCGCGGTCAGGTCAGGCGTCGCTGACGTAAAGTTCGAGACGACCGAGCACGAGCAGCGCCGCTTCACGTTCCGGAACCCGCCACGGGCAATCGGCCCGAGCATTGCCGAGCCGATCAGCTCAGGCGATAACGCGAAGCCCAGAGCTGGAAGGCGAGGAGTGTGTAGAGCTTCTTCCTGTGATCGCGCCGCTGACTCTCGTGCTCAGAGAGTAGGCGCTCGACGATCTCCGGGCGAAAGAGGCCGGCCCGTCGGATCGCGTCGCCTCCGCAGACCTCGCGCAGGAGCGGACGAAGGCTACCGCGGAACCAGCGACCGAGCGGGATCCCGAAGCCCTTCTTCGTGCGCGCGAGGGTCTCTCGCGGGAGCACGCCGGCAAGGGCACGCTTTAGGATGTACTTCGTCGTGAGGCCACGCAGTTTGAGGCCCATTCGAAGGCTCGCCGCCAGCTCCACGACCCGGCGGTCGAGAAGCGGCACCCGTACCTCGAGGGAGCACGCCATGCTGGCACGGTCGGTCTTCGTCAGGACCCCCTCACCGAGGTAACCCTTGAGGTCGAGATAGAGCATGCGCTCGAGGCCCTTTGCGGATGGGACGTGCGCGAGGATGTCGTGGAACGCGGCGTAGGACGGTGGCGCCTCCATGCGTGCGAGCGCGTCGGGCGTGAACAGCTCCTGCTGCTCGGCCGGCGTGAACGAGCCGAGCCAGACGGCGTGGCGCTCGACGTCGGTGTAGTCCATGCCTTCGAGGAAACGCTTGAGCTTGAAGTCGAGGCTCAGATTGTTGAGCGAAACCGGCAGCCGCTCGACCACGGGTCGCACGAGTTGCCGCCGGAGCCACCCCGGGACCAGCTCGACCGCCCGAGCGAGCCGATGCGCCTGGTATGTCGGATACCCGGCGAACAGCTCGTCGCCGCCATCGCCCGAGAGGGCGACGGTCACCGAACGGCGGGTGAAACGCGATAGCAAGAACATCGGGATCAGCGAGGCATCGCCGAGCGGCTCGTCCAGGAGCTCGGGCAGGCGCTCGACGAGGTCGAGCGCCCCGCGCGGGCCCAGGATCTCCTCGTGGTGATCGGTAGCCAGCGTGCGGGCCACCCGGCGCGCGTGGGCGGATTCGTCGAATGACTGGTCTTCGAAGCCGATCGAGAAGGTCTGGAGGCGCCCCGGGAAATGGCGGACAGCAAAGGCCGCGACCGCGCTCGAGTCGATCCCCCCGGAGAGAAAGACGCCGAGCGGCACGTCGCTGACCAGGTGCTGGCGCACCGCGAGGTCGAGCGCGCCGCGGAGCATCTCGACCGCGTCCGCGTCGCCGAGTGTGCGGTCGGGGCGGAAGGGGAGACTCCAGTACGGCTCGATCTTGACGCGCCCTTCCGTATACGTCAGCCAGTGACCGGCCGGGAGCTTTCGGATCGAGCGGAAGATCGATGCCGGCGCTGGGACGTACTCGTGGGCAAGGTAGCGCGACAGCGCCGTGAGATCGAGCGTGCGGTCGACCGCCGGATGATCGACGAGAGCCTTGAGCTCGGAGGCGAAGACGATCTGGTCCGCCAGGAGGGCATAGTAGAGCGGCTTGATCCCGAGCCGGTCGCGCGCGAGGACGAGCGTGCGCGCCGGAGCGTCCCAGAGCGCGATCGCGAACATCCCCTCGAGGTCGCCGAGCGAGCTGATGCCACGCTCCTCGTACCCGTGGACGAGCACCTCGGTGTCGGAGCGCGTGGCAAAGGTGTGGCCGCGCGCGGTGAGCTGTGCGGTAAGCTCACGGTAGTTGTAGATCTCGCCGTTGAAGACCGCCCAGACGCGTTGATGCTCGTCGCTCATCGGCTGGTGACCGCTGGCGAGGTCGATGATCTTGAGCCGGCGCATCGCCAGCCCGGCCGGCCCGTCGAGGAAGAATCCCTCATCATCGGGGCCCCGGTGCACGAGCCGATCGTTCATCCGCTTCAGGACAGCCGGATCCGGCGTCCGGTCCCCGCGCGCGAGGACGTTACCGACGATGCCGCACACGTCGCCTAGTCCGGCCGGTCGACGCCCACTGTATCGCGGACGTAGTAGGTGGGCTTGCGTTGCGGGTCGTAGAAGCCGCGGATGATGATGTCGGCCAGAAAGCCGATGAACAACGAGAGGGTGCCCGTGATCGAGAACAGCACCATCAGGAAGACAAGCGGCGTCGCCTCCAGATGTCGCAGGAACAGGACGCGATAGCCGACGACGACGAAGGCGAGGAGGCCGAGGGCGAGGTTCAAGAGCCCGAAACCTCCGAAGATGTAGTTGGGGCGCGACGAGAAGTCGCCGATGAACTTCAGCGTGATCAGGTCGACCAAGACCTTGTAGATCCGCGTCAGGCCATACTTCGACACGCCCCTGGTCCGCGGATGATGGGTCACCTCCATCTCGGTCACCCTCCCGCCGACCCATGCGGCGAGCACCGGCAGGAACCGGTGCATGTCCCCGTAAAGGCTCACGTCCTGGATGACCTCGCGCCGGTAGGCCTTGAGCGTACAGCCGAAGTCGTGGAGGGGCACACCGCTGACCGCTCGGATCAGGAAGTTCGCCACGTTCGACGGCACGCGCCTCGAGAGCCAGAGGTCGTTCCGCTGTCGGCGCCACCCCGACACCACATCGTGCGAGTCGCCGAGAGTCTCGAGCAGCCGTGGAATGTCGCGGGGATCGTTCTGGAGGTCGGCGTCGAGCGTGATGAGAATCGGATGGCGCGAATGGGCGAACCCCGCCGCGAGGGCGGGCGTCTGGCCGAAGTTCTTGCGCAGCCGGACCAGGCGCACGTGCGAGTCCTGAGCCGCAAGCCTTCGCAGCACGTCCCACGAGCCATCGCTGGAGCCGTCGTCCACGTAGATGATCTCGTACTCGCGCCCGAGCGGCTTGAGCGCTTCGACGAGGCGCGCGTGGAGCAGCTCGAGGTTGTCGCGTTCGTTGAGGACCGGCAGAACGACCGAGACGGCCTCGAGCTCGGACATCACGCCGCTCCAGCAGGCTGAACAGCCTTGCGGAAGATGAAGTGGAGCACGCCCCGCTCGGTCTCGACGGCTTTGGCATACGCGGGGTGGCTGGACAGGAGGCGATGAGCTTCCGGGAGATTGTGCCACGGGATCATCGGATAGAAGTGATGCTCGGCATGGTAGTTGAAATTCATGGGCGCGAAGAAGAAGCGCTCGATCGGACCGACGCGGGTCGTTCGATACCGCGAGAGCTCAGGATCCCCGACGTCCCGAATCTGCGCGTGCCGGGCGATGTTTCGGAGATGCGTGAGCGTCTTTGCCAGGGTGACGAGCGGCAAGAGCCACAGCGTGAGGTAGAGGGTCGGATGCCCGACGGCCCAGAACGCGGCGAGGACACCGAGCTGGGCAGCCGCCAATCCGACGACATCCCGTCGGCTCTTCGGAGAGAACGGTTCGTCCATCGAAGGCGGTCGCGGAGTATGTCGACTCTGCCGCATGAATTGTGTCACGGCGGCGACGCCCGAGAGATCTTTCGCGATCGCGAGCAGCATCGTGGAGAGCGTGGTCGGGTAGGACCGATAATTCGGAAGGTCCGGGTCTCGATCCGTGCCGAGCAGGTTGTGATGGTCGAAGTGCTGCCGGCGGTAGGCCATCGTGAAGCCGACGGGATAGGCCGCGACGCAGCCGATGAGCTCGTTCCACCGGCGACTGGCGAAGAGCAAGTGGTGCACCGCCTCGTGGTGGACGATCGAAAGGTGGTGCTGCAGACCCGCGATGAGGACGAAGGCGGCGATCAGCGTGACCGGCCCTGGGGCCCACACGTAGAGGCAGACTGCCAGCACGATCCCAACGCCGACGCTGAGGAGATAGACCACGGTCTGGAGCGGATCGCGGACACGGAGCCGCATCAAGTCTTCCCGCGAAAGAGTCGGCCGTGGGATGCTCAGAGTCGCCTCCGGCTGAGACGGTTGGGACGCAGTCAAGGGTGTCACGATGGTCGCCTCGCTTGGAAACGGATGACGCCGGTCTTCGACAGCAACGCCTCTAGGGCATTGATCGGCACCAGCGCCACCAGGAGCGGGGCATAGTACCAGGCCCGTCCCGACGTCAGCCCGCGGCAATCGCGTTTGTGCCGTCGCAGCGCGTTCTGCACCGACAGCGCCCAGTGCCCTGTGTGCAGTACCGGCTTGATCGTCACGGCCTCGAACCCAGAGCGCTCGAGCGCGTCGCCCAGGGTGTGCGAGGTAAAGTGCCACAAGTGACGGGGGGCGTGACCCCCGCCCCAATAGCGGCCGAAAATGCGTGCGTCCCAGGAATCGATGTTGGGGACCTCGCCGAAGAGCCAACCCGACGGCCTGAGGATCCGTCGGATCTTTCCCAGTGTCTCGGCTGGATCCATCACGTGCTCGAGCACGTGCTGGAGCACGACGACGTCCGCCGACTCCGGAGGCACGTCAGCATGCTCGAATTCGCCGCGCCATACGCGGATCCTGCGAGCCTCGGCTTCGTTCGCCGCCTCTGGCTTGTACTCGACGCCCCAGAGCCGGTAGCGCCCGAGCCTACCGACTGCCGCCAGAAGCTCGCCGGTGGAGCAGCCGACATCGAGGATCGTGCCTCCTGGGGGCAGATACGACGCGAGCCGTTCCGCCGCCCTGCGCTTTGAGAGGCGAACGAGTGCCCGAGTGATCGCCGACCGCGGCTTCGCATACGCGTGATAGTGGTCGGGGTACGCGCGGCTCAAGACGTCGCGTGTCGGAGACGGGTCGAGGCGAACGAGACCACAGCCGTGGCATTTCACCCATCGATACGTCCCGGGCGCGTCGTATTCGAGATCTCGCACACCGCTACACGCCACGTCGGCCGCGGCTGACCCGCAGAGGCAGCGCACGTCGCATGCGACGGACTGTTGAAGGCCAGGATCACGCATGATCAGATGACGGTAGACGATCGGGTGTTCTGCTGATCATGTGGCGCTGGCCCTCGGTCTCGGGAAAGGTGAAATACGTGATTCACAGCGCACGACGTAGCGCAGGGGGAGCCAGCGGAACGGGACGCCTTCGATGTGCGTGACGCGCAGCCCCGGTGGGATCAGCGCGAGGAGCCCAGCGAGATCGAAGACGTGCAGGTGCCACTCGTCGTCCATGCGCTCCGGCATCTGGTATTCTCCGGAGCGCGAGCCCAGCAGGACGCGGTAGAGGCCGCTCGTTCGAAGCATCGCCTTGAGCGTGTTGATCAGCCGCTCGTTCGGCACCGAGACGACGGCGACACCTCCGCCCGCGACGATCCGGTGCATTTCGGTGAGCGCGGCGGCTGGCGAGGGAAGATGCTCTAGGACCTCCGAGCAGTAGACGCGTTCCCATGCGCCATCCCGGAATGGCAGGTGCTCGGCGTCGCCCTGCACGAGCGTGCCGCGCTTGTTCAGGCGTCGCGCCGCCTTCGCCAGGAGCGATTCGGCGAGGTCGATCCCGAATCCCTGCGCAGAGGGGACCTGGGCGAGAAGGTGTCCGGCGCCGCAGCCGATTTCCAGGACCCGATCGCCGGGCCGTGGGGCGAGCAGGGCAAAGATGCGACGGATGCGCTTGCGTTCGATGTACCGAACGAGAGAGCTCGGGTGGTTGTGAAACTGCTCGACGTCGTACTTCTCCACCATCGCGTCGTTCCACGACTTGAACTCGCGAAGGTCCCGAAAGTCGCGCGCGCTCACTGCCGGGTCACCTGCCTCGGGAGAGTGTAGGTCTCGGCGTGCTCGATCCGTTCTTCCGGCGTGTCGCCGCTCTTCTGGACGCGATGACGGATCAGCTCGGCATTCAGGGTCCAGTTCGTCCAGACGACGGCCAGCCGCGCGGGGCTGATACTCTTTCTCACTGAGAGCGCCTCGGGCATCCGCTCGCGCACGTGGCCTTGGAGGTCAAGCGTTTCTCACGCTATGCGACTCTCATGCGAGTGCGCCCAGCCCGATCAGTGCAAAGGACAGCAGCCCGAGACCTCCCATCATCACGGCCACGCCAAGAGCCGGGAGACGCAGAGCGGTCGCTTCACACTGCCGCCAGCAGAAGAACAGCATCGGCAGGATGGGAAAGAGATAGCGGCCCTGTCCTTGAAAATCGAAGACCCATGAACGGTAGACCGATTGTGCGACTACCAGCATCGCGCAGACCTGGAAGCCGGTCAGCAACAGCCTCGCGTTTGGCGACCCTCGCAGCACGGTCGGGAGGATGACAATCGCCAGCAAGCTGGCATACAGCCCTGCAAAGACCTGGTAGAGCCAGCCAGGGGCCGCGATGCTCATCCATCCATAGAGGCCGCAGAAGCTTCGAAAGGAGAGCCCGACCCAGTCCAGCGTCACGAGTACGTCCCACATCGACACGCCTTTGGCCCGTAGCGCCATGTATGGAAAAGACGTTGGGCTCGCCTGCGCGGATGGCTTCATTCCCGGCACGGCCACCTTTTCGGCGTGCTCCACGATATTCTGGCCGGTGTGAAAATCGTTGACCCAGCTGTGATACGTCGCCCAGGGAAGCGCGATCGCAGCCGCGATCAGCGCGACCAGTGCCACGCGCCTCCAGCGCACTTCGCCCCTGAGCCACAGGAAGACCCAGCCGACAAACGCGATGCTGACGAGGTAGTTCAGCTTGGAGAGGGCCAGGAGCCCGAGGGACCCTGCGACGACGAACACGCCCACGCCCGGTCTCGCCTGAATCCCACTCAGAAAGGAACGGACACTGGAGTCGGGCCAACCCAGCTCCACGAGAACCACTGTGAGCAGCGCGAAGGGAAGCGCGTCCCCGTTGATATACGAAAAGACGTACCAGACCTGTGGGGTGAGCAGCAGGAAGGCCAGCGCCGGCGTGAACGTGCGCGCGCGGGAAATCATCCAGGCGACCAGGCTCCAGTAGAGCGTCATTTGAAACCACCGCATCGCCGCGACGGGCGCTAGACCCAAGCGCTTGCCGAGGGCCACGGCCTCCCCGAAAACCCAGTAGACGATATCCGCTTCGTCCAGATAGGACATGCCGTAAGAGCTGTACGTCGTCGCCGCCTCGGGCGCGCCGACCGGCGGAGGCAGCCAGTGCTCGCGAAAATATTGTCCGGCATGGAAGTGTAGGATTTCGTCCGGGTGGGCATTGCCTGGACTCCTCAGTCCCATGACACCGACCAACACCGCCGACGCAACGAGTTGGAGCAAGAGCACGACGGCGAGCGCGCGCTCCCAGCCCACGGTGTGGGCGATAGACGAACAGCTCGTCGCGCGGCGCGCGGGGCGGCCGAGCGTCCGGGGCCGTTCACCGATCTCGGGCAGCTCGACGTTCAGGCCCGGAGCTCTCATCGGTCTCCCGTGTCGTCGCCTTGCGCTCGAAGATCGCGAGCCAGACGTCGGAGCGTGGAGTGTAGACTGCCGCCTCCGCTCCCCAGACGTATCGCGTCTGCTCGGGCGACACGATCTCGACGAAGCCAACACGATCGAAACGTCTCTGGTACTGGTCGAACCAGGTAAAGATCGTCTTGTCCGAGTGCGGCGTGCGTATCCACGATGTGTAGACGTTGACGAACACGACGAACCGTGGGTTCCAGGCCTCGATCTCGTAGATCATCTGGCGCTGCATCCCCACGGCGTACGGCTGGTGTTCCATCAGCGCGAAGGTGTAGATGTATCCGGTCGCCGCCAGCCGCCGCGCGTAGAAGTAGATCTGGGGCTCTGAGCCGACCACGGCGATCCGCTCGTCTGTCGACGTGCGCTCGTTGATGTACCGCGCGATCTCGACGGACTCGGGGAACGGATTGACCCCGTAGATGGTGCGGAGCACCCGGCGCGGTGAATCGGTGAAGAGCATCGCACGCTCTAGGTAGATGAGGTGGATGAGCGGTATTACGGCCAGCGCGATCGGGATCCCGTATCGCAGCGTCGGTTGAATTGCCATGAGGCGTCGAGCGATGGCGTCGACGGCGACGCCAGCGAGGATCCCGAGTACGGGAAGCATGAGGATGAAGTACTGGGGCCGGAAGTAGAGCCCCGCGGAGGTCGCGAGCAGCGAAGTCCCGAGCAGGAGCGTGATGAAGCGGCGGCTGGCGCGAGCCTTGGCGTCCCAGAAGAGCGCGGAGAGCCCGAGGCCCGCGAGCGCGGCGACGAGATATGACGTGGGCAGGATCCAGCGTAGCGCTTGCCCGAGATGGAATTTTCCCGCTGCGAGCGACATCGCCGTTCCGTACTTGGACGCGTATGTGACCGTCCAGAACCAGAAGCTCGCAAAGGTGCCCGCCTGGAGCATGAGCAGGCATACCGTCGCGAACGGTGCCAGGGCTCCGGCGACGAGCGCCCCGCTGGCGGCGAGCCGCCGGCGCGCGTCATAGCGCGTGTCGGTCAGAACGTAAAGGACGGCGAAGAGCGCGAAGGCCGCGCCGCTCTGCTTGACGATGAAGGCCGTGCCGAAGAGCACGCCGCTGGCGAGGAATCGCGCAACACCGCGCCGATCGCCGGCGGCCAGCAGGACGAGCACCCCCGCCAGGGCTGGCGGTAACACAAAGTGTTCGGCGTACGCGGCCATAAAGAAAAACCGCGGGCTCAAGGCGAGGACCGCGAAGGTGGCGGCGGCGACGAGGGCCACGCGAGCCTCGAACAGCCGCGTCGCGACCAGGAACAGCAGAACGATCGTCAGGGAAGTGGCACCCAGCAGTCCGAGGTGAATGCCCGCGCTGGTCTCCCCGAGGACGGCGAGCATGAGGGCGTAGAGGGCGTAGATGCCAGGCATCTTGAAGTTGTACGCTTGCGCATACGGCGGGATGCCTTGGAGCAGCAGCTGGCCGAAATACGCATACTCGCCCTCGTCGCGATCCAGGGGTGCGTCCAGAAGGCGTAGCCGGATCGCCGCGGCGCCCAGGATCACCAGGACAAGCAGTGCCCAGGTCCAGACGTTCGGGCGCTTGGTCAGCCGGACAGCTGCTGAGCATGCTCGGTCCGTTCCTTGTACCGCGACGTCGACGTTGACATGTCGAGTCACTTCCGATTCGATCGTGACTGGCGTGACGCCGCTCACGGTCGTCATGGTCGAGATCTCGCTCCTCCGGACGGTCCGGCTGCAAGCGTTGAGCCAGCCGTCGGCAGCTCTGTAGATGCCGGCTAGCGTAGGATCTAGCCTCAAACCCCTGATTCTACGGCGTAGTTTTGTTCTCGCACCTTCGGCGGCACAATGGCGACATTTTCTTTCTGACAGATCTGACGCGCGTGGTTTGCTTCTTGCCTGACTGTCCTGTAGCGATGATTGTGGCGTAGCTCCCTCGCCGAGTTGGACCCAACCGAAGCGAGTCGCTACGATCGCCTCCAGGCGCGTCGACGGAACACGTGCCCCAGTTTCACGCTGCGCACCCTGCCGCCCGGCATCTCACTCCGCAGACCGCGCTCGTTGGCATCTACATATCGCTCCACCCGGTCGCCAAGCGCTTCTTCAGGGAAATTGGGGGCTCGCGAGAGAGGCTACCAGCGGATCAATCCTGATCACTTATGCCGGAAATTGGTCAGCGGCGACTCCCTAGGATCTCCGTAAAGTCCCTTTAACAATGTACGGTTGCGCCCTGGTATGCGTCTTGCGGTCTGATCCGCGAGGAAACCTCAAGGTCCAACACATGACCGCGACCGAGACCCTCGAGGCTGGACGCCCGTCTGTCGGCGAGATTGCGCCACGCTTCTCGTTGCCTTCGCTCAGCGGCTCCATGGTGGACCTGGCCTGGTACCGCGGCCGCTCCAACGTGATCGTATGGTTCTCACGTGGGTTCACGTGTCCCTTCTGCCGCGTCTACACCGACGGGGTACGGGCCGGATATGACGCTCTGCGGGCCTTCGATACCGAAGTGATCCAGGTTGCGCCCAACCTGCTCGAGAGCGCTCGCCGGTACTTCGGCGAGTCAGTCCTGCCGTTCCCATTCGTCTGCGATCCCGACAAGCGCCTCTACGCCGTCTATGGCCTGGGCGACCGGAGGGCGCTCGAGGCGACGCGGACGGCGGTCGTGAGCTTCGCCCACGCGTTCACGCACGGAGACGCCGTCAACCAGATCCGGGGCGCCTGGTTTGACGTGATGAACCGCAACTTCCTGCGTCGTCTGCATCACCACGCCATGACCGCCCAGGAGCAGGGCATCTTCCTCGTCGACAAGGAAGGCGTGATCCGCTACCTCACCGTTGTCGGTCCCATCGATCCCGTGCCGGGCGGGGAACAGCTCGCGGATCTCGCCCGGACCCACTGCGGCGCCGCCTCGGTGTCTGCGTGACCCGGATCGAGCGCCTGACACGGCTCAGCGAGATCCTCGCCGAGCTGTTCCGCTCGCCGATTCCCAGCCACTTCTTCCAAACGCTCGGCGACCAGGCCTGGGCTGCCGTGCCCTGCGACTATCTCGCCGTCTGCCTTCAGGATCCCGAGAAGGGCGGCTATCTCGTGCACTCGCAGGTGGACCTCGAGGATGGCGCGATGAGCCGGCGAGTGTTCTCCCTGGACGAGGGCCTGCCGGGACGGACGATCAGCACGAGCAAGGCCTACGTCGTCGAGGATCTCGCCGCCGAGGACGGAGCGCCCGATCTCGAAGGCGTGCTCGCCGCCGCGGGCCTGCGCGCGGCTCTGGTCGTGCCGATCCGGAGCGGCCTCGAAGTGCTCGGCGCGCTGCTCTTCGCTGGTCGGCCGCCGATCGTTTACGGAGACGACGATCTCCAGATCGCCCAGCTGATGGCGTCCGGGCTGTCATCGGCGCTCGAGACGTCGCGGGCCTACGACAAGCTCGGCGGAGAGCGCATGACGATGCTCGCCGTGCTGGGCAGCTCCGCGGACGCCGTGATCGCGACGAACCCTGCCGGGCTCGTGCTGCTCGCCAATGCAGCGGTGCGTCCGATGCTGGGTCTCACTCCGGACGCCATCGAGGGCCGACCGCTGGCTGCGGCCGTGCGCTACGCCCCGCTGCTCGAGCTCTTCGAGGCCGGGCGGCCGGGGATCTACGAGCTGCCGCTGCCCGATGGACGGACCGCTCAGGCGAGCCTCGTGCAGGTGACCACGCCGTTCGGTGAGCCGGTCGGTCTGGCCGCGGTCCTCCGCGACATCACGCTGCTCAAGAACCTGGAGCAGATGAAGAACGACTTCGTGAACACGGTTTCCCACGACCTCAAGGGGCCCATCACCGTCATCGCCGGCATGGCGGACCTGATGCGGATGGCCGGACCGCGAGACGAAAACCACGCGAGTCGATGCGAGGACATCCGGAGCTCAGCGCAGCACATGGCGGATCTCGTTTCGGACCTGCTCGACATAGGCAAGATCGAGGCCGGGCTCGACGCGGCCCGCGAGCCGATGGACCTGATTCCAGTGATTGGCGAGGCGCTCCGGATGGTGAGGCCACGGGCCGAGACCAAGAGCATCGAGCTGCACGCCGAGCTGGCCGAGGAGGCGATCATCTCGGCGGTTCCGAGCCGCGTGCGCCAGGTCTTGATCAACCTCATCGACAACGGCGTCAAATACACGCCCGCGGGGGGCCGTGTGAGCGTTGCGGCGGCGTTGTGGCCCGCTGGCGATGGAGCCGAGACGGTGCGGATTCGTGTGACCGACACGGGCATGGGCATCCCCGCCCGCGACCTGCCACATGTCTTCGACAAGTTCTACCGGGTCAAGAATAAGGCGACCAGTGAGATCGCGGGCACGGGCCTCGGGCTCGCTATCACCAAGAGCATCGTGGAGGCGTACGGCGGCCGGATCAGCGTCGAGAGCCTCGAAGGCGTCGGTACCACGTTCGAGGTCGAGCTGGAGCTCGTCCGGTCCTGACGAAGGCGACAATCACCCGAGGTAGGACGCTACGAATGTCCCGCTCGGGCTCGTCGCGGTGAAGCGCCCGAACGCGAACGGCGCCGGATCCACTGGTGGCGCCGCCCCGGTGATCAGCGCGGCCATCATCTCCCCGACCGCCGGTGAGAGCTTGAAGCCGTGCCCGCTCATCCCGGCCGCGATCCAAAGGCCGCGCACCGGCGACTCGTCGATGATCGGCATCCAGTCGGGCGTGATGTCAAAGGCGCCGACCCACCCGCGTCGATAGCGGGCCTCGGCGAGGCGTGGGATCGCGCGCCCTGTGCGCTCGAGGACGTCCGCCGCGTCGCCGAGGCTCACGTCGGAGCCGAGCAGCTCCGGCGCCATCGGATGCTGTGCCTCATCGTCGGTAAGCGAGCCGGTCAGCGTAAGACCACCCGTTTCGGGACGCGCGTAGCTGCCGCCCGCGAGATCGAGGTACACGAGATGCGGCCGCCCGAACCCGGCGTCGCGCTCGACGACGAAGACGGGATGGCGGCCAACGATGATCGGAAGCGCGATGCCGGCCAGTTGCGCGACGGCGCCGGACCAGAGCCCGGCCGCGTTGACGACCACGGGCGTGTCGACACGATCACCCGAGGCGGTCTCGACGCCGGTGACGTGGTCGCCCGCTGTTCGGATTGCGACGACCTCGACACCCTGCTCGATGCGGACGCCCCGCCGTCGGGCCGCCGCGGCGTAGCCGGTGGTGACGGCGGTCGGGTCGCCGTAACCCGATTCCGGTTCGTAAAGGACGGCGCCGAGGTGATCGCCGTTGATCCGCGGCTCGATACGGGCGAGGTCGCGGGGCTCGAGCACCTCGGCACGAACACCGAACGATCGCTGGCGTATGACCGTTTCCTCGAGCTTGGGACGCATCGCAGCCGAAACGCCGATGACCACGCCGCAGTCGATGTAGCCCGACTCGCCGCCGACGACGTCGCGAAAGCCGCGGAACGCGGCCAGGGACCGCACGACCATCTGGCTGGTCTCCGGGGTGGGGTAGAGCTGGCGGACGATGCCGACCGACCAGCCGGTGCCACCAGAGGCGAGGGAGTTGCGCTCGAGGACGAGGACGTCACGCACACCGACCGCCGCCAGGTGGAAGGCAATGGAGGCGCCGGTCACGCCGCCTCCGATGATGACGACCTCGGCGTGGCGGATCACCTGGACGCTGCGGCGGTGACCTCGGCGGTCTCGACCTCGTCGAGCAAGCGCGCCGGGTCGCCCTGACGGATGCGGCCCGGCACCAGGACGCGGGCATAGACGCGGCTCCAGCCGGGATGCCGTTTCTGGGACACGCGGGTGAAATCACCGCCCTTGAAGGCCCGCATGATGTTCATGCAGGGGCTCGTATAGCGGGTGATCTGAAGGAGCACGGTGTCGCCGAGGAGCAGGTGACACTCTGGGGCGACGGCCGACCAGTCCAAACCCTCGACCGTCACGTTCTCGCCGATGGTGCCGGGCTCGATCGCGTGACCCTCGGCCCGGAGGCTCGTGATCGCCTCCATGGCATAGAGACACACGGCCCGCTCGGCGCCTCCGTGGTGCTCGGTGTTACGGTGCGCGTCTCCCTCGAGTCCCACCGGCGTGACACGCGCTTGCGCGACCGCAGTCTTCGGAACGCCCCCGCGCGAGATGCTGATCTGGACGATTCTTCCACTCACAGGACGGCCTCTCTTCCGCCACCGGATCGTACGCGAGGCTCAGCGCTGCGCACGACGGATCATCCGCTGAACTCGAGCCTCCAGCACCAGCTCGCCACGCTGGTTCAGGACACGGTGGCGATACGTGACGATACCGCGGTCGGGCTTCTTCGTCTCACGCTTGTCGGCGACCTCCACCTCCACGGTGAGCGTGTCCCCCTCGAGCACCGGCGCCGTCACGCGCACCTCGCTCCCGAGGTACGCCATGCCGGTGCCGTGGATGAGCCCCGTCTGCATGATCAGCCCTTCGGAGAGGGCGAAGGTCATGGCGCCGGGCGCGGCGCGACGTTTGAACAGAGACTCTCGCGCGACATATTCCATGTCCATGAAGAGCGGTTCGGTGAAGCCAAAGAGGTTGACGAAGTTCACGATGTCGGTCTCCGACACCGTCCGGCCGAGCGTGCGGAACGTGGCGCCGATCTCGTGCTGCTCGAAGTGCAGGCCCTCGCCGATCATGCAGTTCCTCCCTCTGTGAACGAATCAGTATAGACGGCGCGACGCACCGGCCGGCTAGGGCAGATGAAACCAGTTGTAGGGACTGCCGAAGATCGCACGAGTCGTCGCCACTTCGGCGCCAGTGAGCACGAGGAGCAGCACCGCGAGCGCGACGACGGCGCGGCGATCGTCCCTCAGAATCCGAGCAAGGCCGCTGACGTAGAGCAGCGCGATGGGCACGAGCACGGCGAGAAGGAGGCGCCCTGCCGTGAAGTACGGTGAGCTCGGTGACGGGTGTTGCGTGCGAGCACCGAAGTGGAACCGGATTGACAGCAGCGCGAGGAACGCGATGGTGCCGAGAACGGCGGCGGCCGAGCTCCAAATGCCGACTTGAGCCCACCGGGGGCGCCTGACGATCGCGGCCACCACGCAGACGAGGGTGGAGCCGGCGTACACGAGGTCCAGGTGGGGCCAGCCGATCGGAGCCAGGTGCCAGACGAGATCGCCGCGCCAGAAGGTCGCGAGCAGTCCGCGAAGAAACACGGTCACGAACGGGAGCCCGAAAATCGGGTGCGGCCAGAGCTCGTCCAGACCTTTCGGTGTCCACCCGAGCGCCATCGCTTTCTGCGTCGGCCCTGACGGCTCTCCCGCGATCCAGTAGAGACTCTGCCACGCGAGGAGCGGGACCGCCATGCTCGCGAGCGTCGTGAGGGCTCTGATGGCTTCAGCGCGACTCGCCCACGGACGGCGGCCGGCCAGCGCGACCCCGAGGACCAGAAGCATCGCAATGGCCGTCGTTTTGGTGAGTAGCGCCGCGGCTACCAGAGCGCCAGCTCCGATCGAGAGCGCCAGGGAGGGCGCCGACTCACGCGCGAGCCGCAGGAGTGCGTAGAATGCGAGCCCACTCGTCAGAGGCGCCAGGGCATCATTGCTCACGCCGTAGAAGCTCCCCCGTGGCACGAGCGCGACGAAGAGCGCGACGCCGACGGCGAGCGCGGGCGCCTCCGTCATGGCGAGCCGTGCCGCACCGACCGCTACCGCGACGATCGCCGCTTCCAGGAGCGCGTTGAGGAATCGGGTCCAGTAGAAGAGCCGGCCCCCCGAGAGCCCGAGGGCGGTCCCCAAGCGATACCAGGCGCCGGCGACCAGGTAATAGAGCGGCGGCTCGACGGCTTCGTAGTTGAGGCGATCCCAGTCGCGCATCCCCCACGGCACTGCGGCCGCGCCTATCGCGGGAGGTGCCGTCCACACCGGTGGCGGCATTCCATCGGGCGGACGCGGGTTCAGGTATTCAGGACTGCGGTGCAGAAGGATCGAGTCGGAGCGAGGGTTCGAGATGCCGGTGCCGAACCGCACGATCGCTTCTCGGGTGGCCGGATCCAACCGCTCGTCGGTGAGCCGAACGGGGACGTGGCCGCGCGCGTACTTGACGACCAGGTCATAGTGGAAGGCTTCGTCCAGAGGGTGGAAGGGCGGCAACGCGGCCGCGAACACCCAGACACGCAGAGCACCGAGCAGGCAGAGCAGCGTCACCCACACCCGGGAGCTCAACACGAGGTTCACTCGCGCGCCTTCACGTAGAGCGTGACCTTCGGCCGTTCGCCCGGCTCCCGGAAGACGTGCCAACCCGGCTCGGGGATGTTTTCCCAAATCGTGTCGGCCAGGGGGAGGTCGACGCGCCGATAGCGCGGCAGGGTGACGTTCGCTCGCAGGTACTGGAGCGTGCGCTCGGTGTCTGCCGTCGCGCCCGGGGCCGTGGACTGGAATCTAAAGAAGTAACGGACGATCACCCAGTCCGGCGCTGGCCAGCCCGCCAGGCTCTGGCACCCCTGCCCGCCACGCACCTCCAGGCCGGTATAGAAGCGGAGCGGCAGATCGCCGTACGAGATGAAGACCCGGTCCCCCGGCCGAGCGCTGGTCTTCAAATGGTGGACGATCCCCTCGAGGGGCCCCTGGACGTGATGAGTGATCTCTTCCACGTACTTGGCCAGCGTGACCGAGAGTCGGCCGTTGACGAGGTCCGCCCTGTCCGGCACGAGCGCCAACAGCAGGATGACGGCGGCGAGCACTCGGCTCCGTGCGCCGAGGGCTCGGACAATCCAGGCCTGAAGGAGCGCCAGGGCGGGCAGGAGCGTGAGCAGGTACCGAAAAAACACGAACGGCACCGTCGCGACGACGAGAACGTGGGCGACCACGAAAGCGACGAGAAAGAGGCCCGCGCGGGTCTCGGCAGCGCCGAGAGCCATGCGCGTCCCGGCGGCGACGGCGACCAGCACGAGGCCCGCGGCGAGGAGCAACGCCGGGAACGCATAGAGCTCGATCTTTGACGCATATCGCGCGACGTTCCCGCCGAATTGCACCACCGAGTTGAGGGAGAGCAGCAGGCGGCTCTTTCCGCCAAGGTCCGACGCCAGGAGCCAGGGAAGATTCACGAGAACCGGCGCGACGAGGGCGGCGGTGAGCCACGGCAGGACCGCGCGGTCGAAGACGACGATGAGAAAGCCGAGCGCCAGCCCCGCGGCGGCGCCGAAGAAGAGGAGTTGGCTCGTATGCAGGAGCACGCTGAGCGCCAGCGCCAGCCCCGCGGCGGCCAGGCGTGGGGACCTCCGCAGGCTGAAGAAGAAGTAGAGGATCCAGATCGCGGCGAAGATCGCCACGCTGTAGTAGCGGCACTGGCGGACGTGCAAGAGAAAGGGCACCGAGAGAAGCAGAGAGCCGGCAGCGATGAGCGCCGTTGCCCGGTCGGCGAACACCCGGCGCGCGAGCACGTACATCGAGGGCACGCAGAGAAGACCCAGGAGCGCGAACGGAAGTCGGGCGGTGAAGGTGCCGGCGTCGAGCAGCGCGAAGGAGGCGGCGGTGAGATAGATGGGTAGCCACGGCGTCTGCCGCCAGAGATAGTTGATGTCATAGTCCGAGCCGCACTCCTGGGAGATGAGGCTCACGCCGTCCCAGGCGACGGGCACGCCGAAGCGCAGGACGTTCTTCGCGAGGAGGGCGGTCTCGGCCTCGTCATCCCAGAGGTACCGATCGTCGAGGTTGGGAAAGATCAGGAGTGCGGCGAGGAGCAGGAGCCCCGCGACCGTGCTATTCGCCCAGATACGCTCTGCGGACATCGGCGTTCTCCGAGAGCTCGGCCGCGGTTCCCGCCAGCGCGATGGAGCCGGTCTCGAGCACGTACCCTCGGTGGGCGATGGAGAGCGCCATCGCGGCGTTCTGCTCGACCAGGAGAATCGTCATCCCCTGGCGGTTGATGTCGCTGATCGTGTCGAAGATCTGCTGGACGAGGACGGGGGCCAGGCCCATGCTCGGCTCGTCGAGCAGCAGGAGACGTGGATTCGCCATGAGCGCGCGCCCGATCGCGAGCATCTGCTGCTCGCCGCCCGAGAGGGTGCCGGCCACCTGGGTGAGGCGCTCGGCCAGCCGTGGAAACAGCCCGAAGACCCGCTCGAGGTCGGTGCCGACGCCGGCATCGCTCCTGAGATAGGCGCCCATCATGAGATTCTCGCGCACCGTCAGGCGATTGAAGATCCGGCGGCCCTCCGGTACGTGGGCGATGCCGCGCGAGACGATCGCGTGCGGCGGCACGGCGAGGAGCGATTCGTCCTCGAGCATGATGGCGCCGCGGGTCGGGTGGAGGAGCCCGGAGATCGTCTTGAGCGTGGTCGTCTTGCCGGCGCCGTTGTTGCCGAGGATCGTGACGATCTCGCCCCGGCCCACCTCGAGCC
>Ga0209689_1001058_pt1 | contig 20148 bp, 21 predicted proteins | sample GraSoiAngelo_149_FD_187119 | JGI IMG/M metagenome (GOLD analysis project Ga0209689, IMG submission 187119) | Grasslands soil microbial communities from the Angelo Coastal Reserve, California, USA - 14_1009_09_30cm (SPAdes) (version 2) | ecosystem: Environmental > Terrestrial > Soil > Grasslands ... | reverse complement strand
GAGCTTCTCGACACCGCCCCGTCAGGCTAGGCAGGGCCGCCGCGGCGAAAAGGTCCGCGTACGCGATCGTTCTTCGCGACCTCTTCACACGTGGTTCACAACCGCGACCGAGGCTGGCTCGACCAGCGTGAAGGAGGCCCTGCCGTGATCGGACTGATCCGCGCGCTCGTCATCGTGGAAGCCGCCACGTTCCTCATCGCCGGCGCGCTGCACCTCGGCGTCTCGGTGCCTCTCGCGTCGGTGATCGGCGAGCCGCTCATCCCGCAAGCCGGGGGCCCCGAAAGCGTCATCGGGCTCGTGCTCGTTGCCGGCGCGGTCGCGTCGTTCCTGCGGGGACGCGGCGCGCGCTGGACGCTCGTGGGGACGCTGGTCTTCGCGATCCTCGGCACGCTCGTCGGCATCTCCGCCATCAACGCGGGCCTGGGCCCGCGCACCGATGCGGGCGAGGTCTACCACCGCGTCATCCTGGCCTCGCTCGTCGTCACGCTCGCCCTCACCCTGCTCGCGGGGCGTGCGGTCAGATCGCTCGGCGGCGTGGGTCGTCCGGCCTAGCGTCGAGCTGGCGGACGAGCCCGACGAGTCCCTCGCGTAGCGGAATGGGCGGGGGATGGGTGTCGTCGAAGTCGCCCGGGCGGTCGACGAGCCCGAAGCCACGGACCCACTGCTCGACGAGGCCGAACGCGATCGCGTACGGGAGGTAGTCCTCGAAGAGACGCTCGCGCTCGGCGAAGCGCTGGCGCTCCTGCTCGGCCGTCCGAAGGAACAGCTCGAAGCCCGCGACGCGCAGCCCGAGGCCCTGCCCCGCGGCGGTCCGTGCGGGTCGCCATGGCGCGAGCGCGTAGACGACGACGCCGATCGCGAAGACCGCCGCGCCGACGAGCCCCAGGCCCGCGGCGTTGCCGAAGACGAACGTCAGGGGGATCCCGGCGAGCGCCGTGAGCCAACCCGCCGTCGCCCACCGCGAGCGCAGGCGGCCGGGCGGATCGACGAACCAGCCGCGGCCGACCATCTCGCGATCGAGCTCGTCTTCGACGAGATCCGCCCCGATATAGAACCGCGGCTCGAGCGATCCGAGCAGCACTCGCGGGCCGTGCGCGAAGAGCGCCGCGAGGGCAGCGCGCTCGTATCGCTGCAGGTCGTCCGTCGCGGTCGCGACGCGCTCGAGGACCCAGGTGGGGGTCGCCTCCGCGTCCGTGCCCTCGCGGATCCGCAGGAAGCCTCGCAGCGCGAGGTCGATGATCGTGGCGCTGACGTCTCGGCGGTGCGGTCGACCGTGTACGAGCAGGTCGGCCTCCGCCGGTCGAATCCCTTCGGGAGGCGCGAGCTCCGGGACGACCGTCGTCGAGCGCTGCACGAGATGCCTGGCGCCCCATCGCGCGCGCACGACGATGAGCCCGAGCACGAATGTCAGGGCCCCTGCGGCGACATTCGCCGGCGTGGGGCGCAGATGCTCCAGCGGCGCGATCGTCCAGCCGAACGTGCCGGCAATGACGATCAGGAGGATGACCGCGGCGGCAGGCAGGTACGCGGCCGCATCGGACCTGACCGATGTCGCATCGGTCGCGCCCACCGGCCGGACTATACGCACGGAGCGATCGGATACGATCGAAGTCTCGCCGCCGCGTTCATACTTTGTGCCGTGGGGAGCACGCTCTCGCAGAAGGTCTGGGAGCGGCACGTCGTCCGCCGCGCGGCGGGCGAGCCCGACCTCGTGTACATCGACCTGCACCTCGTCCACGAGGTCACGAGCCCGCAGGCGTTCGAAGGCCTGCGCCTCGCGAAGCGCGCCGTGCGGCGTCCCGAGCTTGTGCTCGCGACGATGGACCACAACGTCCCGACGAACGAGGAGCCGGCCGAGCCGATCTCCGCGCGACAGATCGCGGAGATGGCGCGCAACGCGGCGGAGTTCGGCATCGTCTGCTACCCCATGGGCGACGCGAACCAGGGCATCGTCCACGTCATCTCGCCCCAGATGGGGCTGACGCAGCCCGGCATGACGATCGTCTGCGGCGACAGCCACACCGCGACGCACGGGGCGCTCGGCGCGCTCGCCTGGGGGATCGGCACGAGCGAGATCGAGCACGTGCTGGCGACGCAGACGCTCGCGCAGCCGACGCCGGGCACGATGGCGGTGACGGTCGACGGTCGGCTGCCGAAGGACTGCGCCGCGAAGGACGTGATCCTCGGCATCATCGCGCGCATCGGGACGACCGGCGGGGTGGGGAAGGTCATCGAGTACCGCGGCTCGACGATCCGCGCGCTCTCGATGGACGGCCGCATGACGGTCTGCAACATGTCGATCGAGGCGGGCGCCCGCGCGGGGATGATCGCGCCGGACGACACGACGTTCGCGTTCCTCGAAGGCAGGCCGTTCGCCCCGAAGGGCGCGCTCTGGGAGCGGGCGCTCGACGAGTGGCGCTCGCTGCCGACGGACCCGGGCGCGGCCTTCGATCGCGACGTGAAGATCGACGCGCGCGAGCTCCGGCCGTACGTCTCGTGGGGGACGAACCCCGCGCAGACGGTGACGATCGACGAGCGCGTCCCGGACCCCGACGCCCTCGCGACGGACGCGCGCGACGCGGCACGGAGAGCGCTCCGCTACATGGCCCTCGCACCCGGCACGCCGGTGCGCGACATCGCGGTCGACGCCGTCTTCATCGGCTCGTGCACGAACTCGCGGCTCGAGGACCTCCGCGCGGCGAGCGAGGTCGTGCGCGGCCGCCGCGTGAAGAACGGCATTCGTGCGCTCGTCGTGCCGGGATCGATGAAGGTGAAGCTCGACGCCGAGCGCGAAGGGCTCGACCGCGTGTTCCAGGAAGCGGGCTTCGAGTGGCGCGGCGCGGGGTGCTCCATGTGCCTCGGCATGAACCCCGACGTCCTCCGTCCCGGCGAGCGCTGCGCGTCGACCTCGAACCGTAACTTCGAGGGCCGGCAGGGCCCTGGCGGGCGCACGCATCTGGTGTCCCCGACCGTGGCCGCGGCCACGGCGATCGCCGGCCACTTCGCGCTGCCCGCGGATCTGCGCTGAGAGAGCGTTGATGGAATCGGTACGCCGCGTCACCGGCCGCGCGCTGCCCCTGGGTCGCGCCGACGTCGACACCGACCAGATCATCCCGAGCCACTGGCTCAAGCGGATCGAGCGCACCGGCTACGCGCCCGGGCTCTTCGAGGCGTGGCGCACGGATCCGTCTTTCGTGATGAACGACGCGCGCTATCGCGGCGCGGCGATCCTCCTCGCGGGACGGAACTTCGGGAGTGGCTCGTCGCGCGAGCATGCCGCCTGGGCGCTGCTCGAGTCGGGCTTCCGAGCCGTGATCGCGCCGCGCTTCGCGGACATCTTTCGCAGCAACGCGCTGAAGAACGGCCTCGTGCCGGTCGAGCTTCCGGACGAGACCGTGACTACGCTCGTCGCCGCGGTCGAGCGCGACCCCGCGCTCGAGATCGCGATCGACGTCGAGCGACGGACGGTGACCGCGCCGGCCGCGGGCGTGAGCGCGACCTTCCCGCTCGACGATCACGCCCGGCAGCGGTTGCTCGAGGGGCTCGACGACATCGCGCTCACGCTGCGCCACGAAAGGGACATCGCCGCCTACGAGGCGCGGCGACCCCAATGGCTACCGCGCGTCCGCTGAGCGCCGTCGCGGGCTCGATCCTCTTCACGGTCTTCGTGGAAGGGACGGTCGCCCTCTACATCCCGCTCCTCATGGTGCGCGACGAGGCCGTCGCGGCGTGGTGGCCGCTCGGCGCGCTCGTGACGCTGGCCGGCCTCGGGCTCTATGTCTGGTGCGCGGGGCTCTTCTCGTTCGTCGGGCGCGGGACGCCGGCGCCGATCGCCGCGCCGAACGTGTTCGTGGCGCGCGGGCCGTACCGCTACGTTCGCAACCCGATGTACATCGGCGTCCTGACGAGCATCCTCGGCATCGCGATCGCGTACGCCTCGGCGTGGGTGCTCGCGTACGCGGTGCTCGTCGCGATCGCCTTCCACTTCTTCGTGCTCGGCTATGAAGAGCCCACGCTCGAGGACCGCTTCGGCGCGTCGTACCGGGAATATCGCCGCACCGTGCCCCGTTGGGTCCCGCGCGCTCGCTGATCGCGGTCGTCGTCCTCATCGCGGCGGTCGGCGTCATCTCGTTCGTCGCGCTCGTCTGGGCCACCCAGCGCGATCTCCTCTATTTCCCCGAGCGAGGGGCCGTGCCGCCGGCGGCGAGCGCGCTTCCAGGCGCGAGCGACGTCGAGCTCCTGACCGAGGATGGCGTGCGCCTGGGCGCCTGGCTCGTGCCGCCGTCGACGCCGGCGAGCGGCGTCACGGTGCTCGTCTGCAACGGGAACGGCGGCGACCGCTCGCTCCGGGCCGGACTCGCGCGCGGGCTCGCGAGCGCGGGGCATCGCGTGCTTCTCTTCGACTACCGCGGGTACGGTGGCAACGCCGGGACGCCGACCGAGATGGGACTGCGTGCGGACGCGCGCGCCGCGCTCGCCTATCTCCGTTCGCGTCCAGACATCGATGCCGCGCGCATCGTGTACTTCGGGGAATCGCTCGGCGCCGCCGTCGCCGCCCAGCTCGCGGCGGAGCATCCACCGCTCGCGCTCGTACTGCGGTCGCCGTTCACCACGCTCGCGGACGTAGGCCGGATCCACTATCCCTACCTACCGGTCATCGATCCGCTGCTCATGGATCGCTACCGGACCGTCGATGCCCTGGCCGAGGTCAGCGCACCGGTCCTGGTCGTCGCGGGCGATCGCGACCGCGTCGTCCCGATCGAGCTCTCCCGCAAGCTGTACGCGGCGGCGCGTGACCCAAAGCGGCTGGTCATCGTCGGCGGAGCCGACCACAACGATCCACCGCTGGCGGAGGGTCCGTCGCTCGTCGGCGAGCTCACCGGCTTCGTCGTCGACGCGCTCCGCGGGCGGTTCCTGCCGGCGAGTCGTTAGAAGACCGCAAAGTCGGTAAGCGTTCCGCAAAACGCACCACACCGCGGGAAACGCGCGCCTCCGCCGCGGGTAGGCAGAGCAAGAACCGCGAAGGAGACGAAGCATGTTCGCGAAGATCCTCGGCACCACGCTCGCGGGCACGGTGTTCGCCACGGCCGCGTTCGGCGGCGGCGCGGTGTTCGCCGACTCGACGCCCGCGGCCTCGACCACGCCTGCCGCCACCGCCCCGGCGGACCACACGAACCGTGTCGCCGTGGACGCGCTTCGCGACGTCCTGAACCGCATGGTCCGCGACGGGATCCTCACGGACCGCCAGCGCGACGTCGTCGTCGACGCCGTGCAGAAGGCCGACTGGGACGGCTACTCGGTCCGCCGGCTCCGCGAGATCCTCGACACCGTCGTCGACAACGGCGTCATCACCGGCCGCGAGGCCGACGCGATCGTCGACGCGGTCCGCCACTCGGACAAGGTCGTCTTCCGTCTCGCGAACGTCCTCGACACCCTCACCGACAAGGGCGTCCTGTCGCGGGACCAGACCGCCGCGATCGTCGCCGCCCTGCACAGGGCCGATTGGGACGGCTTCTCGATCGACCGGCTCGGCCGCATCCTCGCCGAGCTCGCGCGACACGGGGTCATCAGCGCCGCGCAGCGCGAGGCGATCATGGACGGCATGCGCCGCTAGCGTTCTCCCCGCCGTTCCCGATGCCGGTCCGCGCCGGGCCGGCATCGCCGCGCCGAGAGCGTCCTGTGCACGTCGCGCGCTGACGTCGCCCTCCGCGGCGGGACGAGTATCGTCGTCGGCGCTCGTTCGGAGGTGGGTATGCGTCGCCTTCCGGTCCTGGCGATCGCCCTTCTGCTCGTCGCCGCGTGCGGCGGCACGACGCCGAGCGCGGCCAGCCCGGCGGTCTCGGCCGCGCCGACCGCTGCCGCGAGCGCGACGCCGGCCCCGCGCGTTTCGCTGAAGGTCAACTGGACCGCGCTCACCGGCGCGAACAGCGGCCTCTGGACGGCGGTCGAGGCCGGCTACTTCAAGGACGAGAGCCTCGACGTCGAGCTCGTGAACATCAATAGCTCGTCGCGCTCGATCGCGGCCCTCATCGCGAAGGAGGTGCAGATCGGCTTCTCCGACGGGGCGAACACCGTGCAGGCGGTCTCGCAGGGCGCGAGCGTGAAGCTCTTCCAGTCCGTCACGAACCACCTCGTGTTCTCGATCATGGCGACCCAGTCCGTGAAGGACCTCAAGGACCTGAAGGGCAAGAAGATCGGCATCACGACGATCGGCTCGTCGACGCACACCGCGGCGCTCCAGGCGCTGAAGCTCGCGGGCCTCGCGCAGAGCGACGTCACGCTCGTGCCGCTGCAGGAGGTCCCGAACATCCTCGCCGCCCTCGTCGCGGGGCAGATCGACGCGGGATCGGTCTCGCCGCCCACGAACTCGCGCGCGAAGGCGTCCGGCTTCAAGGAGCTCATCAATCTCGCGACCGATGGTCCCGACTACCCGTCGGTCGCGATCGCCGCGACGACCGAGTACATGAGCGCGAACGCCGACGTCATGAAGCGCTTCGTGAAGGCGTACTCCCGCGGCGTCGATCGATTCCGTAGGGACAAGGCCTTCGGGATCGCGTCGATCGACAAGTACCTCAAGATCGGCGACCCGGCGATCCTCGACGACACCTGGACGCAGTTCTCCAAGTACCTCGAGCTGCCCCCCTACGTGAAGGGCATCGACGCCGTCATCCTCGAGGTCGCGGCGACGAACGCGAAGGCCGCGCCGCTGAAGCCGGCCGACATCTTCGAGCAGACGTACGTGAAGCAGCTCGACGACGACGGCTTCTTCAAGACGCTGGGCAAATAGCGATGTGCGAGGCGCCTGAGTCCACGACCATCGCGGCGCTCCTCGAGATGGACCGGCCGCGCGTCGTGGCCGTCGACGACCTGATGGCGTACGCGCGCGAGATCTGCAAGCAGCAGGAGGTGCGCCGCACCGCGCCGGGCTTCATCGGCTACGGCGCGACGAAGCCGGGCGACCGCGTCCTCGTAGCCGTCGACACGCACTACGACAAGCGCGTGGTCGAGGCGGTCGCGCGCGGCCTGCGCGAGATGGGCGCGTCCGTGGACGTGGTCACCGTCGAGGCCCAACCCGACCGCGAGTTCACCACGACCGACGAGGTCGACGTGATCATGCGGCGCGAGCCCTGGACGAAACGGCCGCGGCGCTGGGAAGGCCTGCCCTGGATCGAGGAGCTCGCGGCGCGGGAGAAATACGACCTCCTCGTGCACGGCAAAGGCGGCGGCATCCCGAACGTGCCCTACCGCTACGAGGCGATCCCCTGGCTGCAGACGGACCACTTCGCGAGCGCGGCGACCGTCTACCCGCGCGACCTCCACACGCTCATCAACATGAAGACCTGGCTCGCATTCTTCGAGCGCGGGCGCGGCGGGAAGGTGCACGTCACCGATCCCGAGGGCACCGATCTCCGCTACACGCTCTTCCCCGAGTACTTCGACGGCACGCGCCGCGGGTACACCGACGTCCCGTGGTGGGGCCACCTCCTCGCGCACGGGCCCACGCCGATCCTCCCCAAGGAGGACGCGACCGGGACGGTGAGCGGGACGACGAGCCATTTCCAGAAGCCGTTCCCGAAGATCCGGGTGACGCTCGAGAACGGGCGGCTCGAGCGTGTCGAGGGTGGAGGCGACTACGGCGACGCCTGGCGCGCGCTCCACGGGGAGTCGAAGGACACGCAGTACCCGTGCTTCCCGCGGCCGGGGCTCTTCTGGCTGTGGGAGGTCGCGATCGGCACGAATCCGAAGATCCAGCGGCCGCCGAACATCCACCTGCTCAGCTCCGGCGGCTTCGAGTGGGAGCGCCGTCGCTCCGGGATCATCCACGTCGGTCTCGGCACGCGCTGGCGCGGCTCCGAGGAGGTGTGGGCCGGCGAGCGGGGGATCCTCTACGGCCACCTGCACGTCCACCTCTTCTTCCCGAGCCTTGTGATCGAGACACCCAAGGGCGAGGAGCTCACCGTGATCGATAAGGGGCACCTCACCGCGCTCGACGATCCGCAGGTCCGCGACCTCGCGGCGAAATACGGCGACCCCGATCGCATCCTCGCCGCGGAGTGGTCGCCGGGCGTACCCGGGATCGACGCGCCGGGCAGCTACGAGGAATACGCGCGCGAGCCCGCGAGATTCATCTACCGGTGAGATGTCGTTCCTTCTCGCGGTGATCCTGTTCGTCGTGGTCGTCGGGCTGATCGACGCCGGACTTCCCTGGCCGGACCCACGCTCGAAAGAGCCCTAGGCGGTGGTCGCAGGGCACTTCGGTCTCGCCGCCGCGGTGAAGGCAAAGGAGCCGCAGGTGCCGCTCTGGTCGCTCATGCTCGCGACCGCCTGGCTCGACGTCCTGTTCGTGCCGCTGTACATCGCCGGGATCGAGCGGATCGAGCCCGCTCCGGGGACGGGCGGGACCGGCTACGGCGAGGGCGTGATCTACGCGGACTACACGCATTCGCTCGTCGGGGCGCTCGCGCTCGGCCTTCTGTTCGGCCTCATCGCCGCCGTGCCCTGGGGACGCCGGACCGGAGTCGTGCTCGGGGCGGTCGTCTTCTCGCACTGGGTGCTCGACCTGCTCGTGCATCGCGGCGACATGCCGATCCTGCCTGGCAATTTCGGCGATCTGCCGCGCCTTGGCTTCGGCCTCTGGCAGATCCCCCTGGCGGCCGCGGCGGCCGAGCTCGCCCTCGTCGCGATCGGGACCGTGCTCTACGGCCGCGCGGCGGCGAGACGCGCGGGCCCGGCAGCCGGAGGACGGAGCAGGCTTGCCGCGGGCGCGACCTTCGCGGTCGGCGTGCTCGTTCTCGGCCTCTCGGTCCTGGGCCTTTAGTCGAATCCGAGCGCGCTGAGGAGCTCGCCGCAACGGCTCGCGACGTTCGGCACGTCCGCCGTCCAGTGGTCTAACCCGAACGCGAGGAACTCGATCGTCGTAGAGATCACGCAGAGGAGCAGCCCCTCGCGACCGATCTGAGCGATGCACTCCTCCGCGATGGACCGCGCGCCCGCCGTCGACGGACGGAGGGGATGCCCGCCGACCGTGGCCTCGAAGAGGAGCGTGGCGAGGTCGTGGGCTCTCGGCCCTTTGCCGCAGTGCTCGGCGTCGATGAGGTACGCCGTGCCGTCTTTGATGAGGACGTTGTCCTGGACGCAGTCGCCATGCACGAGGTCGCTGGTCGGGAGTGCGACCTCGCGCAGATCGCGCGACAGCGCCCGGACGCGATCGAGGACCACCGCCGTCGCTGGCAGCGCCTCGAGGCGTACCTCCACGGTGGGATCCGTCTCGAAGATGACGCGCCAGATGTGACGCGACCAGTTGCGTCGGTGATCGGCCGCGAGCCCGGCCTGGAGGCGGTTGTTCCGCGCGATGAGCGAGAGGTCCGCGTCAGCGGCGGTCGCGGTCCGGGCGCCCGCGATGAGCTCCTCGATGACGTACTCGTGGCCATCGGGGACGGTCCCGTAGGCGATCCAGCGCGGCGTGCTCCAGCCGGCGGCCAGCGCGCGCCGGACCAGCTCGGCCGTGTCCTCGAGCTCGGTCGGGTCCCGCGGCGGTCGCCACTTGAGGACCGCGCGCGTGCCCTCGCGTTCGCGAAGCTCGTAGGCCCCGCGGTTGTACCCGCCGGGCAGCTTGCGCACGAGCTCCCAGGACGATCCCTCGCGCTCGTTCAGCAGGTCGACAAGATGAGGGAGGTCGGGCTCAGCCGGTCGCAACGGCGGCTCGCGAAACGGCGCCGTACACGTACGCCGCCGGGTCGCGCGCGTACTCCTCGTACGATCCCTCGACCGTGATGCCGGGGAGCGGTGGCGTCCACGACTCCGCGAGCAGCTCGTCGGGATCGCCGTGCCGCGCCGCGAGGTCTCGCACGTTCGCGTCATCGAGCGCGCGGAGCCGGCCGTTCTCGAGGATGCGGTGCGTCCGGCCGCCCTTCGTCTCGAGCACGAGCGTCGGGAGCATGCAATGGACGTGGAGGTGGCCGTACACGATGCCGTTCGCGCCCGCCCACTTCTCCTCCGGGCCCTGCCACTGCGTCCCGAAGCCGATGTGCACGATGCCGCTGCGCCGGCGCTCCCACTCGAAGCCGCCGGAGCTGAGCAGGCGGATGTTCTTCGGTCGCACGATCTTGGGATTCGTGCCGAGGGCGACCTCCCACAGCCAGAAGAGGCCTGGCCGGGGGAAGCACGGGTAGCGCACGTCGCGGGCCTCGGCGAGCAGCTCGCGCCAGGCGTCGCCGTAGCGGCCGCCGCCGTCCACCTGCTCGACGCGCCCGTCCTTCACATGGACCGCGATCGGCGGGAACGGCCGCGCGAAGTGCGGCGTCGTGCCGCGCACCACGCCGTTCGCGCTCTCGCGCTCCGAGAGGGGCGTCGGCGGATGCGTCATGAGGTGGTTCCAGCGCGGCACAGGGCCGAACATCGCGCTCGGCCGCTCGAAGTACTCGGGCCAGAGGTCCCAGCTCACGTCCGTTCCCTCGGGATCGGTGAGCCGCACACGGCCGCCGCGACCTTCCTCCCAGATCGGGCGCCAGGCGACCTCGTTGATGAGCGTGTGCAGCTCGCGCGGGTACACCGTGGCCTCGCTCGCGAAGTGCTCGACGCCGAGCCAGGGGAACGCCTCGTAGCGGTGGTCGGTCGGTGGGATGCCGCCGCCCTTGCCGTGCACGAGGAGGTCGTAGCGCTCGCGCGCGGCGAGCTCCTGCACCCAGGGCACGCCTTCCCAGCGGCGCGGCTCGTCACGGTACGGCCGGCGGCGGATGGCCGCGCGGAGCTCGTCGAGGTCGTCGAATTCGCGGTCGGGTCCGGCGTCGACGACGATCGTGTCGACGCGCGCCCCCTTCTCGCGGAGCGCGGCGGCCGTCGCGTCGATCACGCGCGGGTCAAAGTGGGTGTCCGCGGCGAGAAGTACGCGGTCGCCGGGCCTCGTCCTGCCGAAGCCGATGAAGCCCGCGGCGGTCCGGCGGATCTCGGGCTGGCCGGCGACGAAGCGCGCGTAGTCGAGGAGCGCGTCTCCGTCGCGCGACTCGCACACCGCTCGCCTGCTACTTGTCCAGGCCGCGGTCGGCCGCGTTCTTCACGAAGGACTCGTCGAGCATCCTGCTCACCTCGTAGCTCTTCACCTTCTCGTTCGTCGCCCCGAGGACGCGGACCGAGTCGGCGAGCTGGTCCGCCCTGGGGTACGGCAGCGACGGGAAGATCTGCATGACGTAGTCGTACGTCTTCGAGAGGATCTGCTCGTCGTCGACCTGCAATTGCTTCTTCAGCACGGCGATCGCGCCGGCCTTGTCCTTGCGGAGGGCGGCGATCGACTGCACGAGCGAGTCGACGTACCGCTGCACGACGGCGCGGTTGGCGGTCGCGTAGCTCCGCTGCACGACGAGGCCGTTGTTCACGACCGGCAGCTTCAGGCTCGCCATGTCGAAGAGCGAGTGCAGACCCTGCGCCTCGAGCTGGTAGCTGAACGGCGGCTGGTCGAGGCCACCCTGGATCGAGCCGGCCTTCAGCGCGGCGGTCCGGTTCTGCGACGAGCCGACGGCGACGATGGTGACGTCCTTGTCCGGATCGAGCCCTTCGCGCGCCAGCCCTACACGCGTCGCGATGTCGGAGGTCGAGCCGGGCGAGCTCACGCCGACCTTCTTGCCCTTGAGCTCCTGGAGCGATCTCACCTCGGGCGTCGTCATGAAGACGTACGGGTATATCGGCACGAGGTTGCCGATCAGCAGGAGGTCCGCACCCTGCGCGTTCGCGGCGAGCGTCTCGGACCCGCCGCCCTGGAAGATCTGGATCTCGTTCGCGAGCAGCGCGGCGATGCCGGTCGAGCTCGCCGTGAAGCGCAGGTCCGCGTCGACGAAGTTCTTGGCGAAGATGCCCTTGTCCTGCGCGTACCACATGGGGAGCGCGCCCTCGTAGATCTCGCTGAAGCCCACGATGACCTTGGCCACGGCCGGCTGCGGCGTCGCCGACGCGGCGCCCGCCCCGCCGGTCGCGGCGGGCGCGACCGGAGGCGGGTTGCCACCGCACGCGGCGACGAGAGAGAGCGTCACGACGAGCGCAGCGATGCGGAGCGGGCTCATCTCAGGCCTCCCCAGCAGCGGAAGAACGCCGACAGCGCGTGGCTATACTCGGCGCGGCGGTGGGAATGGTCAAACCATTAGCCCTCTTCGCTGCGCTGCTCTTTCTCGTCGCCGGCTGTGGCGGCGCGACGGTCCCGGCGGCTTCGGCACCGGCGAGCGCCGCTCCGACGCCGAGCGCGCCGCCGGTGAAGATCACGATCACCTACGGAAGCGTCGCCGCGGACGTCCTCCCCACGTACGTCGCGCTGGAGCAGGGGATCTTCCTGCGCAACGGTCTCGACGCCGAGCTCCAGCTCATCTCGAGCAGCACCGCGGCGGTCGCGGCCCTGGTCTCCGGCAACGCGGACTTCTCCCAGGCCGGCGGCTCCGAGGCGATCAGCGCGACGGTCGGCGGCGCCGACATCGTCGTGGTCGTCGTGACCGGCGCGACGTACTCGTATCTCCTCATGGCCGCGGCGGACATCAAGACGCCCAACGATCTCAAGGGGAAGAAGGTGGGCATCAGCACGGTCGGCTCGTCGTCGGACGTCGCGGTCCGGGTCGCCCTCAAGAAGATCGGCATCGATCCGGACAAGGACGTGAGCATCGTGCCGGTCGGCGGCGTCCCCGAACGCGTCGCCGCGATGAAGAGCGGTGCGATCCAGGCGACCGTCGCGAACCCTCCGGAGACGACCTCGCTCGAGCAAGCCGGCTTCCACTCGGTGCTCGACCTCGCCGGCCTGAAGCTACCCGCGTCGGTCCAGACGACGATCGTGAAGCGCGAGACCGTGAGGAGCAAGCCGGACGTCGTGCAGCGGTACGTCGACTCGCTCGTGCAGGCCATCGCGTACATGAAGAAGAACAAGCCGGCCGTGGTGAACGTGCTGAAGAAGTACTTCAAGTCGACCGACGACGCCGCGATGGGCTCGGCCTACGACTTCTACACGAACGAGGTCATCCCGGCGCAGCCGTTCCCGCGGCCCGAGCTCTTCGGTGACGCGATCACCGCGCTGGCCGCGCGGAACGACAAGGTAAAGGGCTTCGACGCGAGCAAGCTCGTCGACCAGTCGTTCGTCCAGAAGGCCATCGACCGGGGGCTCGACAAGGGCTAGCCGCGCTGCTGGACGACGTCCCTCGCAAGGCGCACGCGGTCGATGCGGATGAGGAACGGGACGCCCTTGTGATCGGGGTCCGCGTGCTTCTCGCTCTCGACCACGCGGTCCCAGATCCGCTCGCGGAGCTCGGGATCGCTCACCGCGCGCGCCTCGCCGTAGAAGCGGAGCTGCCGTTCCTTCTTCGGCGGGCAGTGGTAGAACACCGCGACCTTGGGGTTGCGCAGCAGGAAATCGTAGGACTCGAGGAAGCTGCGCTCCCAGAACGCGAGGTGGTCCTTGTCCCAGACCATCATGCTGCCGCGCAGGCTCACGTCGGGCTGGCCGTCGGCGGCGGTCGCGAGGACCATCGGGCAGCCGTCGTCGCGCGCGGAGTCCACGCGCGACGCGAACTCGCTGAGGTCGATGGCCGATGGCATTGCGGTGGTCGTCACGGGCCGATCAGCGTAGGCCCTTGATGCGGCGCGCGTAGCTCTCGCGATCGAGGCCGAGCAGGCCGAAGCGGCCGAGGTTCGCGAGGAGGTAGCCGTGCGCCCCCAGCCGCTCGAGGGTCGCGACGTCGCCCGCGAGGAGCGCCTCGCGTTCGGCGTCGCTGAGTCGGAAGCGCGCGAGCACCCGGCGCGGATCGCCTCTCAGCTCTTCACGCAGCGCCTCATCCTTCCGGATCCGCCAGCAAAGCGAATGCACCGCGTAGGTGCTCATCGGGCGCGCCACGCGACGAACGCCTGACCCTCCGCGGGCACCGCCGTGGCGAGCGAAGGCTTGCGCTCCCCGATGGCCCCGAGGAGCGCGATCCAGTTGAGGAGCTCGCCGCTCACGTTGCCCGATGCGCGGATCCGCTCGTCGGTCGCTTCCGCGAGCAGCTCGCGCGTCTCGCCCCGCTCGAGCCGGCGCGCGATCTGTGCGGCCCACGCCGGGTCCGGGCAGCCCGAGAGCTTCGTCCCCGGCGCTTTGCTCCCACCGACGTCGAGGCAGAGGCTTCCGCTCGCGAGCACGGCGACGCGTGCCGGCTCGCGCCACGAGGCGACCGCGTCGCGCACGAGCTCGCCGAGCGCGAAGCACCGGCGCGCGGTCGGGAGCGGCGGCGCGATGCCGGCGATGAACAACGGGACGATCGGTATCCCCATCGCCGGTGTAAGGAAGTGGAGCGGCACGAGGACCGAGTGGTCGACCGCGAACTCCTGCGTGAGCGCGAGGTCGAAGCCGGCGGCGATGCCGCGATCGCGGACGTGCGCGGCGAGGCCCTCGGCGACCGGGACGTCGTAACGCGGAAGCGCGGGCGTGCCGTCGTTCGGACCGGTCGTGCGATCGGCGACGCCGACCGAGAAGAGTGGCAGGTTGTCGAGGAAGAACGTGTTCATGTGGTCGGCCGTGAAGACGACGAGCGCGTCGGGGCGCATCGCCTCGAGCTCCGCCGCGATCTCTCCGAAGCGCGTCGCGACGTCGGATCGCGGACCCTCGCGCGCGACGAGCTCGGGGAAGCCGGGATCGTGCGGGACACCGACGCCGCCCACGAGCTCCGCCATCGACCCAGAGACTAAGATGCTCGGCGTCGTGGGTCGGGCCATCGCGGTCCTCTGTGCTGCCCTCGGGTTCGCCGCATGCGCGTCCGCGCCGGTCACCGCGCCCTCCGCGAGCGCGCGCGGGACGATCGTGCTCTCCCTGGCCTACGCGTCGGTGAGCGCGACGCAGGCCGGCGCCTGGGTCGCGAAGGAGCAGGGCATCTTCGAGCGGAACGGGCTCGACGTGAAGCTCGAGTCCATCGCCGGCGGCTCGAGCCCGACCGCGGCGCTCCTGTCGGATCAGGTCCAGGCGCTCCAGATCTCGGTCGAGGCGATGAGCGCCGGCGTCGAGGGCGGCGACATCGTCTACGTCGCCGCACCCGTGTCGTCTCCGCTCTTCTGGTTCGTCGCGCTCCCGACGGTGAACGGGCCCGCCGACCTCAAAGGCAAGAAGATCGGCGCGACCGCGATCGGCAGCGCGACGTACTTCGCGGATGTCCTCGCGCTCCAGAAGCTCGGGCTCGATCCGGACAAGGACGTGACGCTTACGTCCGTGAACAACGTGCCGGCGATCCTCGCGGCGATGCAGTCGGGTCAGGTCGCGGCGGGCGCGCTGTCGATGCCGACGTACTCGCAGGCGAAGAAGCTCGGTCTGAAGACCCTCGTGAACGTCGCCGACCTCGGCTTCAAGTACCCCAGCTCGTGGCTCGCGGTGCGCAAGAGCTTCATCGAGCGGGACCGCGAGGCCGTGACGCGGCTCGTGCGCTCGATCACCGAGGCGATCGCGTACGAGCTCGCGCATCCGACCGAGACCCAGGCGATCATCGGCAAGTACGCGCAGATCACCGATCAGGCCCTGCTCAAAGAGTCGTACGACACCCTTGTGCCGTACCTGAACAAGACGCCGACGCCCGCGATCGAGCAGGCCGCGGCCGGGCTCAAGCTCGTCGTCATGACGAACCCCAAGGCGAAGGACGCCGATCCCGCGCGCTTCGTCGATACGAGCTTCGTCGACGAGCTGGCGAGGTCCGGCTTCATCGACAAGCTGTACAAGCCCTAGCGCGCAGGGGCGCCTCGGTTACGCACGCCGGAACAAGGGCAGCTTCGTTCCCGCGACATCCTCGAACGTGACCGCGACGGGCATCCCGACACGGACCTGGTCGGGAGCGATCTCGACGACGCGCGAGAGGAAGCGCGGGCCTTCCGCAAGCGCGATGACCGCGACCGCGTAGGGGAGCGCCTCGCGGAACGCGGGGTGGTAGCTCCGCTGGAAGACGACGAACGAAAAGACGGTGCCGCGGCCGCTCGCGCGCTCCCAGCGCCAGTCGGCGGACCAGCACTCGGGGCACTGCCGGCCCGGCGGGAACCACCAGTGCCCGCTCGCGCAGCGCTGTAGGCGCAGCTCCTCCTGCGCGCAGCCATCCCAGAAGGGCGCGCTTTCGGGCGTGCGCTGCGGGAGCGGCGGCGCGATGCTCACCTGCCGAGCATCGCGACGACCTCAAGCGTCGAGCGTACGCGCGCCATGCGCGGGAAGATCCGCCGCATGAGCTGCTCGTGATTGTCGAGCTCGTGCGCCGTGCAGGCATCGCGCGCGATGACGAGGTTGTAATCGAGGTCGTGCGCCGAGAACGCGGTCGCCGCGACGCCGACGTCGGTCGAGCCACCGACGAGGACGAGCGTGTCGACCCCTCGGACGCGGAGCGCCTGGTCGAGGTACGTGTGCGTGAACGCGCTCCAACGGAATTTCGGCACGACGAAGTCCTCGGGCCGCGCGGCCAGCTCGTCGACGATCTGCCCGCTCCACTGGCCGGCGACGACCGACGGACGCCAGTGCGGCTTCGCGAGCGGCCTGAGGCGGTTGTCGGTGTCGGTCCAGATGTCCTTGTGCATCCCCATGTCCGCGCGGTGCGCGCCGATCCCGTAGGCGATCATCGCCTTCTCCGCACGGAAGGCGTCGATGAGCAGCCGCATGTTCTCCACAGCGGGCCCGAATTCCGGCATGAGCCGGCGGTCCTGCGTCTTGAGGTAGCCGTTGAGGGTGTCGAACAGGAGCAGGCACGTCCGCGTCGGGTCGAGCTCGCCGGCCATCACTCGTACCGGACGTTCTTGCCGAAGTCGTACGTCGGGCTCGTCTCGGCGCCAAAGTCCCAGCGCACGCGCTCGCGCGGCCACGCGCCGGCGAACACCTCGTTCGCGAATCCGACGAGCATGTCCCACGCCGCGGCCGCCTCAGCGGGCCGGTACCGGCCCGGCATCGTGTCGTTGAGCCAGCCGTGCGGCATACCGGCAAAGACGCGCATGCGGTAGCTCTTGCGCGCGTCCTCGAACGTGCCGCGGACGCGGCGCACGTCGGCGAGCGAGATGACGTGGTCGCCTTCGCCGAAGAGGAACAGGAAGGGCGCGCGGAGCGCGCCGATCATCTCCGGCATCGGCCGGGGCTGCTCCTTGGTCACCTGCCAATCGCTTTCCTGCGCGGCGCCGTACAGGACGACGCACGCCGCGAGATCGGTCCGCTCGCTGCCCACGACGACCGCGTAGCGTCCGCTCTGGCAGACGCCGACGAGGACGATGCGCTCGGCGTCCACCTGCGGATCGGTCTTGAGCTCGTCGATCGTCTCGTGGACGACGGCCGCGATCTCCCCGTCGGGGAGGGTCACGCGGATGCTTCCGGCTCGCAGCGCGTCGCGATCGCCCTGCCAGCGCGTGAAGAGATCGGGCGCGACTCCCACGAATCCCGCGCGCGCGGCCTTCTGGGCGAGGTCCAGCGTGTGCTTGGTGAGCCCGTAGCGCTCGTGCAGGAAGATCAGCGCCGGCGCGCTCGCGTCGTCCGGCGGCCGGAAGATCATGCGCGGCCGAGGATGAGCGAGCTGTGGCACACGGTGTTGCCGCCGTGGCCCGACACGAGCGCGACGTCGCACTCCGGCACCTGGCGCTCGCGGGGAAGCTCGCCGCGCAGCTGGCGCACCGCCTCGACGATCTGCAGCATCCCCTCGACGTGCCCCTCCGAGAGCTGGCCGCCGGACGTGTTCGCGGGAAGGGCCCCGTCGAGGGCGAGCGCACCGGATGCCGCGAACGGTCCGCCCTCGCCCTTCGCGCAGAAGCCGTAGTCCTCGAGCTGCGCGATCACCATCCAGGTGAAGCAGTCGTAGAGCTGCGCCGTGTCGACGTCGCGCGGGCCCAGTCCCGCCATCGCGAACGCTCGCTCCGCGCTGCGCCGTGCCGCGGTCGAGACCATGTGCTCGTCGGCGAACCAGCCGCGCAGGTTGTTGAAGGTGCCGAAGCCTTTCACCGTGACCGCCGGCCGGCGGAGCGCTCGCGCGCGCTCGACGCTCGTGACGACGAGGGCGCCGGCCGCGTCGACCGGCACGCTGCAGTCGTAGAGGTTGAACGGGTCCACGACGCGGCGCGCCGCGAGGTACTGCTCCATCGTGAGCGGCTCGCGGACGTACGCGGACGGGTTGCGGCCGGCGTGCTCGCGGAAGGCGAGCGCGACCGCGCCGAAATGCTCCTTCGTCGTCCCGTAGCGCGCCATGTGGCGCTGCGCGCCGAACGCGTGCATCGCGGTCGCGCCGAAGAGGCCGAACTCCTGCTCGAACTCGCGCCGCTCCTGGCCCTCGACGAGCGACACGGCCTCGCGGCGCTCCTCGGTCCGATGCGTGCGCGACCAGCTGTCGCGACCGTATCCGCAGAGCGCGACCTCGCAGAGTCCGGCGTCGATCGCGAGGATCGCGAGGACGATGGAGAGGATCTGGCTCGCGCCGCCGTTGTCGACGGTCGTGCTGAAGGCGGCGTCGATCCCGAGGAGCTGTCCGATGCGCTGGTGGTGCGCGTAGACCTCATCGGGGCCGCGGCACACGATCGCGTCGACGTCGCTCTTCGCCAGTCCCGCGTCCGCCACGGCCGCGGTCATCGCCTCGGTGAGGAGGCCGAGCGCGCTCGCGTCGGGCACCTTGCCGAGGCGGCTCTGACCGACGCCCACGATCGCGTACCGGTCGCGCAGGCGCCGACCGCGGTCGCTCACCGCGCCCGCTGCCCTGGCTTGAGCTCGTCGAGCACCTCGGCGGTGTGCTCGCCGAGCGTCGGCGGCGCGCGGCGGATCGCGAGCGGCGTCTTCTCCAGGGTGACGCCCGGCGCGACGAGGTCGACGTCGCCGCGCTCGGGGTGCGTGATCCGCGCGCGCATCCCGAGCTCGCTCACCTGCGGGTCGGCGAAGGCCTCTGCGAGCGTATTGAGCGGCGCGCACGGGACGTCGTGCCGCTCGAGGCGCGCGAGCCACTCGGCGCGCGGGGCCGTGACGAACGCGTCCGCCAGGATCGCGCGCAGCTCCCTGTGGTGCGCGACGCGATCCGTTCGGCTACGGAACCGCTCGTCCTGCGCGAGCTCGGGCCGGCCGATCGCCCCAGCGAGGCTCGCGAAGAACTTCTGTGGCGACGAGAGGTGGACGACGAACGGGAGGCCGTCGCTCGCGCGGAACGCGTACACCTGCGCGATGCGCGTCCGCGTCTCGCGTGTCGGCACGTCGCCGGACGCGAAATAGCGCGCCGCGTTCTCGCCGAGGAACGCGGTGCAGGCCTGGAGGAGCGAGGTCTCGACGCGCTGCCCTTCGCCGCTCCGCCGCCGCGCCACGAGCGCGCCGAGGATGCCGTAGCACGCGAAGATCCCGGTGAGGTGGTCGGCGATCGAGATGCCCATCGGCCGCGGGTCGTCGAGGTCGGTGAGCAGGCTGAGGAGCCCGCTCATCGCCTGGCCGACGGTGTCGTAGCCGGGACGGTCGCGATACGGGCCATGCGAACCGAACCCGGAGATGGCGCAATAGACGAGCTGCGGGTTCCAACCCCGCGCGTCCTCGTAGCCGAAGCCGAGCCGGTCCGCGACGCCCGGACGGTGGTTCTCGATGAGCACGTGCGCGCGCTCGACGAGCTGGCGCAGCGCGCCGAGCCCCGCCGGATCCTTCAGGTCGAGCGCCACGCTGCGCTTGTTCCGGTTGAGCCCGCGGAACGTCGCGCCGTAGCCGCCCTCCTCCCAGCCGCGGAACGGATCGCCGCGCTCCGGCTCCTCCACCTTTACGACATCCGCGCCCATGTCCGCGAGGAGCATCGCCGCGTACGGGCCGGTCACGTACTGCGCGACCTCGACGACGCGCACCCCCGTCAGGGCGCCGGGCGCGATCGCGACGTCCTCGCTCACGCGGGCTGCGGCGCGCGCGCCACCATCGCGAGCGCGATGTCGTGCAGGATGGCGTCGTCGCCGAGGGTCGGACAGAAGACGTCGACCTGGAGGAGCGCGACGCAGCCCGGGCAGTAGTACTCGTGGAGCTCGCCGATGAAGTCGCCGGCGGGAAGCGGCGCGTCGCTCACCTGGCCGAGCGGTCGGATCGCGCGCAGCGCGCCCCGCTTGTAGCTCGCCGCCGCGTCACCGAGGTCCGCGCCGCAGCGCCGGCAGCGCCAGCGCGCGCCGGCGCTCGCCCGCACGATCTCGAGCGAGTGGTGCGGCGTCGCGAGC
>Ga0209689_1001057_pt1 | contig 20155 bp, 19 predicted proteins | sample GraSoiAngelo_149_FD_187119 | JGI IMG/M metagenome (GOLD analysis project Ga0209689, IMG submission 187119) | Grasslands soil microbial communities from the Angelo Coastal Reserve, California, USA - 14_1009_09_30cm (SPAdes) (version 2) | ecosystem: Environmental > Terrestrial > Soil > Grasslands ... | reverse complement strand
GGCGAGGGTGCCCGGCGCCCGAACCCAGCTGACGAGTTCGGTCACGCGATACGTGCCGCTGCCCCCTACGACAGGGTTGTCGCTATCCCAGGTCCCTCCTCCGGTCACATCGCGGGAGTGTCCGGGCCTGAAGGTTCCACTGCCGGTCAAATTGAGCATGGTCTCACCCTCCGAACTGGCCGTATCCTCTCCGCCGGCTCTGATATCGGGAGGGGTCAACTCAACCAGGTCCCATCGGATGCGGCCGGCGCCCCCATTCCCTTCGTCTGCAAACGCCGTCGACGGAACGCCTAATGCACCGAGAGCGCCAACGGCCGCCGCGCCTTTGATGATCTGTCGTCGGGTGATCTTCGGGTTCGTCATGGCTACCCTCCTTGCCAGAACAACCGACCCTACTGATAGCTCGGCCCACTCCGAGCGTCTTCACCCTAGGCGAAATTAAGACAACGGTCAAGAGAATTTACCGATTGCAAAGGTTGTCAGAAGGTCGGGATCTGTGAAGCGGCTGAGGTTGAGCCAGCGCGCGCTGCCCTCCAAGGCGCCGATGTAACCATTGGCTGCGCGGAGCTCGGCAGACCCGAAGTCCATTGATCTCGCGCTCGGATACGATCGGAAGACCATGGCCGCTGACTGGCTCCTGCTCGACGGGTCGAGCCTCATGTTCCGCGCCTTCTTCGGCATACCTGTCAGCGCCTTCAAGGCCCCGGACGGGCAGCCGGTGAACGCGGTGCGGGGCTTCCTCGACATGCTGGCGCGACTCGTCACCGACCGCAAGCCGAAGGCGCTCGTGGTGGCGACCGATGAAGACTGGCGGCCGGCCTTTCGCGTGGACGTGATCGCGAGTTACAAGACGGATCGCCTCGAGCGCGGCGCCATGCCACCGGAGCTCCAGCCCCAGGAGCCGATCATCCATGCGGTCCTCCACGCGATTGGCGTCGAGGTGTTGGGAGCGGCAGGTTTCGAGGCCGAAGACGTGATCGCCTCTCTGCTGCCGAAGATCAGCGGCAAGGTCGAGATCGTGACCGGCGACCGCGACCTCTTTTCGCTGGTGCGCGATCCGGATGTGACCGTGCTCTACACGCAGAAGGGAATCGGCAACCTTCTAGTCGTCGATGAGGCGGAGGTCGAGCGCCGCTACGGCATCCCCGGTCGTTCGTACGGCGACTACGCGGTGCTGCGCGGCGATCCGTCGGACGGGCTGCCCGGTGTGCCCGGCGTGGGGGAGAAGACGGCCGCCCAGCTGGTGCGTCGTTTCAAGGACCTCGACGGGATCATCGCCAGCGGCAAGCTGGGTGATGTCGCCAACGCCTACATCCAGCGGGCACGCCGGGTCGGCGTCCCGGTCGGGATAGCCCCGGTCGCAAAACCGAACGGGACGCGGCCTGCGGCACCCAAGGATCCGGTAGCGCTGGCAAAACTGACGGAAACCTATGGCATCGGCTCGTCGATCGACCGGCTGGTTCGAGCGCTGGCCGGACCCCAGCCCCGAATCGTTGATACGCTTGGCGCGTGATCGATCCCAAGCACCGCGTCACGATCGAATACTGCGTTCCCTGAAACTACCTCGACCAAGCCGTCGGTCTGGCGGCTGAGATCCTCGGGGCCTGGGCCCCGGTGATGATCGATGTGTCGCTGCGCACGGGGAGCAAGGGGCGCTTCGAGGTCACGCTCGACGACCAGATGATCTTCAGCAAGGTCAAGTTGCATCGGTTTCCAAAGCGTGGTGAGATCCTCAAGCTCGCCGAGCCGGTGCTCGGACCGCCAATCGCCTGGCGCTAGCGCACAATTCACTCGTCCGCCGTCCACTCCCGTACCTGCTCGCGCTGCTGCTGGCGGCCGCGGCCTTCCAGTACTTCCGCCCGCTGCCGCTGACCGCGGCGACCGCGGTCGTCCCGGCAACGGAACGCCTCGGAAGCGCACCAGCATTGCCCTGGCCGGCGCAGGGCGAGGCGGCCCTGTTCGTCGACGGCCTTGGCGAAATCGGGAGCTTCGGCGGACGATCCCCGGCGCCGATGGCCAGTACCGCCAAGATGATGACGGCGCTTATCCTGCTGGAAGATCATCCGCTCGGCCTCAATGAACCTGGGCCGACCATCACGGTCACGCGAGCCGACGTCAACACGTTCTACGCTCAACGAAATCAGGGGGAGTCCGTCCTGCCGGTGGTCGCCGGAGAGCAACTGAGTGAGTACCAGTTACTGCAGGGCCTGCTCCTGCCATCCGCGAGTAACTTCGCCGAGATGCTGGCAACCTGGGACCTCGGCGGCGTGCCGGCCTTCATCGCCCGCATGAACGCCCGAGCCACGGCGCTCGGCATGAGCGCCACCCATTACGCCGATGTCAGCGGCTTCTCCCCATTGAGCGTCAGCATCCCGTCGGACCTGATCACGCTCGGCAAGACGGCGATGTTGCAACCGGTTTTCGCGCAGATCGTCGGCCTGCCGCAAGCCAGCCTGCCGGTCGCGGGCGTCGTCCACAATCTCGATACCCTCCTCGGCCAGCAGGGCGTGGTCGGGATCAAGACCGGGCACACCGACCAGGCGGGGGGATGCTTCGTCGCGGCGGCCGACCTGACGATCGATGGCATCGCGGTGCGCGCGTATAGCGCGGTGCTGGGACAGCCCAGTGCCCTCGCGGGTGCTTTCGCGGCGACACGTACGTTGGTGCCGGCCCTGGTCTCGGCGCTCCATGCGCATACGGTGGTCCGCCACGACGACGTCATCGCCCGCTATCGCGCGCCATGGGATGAGTCGGGCAGCATCGTGGCGAGCCAGTCGGTCACGTGGCTCCTGCTCGACGGCACCGTCGTCACGCGCCAGGTGAAGCTCGACGACCTACCGGCCACGCTGCCGGCCGGAACGCGAGTTGGCACGCTGCTCCTGACGGCGGGCACGCGCCAGGCCGAGGTCCCCCTGGTAACGGCCACCGCCATCCAGGGCCCCGACGCGGGCTGGCGCCTGACGCGGGGACTTTAGATCCGGCTTAAAGTTCGTAACGAGCGGGGCTGGTCAGCGTTCACGAGGCATGGCGGCGTTCGCGGCGACTCGACCGGCAACTACCGGTGCGCGGGATCATCCGTTCGCCGGCGAGCGGCGCTTCAGGCTGTTTGCCGCTGCCGCGCTGGTCTCGATGCAGACCCTGGCCGCGGTCGGACTCGGATGGGATATCCAATGGCATCGGTGGCTCGGACGCGACTCGTTCCTGACGCCGCCGCACCTCATCATCTACACGGGCGTTGTTGGCGCCGGATTGATTTGCATTGCGGTCGTGCTGATCGAGACTGAGCGGTACTGGCGGCGGGTTCCCGGGGTTGACCGAACCTCGACCGTTTCCTTACTTGGCGTGTTCCACGCCCCGCTTGGATTCGTTCTCGCTGGTTTCGGTGCGCTCACCATGGCGCTGGCCGCGCCGCTGGACAATTACTGGCACCAGCTCTACGGCGTGGACGTGACCCTCTGGTCTCCCTTCCACATGATGGGCCTGATCGGGGCCGGCATCGCGTACCTCGGCGCGGCCTACGCGCTCGCGTCAGAGCTGGTGCGTTCGCGCCGGGATGGGACCGCCGGGCGTCGCGTGATGATCTTCGGCTGGCCGGGCATCGCCCTCGGCGCGCTGTTCGCGCTGACGGCCGTGCTGCGCCTCGTTCGGGTCTTGATGGAGCCGTCGATCGAGACCTTTCCGACCTGGCAGCTTGGTCCCATCGAGGTGCTGACCAGCCCGATCGGTCTCACGCTTGCGGTGGTCCTGACTTCGATGGCCGCCGTCGTCATGCTCCGCAAGCCGGGCGCCGCCACGCTGATGACCGTTATGGCGGCACTGTTCACCGCCACCGTGACCCTGCTGGCACCCATTGCCGTTCGTATCGTCGGTGATGCCTCCGGCTACACCTACCGCCTGCCAGGCCATCCACACATCAATTGGATCCAGGTGCTGCTGCCGTTTGCCTACGTGCTGCCGGCGATTACGGTCGACGTCGCCTATCTGGCCCAGCTTCGGCGCTGGCATCGGATGCGAGCCAGCCTCATCGCCGGACTGGCGGGGTCGCTGCCAATGACGGCGATCGCCACCATCCTCACCCTCGACGGCATCTCCAGCACGCAAGCGGCGCTCAGGATGCTTCCGGCCAGCTCCAACGACCTGCCGCCGCAGCCCGCCTTCCATGCGATCGCGTTGGGAGCTCTGCTCGCACTGGTCGTTGGTGGGTATGCAGGCCGGATCGGAGAGCAGCTTGGACGGATCTGGAGGCTGAACACCCGATGATGCGCCGGTGGCCGTCCGCACTGCTGGCCGTAGTGTGGCTGGGGCTGTCGGGCATCTCAGCCGCGGCGCAGGGACCGATCCGTTCGGAAACGCGCTACGCGGGCGCCTACACGCTGCGAATCGACCTCTATAGCGACCCCGCTTTCACGGGTCGACGCCTGACCTTCGACGTGGTGGTGGCAGCAGCCGGCACCACCGATCAGCTCCGGAACCTGACGCTCGCGGCCTGGGCCATGCCCGAGGCCGGCACCAACGCGACCCCGGTCCGGGCCAGCATCAGCCAGGCCGGGCACGCCCTCGGGGGCTTCCAGGGATCCGTGACGCCGCAGGTGCGAGGAAGCTATCGTCTGCACCTGATCATCAGCGGGCCGGCCGGGACGAACGCCGTTGACCTGCCACTTCGCGTCGCGGCTCCGACCGCGATCCCGATCTGGCTCGCGTGGTCGATCGGGCTCTTACCGCTGCTCGGCCTGTTCGTGTTCGGGCTTCAGCAGCGCTCCGACCTGGCCCGCCTCCAGCTCATGGGTTCCACGGGGGAGGGCGGCGCATCAAGTCACGTCGTGACTTGATCCCCAGTTTTCGGTAGACATGCTGCAGGTGGGTCTCGACCGTGTGCACGGAAACGGTGAGCCGCTGCGAGATCTCTCGATCCGACATCCCCTCGTAGGCGAGGCTGGCGACCCGAGCCTCGGCACCCGTCAGGGCATCGGGATTCTCTCGACGGCGGCGCTGGCGCCCGCCGACGGCGCCGAGCTCTTCGGCGGCACGAGTGGCGATCAGTTCGGCGCCAACCGAGTCCGCCAGCTCCAGCGCTTGGGCAAACGGTTTACGTGCCGCAACGCGCTCGCCCCGGCGTCGAAGGTAAACCCCGTAGCGTAATAGGACGCGCGCCTGCAACGGTGGCGAGGGGACCGCACGGCTCAACGCTCGCGCCTCTTCGTAGGCGGCCTCGACGCCTGGGCGATCACCGATCATGTCGGCTGCGGTGGCCCGCGCAAGTGCGAGCACGACGCGCGGGCTTCGGCAGGGCAGGTGGCCAAGGCTTCCCTGCAGCCGTTCAACGATTCGCGCGGCATCCGACTCCCGATGGCTGACTGCGTAGGCGCCCATCGCGTCGCCCATCCAGGGGACGACGCACGGCTCGAGGATCCCCGTCTGGTCCGCGAGGGCCTCGATCTTTTCGAAGAGTGCGCACGCGTCTTCCCGCCGGCGGTCCGCGAGCGCGAGCTGAGCGTCGACGTGCCAGAGCCACAATGAGCCGGGCCACCCGGCAATCGGATTTGCCAGCGAACGGGCCGTCTCGGTCCATGATCGGGCCTCATCGAGCCGCCCCATCTCTATAAGGATGTAGCTGTGGGCGATGGCGGCCCAGAAGGCTCGCTCCGGAGCCAGATCGGCCAGGGCGCTGGCCCGGTCGAGCAGACTCAGGCCTTCCTGAAACCGCCCGGTACGGGCGCAGGTGTCGGCATGCATCACCGCCAGCGAGGCAATGGCTACGGGAAGGTTGAGTTGCTCAGCGGTCACCATGCCGGCCTTGAAGGCGCGTTCCGCCTCGTCATATCGCTCCATCCACTTGGCAACGTTGCCGTGGAGGCCGATCGCGCCCCACGTCCAGGCGAAGTTGCCGATATCGCTGACCGGGTCCGCCTCGGCCTGCCGAGCCGCCTTCTCGATCACCTCGATTCCCTGCGGGTCACCCCCGACAAACGCCGAGAACGCCCACGCCGTTTCAGCGCGGATGCGGACGTCCTCGGACGCGTCGCGCGCCAATGCCTTCGCGCGGGCGGCAAGGGGTGTCGCACGAGCCGGCCCGACGGTGGGCCACGAAACATAGACCGCCTCCAGCAACGTGGTGACCGCCTCGCCCGGGTCAGATGGCGGCGAGGCGTTGACGGCCTGCTGGAATTCCCGCAGAGCGCCATCCGGGTCACCGCCGATGAAGCGGGCCCGTCCCAGCAACCGGCGCGCCGCCATCCGTTCGTCCTCAGCGAGCTCATCCATGGCGAGCAGCCGGCGGCAGATTGCCAGCGTTGCCTGGGCGTCGCCGCTCGCCAGCAACACGCCGGCAAGTGTCAGGAGCACGTCCACGCCGGCGCGGGAACCCGCCAGGGCCACAGCGGCCTCCAACCGCTGCCGGGCCGTGGCGAGAGCGCCCGCATCGCGCGCCTGGCGGCCGGCGCGTTCCAACACGGCGATCGCCTCAGGGTCACCGGCGAGATCCGCGCGCATGGCATGTTCGGCGGCCTCAGCCGGATCGACGCCGCGCGCCAGCAAGGCCCGGAAGGCGATCGCGTGTTTGCCCGAGCGAACGGGTGCCGGCACGCGCTCGTAGAGGGTCTGCCGCAGCAGCGGATGGGCAAATTCCGCCACCCCGTTTCTTGCGCGAACGACACCGCTGGCGAACAGGCTTTCCAGCGCCCCCTCCGCCTCGGGTCCTGAGAGTCCCGCCAGCTCCGCGGCCAGGGCCGGGCGGAAGGTGGTTCCAAGGATCGCGGCGGCGTCGGCGTAGCGGCGCTCGGAACCGCCACCGGCAAAGCGGCTCAGCAGCAAATCGGCCTCAGAATTCTCGACGCCCGGCGTTGATGGCGGAACATCCTTGCCACGGGCCATCTGGATCGCCGCGTGCTCCAGGAGCAGGGGATTGCCCGAGGTCAGCGAAAACGCGCGGCTGACCTGTTCCGGTGGCAGGCTGCCGCCCACACGTTCCGCTAGGAGCGCCCCCGAGGCCTCCGCGCTGAGGAGATTGAGGCGCTCGATGCGGGCATCACCGCTCGTTGCCAGTCGTTGGGTCATGTTGAGCGCGTTCGGCGGCCCTGGTCGCAGCGTCCCGATGAGCGCGACCGGCAGCGGCCCGATTCGGCGACCGAGAAAAGACAGCAGACCGAGCGAATCGGGGTCCGCCCAATGGAGGTCGTCGAGCAGCAAGAGCACTGGCTCGACGCTCCGGCGCTGAAGAAAACGGAGCACGCCGTAGAAGCGGGCGGAGCGGGCATCGGTCCCGACAATGGTTGGCGTGCCCTCGGACTCGTTCGCGCCCTGGCTGCCCAGATCATCGAGGGCCTGGCTGAAGATCCCGAATGGGAGGGCGACCTCGGTGGCATCTCCCTGGCCGGCACCTACGACAAAAGCGGGTGCGGCCATTTGCCGGGCACGATCGAGCATCGTGGTCTTTCCCAGCCCGGCCTCCGCGACAAGGAACAGCACACCACCTCGCCCAGCTCGAGCCTCATCCAACGTGGCGTCGATCGCCGCGATCGCGGCTTCGCGCTCCCAAACCGGATGCCCCAACTTCGCTCCCCGCGTAATGCTACTCGCGGTGGCAAACGGTTACCGGATGCTAGTCAGGACTGCCCCAGCTCGCCGGCTTCAGGTCGATGCCATCGGGAATGAAGAGCAAACCGTCGGTGCGGCCGCGGCGATCGTCGACGCCGTATTGCCAGACGATCTTGTTCGTCTTTGGATCGATGACGATCACCCGGTTACGAAAGTCGTCGTTGAGCGCGATGTCGCCATTACCGAGGGCGATTGCGAGCGATGGGTGGTCGAGCATCCCCGGGCCGAAGCGGGGCGCATAACGCCAGACCGGCTGTCCCTTTGGGGTCATGATCAGGATCTGTCCGGGTCGGGCGTAATCGACCAGGAGGATGTTCCCGTCCGGCAGCATCTGCGCATCGGATGGATACTGAATGCCTGGTGCCCGGGTCGTCCAGTAGAGGGTGCCGTCCCAGCCGACCTCGCTAACCCAGGCGCCCAGGATCTCCGTGATCAGGACGTGGCCGTTCGCCAGCGGCGTGTCGCCGTTGGGCAGGCCGAAGGTCTTTGGCGGGTTGTGGGCGCAGTAGCCGGTCCGACCAAGTTGGGTCTTGATGGTTTTCGTGTCGTGATCGATGAGGATCACGCGGCAGTTGCGAATGTCCGCAACCCCAACGTTGCCGTCGGGCCACATGTAGGCGTCGTCCGGGCCATTGAGAAAGCCCCTGGCCGAGCCGTGGCGCTCGGACACGCCGTATTGCCAGTCGATCCGATGGCTGGCGTAATCGACCAGCACGACCGCGTGCGACTCCTCCTCGTTGATGACGATCGATTTCCCGTCGGGGGCGTAGAAGGCGTCGTCGGGCCAGCGGAATCGCTCACCGGGCTGCAAATCGCCCGGCCGTGGGAATTCCCAGACGATCTTGCGGTCGGGCGTCACCTCGATCACGCGGTTGTTGGCGCGGTCGGCGATCAGCAGGTTGGCGGGCATCACGCCTGGGGCCGCAGTCGGCGGCGGTGCCGGCGTTGTCGCCGGGACCGGTGAGGGTGGTGGAAGCTCCTCGGCTTGCTGCGCCGCCTTCTGCGGCGCTGCTGCTGGGGATGAGCCGGAACAGCCCGCCAGGGCAAGGAAAAACGTCGCGAAGAGCGGCAGGACCGATAAGAACCTCTTAAGGAATGCCGCCACGCTACCGCGAAGTATAGGTATTCTGAAATCGGCCCAAGGCGCCGCACGTTTGGCAATAGGAAATCGCCTCGAGGTCCACGCGGTTTGCTACTGTGAAATCGAGGGCTCGATCATGGGATTCACGAGCAAGCCTGTCAGGGTCATCGAAATACCGGAACCGGTGTCGGAGCCGTTGCTTGCCCCCGAGAGCGAGCCGCAGCGCACCGAGAGGGAAGAAGAGGTTCCGGTTACAACTCCGGCATGATCCCGGCGGTGGGTTACCGCTTCTGGCGGGTGGACCCTGACGATGCCTGGACGCGTGGCCGCCTGCAATCGCCCGTGGCGGAGACGCTCTGGCCGCCCCTGGACCGGCTCGACGCGGAGTGTCAAACGCGTCCTGGTCTCCGTCTCGCCCGCGCCGGACTGCACCGCCACGACGAGGAGCGGATGTCGCCGGAGCCGGCGTGCAGCTGCGGCATCTATGCCTACCACGACATCGCGCCCATGACTCGCGCGTTACGCGAGGAGCCCTATATGTTCGGTGGCGCCGTGCTGTGCTGGGGACGGATCGTGATCCATCCTGAGGGGCTGCGCGCCCAACACGCGCGGCCGCTGGCCCTCTGCCGGCCGGAAAGCCCGGGCGTGCAACAACGGACCGCTCTCCTTCTCCGCGAGGTCACCAGGGAGTATGCGATCCCCTTGCTCGAGCTCCGCGACCTGGTGGCGTACGCGAGCGAGTTCGGCGCCAGTTACAAGCCGGAACCGATTCCGCCGTCACGACGGGGCCTGGCGCGGGTCAGAGACGCCCTCTCCTGGCGTCAGATGCGACACCGACTGGGTAAAGCGTTCGGCGGGTAGACCCCGCTCGACGGTCGTCCGTCAGCCGGCCGAAACCGCGATTTGGTCGAAGGCCGGGGAGTTCGCGAACTGATCGAATGAATAGCTGATCCGCGGTGGTACGACTTGAACCACGTTCTCGACAGCGTACGGTGCGATGGGCACGACGTTCTCCATGAGGTACATGTCGAGCTCGGTCCAACACTGCCTCTGTCGATCGCTACTCAGCAAACACTCGTGAATTCGGCTATCGACGCCCGGAACGCTCGACACGCCATAGCCCCATTGGCGCAGTTGGGCGGGCGTTGCTCCGATCAGCGTATGGCGACACCAGGGGTTGCAGGCGGTGACCCGCGTTTCAGCTGTCGCTGGGGCGGTGAAAGCCGGACTCAAAACCGACGATGCGCTCAAGTAGCTCTTTCCCCCACCCATCGTGAGCACGAGAGGCACTTTGCGTGTGGGGTCGCTGGCCAAACCCTGGACGTCCTTGGGGGTCTGGACGTCAAGGACAATGCCGATTTGGTTGAGGTCGTCGGCGATGATCGATCCCATCTGAAGAAATACCGGCCCTCCCTGGGCGGCAACCGAATTGATCGCGAGTGCGAGAACGTGCTTGCATTCCGGCGCATCGCACATTCCGTTGTGGTCGCGGTCGTAGCGAGACTGTCTTATCTCCTGCATCGCCAGGTCCAGGTTGCCCCGGTAATCGGCGGTCCGGTAGGGGTCGTAGCTGGCCAGGGCGTTATTCTCCAGACTGTCCGGGGCGATGTGCGTGGCGATCGTGGCGCCCAGGCCGCCACCGTAGCTGTCGACGAGGGCTCGCTTGTTGATGACGTAATTCACCGCCTTGCGGACATGGATATCGTCGAAGGGCGGAACCGCGAGGTTCATGCTGATATACCTGAAGCTGTCCCTTGAGCTCACCTTCACCTCGCCCAGCGCTCGGTTGGCGCGCACCTTGTCGACCAGCCACGATTGCACCTGGAACGGAGGGCTTGGCAGCCAGACGAGATCGGCCTGGCGGCTTTCCCACAGGTGAGCCGCCTCATCGCGCGACATGCCGATCGTGATCCGCATCTCATCGAGGTAGGCCGGTCGCAGCGGATCCGTTGCCGGCTTCCACGACGGATTGCGCACCAGCGTCAGGGACGAACCCGGGACAAAGCCGGAGACCGGTCTCTGCTTGTCTGGGGCGAGCTTGAAGTCGAGTTGCGGGCTGCCCTTGATCATGTAGGGCCCGGACGCGACCAGGAAGCGCCCAAAACCGCTATCGTGTCCGGTCGCCACGCCGTACGCGGCGGCTGCGTCAGGGGAAGGCGGGATGGGGGCACTGTTTGAAAGGGTAAAGCGATAGGGCAGGTCACTGGCCGGCTGATTGAGCCGAACCCTCAGGGTGTACGGGTTGGGGGTCTCGAGACCGGAGATGGTGGTCGTCTTCCCTTCACGGTACTGGTCAAACCCGTCGATGACGGAGTACACCCACGCCTGGCCGTTCGGGACGCGGGCCTCTCGCTGCATGGCCCTGACGAAGTCGGCCGCGAGGATTTCCCGATCGATCGGCGGCGCATACTTGATTCCAGGGCGAATCCGGAATGTCCACGTCAGGGAATCCGCTGAGACGTCCGGCATGGCGAGCGCCAGGTCGGGGTGGAGTTCGGCGCCACCGTCCTGCGCCGGACGACCTGGGTAGGAAAAGAGCGTCCGTAGCAAGCAGCAGCGAAACAGTTCGGCAGAGTCGAGCCAGGTGTTGACCTGAGGGTCCAGGCCGTCCGCTTTTGGTGTGGGAAAGGTGAGCTCCGAGCCATTCCAGCTCGGCATCACCACCGTCAATACTCCGCCGCGAGCAGGGCCGGGGGTCGGCCGCGAGCCCGTTGCAGGGGCCGGATCACAGGCTGAGGCGACGACGGCCAGTACGCCGGCGAGCAGTGCCACCCTCGGGCTAGCTGCCATGGACGGCAATCCATACCGACTGATCGTCGGCTGATAACGCATCGACCCTGCCTCCCACGGCGATCGACGACATGACTCGGTTGCTCCGCTGGTCGATGCGCAGGATCCGACCGGCCGGTCCCTCCGCCACCCACACGTCATTGCGCGTCACGCTGACCTCCGTTGGATGCGCGTCGATCGGAATCTCGAGAGGCTGGTTGGTGACCGGGTCGATGCGGACCACGAGGTCTGCCGATTCGCTCACGACCCAGACTCCACTTGGCCCGGCCGCGATGGCCGTCGGCGCTTCTCGCAGGCCGATGGTCGCGACCACGCGGGAGGACTGGGGATCGATTCGTGACACCGTGCCCTCGACCCCGTTGGCGACCCAGACTCCAGAGGCGTCCACGGCGATCGCTTCCGGCCCATCGCCCACCGCGATGCGATTCGTCACCATGCTCGTCGAGGGGTCGACTCGGTAGACGAGATCCTTGTTTTTATCGGTGACCCAGATGGAATTCCAGCCGTAGGCGATCCCCTGCGGGGCCACGCCGCTGCCCAGCGAAACGGGCTGGCCAAACTGGTTCGTCTTCGGATCAAATGGCTCGAGCGCGGTGTCGCCGAAGGCCGCGGCGATCCAGACCAGGCCACCGCCGACCGTGATGCCGACCGGTGGTGCGGGAACACCGTAGCTGCCGAGCACCGCTGCGGTCTTGGGGTCGATGCGAGTCAGGACCTTGTCTTCGTAACTCACGCTCCACATCCCGCCCATGCCGACCGCCAATGTGCTGGCTCGGGTCGACAGCGGCGACGACCAGCGGGTCGGCTGGCCACTCCCGGCGTCGACCTGGAGGACTCGACCTCGAGTTGGGGATGCCGGTACCGGTGCGTGACTGCGGAGGGAGACGGCGACGAGCCCACTCGCCGCCAGAACCGTGGCTGCGGCGAGCCCCAATACGGCCAGCCTGAGGGAGGGGCGCAATCGTTGGCGCTTGGTCGAGTCGTCCGGAAGCGCAGAGAATGGCGCAGCGTCGATTGGTCGTGGCCGGGGCTGGTCGAGTGCCATCCATGCGGCGATCTGGCTGCGCGTATGAAATCCGAGCTTGTTGCGGATCTGCTCGACATGGAACTCGGCAGTGCGCTCCGAGATAAATAGCTTGGCAGCGATTTGCCGGTTGGTCAGCCCCAGGGCGACGAGCTCCGCAACTTCACGTTCACGATGGGTGAGCGACAACGTCGCTGTGTTCACAGCGGAGGCTTGGCGGTCGCGGCCTGGTCGGGCGCCCTCCTCACATAGACCAGCTGTCCGGCCATTCTCCCAGAATCACGGGCAAGAAAGCAGGTACCAAATGCCGGTACTGGAGCCGGTACTTATCCCAGTGACGCCACCCCAACTCCGCCGTAGGCTGCGAGGCGGCATTTGCCGGATCTCTTGCGGAGAAGGAGTCGTCATGCATAAGGGACTGATCGATCGTCACCCAACCGTCCGAAACCTTGGTCTTGCCTTGTTGGCGAGCCTGTTGAGCCTGGCGGCGGGTCCGAGGGCTCAGGCCCAGGATCAACAAGACCGGGGGTGTTCACAGCAAAGCCTGCACGGCGCTTACGGCTACAACTACGGGGGACCCGACGGCCCCGCGATCCTCGTTACCACTACAACGGGCAAATTCTGGAGCGGCCCGGTAGCCTCGGCGGTGGGTTTGATGACGTTTGATGGAGTGGGCGGCCTCCGCGCGCAGGAGACGCGCACGTCCACTGGCCCGGTCATCCGCCGGTCTGGCACCGGAACGTACTCGGTGGGGGTGAGCAACTTTGCAGTACCGTCCCGGGCGGAGTGCATGGGCTCCGCCACGCTCGGCGGTGATTTCGGCGGCCTGACCTTTGATTTCATGATCGTGCCCGGTTCCAAAGGTCGCGAGTTTTCGCTGATCATCACCAACCCGGGCAAGGTTCAAACCGGCGTCGCCCGAGAGACCGGCGACGAGCCATGTAGCGACGCCAGCCTCGAGGGGACGTATCGGGTCCAGAGTGCCGGGCTCAGCCTGATGTTTGGGCCGACCGCCGCCGTTGGCATGAGAATCCTCGATGGTGCCGGGAACCTGACGTGGGCAGAGGACACGCTCAGCCGCAATGGTCAGATCATGCACCGAGTGGGTCGGTCGGCGACCTATAGCGTGCTGGCCGACTGCACCATCAGCGAAGTGTTTGCCGACGGGCCGACGTTCGAAGGCGTTGTCGTCGCCGAAGGTCGCGAGGCCTACCTTGTGCGGACTGGGCCGGGTAACACCGGACCGATTCCCGTTTCTTACAAGCGCTGGTGAGTTATGGAGCTCAGGGCGTATGATCGGCCGGTGTTTCGCCGTACTTTTGCTGCCTCGGGTGCAGCGTTAGCCGCTGCCGCCGCACTGCTCATGAGTCAAGTGACGGTCTTCGCCTTTACCAGCGGCAGTATTGGCTACGACATCGGCTATCCGCAGTGCGGCGTCCCGGTATCGTCGTATCCGACGGCCAGTTTTGGGATCGTGGGCGTCAACGCTGGCTACCCCTTCACCTACTACAACCAGTGCCTGGCGTACGAGTACGCGAACACGCCCAATCCGTCCCTCTACATCAACACCGGCTACGATCCGAGCTACACCAATATCGACGCCACCCATTCAACGAGCCAGTGCGTGACGGCGTCGGCTTCGATTATTGGGAGTACGGACCAGCAGCGCGCATGGGCCGTCGGCTGTAGCGAGGCGTCACGCTCCCTGGCCTACGCCGCGTCCCAGGGAGCGTCCGCCCCGGCATCCTTATGGCTCGACGTCGAAACGGCGAACAGCTGGTGCGGGCAGTCCGGGACTGCGTGCACAGACCTCAGCCTGAATCAATACACGCTCCAGGGGCTCGTCGATACGCTTCACGCGGGCTCGTCGGCTCAGGTCGGCACCTACTCGACTGGGTATCAATGGAATGCGATCGTGGGCTCGCTCCCGGTCTCTGGCATCCAGTCGGACTGGGTGGCAACGGGCACGACGTCGGCGAAGCGCGCTCGTGCGTACTGCTCGAGAACCTTTAACGGGGCGCCGGTTCAGCTGGCGCAGTACTCGTCTCGGGGCTTCGATATGGACTACGCGTGTTGACGGTGGCGACCGGCCCTCGCTGACCTCCGCCGCGGATGTCATCGTCGTCGGCGCGGGACTGGCCGGGCTGGTCGCGACGGCGGAATTGGCCGACGCCGGGCAGCGGGTCATTCTGGTCGAGCAGGAACCCGAGCCCTGGCTGGGCGGGCAGGCCTTCTGGTCGTTTGGCGGCATCTTTCTCGTCAACTCGCCGGAGCAGCGGCGGCTCGGAGTTCACGATTCGCATGAGCGGGCGTTGAAGGACTGGATGGTGACGGCCGGATTCGATCGGCCGGAAGACGAGTGGCCGAGGAAGTGGGCCGAGGCGTACGTGACGTTCGCCGCCGGCGAAAAACGATCGTGGCTGCGTTCCCAGGGCGTCCGCTTCTTTCCCATCGTCGGCTGGGCCGAGCGAGGAGGCTCGCTACGTGGTGGGCCCGGGAACTCGGTGCCGCGCTTCCATGTGACGTGGGGCACGGGCCCAGGCGTCGTGGCGCCCTTCGAGCGTCGCGTTCGCGAAGCCGTGGCCCGTGGCCTCGTCACCGTCAAGTTCCGTCATCGCGTCGACGCCCTAACGGTTCGCGGCGGGTCCGTCGATGGCGTGCGTGGCGCCATCCTCGAACCGAGCGCCGTCGATCGAGGTCGACCGAGTTCGCGGGTGGAGGTCGGGGACTTTGAGCTCAATGCGTCAGCCGTGATCGTGACGTCGGGCGGGCTGGGCGGGAACCATGAGCTGGTGCGAAAGAACTGGCCGGCCCGGCTGGGCGATCCGCCACGCGAGATGCTGAGCGGGGTGCCGGCTCATGTCGACGGCCGCATGCTCGGCATCACGGAAACTGCCGGCGGGACGGTGATCAACCGTGATCGCATGTGGCATTACGTGGAAGGGATCCAGAACTGGAAACCGATCTGGCCGAACCACGGCATCCGGATCCTCCCGGGACCCTCGTCCATGTGGTTCGACGCAGCGGGGAATCGCCTGCCCGCGCCGCTCTTTCCCGGGTTCGACACGCTCGGCACGCTCGAGCACCTGGCGCGAACGGGCTTCGACTATTCGTGGTTTGTGCTGACGCAGCGAATCATCAAGCGCGAGTTCGCGCTTTCCGGGTCCGAGCAGAATCCCGACCTGACGAACAAGGACCTTCGCCTGCTGCTGCAGCGGGTCATCTCGAAGTCCGGTCCGGCACCGGTTGAAGCCTTCAAGGAAAGGGGCACCGACTTCGTCGTCTCGAGCAACCTCGGCGACCTGGTTCGCGGAATGAACGCCATGACCGACGAGCCGCGCCTCGATCCCCTGAAGCTGGAGCGCGAGATCGCCGCGCGTGATCGCGAGGTCGGCAACGGGATGACCAAGGACGCGCAGATCATCGCGATCCGTTCGGCGCGACGGTACCTCGGCGACCGGCTGATCCGGGTCGCGACGCCGCATCGCCTGCTGGATCCGGCGGCCGGCCCGCTGATCGCGGTTCGCCTGCGAATCTTGACGCGCAAGGCGCTGGGCGGCCTTGAGACCGACCTGTCCGGGCGCGTTCTGCGATCCGACGGAACGCCGCTACCCGGCCTCTATGCGGCGGGTGAGGTTGCCGGCTTCGGCGGAGGAGGGATGCACGGATACCGATCGTTGGAGGGCACCTTCCTGGGCGGCTGCCTGTTCTCCGGCCGCACCGCCGGCCGGGCCGTCGTGGCGGCTCTCGGCTGATCCGTCAATCCGGTTCACGACGTCGGGGCTGGCTGCGATGCTCCCCCGATCCTCGTCAACTCCTCGTCCCGCTGAGAGAACAGGGCTGTGCGCAAGTCCCGGAGGGCCCGGACAGCGTCACCGCTGAAGGCTGGTCCGTGCATGCACGCCAGCACGCCAGGCTGCAATGCTTCCAAGCGATCAAAGACCCGTGCGGTGTGCTCGCTCACGGGGATGTACGTGGGCAACTGTTTGTGAGAGGCCATCGTGCGTTCAACCATGTCGCCGCTGGTCATCGAGGTTTTCTCGCCGAGCTGGGTGAAAAGGTCGCTTGCCATCAGGGTGCCGGTTGTCTCCTCGAACGCCAGGATGGCATCCCAGCAGTGGGGGACCTGAGGTGTGATCAGGAATCGTAGCTTGTGCCGTCCAAGATCGAGGACCTCACCGTCGCCCATGGTCTTGGCCGGACGGATCGCAAAGTCGTTGACATTGACCGCGACACCGAGTTCGCTATGGACGGGTTCGGCATGCGGAGCTATCTGGAGAAACTCATTGAGCGCTCCGGACTCGTCCGCTTCCAGGTGCGACCAGGAAATGTACCGCAGGCGGCTTGGGTCGATCACCTGGCGGACCGCCTCCAGGGTCAAGGGAAAGAGAAGTCGCTGCCCGGTGTGAAATAGCAGCGGTTTCTCATCCGCGATCAAGAACTGGTTGAAGGTGATGTTGGCTTCGGGGATGAAGGTTGCGATCCGGAAGATACCGTCGGCGATTTCGTGCACATCGGCCATTTGTTGTTCCCTCCTAGCGAGCTGCTGATCGTCGGTTCAACCACGTCACGATGACCTCGGTGATCAGTCGCGCGGCAGCCTCGGTCGAAAGGCCGGACCGCGTTAGCGACCGCCATACGCCGAAATCGGTCAGGGCCAGCGCTGCATCGAGAGCGTGGCGCCGCCGACGCAACGGCCCGAGCGTCTCGTCCACGAGAGCCTTCAGTCCAGCCTCGCGACGGCTGAGGATCGTATCGAGAACCGGAAGTTGGTGGCGGTCGATGGCAGCTCTAGGAGTCCACGGGGCTGTTCGTCCGTAGAAAGCGAACAGCTCCCTCACGAATTGGCCGATACGGTCCTCAGGGCGCGCCAGTCCGACGAGAATGCTGGGTCCGGGAGGCTTCGTGCGGAGCGCATTCTCGGAGGTACACGCCGGCACCAGCTGATCAAGACTGGGAAAATGCCGGTATACCGTGCCGAGCGCGACATCAGCGCGCTTCGCAATGTCGGGCCAGCTCGTGCCAAGGACGCCTTTTTCGGCATGGAGCGCGATGGCGGCGTCCACGATCCGTTTGCGCGTCTCCTCATTCGCGGCGGCCCGGCGGGTCATTCGGTAGATCCTCGGCGCCATGATTAATTAGATGAATGCTACATCCAATATTAAAGCCACGTCAAGCGAGGATGGTCGAGTCGAGGGGATCGAGTTCGGCCTGGGCCTAGAGGACGAGAGCCATTGGGCTCTGCAGGAGGCGCTTGACTTCCTGCAGGAACTGCGCGGCAGTTACGCCATAGAAGACCCGATGGTCGACGGAGAGCGTGACGCGCATCCGCTTGCCGGGGACGATCTGGCCGTCCTTCACCACCGGCTTGTCCTCGATCGCGCCGATCGCCAGGATGCCGGAATCGGGCGGGTTGATGATGGCCGTGAACTGATCGACGTCGTACATGCCCAGGTTCGAGATGCTGAACGTGTTGCCGAGGTAGTCCTGCGCTGACGCCTTGTTGCTGCGAGCGCGCTCGATCAGCTGCTTGGACTCTTTGGCGATGTCTTTGAGCGACTTCTGGTCGGCGTTGCGGAGGACCGGCACGATCAACCGATCCGGAAGACCGACCGCGATCCCGATATTGATGTCACGCTTGCGCTCGATCCGGCCGTCGGCCCACGAGGCGTTGACTTCCGGGAACTTCGTCAGCGCCAGCGCGACCGCCTTGACGACCAGGTCGTTGAGGCTGATCGCTTCGGCCTTGTCGACCGCCTCGTTGAACATCTGCCGGAGGCGGACGGCATCGTCCATCGCGATCTCCGACGTGACGTAGAAATGCGGCGCCGAGAACGCGCTCTGGGCCAGACGCATCGCCACGGTCGTTTGCAACTTGGAGAGCTCGACGACCTCGACCTCGCCGGTGGGACGCGCGGTCGGCTGGTGCGCCTCGCGCGTGGGAGCGGCAGCGGCTTGCGGTTGGGTCTTCTGCTGGGCCGCGGCCTCAACGTCCTCTTTCGTGATCCGTCCGCCGGGGCCTGAGCCCTGCACGCGGCGCAGGTCGACGCCGTGCTCTTCGGCGAGGCGCCGGGCGACGGGGGAGACGCGCTGCCGCTCGCCATTCTCCTGCTCGGCGGGACGGCGAATCACATTGAGGGCAGCCTGCCCGGCCGCACCGACCTCGGTGCGGTCATCGGGTCCGCCGTGGGGATACTGCTCACCGCCGGCGTCAGCCGCGGCCTGGGCCGTGGCGGCGACCGCCTTGTCGGCCTGGGCAACGTGCGCCTCAGGTTTGGTCGCTTGTGGTTTCGGCGCATCCGCAGCAGCTGGCTGCGCGCCCTGCTTCGGCTCGACGGCCGGCTGAGCAGCCTGCTTCGGCGCGGCGGCGTCTGCCTGACCTTGCCGCGCTGGCGTCTTTTCCGCTGCCGGTGCCGAGGTGCCGTCGCCGATTTCCGCAATCACGGCGCCAATCGGTGCGCTCTCGCCCTCGGGGACCACGATCTTGCTCAGCTTGCCGCTTGCGTAGGCCTCGACCTCGATGTTGGCCTTGTCGCTCTCGATCTCGACCAGCGGCTCGCCCTTCTTGACCTCCTCGCCTTCTTTCTTCAGCCAGCGCAGGATCTTGCCGGTCTCCATTGAGTCCGACAGCCGCGGCATCTGGACGCTGGCCATCAGTTCTTTCCGAGCAGCGCCCTGGCCGTTACGATCACGTCCGCCTTGCCCGGGAAGGCGATCTTCTCCAGGCGCTTGTTGTAGGGCGCCGGCACCTCGGCGGCGCCGATCCGCGCGACCGGCGCGTCGAGATAGTCGAACGCTTCCTCGTAGACGCGCGAGGCAATCTCCGAGCCGACGCCGTACGAGCGCCAGCCTTCTTCGACCGTGATCAGCCGGCTCGTCTTCTTGACCGATTCAATCACGGGCGCCATGTCCAGTGGACGCAGGGCCCGCATGTCGACCACCTCGGCGCTGATGCCCTCTTTTTCGAGCTCGGTCGCGGCGTCCATGGCCACGATCAACATACGGGAATGCGCGCAGATCGTGATGTGCTCGCCCGCTCGCTTCACCTCGTTCTTGTCCAACGCCACCAGGTGGTCGCCGTCGGGGACCTCCCCCTTGACCGCGTAGGTGCCTTCGTTCTCGATGAACATCACCGGGTTGTCGTCGCGGATCGCCGACTTCAACATGCCCTTGGCATCGGCGGGAGTGCCGGGCGCGACAACCTTGAGGCCGGGGACGTGGGCGAACCAGTTCTCGTGGCTATGTGAATGCTGCGCTCCGAGCTGGTGGCCGCCGCCACCCGGGGTGCGGATGACCAGCGGAACCTTCGTCCCACCGCCGAACATGTAGCGGATGTGTGCCGCGGCGTTGACCACCTGGTCCATGGCGACCATGATGAAGTTGACGGTCATCATCTCGGCGACCGGCCGCAGCCCCGACATCGCGGCGCCAATGGCGGTGCCGATGATGATCTCCTCGGCGATGGGCGTGTCGAGCACGCGCTTCTCGCCGAACTCCTTCATCAAGCCGCGCGTCACCTTGAAGGACCCGTCGTAGAGGCCGATGTCTTCGCCCAGCAGGAAGACCGCCTCGTCGCGCTTCATCTCCTCGCGGAGCGCCTGGTTGAGCGCGTCGCGCATGGCAAGGACGGCCATCAGCTTGCCGCCTCGCCGGCGTAGACGTCGCGA
>Ga0209689_1001056_pt1 | contig 20161 bp, 18 predicted proteins | sample GraSoiAngelo_149_FD_187119 | JGI IMG/M metagenome (GOLD analysis project Ga0209689, IMG submission 187119) | Grasslands soil microbial communities from the Angelo Coastal Reserve, California, USA - 14_1009_09_30cm (SPAdes) (version 2) | ecosystem: Environmental > Terrestrial > Soil > Grasslands ... | reverse complement strand
TCTCAAGAATAAAATCAGTCTGGAGATTCGAGGCGAAGCGTTTAATTTGGCTCCTGGAGTAAACGACGTTCCGCAGTACCTGGCCATCTTCCTCGCGGCCAGGGGACTCGCAACCGTCGTGCCAGAGGCCTAGTCGCCGATGTCGGGTTACCACGATCGACTCCAGGGAACAGACCGTCTCCTCCGAATCCGCCGAATCCGCAAGGCGGTCTTCGCCGGCCTCTTCGCGCTCGGGATCGTCCTGATCTTCGCGCGCTTGGAGGGAGAAGGCGCCAGCCTGAAGCCGTTCTTCCTGCCCGTCAACGGAATCATCGAGGTCGCGCTCATCATGGGCCTGACGGCGTCGATCATCGGTCTGTTCCTCCGGAACTTGGAGATCCGCCACGCGTTGCGGGACAACCAGCGCTTCCTGATGGCGAAATCCTCCATGACCCGGGCCCTCCGCACGGCGGCGTTCGCGATCGGGCTCGCGATCGCTTTGCTCCTCGCCATCACGCCCGCCTTGGCGACGACCTTGTTCTCCGACCCGCTGCAGGTCGTCTCGCTGAAGCCCAACGGAAGCGAGGTGGTCACCTTCACGAGCCCCGACGCGCTCGGCTTGACGTTCGTCACCTACGCCGCGGTCGGCGTGACGAACGGCGCGGCGTCCGTCGAAGTGAAGCGAGACAATATGACCGCTGGCGCAAACCAAACGCTCACCACGGGGCAGCGGGTGGTCCTGAGCATCGAACCGTCGATGTGGGCCGAGTACGCGAGCTGGTCCCTCGTGTTCCTGAACTTGCGAAACGTCTCGACGTTGGTGACGTTCGATCTTCAGAAAGGCATCATCCCGACGTTGTTCTCGACGGTGCCCTTCCTCGTGTTCCTGTATGGGGCCACCCAGATCGGCTGGTGGCTCGTCCTCCGACCGATCCGCGAGCGGACGAAAGTGACGAGCCAACGTTCGGCTGCCGAAATTGATTCCGGCGAACGGGTGTTCGATCCTTCGGCCCCCATCTCGGACGCGCCGCCCACGGCCCGGCCTGTGCCGATGAAGTCAAGCTTCGTCGAACCCCCACCGCCGGCCCGGTCGACGCCTCCGCCGCCTCCGGCGCCCGCTCCGGTCGTCCAAGCGCCAACGCCTCCGGTGCTGCGGCCCACACCCCGAGTGCCCGTACGGGAACCCGAGACCGCCGAGACCTTGGTCCGGAAAGCCGCGGCGCTCCTCGCGACGGGCAATTACGAGGCCGCTCTCGTCGGATTCGTGGAAGCGTTGCGGCTCGATGGCGACTACGTTCCGGCCCTCCAGGGCAAGGCCCGATGCCAGGAGAGGCTGAACCAGCACGCAGACGCACTTGAGACGTATCGGCGGCTCCTCGCAAAGGATCGAAGGAATGTCGACTCCCTCCGCGCGGTGGCCCGCCTCCACATGGAGGAGCGTCATTGGAGGGAATGTCTCGAAGCGGTCGAGGACCTCCTGCGCCTTCGGCCGAACGAGGCCGCGGCGCTCGAGATGAAAGGCGACGCTCTCACGAACCTCGGGAGGCGACCGGAGGCGCTGGCCGCGTATGAGGCCGCGGCGACCGTCGACCCGAGCGACGCGAACCTGCGTCAGAAGATCGAGGAGGTCCGCGTCGATGTGCCGAGCCTGCTGAGCCGCGCGTTGATCGCGAGTGCGAGCGGGAATTACACGGCGGCCCTGAATCTGTTCGACGACATCCTGGAGGTCGAGCCGAGCAACGGGAACGCGCTCATCGGCAAGGCGGTGGCCTACCGTCGGAGCGGGAAACCCCAGGAAGCGCTGAACTGCCTCGACCTGGTGCTCGGGGTGCAGCCCGGGAACTCGTCCGCGCTCCTGAACCGCGGGACCATCCTCCTGGAGCAGGGTGACTTAGAGGACGCCCTCGACTCGTTCGATCGATTGACGCAGCTCTACCCGAACGACGAGGAGGCGTGGGCGGCGCAAGGGGAAGTCCTCCTCAAGATGGGGCGCGATGACGACGCGCAGCGGGCCTTCACGGAGGCCCTCAAACTCAGCCCCGGGGACGAGGGGATCCAGCGACGGATCCTCGAGCTGGAGGCCGCGAAAACCGAAGGCCCGGACCTCCTCGAGGAACTCATCCACGTGAAAGGAATCGGGCGGGCGCGCGCGAAGGCGTTGATCGACGCGGGCTTTGACAGCCCGGAAGATTTTGCGAAGGCGACACCCAAGTCCCTCATGGCCGTGAGAGGCGTCACCCGCAAGGTCGCCGAGGAGTTACTCGAACACTTCCGCGCGACGATGGCGCAAGTCCGCTGACCCGAGCAAGTTCTTAAGTAGCGCAGCCCCTTGCACGCCGTCCCATGAAGGCGTTTCGGATCAGCGGCCGCTTCCGCATGGGTCGGCGGTGGCAGCCTTTCTCAAAGGAGCTGGCGGCGGCCGACGAGGTGGCGGCTCGCGAGAAGGTCCTCTCGGTCCTCGGGAGCCAGCACGGCGTGCCGCGCAAGTACATCGCGATCGCGACGGTCGCCGAAGTCCCGGCGGACCAAGTCGAAGATCACGCCGTCCGGTACGCGCTGGAGGCCCGCGCGTGAGCGCCGGCGAGACCGAACTCCGACGGGGGATCGCGGTCCTCGATCAATACCGGGCGCAGATCGAGACGCTGGCCCAGCAGCAAGAGATCATCCGCATCTCCCTCGAGGAGCACATGCGGGCCCGCGAGACGCTCGTGCGGTATCAGGAAGCCGGGAAGGCCGCCGAAGTCCTCGTACCGATCGGCGCGAATTCGTTCCTGGTCGCCCAATCGAAGGACGTCAACAAGGCGTTCGTCTCGATCGGCTCGGACCTCCTCGTCTACGATGAGACGGACCGACAGGTCGAGCGGCTCGACGCACGGATCAAGTCGATCACCGAGGCAGCGAATGCGATCGGGTCGCGCCTCGGAGATCTGCAACGGCGGGCGGAGGCCCATGGCGCGGCCGTCCAAGACCTCTACGACCGGCTGCAAGGGCCGGGCTCGCCGAATGAGCGGAGCTAGATGTTCAAGTCCCTCCGGGAACGGCTCGCCGGCTGGAAAGAGAAAGCCGAGGCCGAGGTGACTTCCGAAGCGATCGGCGGCTCCGGCCGCAAGATCAAGGAGGACAAGCTCGAGGAAATCCTGTACGACCTGGAGATCGCCCTCCTCGAGTCGGACGTCGCGTTCCCGGTCGCCAAGGAAATCGTGGACCGCCTCGCGGATGACCTGCGAGGCAAGCGCATCTCGAAGGAGGTGAGCCTCGAGCAAGGGGTCGAGGCCGCCTTGCGAGACGCGATCACCGAAGCGTTGTCGGTCCCGCCGCTCGACTTCTTCGGCCTCATCGAGAAGAGCCCGCGGCCGTTCGTCGTGATGTTCGTCGGGGTCAACGGGACCGGCAAGACCACGACGATCGCGAAGCTCGCATATCACATCATGAAGAAAGGCTACACCTGTGTCGTCGCGGCGGCCGACACGTTCCGGGCCGGCGCAATCGAGCAACTCGAGAAACACGCGGAGGCGGTGGGCTTCAAGTTGATCAAGCACAACGCGGGCGCGGACCCCGCCGCGGTGGCGTTCGACGCGGTCGAGCACGCGCGCGCCCGCGGCCGGGACGTGGTCCTGATTGATACGGCAGGCCGGATGCAGACGAACCAGAACCTGATGGACCAGATGAAGAAGATCAAACGCGTCGCCAAGCCGAACCTGATCCTCTACATCGGCGACGCCCTCGCGGGCAACGATGCGATCGAGCAGGCAAAGCAATTCCACGAAGCCGTCGGCATCGATGGGATCGTCCTCACGAAGATCGACGCGGACGCCAAAGGCGGCGCGGCCCTCTCGATGGCGAAGACGATCGGGAAGCCCGTCGTGTTCGTGAACGTCGGCCAGACGTACAAGGACATCCACCGCTTCGAGACGAAGTGGATGGTCGACCGGCTCCTCGCGGAGGCCTAGCGTGAGTTTCCGGGAGCTCCTCGAGAAAGGGCAGATCGCGGAGTTCCCGGCGTTGCAACTCGCCCTCGGCGCGATCAAAGGTCGAATCGACCGGTTGACCGTGGCGTCGATCGGCACCGGCGGCTCGAAGGATGAATATCCGCTCGTGGACATCCTCGGCACGCCGACGTCGTATCAGGTGAAGGTCCTGGAGGACTCGCCGGAATATCTGGACTGGTTGAACTCGGCGCTGCTGTGCGCCGGCTTCGTCGAGCCGATTGGTCTCACGGCGATCGCGCGACGCCTCGCCGAATACGAGGACATCATCCTCGGGGTCGACACGAACATCCTGTACGCGTCGATCCTGGGGGAACACCTCCTCGACGAGTTCCACCGGATCCATGTGCGGCCGTACAAGGAGAGCGTCAACTGGATCCTCCTCGTGATCCCGGGCGTCGTGATGAAGGAACTCGAGAACGCCGCGAACATGAAGAAGGGCAACCGGCTCTCACACGCCGGCCGCCGCGGGTACCGGGCCTTGCAGGAGATCACGACCCTGAAGGGGACGGAAGGCTACCAAGGACTCAGCGTCCTGGTCGTCGGCCCGACGAATCCGGAGCAGCTGCACCTGTCGCCGGACGGTCTGACGATCGTCAACGCCGACTCGATGATCCGCGACCAGTTCAAGGCGTTCCTCCGCGGGATCGACTTCCGCAAAGGCGTCTTCTTCCTGACGATGGACAAGACGAACGCATCGCTCGCGGCGGCGGAAGGCCTCACGGCCCTGCGCATCCAGTACCCGCGACGCCTGCGGAAAGGCGACGAACTCGCGATGCCGAAGGAAGAGTCCGTCCTCCTCGCACGCCTCGTGTACGAGCTGGCGATCGAGTTCGGAACGGTCCGGGTGACCTGGGAGGACCACGGGCCCCACCACCTTGACCTGGAGGGCGCCTGGACATGGAAATCGATGGAACATTGGGAGGCCTGGCAACTCATGGTGTCCGACGTGGATCCGGGCATCCACAAAGCCTTGAACCGTTACGTGGACGGCAGCTTCGACCCGCGGCGCTTCGTCCGAGAATGGCAGAAACTCGCCGAGATCCTGGCGGAGTGATCAGGGCGACCGAGGGATCCAGCCGACCCGTTTCCGCGCGAGCCAAAGGAGATTTCCGGCCGCGTCGCTCACGCTGCGGATCTTCTTTTCGCCGACGCGCGTCCGATATTCGATCGGAATCTCGAGGAACCGGAGGCCCGCGCGGATCACCTCGAGCTTGAGTTCTTCGGAGAAGGCCATCCCGTCGTGGACGAGCCGCAGACGGGACAGGATTGACCGCCGGAACGACCACATGCCAGACTGGGAGTCGCGGATCCCGGAATCGTACAGGCTCCGGAACGCAACATTCAGGATCTCGTTGCCGACCCGGTGCATGCCGGTCATCGTGCCGTCGGAGAGGCCGGAGAGACGGTCCCCGGACACGAAGTCGGCGCGGTCTTCCGCGAGCGCCGTCAGGAAGTCCGGAAACCGGTGCGCGGGGTAGGTCAGGTCCGCGTCGAGGGCGGCGAGGAACGTCCCGGTTGCGGCGGCGAAGCCCGTCTTGTAGGCGCGGCCGTAGCCATGGCGCGGTTCGAGCAAGACGCGGGCCCCTTTCGCGGTCGCGATGTCCCTCGTCCGGTCGCGCGATTCCGTGTCGACGATCAGGATTTCGAATCGCCAACCGACGAGCGCGGTCTGGACTTCGTCGATCACCGCCTCGATCGAGGCCTCTTCGTTCATCGTCGGGATGATGACGGAGACCTCGGGCATCGGCGCGCCATGCTGGGTACGGCCCATAAGCGTTTCGCGGTCAGGCCGGCAACGGCTCTCCGAAGAACTTGTATCCGACGTATCCGAGCAACGCGACGCTCAGGCGCAGGAGCGACCAGAACGTCGTCTTCTGTCGCAGCATCTGCCCGGGCCGGTAGCGACTCCAGAGCACGCCGTGCTTCAGTGTGAGTTGCTTCCGGCCCGCGCCGTTCCACACGGCCTGCCGCAAGAAGTCGTATGCCGAGTCGCGCGTCCGATGGTACACGATCGCGTCGGCCCGGAAGCCGATCGTGTGGCCCGCCCGGACCGCGCGGATGTTCAGGTCGATGTCCTCGGCCGTGACGAACCATTCGTCGAAGCCGCCGATCTCGTCGAGCACGGCCCTGCGGTAGGCCAAGTTCGAGGACGGATAGGTGACGTCCGTGCCCTCGACGATGAGCTCGACTCGTTCGAGTTCCTCGAACGGCCGGTAGCCGATCTGGATCGTCCGGCCGGCGACGATGTCATGCTGCCGCAGGCCCTCGCGGAGCTCGCGAATCCAGAACGGGTTCGCGATCGCGTCCCCGTCGATGAACGCGACGGCGTCCCCTCTTGCCTTCCGGATCCCGAAGTTCCGCCCGGTCCCGCGCGTTCCGCCGAAGACGTATAGGTGGACGAAGTCGTACCGCTTCTCGTACGTCCGCACGACGTCACGGGTCGCATCCTCGCTGTCCGAATCGACGACGATCACCTCGATCGGAGGTTCCTGGACCGCGAGGCTGTCCAAGAGGGCGGCGATGTTCCTCGCTTCGTTGCGGACGGTCGTGACAACGCTGACGAGCAATGCGGCTCGTATTGGACCAGCGGTAATGATGGTTTCGACATTCATCCGTGCGGAACTATCTTTATAATCGGCCCTCGTTTGCTTCCGCGTCCTGTCCTATGGGTCGCATCGTCACGATCATCGGCACCCGGCCGGAGATCATCAAGATGGCGCCGGTGGTCAAGGCGCTCGATGCGCTGGACCACGAACACGTCCTCGTCCATTCGGGGCAGCACTACGACGTCATGATGGATCGGATCTTCTTCCGCGACTTGGAATTGCGGGAGCCGGATCATCAGTTCGAGCTGAAGGTGCGACCGCCGCACCTGCAGGTCGCGACGACCATGCGACAGGTTGCGCCCGTCGCGAAAGACGCCGACCTCGTGATTATCCACGGCGACACGAACACGACGCTCGCCGGCGGTCTCCTGGCGAGCAAGCAGGGTCGTCCGCTCGCGCACGTCGAAGCGGGCATCCGGTCGTTCGACAAGACGATGCCCGAGGAGGTCAACCGCATCATCGCGGACCAGCTCTCGAACCTCCTCTTCACTCCGACGCCCACCTCGCGGGAGAATCTGCGACGCGAGAACGTGACGGAGGGCGTCCACGTCGTCGGCAACAGCGTGATCGACGCGCTCCTGCAGAACCGCGCGATTGCGGAGAAACGGTCCGACGTCCTGTCGCGTCTCGGCCTGAAGGCGGGCGGCTACCTCCTGTTGACGTTCCACCGCGCGGAGAACGTCGATTCGAAAGAACGGTTGGCACGGGCGCTCGTTGCGTTCGAGCGGGCGGCCCACGAGGCGGGCCTGCCGATCCTCTTCCCGATTCATCCGCGGACCGTGAAACGGCTGCGCGAATTCGGCCTCGAGAAACGGGCCGCCGCCCAGCCGTCGTTGCAGCGCATCGAACCGACCGGGTATCTCGACATGTTGGTCCTCGAAGAGAACGCGGCGCTCGTGATGACAGACTCGGGTGGTCTTCAGGAGGAGAGTTGCTTCTTCCGCGTCCCCTGCGTCACGCTTCGAGAGAACACGGAGCGGCCGGAAACGCTGGAAATCGGATCGAACGTCCTCGCGGGGACGGATCCGGAACGGGTCCGCGATGCGGTCCGTCGGCAGCTCGACGCGGATCGCAATTGGCCGAATCCATTCGGGGACGGTACGACTGGGTTGCAGGTCGCGGAGACCGTGGCGGCCTATCTGGGATGACATGGCCGCTCGGGTCGTCTTCGTGCGGTCGAAGAGCCCCGCGGGCATGGAGCCGCGCGTCGCCAAGGAGGCCGTGACGCTGGCCCGCGCCGGGTACGAGGTCCATGCGGTCCTCTGGGATCGCGAATGCGCATTCCCCGCGGAAGAGACGCGCGATGGCGTCCGCGTCCACCGGTACCACCTGCGAGCGCCCGAGGGCCAGCCCGATCTAATCGCGCTCCTCCCCCGATGGTGGTGGTATGCCTTCCGCCGGATCGCTTCGTTGCGGCCGCAGGTCGTGCATGCGGTGGACTTCGACACGATCCTCCCGGCCTCCGCGTCCGCGCGCCTCGCCCGGGCGAAACTCGTGTACGACATCTTCGACTTCTACGCGGAGATGGTGACCGCGGACCTGTCGCCGCGCTTCCGAGAGATCCTCGCGAAAGGGGAGCGGCGGATGATCGACAGGGCGGACCTCGTCATCCTTCCGGACCTCCGACGGACGGTCCAGTTCGGGAGGGCTCGGCCGAAACGCCTCGTCGAGATCATGAACGTCCCAGAGGATCGAGCGGTCCCGACGGGAGCCGAGGATCCCGGCCATTTCGTCATCTTCTACGGCGGCATGATCGCGAACGACCGCGGGCTCGTGGACCTCGTCGTCGCCTGCGAGTCGACGGGTGCGCGGTTCATCGTCGCGGGGCACGGGCCGGACGAAGCGGCGCTCCTGAACACGATCGAGACATCGCCCGCGAGCACGTACCTGGGGACGATCCCCTACCAGGAGGTGCTGGAGCGAACCGCCAGTTGCCATGCCGTGGCGGCGCTGTACGATCCGTCCGTGCCGAACAACCGGTTCGCGGCTCCCAACAAACTCTTCGAGGCGATGATGTTCTCGAAACCCGTCTTGGTCTCCGAGGGCACCGCCGCCGCGGACATCGTGCGGGAGGTCGGATGCGGTCTCGTCGTTCGATATGGGGACCGCGAAGGACTGAAGCGCGCGCTCGAATCGCTCATGCTCTCGCCGGCCGATAGTGCGGCGATGGGCGCCCGAGGCCGGAGGGCGTTCGAGAGCCGGTACAACTGGAACGCGATGGAGCCGCGTCTGCTCGATGCCTACCGAGACCTCCTCGGCACACCGGATCCGCCGAATCGGGGGCGGTCATGAAGATTCATCACGTCGTGCCGCACTTCGCTCCCGAACGAGGTGGAGTGGAGACCCAGGTCCTCGGTCTCGCCCACTATCTGGTTGGGAAAGGTCACGAAGTCGTCGTGCACACGTCGGAGCGCACTCTCGCAGGTGATGAGCTCCCGCCGGATTCGATCCTGGATGGAATCCGAATCCGCCGGTACCGTCCCGTTGTGCAGCGCGGGTACTACGCAACCCTCTTTCGTCCCCGCGTCGAAGGAGGGGATGTGGCCCATCTCCATGGATATGGGTTCATGACCAACGACTGGGTGGCCCGCAAGATCCGCGGCTCAATCCCGATGGTTTACTCGCTCCACCACGGAGTCGCCCAGCCCGCCCCCACCTGGGGCGCCCGTGTGAAGCGTGGGTTCTACGATCCGCTCGTCGGTCGGAAGACCCTTCGACGAGTGGACGCGATCGTGCCGGCATCGGGGGCGGATCGTCGATGGCTCGAGGCCCGCGGCTTCCCGCCGAACCGAATTCACGTCCTGCCCACCGGCCTCGACGCGGAGGCGTTCCATCCGGGATCCCCGGAACGCGCCCGGGAGCGGTTCCGCGTCGATCACTATGTCGTGTTCTTGGGGCGCCTCCAGCGGGAGAAGTCCCCGGACCACCTCCTCCGAGCGGTCGCCCGCCTCGGCGGCGATTGGGCGGGCTCGGTGGTCCTCGTCGGACCCGACGGCAGCGAACGGGCCGCGCTCGAACGGCTCGCGGGCGAACTCAACCTGCGGAACCGCGTCGTCTTCACGGGCGAAGTCGACGAAGCGACGAAAAGGGATCTCCTGGCGGGCGCCGAGTGTCTGGTCCTCCCGAGCTTCTACGAGGCCCAGGGAATCGTGCTTGCGGAGGCGTGGGCGCAAGGGCGTCCCGTCATCGCGACCGCGGTGGGCGGCATTCCGGAGATCGTGGACCGCAGTCAGGATGGCCTCCTGTACCCGTACGGCGATATCCCCGCCCTGACGACAGCGTTGCGGGAGTTGTTGATGGACCGATCGTACGCAGCTCGCATGGGCGGTGCGGGCCTCCGCAAGGCGGCGTTGACGTTCACCTGGGAACGGATCGCCCGCCGATTCGAGAATTTGTACGAGTCGCTCGTCCACCGCTGACCGGGATCGGGGTCGGTCACCGCGCGACCGGTTGCAACTCGAGGACAATTTGCTTCACGAAGTTCGGGAAGATTCGCTCGAGCGTCGTGTCGTAGAGGTACCGTTTCGGCAGGACCTGGAGGAGGAAGTCCCATTCCCGCGTCACCCGAAAGTCTGTGGATGCGACGGCCTCCAGGAGATGCTTGCGCGTGAAGAAATGGATGTGGCCGACGTCCTGACCATCGTGGAGGGTCTGGTCGTCGGGAAAAAGACCGAAGACGGCCAGCGCAACCCGGTTGACCGGCGTCGCGACGTTCGGAGTGGAGAGGAGCACCCGGCCCGTCGTCCGAGTGACGCGGCGAATCTCTTGGAGGAGCCGGTACGGGTAGCGAACGTGTTCGATCACCTCGGTCGCGATGACCGCATCGAAACTCGCGTCGACGAAGGGGAGGGCCTGGCCGTCGGCCAGAATCGCGGGCTGGCCCCGATGGGAGACGTTGACGCCAATGTACTCGGAGGCCTTTCGCGGGAACGAGACTTCGCCGGGCCCGATCTCGAGGACCCGGCCGCGATCCGGGACGAACTCGCTCGTCACCCGGCCGCGCAGCGCCCGGAGATGCTCGCTCATCTGCTCCGCCCGCGCGGACTTCACGAGCCGACGATGGAAGAGTCTCGCAAAAGCGTTTCGCACGCGCCGCAAGGGACCGCGAATGTTGAGAGGTGGCAAACGTTAAGCGGCCCATCTCGGTGTCCGCCCGATGCGCGTGTGCATCGTCCTCCACACGGACCTGTTCCACCCATGGCCCGTGCTGCGACCGATGCGCGAGGCGGAGGTCCTGCGCTCTGCGGGCCGGGAGGTCCACGTCGTCTCGTGGATCAAGGATCTCGCGGCGGACTGGCCGGCGCACGAGGTGCGCGACGGGCTCGAGATCACACGCATCAAGCTCGCACCGCCCCGAGGGCGTTGGAAGCGGGGAGTCCGCTACCGCGGCGTCATGGAACGCTTCGCGGGGGAAATCGTCTCGCTGAAACCGGATGCCATCCTGTGCCACGACCTGGAGATGCTCTGGGCCTCGGTGATGGCCAAACGGGAGCTCGGCGTGCCGCTCCTCTACCACGCCCACGAGAACTGGCCCGCGATGGTGTCGGAGCGGAGCTTCGTGGAAGGACTCGCCTTCGGGTTTCTCGAACGTCGGCTCATTCGCGACGTGGATCACGTGTACACGGTGGGCGAGGTCCTCGCCTCCAAGTACCGGGCTTGGGGAAAGCCGGTGACGGTCCAATATGGGTCGAAGGCCCTCGCGGAGATGCCGAGGATGACCGGCGACTCCATGGCGGCGAGACGAGCGGAGCGAGGTTTCGCGCCCGAGGATTTCGTCGTCGGCATCGCGGGTTCCCTCGGTCGCGACGAGGCGCTTCCCGTGATCCTCGAAGCGCTGGCGGCGCTCCCCCCGGCGACCAAGCTCCACGTGGTCGGCGGCCTTCCGGATCGGATCGCATCGGCCCGCACGATGGTCTCGGGGTTCGGCCTCGCAAGCCGCGTGTCGTTCACGGGGCCGCTGCCGACGCCGGCGTATCTGGAGGAGACGGCTCTCCTGGACGTCGGCCTTGCGATCTTCTTTCCGACCTCCGCGAACCAGCGATATGTCGTCCCGCTGAAGCTGTTCGACTACATGGGGCTCGGTGTGCCCGCCATCGTCAGCGATTTCCCGGAGATGCGTCGGATCGCGATCGAGGAGTGCCACTTCGGGGTGCCGGTGCCGCCGAAAAATCCACACGCCCTCCGCGACGCGATCTCTGGCCTCTCGGGCGACCCGGCACGGCGGGAATCGATGCGACGCGCCGCTCTCGCATGCTTCGAGCACACGTTCGCGTGGGAACGTCAGAGAGAAATCCTCGAAGCCTCGCATCCGATCTTTCGGGCGGACGGCCGAGCGTGAAGCAAGAGCACCCATCGCCGCCTTCCTTCGCGGGCGGCTGACAAGCCGATTGTGCGGCGCGCTAGGAGGCTCGCGACGCAGCCGCCTCGTACGCCGCCAAGGTTCGTTCCGCCATCGCTCGGAACGTAAACTGCTTCGCGTGGCGTGAACGTTCTTCGGCCGTGCCTTTCGGACCTTCGTCCAAGCACTCGAGGATCCGGGAGCCGAGTGGCGTCGGCTCATCGAAATAGCATCCGTACGGCCCGAGGGTTTCCCGCACCGCGGGCGCGCGGGCGACGACGTGAGCGCCGCACGCGAGGGCCTCGAGCGGGACAAAGCCGAAACCCTCTTCGGGGCACGGGTGAATCACGAGGGAGGCTCGATTGTAGACGAGCGGGATGGCCTCTTCCCCCGGCCACTGGATCCGGACACGCGAGGCGAGCGACGGGACGCGGTGCAGACGCGCCCGGACGGGGTCGAGGAACCGGTTGTCGCCTCCGATGAATTGCAGGTCGTGGGGGATGCGATCGGCGATCTGCTCGAAAGCGGCGAGCGTGACCATCGGTTCCTTGATGCGCCGGTGGACGCCGACCTGCACGAGGAACGGCGGCTCCGGCGTCGGTTGGCGACTCACGACGAAACGGTCCTCGACGCCGAGGGGGACCACGTCGACCGGGGCGCGCGGGCGCAATGTGGAGGCCAACACCTCTGCGGTTCGGCGGGAATCCACGACGATTCGCCTGCAGCGGCGGAGGAACCACCGCAGTTTCCCGACGTACAGGATTCGGACCCATCGCGGATAGTAGGCCGGATGGGTGAGTGGTGTGAGGTCATGAACCGTGATGACGAGCGGGCGCCTTGGCCGGAGCGGCGCGTCCCACGGCGCGTGCGGATCGTGTAGGACGTCGACGTGACTCGGGTTGTCACCTTTCCGGAGGCGGACCACGTCCACGCCGAGCCCTTCGAGCTCGCGGATCAGGTAGTAGATGTACTTCGAGGCCCCGGTGCCAATTTGGCCGTCCCGGTAGAGATGCTCGGAGTACAGTCCGACTCGCATGCTCCTCCCCTCAGGCCGCCTCAACCTGTTTGAGCGGTAGTGGCTCCGTCCGAATCACCGTCCCAGCGCGGCCTCATAGGCTCGGATGTGCGCCTCGGTCACGAGGTCGATGTTTGCGGTCTGATCCACAAACCGGTGGGCACGTTCTCCAATTGCCCGGGCCGCCTCGGGATCGCTGAGCGCCTCCTGGATGCAACCGGCGAGCGACTCCGTGTCGTCCGCAAGCCATCCCGTCACTCGATGCTGGATCACGTCGGGGATGTTCCCCAACGGGCTCGCGATGACCGGGGTCTTGAAGGCGATCGGGAAGAAGATCGAGCCTGATGTCGTTATTTCCGTGTAGGGTTGGACGACGACACTGCAAGCCTTGAACCAGTACTGCAACTCGTCATCTGCGAGTCCGAGGAGATGGATTCGGAGATTCGGGTTCGCCGCGGCGGCCTCGCGGATCTCTTGGCCCAACGACGAATCGTGACACGCGCCGAAAATGCAGTACACGATATCCGGTCGTGCAATTCGGCTCATCACCTCAAGGAATCGCCGGGTTCCCTTGTACGGCTGTGTTGGCGCGAAATGCCCGACGACCGGGGCGTCGCCAAAGATACCGATTCGTCGCCGTGCCTCGTCGTGCGAGACCGTGTCGGGCCAGATTCCATTGAAACTCATGAGCGGAATTACGCGGTTCTTCGCATTCCACGTTTCAGGAAGGCCCCGCGCGCCGAAGCGGTGCCGGGCCTCGTCGATGGATCGTTCGCTGTGCCACACGGCGATGTCGACGCCGTCCAGGTAGACATGACTGGCGAGGAGGTCGTCCCGGAGGAGAGGGACGTGCGGAACGAGATTGTGGACCGTCCAGATCTTCGGGGTCTTCGTCGAGAAGAACAATCTCGCCGCGGTGAGTGAATCGAAGATGCTCCAGTGCAGATGGATGAGGTCATGATGCCGAACGAACTGGCGCACGAATTTCACGGTGTTCCGGGGCCATCGCAGGTACGGAAAAGGCGCCTCGTCCACGATGTGGCCGCGTTCCGAAAGGCCTTGCCGCAGACGCCGGAGGTACACGTGCGGGCTGTCCGGCACCTCCAAAATCCTCATGCGCTCCCAGGTGCGCAATCCTCCTTTTCGGATAGCTCTTTCGAGGATTCGGCGGCCAACTTTGTCAACTCGACGGAGCCTCCCGCTACTCTTTTATAGCCATCAGCGCCTTCCGCGTCCGCGTCTGACTCCCGTCGGACGCCAGAGAGATATAGATGGGATGGGTAGTGGCAGATTCCTCCAGGGCTGACCTTCCCCCACCAAGGTGAGGACCTTGTTTCTGAAAGAAATCCAGATGGAGAACTTCAAGTCGTTCGGGCGAAAGATCACGGTCCCCTTCCTCCAAGGGTTCACGGCGATCACGGGTCCGAACGGCTCCGGTAAGAGCAACATCGCGGATGCGATCCTGTTCGTCCTCGGACCGAAGAGCTCGAAGGCGATCCGGGCCGGCAAGCTGACGGACCTGATCTGGAACGGCGGGAAGGACAAGAAGGGCGCCGACTCGTGTCAGGTCAGCCTCCTCTTCGACAACTCGGACCGCCAGATTCCTGTCGAGGCGGACGAGGTCAAGCTCACCCGGTACGTCGGCCTGAGCCCGTCCGTGGAGGGCGGTTACAACTCGTACTTCTACATCAACGACCGGAAGTCCTCGCTCTCGGAGTTCGACTCGCTGCTGGCCCATGCCCGGATCTCGGCGGAAGGCTACAACCTCGTGCAACAAGGGGACGTCCAGAAGATCGTCTCGATGTCCTCCATCGAACGCCGACGCGTCCTCGACAACATCGCGGGGATCACGAAGTTCGACGACGACATCACACAGGCGGAAGGCAAGCGCCGCGAGACGGAAGAGAACCTCGAGCGCATCCGGATCATCCTCGACGAGATCGACAAACAGATCCGACAGCTCGAGGCAGACCGCGACGGCGCCCTGAAGTACAAGGAATTGAACGAGCGGATGTCGACCGCTAAAGCCCAGCTCGCGTACAAGAACCGCGAACTGATCGAGCGGCAGATCGTCGGGACGAAGGAGCAGATCGCGAAGCACGAGGCCGACAAGGCGAAGCTCGAAGCCCAGAAGGCCGAACTCCGGACGCTGTTCGACGCCGCCGTGGCGCGCCTGAACGAACTCGAGCAGGAGATGGCGGAGCGGGGCGGGGAGGAGGCCAAGCAGCTCAAAGAGAAGCTGGACGGACTCCGCATCGAACGCGCGCGCGCGACGGACGGGATCGAGACGTCGAAGGAGGTCCTGAAACAGCTGCGCCTCGAGACCGGGGAAGCGAACCGGGATCAGGCGAAGATCCAGAAGGAGACGGACGCCCTGGCGCGCGAGCACGAGAAGGTCGACGCGCGCGTGGCCGAGCTGGACGAGCACATCAAGGCGGCCGACAAAGACCTTCACGACGTGGACGAGCTCGCCTCGAAGAGCGACGCGAAGGTCCTCGGGATCCAGAAACAGATCATCGCGCTCAACAACGAGATCGACCAAATCGAGGACCGCGTCAAGGGGATCGTCCTCGAAGGGGACCGGACGAAAGAGGCCATGTCCCGCCTCGAGGCGGAGATCACCCAGATCGAGGAGTCCCGGAAAGCGTACCAGGTCGAGCACGACGACGCGGATTGGCAGCTCAAAGAATTGCGGACGTCCACGAAAGAGACGGGTAAGAGCCTCCAGAAACTCCAGCAGGAATTTCACGAGAAACGGGCGGAGGAAGCGAAGCTCGCAAGAGAGCAGGCCGAGCTCCAAACGGCGATCCTCAGCCTCACCCGGCAGTACGCCCAGCTGAAGGCCGAGGCAGACGTCGCGGAGAACATGAAGCGGGGCTACACGTCCGCGGTCTCCGCGATCCTCGAATGCCGCGAGACCGGTTCGATCAAGGGCATCCACGGCACGGTCGCACAGCTCGCCCACGTCGAGACGCAGTACGAGACGGCGATCGTCACCGCCGCGGGCGCCCGCATGCAGGCGCTCATCGTCGACGACGACACCGTCGCGGCGCAATGCATCGATTACCTGAAGAAACGGAAGATCGGGCGTGCGACGTTCTTGCCTCTCACCAAGATGCTCGTCGGCAAGCCACGAGGCAAGGCGATCCTCGTCGCGAAAGAATGCCTCGGCTTCGCGATCGACCTCTGCCATTTCGATGAGAAGTACCGCGACGCCTTCTTCTACGTCTTCGGCGACACGCTCGTCGTCCAGACGCTCGACGAGGCCCGGAAGTGGATGGGCGGCGTGCGGCTCGTCACGATCGAGGGCGAGTTGATCGAAGCCTCCGGCGCCATGATCGGCGGCGACATGGAACGGTCGACCGTCAAGTTCGGGCCGAGCGTCGCGAGCGAGATGGAGAAGATCGCCGAGAAGCTGCGGGACGCGCAGGCCCACGGCGAGACCGTCGCGAACCGCCTCGACGGGCTGCGCAAGGAGATCCTCGACCTCGAAGGAGACATCAAGGAGTCCGGCGGCCGGAGCGGGGCCGTCGAGGTGAAGACGAGCACCCTCGAGGCGAAACGGAAGGAGTTCGCCGCGAAGGTCGCGAGCGCGGACAAGGACCTCGGGGACCGGAAGGGGCGCTTCGACGAAGCACAGAAGACCGCGACCCGGATCGAAGAGGATCTCACGAAGTTCACGAAGGCATTGGAAGCGTTGAAGGCGAAGCGAGACGAGCGGAAGAAAGCCGTCATCGCGGCGACCCCGCAGCAGATCTCCTCCCGGATGAAGGAACTGATGAGCCGGCGCGCGACCCTGGCCGAGGAGTTGAGCGGCCTGCGGTCGAAGTTGGAGGCGATGGCGACCCAGACGACGTTCCTCGAAGAGCGACGAACCGAGGTCGGCGCACGCATCACCACGCTCGACGGCCAGCGGAAGGACCACGAGAAGCGGATCGACGTTTTCCAGGAATCCCTGGGCCACCTCGAGACCGAGATCCGCGGCCTCGAGAAGACGGAGGCCCAGATGGGCAAGAAGGTGAAGGACCTCCAGGACGCGCGGGACGCGGCCTACAAAGAGAAGACGGACCGCGAGGCGGACCTCGACAAGGTCACGCACAAGATCGAGACGAAAGAGGACTTCCTCCTGAAGATGCAGACGGAGCTGAAGGTCCAGGAGGAGCAGCTCGCGGAGGCCGAACGCGTCATGAAGGAGATGGCGGTCGAACTGCAGGAGGGACGCCTCCCGAGCCTCGAGGAACTCAAGACGACGATCGCGGATTGCGAGACGGCGATCAACGCGCTCGGCCCGATCAACCTCCGGGCCCTCGAGGACTACGACGCGCAGCAGGCGCGGGCGGTCGAGCTGAAGGACGAATTCAAGAGGCTCGAGGGACAGCGCGAGGAGCTGATCCATCTGGTCGACGAGCTCACGGACAAGAAGAAAGAGGGGCTCGCCAAGATCTTCACGTCGATCAACGAGAACTTCAGCCGCGTCTACGCGGAGCTCACGGAGGGCGGCGAGGCGGAACTCGCCCTGGAGAATCCGGAGAAGCCGTTCGAGGCCGGACTCATCCTGAAGGTCAAGCCGGCGCACAAGAAGGCCCTCCGGCTTGAGGCGTTGTCCGGGGGCGAACGATCCCTCGCGTCGATGGCCCTCATCTTCGCGATCCAGGAGTACGACCCGTCGCCGTTCTACCTGCTCGATGAGATCGACCAGAACCTCGACGCGGTCAACGCGGAGAAGGTGGCCCGGATGATCCGACGCAACAGCTCGACGGCCCAGTTCGTCCAGATCTCCCTGCGCAAGGTCAGCCTGAAGGAGGCGGACCACCTGGTCGGCGTCACGATGACGCCCGATTCGCTGTCGGAGGTCATCATGCGCGTGAACCTGGCCGACATCGAGGACGAAAAGCCGACGGAGGTGATCCCGGCATGAGCGAGAACTACCAGGCGATCCTGAATCATCTCCTGTTCCACAAGGCGCTGATCAGCGAGACGGAGGGCGGCGAGCGGATCAACCGCTACCTCGCGATGCTGAACGAGATCGATCAGGGGATGCACGTGGCCGTCCGGGACCCGTTCGAGAAGTCCGTCGTCGCGGCGTTCGAACTCGCGCTCGAACGACGGCTCGACCCGTGGGAGATCAACCTCGTGCCGTTCACGAAACTCTTCTTGGACAAGGTGAAGAAAGATGGCGCCGTGAACTTCGTCACGGCTGGGAAGCTCGTCTTCCTCGCGTGGTCGATCCTGAAGATGCAGAGCGACAAGGTCCTCCTCGACGCGATGCCGCCGGAGCCCCAAGCCGACGTCGGCGGCTGGGACCTCGACATGTTCCGCGATCCCGCGGACCTCGACTACAACCAGGTCGTCCTCGCGGGCACCGCGACGCCCCTCACGGAGGCGATCCGACGCGAAGGGCGCCGGGCCGTCACCCTGATGGAACTGATGGACGCCTTCGACGAGGCCCGCCGAGAGTCCGAGATCCAGCTCCAGCTGAATGCGCTGCGCGAACAGGCCATCCGAAAGTTCGTCCCCAACTTCCACCGGAAGGTCCACGGCGAAGATCTCACGGAAGACATCGCCCTCACCTGGCACCGGCTCGCGCAGTTCAACGGAGAACCGGTCCCGCTGCGCCAGCTGACCGGGGGCGACGTCTGGGACGAGGTGACCGTGTTCATGTCCCTCCTGTTCCTGGCTCATCTGGAGAAGGTGAAGCTGTGGCAGAAAGACTTCCCCTACGGCGAGATCTACGTGAAGCGTCTGTCGATGACCGCGGAACTCCCGATGGAGGAGCTCCTCGCGATCCCCGCCCTCGGTCCGAAACCCGAGGTCCCCCAGGAGGCGGTCCATTGAAGGAACGCGCCCTCGTGGAGGCCGCGTTGTACAGCGCGGGCCGCGCCCTGACGATCGACGAGTTGGCCCGGACCACGCGCCTCGAACCGGAGGCGATCAAGCCCGCCCTGCACGCCCTCGCGGGCGACTACACGAAGCGCGAGAGTGCGATCGAGGTCGCGCAGATCGGGACGAAGTGGACGATGCAAATCCGCTCGGAGTACTCGGAGCGGGCCCGCGCGTTCGCGCCTCCCGAGATCGATCGGGACATCCTCAAGACGGTCGCCCTGATCGCGTACCATCAGCCGATCCTGCAGAGCGATCTCTTCGACATGATCGGCTCGAAGGTCTACGAGCACACGAAAGGCCTCGAGGAGCTCGGCCTCATCTCCCGCAAGCCTTCCGGGCGGTCGTTCGCCCTAGCGACGACGCGGTACTTCGCGGAGTTCTTCGGGCTGAAATCGACGGACCGCGAAGGGATCCGCCGGATGATGGCCCAGAAAGCCGGCGTGCCGTATACGGAACGGAGCGAGACGCCGCCGTCGGACGATCCCACGTCCGAGGCATCGCTCCCCGCCTCGCCGGTGGCGGAAGCCGTATCTCACCCACCCGCATCGCCCACGGCGACGGCGAACGAGTGACGCGCGCGATCGAAACGGTCGGCCGCGGAGGCATCTCGGCGGCCCCTGCCACCTCGGGTAAATCACTCGTGATAATCACGGGCTAAGCCGTTTATAAGCTCGACTTCGTCGTAACGTCGCAATCCTCGGTGGAGAGCCGATGCCGTCCCCCCGAGGCCGCGGAGCCGACGAACCGTGAGCGGGTACCTGCGAGACAGCCAGCTGCGCCGCCAGCTCGAGGAGAAGGTCAAAGAGGCGACGCGGACGCGTCAAGCCGCCGAAGATGGCATCAAGGCGGCGCAAGACCTCGTCGACCAAGCCCGCCGAACGGACGCGAACGTCGTCGAGGCGGAGAAGGCCCTCGCCGAGGCGAACGAGGCGATGGCCTCGAAGGACTACAAGGTCGCCGTCGACAAGGCGGGCGAGGCCCTCGAACGGGGCAAGCGCATCTACCGGGAGCGGGCACGCGCGATCGTCGATTCGAGTTCGGCGCTCGGCCGACTCGCGAAAGGCGTCGGCGGGGAGCTCGCGGAGACCGAGGCGGCGCTCGCGAAAGCCGAAGGCGCGCTCGCCTCCGAGGACCTCGGCACCGCGATCGACCTTGCGAAGAAGGCGTGGAAGCGGAGCGAGAAGGTGCTCCAGGAGCACCTGTCCTCCTCGTTCTCGAAGGCCCAATCGCTCATCCTGGCGGCCAAGAACCTGAGCCGCGACGTCGCTCCGGTCGAGGACCTCCTCTCCCGAGCGCGGACCGCGATGGAGAACAACGATTTCCAGAGCGCCCTCGATTTCACGAACGAAGC
>Ga0209689_1001052_pt1 | contig 20191 bp, 18 predicted proteins | sample GraSoiAngelo_149_FD_187119 | JGI IMG/M metagenome (GOLD analysis project Ga0209689, IMG submission 187119) | Grasslands soil microbial communities from the Angelo Coastal Reserve, California, USA - 14_1009_09_30cm (SPAdes) (version 2) | ecosystem: Environmental > Terrestrial > Soil > Grasslands ... | reverse complement strand
AACCAGGCGGGCGCCAACCTCATCTTCGGCGTCACCGCGGCCCTGGTCGACCGGGCCTCGTGGTCGGGCGCGCTGCCGGCGAGCATCGGCGTGTTCGAGATCGACGAGGCCAGCCTGCCGCTGCTGGTCACCGAAACCGGGCCGCGCGTGATCGTTGTGACGAATCTCTTCCGTGACCAGCTGGACCGGTACGGAGAGCTGGAGACGACGGCGGCCCACCTCCGCCGGGCGCTGACCCAGGGACCCGAGGGTGTGACCGCGGTGCTCAACGCCGACGACCCGATGGTGGCCGCCCTGGGTGAGGACCTGCCCCGGGTGACCTACGCGGGAGTCGAGGCGCCGGAGTTGCTCCAGCCGCAGCTGAGCCACGGAGCCGATGCGAAATTCTGTCCGCGCTGCGGCAGTCCCTTCATCTTCGAAGGCGTGTACTTCGGCCACGTCGGCCACTATCGCTGCCCGCGCGGCGATTTCGAGCGCCCCTCACCGGAGGTCGCCGTGACCGCGCTCGAGATCAACGGCATCGACGAGATGCGTCTCACGGTCCGCGCCGGCAGCGAGAGCGCCGCTGTCCGGGTCCCGCTGTCGGGGCTGTACAACGTATATAACGTCGTCCTGGCGCTGGCCGCCACCCGTGCCATTGGAGTCCCCCTGCGGGAGGCGGCGGGGACGCTCGGCAACTTCGCGCCGGCTTTTGGCCGGCTGGAGAAAGTCGCGGTGGAGGGCCGACCCGCCGTGCTGCTTCTCGGCAAGAACCCGACCGGTTTCAACGAGGTGCTGCGCACGGCGATCCAGTTCGGCAAGGGGCGCTATTTCCTGCTGGCTCTCAACGACCGCATCGCCGACGGCCAGGACGTCTCCTGGATCTGGGACGTCGACTTCGAGAGCCTCAAGGGGGTCGCGCAGCACGTAGTCCTGACCGGTGACCGCGCCCTCGACCTGGCGGTCCGGCTCAAGTACGCGGAGGTGCCGGGTGATCGGATCGAGGTCGTGACCGGGTGGGAGGAGGCGTTGAGCCGCGCCGCTCAGGCGACGCCGGAGGGCGAGACCCTGTTCATCCTGCCGACCTACACGGCGATGCTGGAGCTACGCGCGGTCCTGACTCGGCAGGGGACGCTCACTCCGTACTGGCGCTGAAGCCGAGGCGAACCGAAGCCAGAGTGCACCGAGGGCGCCGGCGAACAGGTAGGCCAGGATGCCCGCGACATGGCTCAGGATGGCGACGGCCGTCACCAGCGACGCTGGGTGCGCACCGAACGGGGTCAGGACAAGAAGGAAGAAACCTTCATAGGTTCCCACCGACCCCGGGGTGATACTGACCGCCTGGCTTACGGTGAACAGGACCAGGGCCAGGAACAGGGTGGCTGCCGGAAGTTGTGTGGTGAGGGAGCGGAAATAGGCGTAAAGCCCGAGTTCTGCCGCGATCCAGACCAAAAAGCTGAGCCCCACGACCGCGGCCAACCTCCGGCCCGATAGGAGGGCGCTGAAACCGCGGAGCACCGAGGCCGCCAGGTCCTGCGCCCCCTGCTGCATCCTCAACGGAAGATGTGAAGTGAGACGCGACCACGCTTTCAGCGTGGGGGCCGGGTGTGAGGCCAGGATAAACGCCACCACGCCGATCGCGAGAAACAGGCCGGAGATGGCCGCGACTCCGCCCCATAGCCCGGCGCCCGCGGCGGCGGCTCCTGAGAAAGCGGCCGCCCCAACGGCCAGCACCAGGAGCGCGAGCACATCGAGCACCCGCTCGACAACCACCGTGCCGCCTGCCTCGCCGACCGCGATGCCAGCCCGCGGTGCGATCGCGGCCATCCGCAGGATCTCCCCGACCTTGAAGGCGGCCACGGCGTTGACGGCAAAGCCCACAGCCGTCACCGCCGTGGCGTCGCCAACCCGCGCATTCGGCGCCGAGGCATCGAGGATCAGCTTCCAGCGCCACCCGCGGAGTCCGAGGAAGGCCAGGGCGCTGAGCATGCCGAGCACCAGCGGGCCCAGCGAGGCGTGGCCGATCGCCGCAGCGACCTCGGCCGGGTGCACGGAGCGCAACAGACCGACCAGGATCAAGAGACCGAGCACCAGGAGGAGTGCCGCCTGAACCGGGCGGCGTCTCAACTGCGTCCCGCCAGCCGGATCACGGTGACCAGGGCGCGGAGGATCTCCCGCTCCGAGATCTTCGACCGCCCTCGGACCCGGTCCACAAACGTGATCGGAACCTCGATAATCGAGAGTCCGGCACGCTCGCACCGGGTCAACAGCTCGATCAGTGCAGAGTAACCCGACGATCGCAGGGGTCTTGTCACGATGAACTGCAGGGACCGCTGGCTGTAGCAGCGATAGCCAGCCGTGCAGTCGTGGGTTCGCAATCGCAACAGCGTGCGGGCCAGCGTGTTCGCCCCGGCGCTCATGAGCCGGCGTCCCGGCCCCCATCCCTCGATGGCGCCGCCCGGAACATATCGCGAACCGATCGACAGATGGGCGCCGCCGTTGACGGCATCGAAGAGGGCGGGCAACCGCTCCGGCGGATGAGAAAAATCGGCGTCCATGGTTGCGATGTCCGTATAGCCGTTTTGCAGTCCGTAGGCAAATCCGGCCAGGTAGGCGGTCCCCAGTCCCTGCTTTGTCGGTCGGGCGAGGATGTTCAGTCGCGCTTCCTTGAGCATGCGGTCGCGCACCAGGTCCCCGGTGCCGTCGGGCGATCCGTCGTCCACGACCAGGATGTCCAGGTCCGGCGCGACCTGGGCAATCCGCTCGATGAGCGGCAAGATGTTTGCCGCTTCGTTATAGGTCGGAATGCAGACCAGGCTTCTCGGCATCCGCGCGTACGATAACCAATGTGGCCCAGCCCCCGCTTCGGATCGGTCACCTCTACGCGGAAGAAATGAACATCTACGGTGACCGAGGCAACATACTCACCCTCTCAAAACGGGCGGGATGGCGTGGCATCGACGTCCGGGTCGAGCCGATCGGCCGGGGTCCTTCGCCGGACCTGGCCGAATACGACCTGCTCTTCTGGGGCGGAGGGCAAGATAGGGATCAGGAGCTGGTCTTCGCAGATGCAAACGAGCACAAGCTGGCCAGTATCAAGGAGGCAGTCGCGCAGGGTTCGGTGGTGCTGGCAGTTTGCGGTGGGTACCAGCTGCTAGGGGCCTACTACGTGACAGCCGAGCGCCAGCGCCTGCCGGGGCTGGGGCTGGTGGACCTGCACACCGAGCCCGGCGCTCGCCGCAACATCGGCAACGTCCTTATAGATGTGCCTGGCCTCGGGCTCGAGCCCCCAACCCTGGTGGGCTTCGAGAATCACAGCGGCAGAACGTATCTGGGAGCGAACGTCGAGCCACTGGGCCGGGTGGTCAAAGGCGCCGGCAACAACGGTAAGGACGGCACTGAGGGAGTCCGCGCGGGAAACATCTTCGGCACCTACCTCCATGGGTCGCTCCTACCGAAGAATCCCCACTTTGCCGACTTGCTGATCCTGCGGGCGCTTGCCCGCCGTGCGCCCACCGAACTCGCGCCGCTCGACATGTCGGTGGAGCTCGACGCCCACCAGGCGCTGGTGCGCCGGCTTACCGGCTAGTCGCCAGGGCTCGCTCGTAGACGGCGACCGTTTTCTCGGCTGCGGCCTGCCAGGAGAAGGTGTGGGCGCGGGCGATACCCAGGTCGCGGCGCGGGTCGTCCATTGCCAGAGCGTCGAGCATGCCACGCGCGAACGCAGACGCGTCGGAGGCGTCGCAGAAGATTGCGACCCCGTTGGCAACCTCATGCAGCACCGGGATGTCGCTGCAGACGACGGGCACCCCGGATGCCATCGCCTCCAGCACCGGAAGACCAAACCCTTCGGCCAGCGACGGCACCACCACCGCGGATGCCTGCCGGTACAGGGGAGGGACCGCCGCGTCGGGCACCCTGCCGGGAAACACCACAGATCCGGAGGGCAGGCGGGCGGCCGCCGCCGGGACCTCGGGATGCCGCGCATCCTGTCCGACGATCACCAGCTGGCACTCGGGCCTTCGCGCCACCACCTGGCGGAAGGCGTCGATCAGGAGGGGGACATTCTTGTAGGCCTTCCACTGGCCGAGGTATAGGAAATAGGGCATGCGCACCCCGTAGTAGCGCTGCCAGGTGTCGTCAGGCGGCGTCCTGGTGAACCTGGAGTCGGCCGCCTCGGGGATGACGGTGATCCTTGCGGCCGCCCGGGGGAACCGCTTGCCCACCGCAGACGCGGTCGCGTGCGAGGGAGCGATCACAGCAGTAGCGCGGGAAACGGCGCCGCTGACGAGCGCGCGGTTGATCCAGCGCGGAACGGGGCCCGAGTGGATCTCCGGAAATTCGAAGGAAAAGAGGTCGTGGATGGTGACCGCGAAGCGTCCGGGGTACGCCAGTGGAAGGTTGTAGTGGGGGAAGTGTGCAAGTGCCAGCCGCATGGAGGCCAGCCGCGCCAGCATCGTGATCTGCTCGGCAAGCCGATAGGGCGCCGCATTTGCAGCGGTGAAGGCCGGCCGCGGGCCCACCAGGGCGCGGATCAGCGCCGCGTCCCGAGCGTGGCCGATCACGACCAGGCGATCGGCGAGGATCTGTCCGAGTGGAGGAAGAAGCCCGCTAATATAGCGTCCGATGCCCAGGGCCCCGATCAATCGAGCATCGAAACCGATCCGCTGGCTGATGGGCATTCCTCCGAGGTAAAAGTCCATAGGATTATCTCGCGCGGCCCGCGAATACCGGGTCACCCTGGTGTGTGCCGGGATTACCTGCGCCCTGACGCCGGCGTACAACCTCAGATGGCGGATCGGTTTCTATCCGACCACGCTTCTCGAACTGTCCTTGCTGGCGACCATGGTCGTCTTCCTGGTCGAGACGCTGCGATATCGCCGCCGCCCACAGTGGCGGAACCCTTTCACCTGGCCCGCCCTGCTGTTCCTGACGGCGGGCGCGATTGCCGTTCTGGTGGCCCCCGACCACCGTGCGGCGCTCGGACTGTTCAAGGCCTACCTGCTCGAACCCATCGCGTTTTTCTTCGTCCTGATCGAAGTCCTGTCGAGCTGGCGGCGCGCGGCGGTCGTCCTGCTCTGCTTTGGCGTGGCCGGGATCGCGATCTCCATCCCGAATGCCGCGCTCGTCCTGGACGCGCTAGGCCATCACACTCTGAACGCGGCCCTGGCCGCGCCGGTGGTCATCTACAACACGCCCAACGCGGTCGCCCTATTTCTGGTGCCCATGATCGCGGTCGCCTCGAGCCTCGCCGCCTATACGCCCCAGCGGCGCGGGCGCTTGATTGCAGCCGGCTTCCTGGTGATTGCCGTCCCCGCCTGCCTGCTCACCTTCTCCCGCGGCGGATATCTCGGGCTGCTGGCCATTGGGGTCGGCCTGGCGCTCGGTCATCGCCGGCGAATTGCCCTGGTGGCGGCGACCCTGGTCGCCGCCCTGGCCGTGAGCCGGATCCCACCGATCGCCAGCCGGCTGGGACACGAGGTGAATCTGGCTGACCCCAACAATTCACTCGTCGAGCGGGCCCGCCTCTGGGGTGCGACGCTCAGAATGCTTCGCGACCATCCCCTGTTTGGGGGCGGCCTGTCCGGGTTCAAGCAGGCGATCGCCCCCTATGGACTACGGCAGTCGGCGGCTGAAGACGTGATGTATCCGCATAACATTGTCCTGAACGCTTGGACCGAGACCGGCATTCTCGGCCTGGTGGCGTTCGGTTGGTTACTGGTACAGGCTGTGAGAGTGGCGATCACCGGCTGGCGCGAGGCTGAGCCGTCCTGGCGGCCTCTGTACCCGGGAGTGATCCTGGCGGTGGTGGCCATGGTCGTGCACGGCCTGGTCGACGTCCCCTACTGGAAGAACGACCTGAGCGTCGAATTCTGGGCGCTGCTGGCTCTGGCCTGGGCCGGCCTTCGGTGGCGCGGGCCCGCAGCGGGGCATGGGTAACCGGCAACGCTGGCTGACGGCAATCCGGCTCGGCATCGACGTGGCCGCGGTGGTCGCCGCCGTCCTGATCGCCTACAACTATCGTTTCCACCTCGACCGCATTCCCATCCCGGGGACCGAGCCGCCGGCCTTTGGGCCCTACCTCGGAGCCGTGCCGGCGCTGGTCGCCATCGTGCTTGCGACCTTCACCTTCAGCGGCGTCTACCGGATCAGGCGGGGCCGGCCTTTTCTCGATGAAGTCTTCGCCATCATCGGGGCCGCCGTCCTATCCGGACTGGTCGCTGCGGCTGTCATGTCGCTGTACCGGGGCTTTCTCTATTCCCGCCTGGTGTTGATCTATACGATTCTGGCCGGGGTCGTCCTGATGGCCGCGGGCCGGTTGCTGCTGCGACAGGTCGTGCTCGCGCAGCAGCGTCGCGGGATCGGCGCCGAGCGTGTCCTGGTGGTGGGCACCGGAACCGGCAGCGAGCTCCTGATCCATCGGATGACGATGTTTCCTCAATTCGGCTACCGTGTCTGCGGCGTGCTGGACGATCGCCTGGAACCCGGCGCGCGCTTCGCCGGGACGGCGGTGCTTGGACGGGTTGCCGAGCTTCCCCGGCAGGTGGCCGCCCAGCAGATCGACCAGGTTTTCCTCGCCCTGCCGGGGGCGAGCCATGAGGAGCTCCTGCGCCTGATCAAGGCCTGTGACGAGCTCCGGGTTGATTTTCGAATGCTGCCCGACCTCTTCGAGATCATCACCACCCGCGTCTCCGCCGACGTGGTGGACGGCATCCCGCTGCTCGGGGTCCGGCGAAGCCAGGTCACCGGGCTCGCCGTCCTGGTCAAGCGGGGATTCGACCTTGTGGTCAGCCTGACGTTGCTTGTGCTCCTATCCCCGCTGCTGGTGGCGCTCTCAATCGCCATCCGCCTCAGCTCACCGGGTCCGGTTCTCTACCGGCAAAATCGGGTGGGCATGAACAATCTCGTCTTCACCGTCTACAAGTTCCGCTCCATGGTTTCCGACGCCGAGGCGGAGACCGGGCCGGTCTTCGCCTCGGCCGACGATGCCCGGCGGACCGCGGTCGGTCGGTTCATGCGGCGCTACAGCCTCGACGAGCTCCCCCAGCTGGTCAACATAATCCGGGGAGACATGAGCCTGGTCGGACCCAGGCCTGAGCGGCCCTACTTCGTAGAGCGCTTTGGAGCCGAGATCCCCCGCTACCTCGAGCGTCACCAGGTCCGGCCCGGCGTGAGCGGCTGGGCGCAGGTTAACGACCTCAGAGGCGATACCTCGATCGCCGACCGTACGATCTACGACATCTACTACATCGAGAACTGGTCGCTCGCCTTCGACATCAAGATCCTGCTGCTCACCTTCGGCAGGACCCTTTTCCACAAGCATGCCTACTGAACCCGCCGAGATCTCGACCAGCCGGCAGCCGGTGCGACCACGGGTGGGGAGCGCCCCGCTGCCGCTGACCCGAGGGATCGACCACACAGTCGCCTACTGGGAGCTGCTCAGCAACCTGGTCTCCCGCGACCTCAAGACTCGCTATCGCGGGTCGGTGCTGGGAGTGTTCTGGTCCCTGCTGAATCCCCTGCTGCTGATGCTTGTCTACACAGTGGTCTTCTCGGTGATCGTGCGGGTCAACATCCAGCCCTATCCGATCTTTCTACTCTCCGGCCTGGTCCCCTGGAACATCTTTGCCCAGACCCTGACCATCGCCACCACTTCAGTCACCGACAACGCCGGCATAGTTCGTAAGGTCTACTTCCCCTTGGTGATCCTGCCCCTGTCAGCCGTGGCCTCGACGGGAGTCCACATGCTGATCAGCCTGGGGCTGCTCGCCGTGCTCGCGATTGCGTTCCACGTAGGCATCGGCCTGTCGCTAGTCTTCCTTCCGCTGCTCGTGGTCCTCCAGATCCTGTTCAGCACCGGCATCGGTTGCCTGCTGGCTGCCGGCCAGGTCTACTTTCGCGACGTCCAGTATTTCCTCAGCGTCCTGATCACAGTCTGGTTCTTCGGCACTCCGATCGTCTACTCGCTCGACCTGGTGCCCCAACGGCTGCGGCCCTTCTTTGAAGCCAACCCGATGTCCTGGCTGATCTCCTCCTACCAGGACATCTGGTTCTACCGGCGGATGCCCAGCTTCCTTCACCTCATGGCTTTCACAGTGGTAGCGGCGCTGGTGGTGCTGGTCGGCCTGTCGGCCTACGACCGCCTGAGCCGCGGTTTCGCGGAGGAAGTCTGATGGTGGCGGCGGTCGCCTTCGACGGCGTCTCCAAGCGGTTTCGCGTCTACCGCCAGCGTCATCACTCACTGAAGGAGGCGTTCATCCGGCGCCGCCGCGGCGTCTACGACGAGTTCTGGGTACTGCGTGGCATTTCCTTCCAGGTCGAGTCCGGGACCACGCTTGGGGTGATCGGACCGAACGGATCTGGCAAAAGCACCATGCTCAAGCTGATCGCCCGCATCCTCCACCCGAACGCCGGACGCATCACAGTTGGAGGTCGGGTATCGGCGCTGCTCGAGCTCGGGACCGGGTTTCATCCCGACTACACTGGCCGGGAGAACATCTATCTGAACGGCGCGTTGCTGGGGCTGCGCCGCGACGTGATCCGGGCGCGGCTCGATGAGATCATCGACTTTGCCGCCATCCGCCCTTTCATCGACAACGCGGTGAAAACGTATTCCTCGGGGATGACCATGCGCCTCGGCTTCGCCATCGCGGTCAACGTCGATCCAGAGATCCTCCTTATCGACGAGGTGCTTGCGGTGGGTGACGCCGAGTTTGCCCAGAAGTGTTACGCGCGGATCAGCCAGTTCCGCGCCGAGGGAAAGACCATCATCCTGGTGTCGCACGACCTTGACGCGATTCGTAAATTCTCAGACCGCGCCATCCTGATCGACCAGGGAGACATCCGTGCTGACGGCAGCCCCGACGAAGTCACCAACCGGTACCTGAACGACGTTCGCCGTCGCCAGGAGCACCCCGAAGAGCTGGCCGACCTTAAAACGACCGCTCGCTGGGGCACGCACGAGGCGGAGATCACGCGGATCGAGATGCTCGGAACCGACGGCCGTCCCCGCTACGCGTTCGATACCGGTGACCCGCTCGAGGTGGTGGTCAGCTACCGCTGCAGACGCCCGGTCAACGATCCTGTCTTCGGGATCAGCATCAGCCGCGCAGACGGCGTCTACTGCTACGCGGCCAATACCCGGGCGAACGGGATCCGGATTCCCCGGGTGGCGGACGCGGGGACCGTTACCTGCAGCCTGCCTCAGTTGAACCTGCTAGAAGGCAGCTATTTTCTCTCGGCTGCGATCACCGATTACGAGCGCGGAACGACCTTCGACCACTGGGACCGGCGGGTGGAATTCACGGTTCGCCAGAAGCAATACTACGCGGGCGGAGTCGTCTATATGGACGACCACTGGCAAGTCGACGGGACGACCCCAGTTCATAGCCCGCGGTGAGCGAGCCCTCGGTTGCCGTAGTCGTCCTCAACTGGAACGGGAAGGAGTACCTGACCGATTGCCTGACCTCTCTTCGCCAACAGACCTATTCCGGGCCCCGGCGGCTGGTGGTGGTGGACAACGGTTCGGAGGATGGCTCAGCCAGCTTTGTCCAGGAGACCTTTCCGGACGTTCGACTGATCCGCTCGTCCGTGAACCTGGGTTTCTCCGCCGGAAACAACCTCGCAGCGCGACAGCTGGATACCGACCTGATCGCGTTTATCAACAACGACACCCGCGCCGATCCTCGGTGGCTCGAGGAACTGGTTACGGCCGTGACCCAGGCGCCGGACATAGCCAGCGCGGGCGGAAGGATCTTGAGCTGGGACGGTGCGCGCGTGGACTTCGCCGGTGGTGGCGCCACCCTGACCGGCTTTGGCCTCCAGTTCGGCTTCGGGCAACCGGCCACCGGCAGCGAGCGCGAGCGGGACGTGCTCTTTGCCTGCGGCGGATCCATGATCGTCAAGCGGCGCCCCTATCTGGAGGTGGGAGGGCTGGATGACGACTACTTTCTCTTTTATGAGGATGTGGACCTGGGCTGGCGTCTCTGGCTGGCCGGCCACCGCGTCCGCTACACGCCCCGGTCGATCGTCTACCACCACCATCACGGCGGGACGCGCCGATGGGAGGACCAGAAGCTGGCGGTGTTGTACGAGCGCAACGCTCTTTACACCATCTACAAGAATTACGATGACGAGCACCTGGCTCGCGTCCTCCCCGCGGCGCTACTACTTACGGCGGAGCGGGCCGCGGCGCTGGCCGGCGTGAATCGGACCCGGATGCCGGGATCAAACCAGTGCTCGATTCCCGGCCGGAGCCGAGCGGACAGGTCGACCTGGAAAAAGCTCGGTGAGAGCATCAGGCGGCGTGGATGGAGCGGGACTCTGCGCCGCGTCCTGCCGGTCGCCGCCGCCCGTCTTCAGATTCGCATCACCCGAATTCGTGCACAGGCCGCCCGGCGGGTAGCGGGCGATCGGGCGGCCCTCCCGGTCAGCCAGGCGGCGATCAGCCGGCTGCTGGCTCTGGAAGAATTCGGCAGCAACCTGCAAGCGCTGCAGGAGAAGCGCCAGGCAGTTCAGCGCATGCGGCGGCGAAGCGACGCTGAGATCATCGACCTCTTCGTAGCTCCAGTCGACCCCGCCTTCGACGCCCCGGGTTTCGCCGATTACCACCACCGAGTGCTGAAAGCCTTCAAACTGGACGAATGGGTCCGGGAGAGCACGCGTAGAAAGAGTCCTGGTACTGACACATGAACCACTGACGGGCTCGCTGGCCGGGCCCGGGATAAGGGTCTGGGAACTGGCGCACGTCCTGGCTCGCCAGCACCGGGTGACGATTGGGACCCCAAACGAGAGTCTGCTGCGGTCGCCAAGCGTGGACATCCATTGCTACCAGGGAAGCGAGATGGAGCGGCTCGTTGAAGAGCACCGAATCGTGATCGCGTTCGGCTACTTGCTACGGCACTATCCGGTCATCCGCAGGAAGGCAGCCTACCTGGTAATGGACCTCTATGACCCGTTCCTGCTGGAGAACCTGCTGATGCACAACGACCTCGACATGGTGCGCCGTGAGGCGGTCCACGAGTCGGACCTCGGTGTCGTGATCGACCAGCTTCGCCAGGCAGACTTCTTCCTCTGTGCCAGTGAGCGGCAGCGCGACTACTGGCTGGGAGCGCTTTCCATGGTCAATCGGGTCAATCCCAGGAGCTATGCCGAGGATCCAACCCTGCGGCGGCTGATCGATGTGGTTCCTTTCGGGGTGCCAGCCAGCCGGCCGCAAGCGACAGGCTCAGCCATCCGTGGGGACGTCCCGGGCATCGGGCCCGGCGACATCGTCGTGCTCTGGGGTGGGGGGATCTGGAATTGGTTCGATCCGCTGACGGCGATCCGCGCGGTGGCGGCGGTCACGAATGAGGTCCGCGAGCTGAGGCTCTACTTCATGGGTTTGCGCCACCCCAACCCCGAGCTGCCAGAGATGGATATGGCGGGCCGAGCGGTCGGCCTAGCACAAGAGCTCGGTCTGCTCGATCGGTGCGTGTTCTTTCGCAACGGCTGGGTCCCCTACGAACAGCGCGCGAACTATCTGCTGGCGGCGGATTTGGCTGTCAGCCTGCATCAGCAGCATATCGAGACCAGATTTGCTTTTAGAACCCGGCTGCTGGACTACCTATGGGCCGGGCTGCCGGTGATCGCCACCGGCGGCGATGTGCTGTCCGACGAAATTGCCGAGCAGGGTGCCGGGCTAACCGTTTCCGAGGGGAATGTGGATGCTGTCGCGGCGGCTTTTCGGGCGCTGGCGCGGGATCCGGATCGCCGGCGGTCGATGCGTGAGCAGAGTCTACGGCTGGCCGCGAAGCACACGTGGGACCGGGCCGCGGAACCGTTGCTGGCGTACTGCCGAGCTCCTCACCGGGGCCACCACGGGCGATCTCTCGAGCTTGGCCCTGAACGCCTGCCCGACCGGCTTCGCGCCGCCTGGCAGCGGAGCTGGATGCGGCGGACCGCGAGCAGGATTCGCCGTCGGCTCAAGGGGCGGCCACGCAGACACTGAACCCAGGGCTGGTATCGGCCATCATCGTCAACTGGAACGGTGCCCGGGTATTGCCGGCCTGCCTCGCCGGGCTCGCCGCCCAGGATTACCGTCCGATCGAAACCATCGTCGTCGACAACGGATCAGTAGACGGGTCCGAGCAGCAGGTCGCGGACCGGGCCGATCTGCACCTGATCCGAAACTCGAGCAACCTCGGGTTTGCTGTAGCCAACAATCTCGGTCTGCGGCTGGCAAGGGGGGAGTTCATCCTGCTCCTGAATAACGACGTGGTGCTGGAACCGGGCTATGTCGCCGCGCTGGTAGGTAGCCTCCGCGCCGATCCATTACGCGGGTCGGCATCGGGCAAACTCGTCCGCCCCCCGCAGGCCGCGGGGAGCCGCCGGCTCGACTCCACCGGACATGTCATCTTCCGCAATGTCTGGGCCATGAACCGAGGAGAAGACGAGCCCGATGGGCCAGGCCACAACCTTGCCGGCGAAGTGTTTGGCGTCTGCGCCGCAGCTGGCCTTTACCGGCGGGCCATGCTCGACGATGTCGAGGTGGCGGGAGAGATCCTTGCCTCCGCCTTCTTCGCGTATCTGGAGGACGTGGATCTCGACTGGCGGGCGCAGCTTCGCGGCTGGCGAAGCTGGTACGAACCGGCGGCCCTCGCCATCCACCATCGCGGTGGGAGCGGCGGCTGGTTCTCCACAACGATCCAGCGGCACATCTTCAAAAACCGCATCCTGATGATGATCAGGAACGACGCCGGCGTCGGCTTCTTTAAGCGCCTGCCCGGTATCGTCGCATTCACGGGGGCGGCTCTTCTCCTGGGCACGCTTCGATCGCCAAAATTCCTCTCCGCCGTCTGGGAGGCTCTGCGGCTCGCTCCCGCCGCCTGGCGCCAACGCCGCCTGATCCAGGCCCACCGGACCGTGTCGCCCGCCGACCTCGAAGCCTGGTTCCTGCCATATCCATACCTCAAAAAGTTGCGCCAGGGCCGCTGGCGACGCTCCCGCCGCCAATGGATCTCTCAGTCGTAATCGTCAACTTCAACACCCGCGATCTGCTGCGGGACTGCTTGCGCAGCCTTGGCCCGGAACTACAGGAGGTTGACAGTGAAATCCTGGTGGTCGACAACGCATCCAGCGATAACAGCTTGCAGATGCTGGCCAATGAGTTTCCAGAGGTAGCGGTCCTGGTGAACAGGTCGAACGTTGGCTTCGGCCGGGCCAACAACCGCGGGCTTCGGCAGGCTGTCGGAAGACTTGTCCTGCTGCTCAACCCAGATACCAGGGTGCAGCCAGGGGCTGTCAAAACGCTGATGGTCGCGCTCGGCTCACTCCCGGACGCGGTCGCGGTCGGACCGCGTGTGATCCGGCCCGACGGTCGCCTCGACCTGGCGTGCCGCCGATCATTTCCGTCGCCGGGTGTGGCGATCGCACGGCTTGTCGGCCTGAGCCGCCTGTTTCCAAACAGCCGGCTGTTCGCCCGCTACAACCGCACCTATGAGGACCCCAGCCGACCGGGTGAGATCGACGCCGGGACGGCCGCGGCCATGTGCTTCTCCAGGGTAGCCCTGGAAGCGATCGGATTCTTCGATGAAGACTTTTTCATGTACGGCGAGGACCTCGACCTCTGCTACCGGCTCAAGGCGCGAGGAGGGCGAATCTATTACGTGCCGGATGCCGTCGTTCTCCATCTCAAAGGCATGGCCAGCGCGGGCCAGGCACGAGTCATGCTCCGCGAGTTCCACCGTTCCATGTGGATCTTTTACCGGAAGCATTACGTGAAGGGCTGGGGGGTGTTGCTCTCACCGATGGTGTGGCTTGGCATCCACCTGCGCCACGGTCTCGTTCTGAGCTGGAATGCGCTCAAGGGCCGGCAGGTGGTCAGTCCCTGACCCTTCGCTACAGTGGATCCCTATGCCGGCAGATAGCCTCCCAGACGTATCAGTCGTCATCCTCAATTTCGACGGCCGGCACATCATCGACCGGTGCTTGCAGTCGGCTCTTGCCCTCGACTATCCGAGTGACCGGCTCGAAGTCATCGTCTGCGACAACGGCTCCAGTGATGGATCGGTGGAGTACGTCCGCACCCGATTTCCGAGCGTGCGCCTGGTTCCTCTCGACAGGAATTACGGTTTCGCGGAGGGCAACAACCGCGCTCTCGCCGCCTGCCGATTCCAGTGGGTCGCCTTCATCAACAACGACATGTGGTTTGCGCCTTCCTGGCTGCGCAAGCTGGTCGCACCGTTGGCGACCCAACCCGCTCTCGCCTGCATCGCCGGCAGGATTCTGGATTGGGACGGCAGCCACATCGATTTTGTCGGCGGGGGCGTCAGTTTCGAAGGCCATGGATTCCACCTCGATCAAGGTCTCACGCAATCCGACCAGGACAAGGCTCGGCGGGTGATCGCTCCGTGCGGCGGAGCGATGCTGATCCGACGGGACCTATTCCATCACCTTGGCGGATTTGATCGGGACTACTTCAGTTTCTTTGAGGACACCGACCTCGGCTGGCGATTGAACCTGTTGGGCCACGATGTCTGGTATACGCCGGAGGCGACCGTGTTCCACCGGCAACACGCCACAGCCAGACGCTTTCCCGCCCACCAGCTGCGTGTGCTCTACGAACGGAACGCCCTGTTCACCATCTACAAGTGCCTCGGTGATGCCAACCTGGCGGTTGCCCTGCCGACGGCCATGATGCTCATGAACGAGCGTGCCCTTCGCACCGGGCGGCTCGGGTTGAAGCCCTTCGCCATTCCTTCTGACTCCCGGCGGCAGGCCGATTCCCTGAGGCCTGAGCCTTTACCGGCTCGCGACGACCGGCTGAGCGAGGAGCAGCCGGTTACGGCCAGGGCGCGCCGCGTGCTGGGAGAAGAAGGCTGGGGAATGTTCGCGACCAAAGGGGTTCGCTACCTCGGCCGGGTCACGGCGTCGGCGCTCCGCCGGCCGCTGCTCGCCGGCGGTGGATACCTGAGTAGCATCTCGCTGAGCCACTACGTCGCGCTCCACGAGTTCGCCACCAGCCTCGAGACCCTGCAAGAGAAGCGGCGATGGCTCCAGGCGCACCGGGTGCGCACCGATGCGGAGCTGATCCCTCTTTTGCAGGAACCCCTCCACCCGAGCTGGGACGACCCGGCCTACGTTCGCTTCTACCGCCGGCTCACCCACGTCATGGGGATCGACGAGCGCTTTACGAGTGGCCGCTAACCGTGGATCTCAACGTCCGAGGCACTCGGGTCCGGGCGCGGCCGGGTCGGTGACTGGTTGCCCTCGAGCTTCGACAGCGCGATCTCGCGGACCAGGCGCTCGAGCTGCCGGTTCGCCGTGTGGATCGACGCGAAATTGTGGTAGGTCGCGCCGCTCAGGATGAGCATCCCCAGCACCACGGCCAGGTCCATCGGTCGGGCCAGCCGGAGGGCCTGCGATAGCTGGACGAAAAGAGCGGGGACGAGGCTGACCACGGCGAGGCCGCCCCACACGATGGCCCAAAAGCCGAGCGCCGCGACGCCGAAGCGCCGGCGACGAAAGTCGACGTACGTCAGATATGCCATGAAGAGGGCGAAGGCCAGGGCGATCAGCTGAATGCCGGGGGGCATCAGCCCAGGATCCTCCAACGGACGAGCTTCCGCGCGATTCGAACGCCGTCTCCCAGGCCGGTCCCCTTGTATCGGTCCAGGTAGACGGTCCGAATAGGCACGATTGCCCAGCGCACCGAACTACGCTGGCCTCGAACCAGCATCTCGGAGGCGAAGGCATAGTCGCGGGAGTCCCACCGCAACGCCGGCCAGCAGCGTGCCCAGAAAGCTCGGTAGGCGCATTGCGTGTCCGGGTTTTCCAGGGAGAACAGCACCCGTGTCATCCAGGAGAGGAACCGGTTTCCGATGATGAACAGCCAGGGCATCGGCCGGCCAAAGGCGCGGATCCCGGTGGCGGCATCGGCGCCCGCGAATAGCGGGGCGATCAAGCGTGGCAGGTCCTCCGGGAGATGCTGGCCGTCCGCGTCCATGTGGACGACGATATCCGCCCCCAGCAGGAGGGCGGCCTCGGTGCCCGTTCGCAACGCCGCTCCTGCCCCCAAATTAACCGGGTGGCGGAGGACAATCGCGCCCGTCTGGCTGGCGGCCCGCGACGTGCCATCGGTCGAGCCGTCGTCCACCACGATGACGACTACGCGTGACGTCCCTGAAACGGCTTTGGGGATAGCCTCAAGTACCGATGTGATTCGGTCCCCTTCCTGATGCGCGGGGATGACGATGGCAATCGAGTTAGTCATCAGGCGCGGGCACGTCCTCGAGGACATCTTATAATTCCGGCCACCGAGGTTCCCCTTAGTGGCCAACCAAAGCCGACAAGCACCGGACGGCCAGTCACGTTATAGGGGAGTGTCCGAACTCCCGGCGGCCTCCGACGGCTCGGTTGTGGGCGATTACTCCGCCGTCATCAGGGACAGCCAGGCGGCGGTGCTCGCCAGCGCCGAGCGGATCACGGTCGTCGGGCGCTGGGTGGTGCTGGCCGCCGCCGCCATCCTCAACCACCTGGGCAACCGCAACCCGGCGAGCTCGGTCCCGATCGTCGATACGATCCTGTTCCTCTGGAGCCTGGTCAACCTGGTCGTCTCTGTCGTCCTGGTGCGGGGCTACCGGCCAAACCGCTGGTTCGGCTTCCTCACCACTGGCGTTGACCTGCTCGTAGCGACCAGCATCCTGTACTTCGCCGGCGGCTACACTGCCCAGACCGATTTTTCATTGCTCTTCTACCTGCTGATCATCGCGTCGGCCGTCCGCCTCGGATTGCCCGGTGCGCTGGCCACCGCCGTGGTGGTGTCCCTCCTCTACGTCTTCGTCGGCGGCTTGACGGGGTTCCCGAACTTCTCCCCGCCACCGGGTTTCGTGATCGGCCGGGTTTTCCTCTTCCTCTTCGTGGCCCTGGTGGCGGGGTTGCTGGTGGGAGACGTGAGGCTCCGCCTGAACCGGGCCCTGCGGACGGCCATCGAGCGCGCCACCCAACTAGACGAGACCCGGCGTCGGGAAGCTTTCGAAAAGGAGCGGGCCGCCCGGCTCGAGGAGATCGACAAGGTTCGGTCAGACTTCGTCTCTATCGTGGCGCACGAGTTGCAGACCCCGCTCGCCAGCATCAAGACGCAGGCTGATACGCTACTGACCCAGCAGCACCGGGTGGACCAGGAGACACGGGCAGCCCTGGTTGAAGGAATCCATCGCAGCGCGGCCAGCCTGAGTGACCTCGTTCAAGACTTCGCCACGGTCAACCGGATCGAGAATCACCAGTACAGCTATCGCTTCGAGCGGATCGAGCTTTCGAGCTTCATCACGGAGGTGGTCCAGCAGTTTCAGATGGACCCGCGCAAATATCCTCTCCGCCTCCGGGTTGAGCCTGGGCTGATCGCTCAAGCGGACCGGCGGCGCCTCCAGCAGGCGCTGATGAACCTGCTGGGCAACGCGGTCAAGTACTCGCCTCGAGGCGGCAATATCGCCGTGATGGTCTTCCCCGATAGGGAGGGGAATGCCAAGGTGTCCGTGCACGACGAAGGGATCGGGATCCGGCATGAGGACATTCCCAAGCTCTTCCAGAAGTTCACGCGCCTGTTCGATAAGCGGGCTATGAACATCGGCGGGTCCGGTCTTGGCCTGTACATCACCCAGGAGATCGTCCGGGCTCACGGCGGCAGCATGGCGGTCGAAAGCGAATGGGGCAAGGGCTCGACCTTCTCCTTCGTTCTACCCTTGGCGAAAGACGCCCCGGCCACGATCCAAACCCCGACCATTCAAGGAGAGTTGCGTGCCACCGATCCGGGTCCTGCTGGTTGACGATCATGTGGTTTTCTGTGACGCCCTTACGGCGATCCTGCGGCTGGAGCCGGATATCGAGGTGGTGGGCCGCGGCGGCTCTGTAAAAGAGGCTGTCGAAGCGGCCCGACGATTACGACCGGACGTCGTCCTCCTGGACATCCATATGCCCGATGGCTCGGGCGTCGAGGCCACTGTCGCGATCAAGAAGGAGCGGCCGCAAACGCAGGTGGTGATCCTGACGAGCGACGAGGAGGAGTCCGTCCTGCAGCTGGCGGTGAACGCCGGCGTGACCGGCTACCTGAGTAAGCACGAGGCGGCTCCCCAGGTCCTGCAAGCCGTCCGAAGCGCCGCCCTGGGCGAGCCCCTGATCGCCCCCTACATGCTGGCCCGTTTGCTCGAAGGAGTCGAGCGCCCGGCGGCGCCGCCACCGCTTACGCCGCTCACCGCCAGAGAGTTAATCGTCCTGACGGAGCTTGCGGCAGGCCATGACAATGAGGCCATCGCCAGGGTGCTGCGGATGTCGCCGAATACGGTCCGGACGCACGTGCAGAACATCCTGTCGAAGCTTCGGGTTCACTCGAGGCTGGAGGCCGTGGCCACCGCGATTCGCCAGGGCTGGATCCGCATCCCCCAGCAACCAGCCGCCTGACGTCAGCAGCCGGCTACCGGAACCACTGCGCCGTGTATGAGCGGCGGCTTTTTGCGAACCGCCGAGAACTGATACCGGGGCGGGACGGATGGCACATCCTTAACGGGCAGGACGATGTCCTGAACGCGGCACCCGACCGTCTGCTCGAAAGCGGCCGCGCCTACGGTGAGCTGGACCGGCCTGTGACTGTAGAACAGCAGACTGTGCGAGACGTCGAAATCCATGACCTGCTCCGGGTCCGCGATGAAGAGCACGAGGCCAACGGGCTTGCCCGACACCGCGGCCCGAGCGGTCTGGGCTATGGACACCACGGGTAGATCTCCAGCCGTGTAGAGATCGCTTGCCCGGATCGCGACCGTCGCCAGGAAGAACGCCACGACCACGCCCACGGCGGCGCGCCCCGGGGCTCCCTTGACGGCCCAGGAATGGGCGAGGAGGAGGGTCGCGACGCCCGCGAACGCGACCACGAGGACCGGCGAATCCGGCGTTACGGCATGGGGGACCGACACCACGGCAGCGACCGCGCCAAGCCCGACGGCAGCCAATGCGAGCACGTCGCCTTTGACCGCCCTGAGGAGCAGGGCGGCGACCAGGATGGCCAGGGCCGGGTAAATGGGCAGGATGTACCAGACCAGCTTGGTCTGCACCAGGGTATAGAGGGCGAAGACCATGGCGGGGAAGACCACGATCACCCAGGAGCCGTCTCTGGCCCGTAGCCGGTCGCGGGCAAAGACCAGCAGCGCCAACGGGACAACGTAGGCCCAGGGGAAGAACTGGTTCCGCAGGTAGGCAACGTAGGTCAGGGCGTTGCCGGTGTGCCCTTCGATGGACTGTCCAACCCGCCCGACCACCATGTTGCCGAGGTACTGGTTAAAGAACGCTGGGCCGTATTGAACGTAGCTGGCGATGTGCCACGGCAGAGCAATCGCCAGGGCTGCCGCCAAACCACCCCAGAGGTGGCGCGTCCGAAGGGCTGAGAGGAACCGCCGATCGACGAGTAGAGTGACTCCAATCGCGGCGGGACCGACCAGGCCCGCCGGACCCTTGGTCATGATGGCCAGCCCGGCGAAAATGCCGACCGCATACCACCAGGAGGGACCCTTGTCGGTTCGTAGGTAGGAATAGAGCCCGGCGTACAGGAACAGCGTAAGCAACATGTCGGATGTACCGAACCTTCCTGCCGCGATGAACTGGTAACAGGAACCGAGCACGATCGCCGAGCCGACGCCTACCGGCCGGCCGTAGAGGCGCTTTCCGATGGCGTAGCTGAGAAGGATGACGCCGACGCCAGCCAGCGCCGACACCGCTCGCGCCCAGAAAGCGTTCACGCCGAAGGTGTAAAGGGGGGCGGTCAGCCAGATGTAGAGCGGAGCCTTGTTGAACCAGGGCAGGTAGTTCCAATGCAGGTGGATCCAGTCATGGAAGACGCCGATCTCCCGCGCGATCTCCGCGTAGGTTGCCTCATCCCAGTCCTGGAGGCTACCCCGGCCCAAATTCCCGAAGAACAGCAGCCCGCTGGCGCCGGCCAACATGGCGGGAACGCCGAATCGGTCGAGCCACCGGGACGAACGCACGGACGGGGGATAACCGAGCGTGTCACCAGCCAGTGAATCGACGCGGGCCAACACGCCGCCTACAATAGCCGACCAAGCTCAACGGCGGAGTCAGACGTCGCGCAGAGTTGCACTTATACTGAGCCCGCACTGGGGCGTGGCCAAGTGGTAAGGCAGCGGACTTTGGATCCGCCATTCCCAGGTTCGAATCCTGGCGCCCCAGC
>Ga0209689_1001051_pt1 | contig 20198 bp, 16 predicted proteins | sample GraSoiAngelo_149_FD_187119 | JGI IMG/M metagenome (GOLD analysis project Ga0209689, IMG submission 187119) | Grasslands soil microbial communities from the Angelo Coastal Reserve, California, USA - 14_1009_09_30cm (SPAdes) (version 2) | ecosystem: Environmental > Terrestrial > Soil > Grasslands ... | reverse complement strand
CAAGCTGCACGGACGCAAGGCCGAGGTGCTGGACGCCTTCGTCTTTGGCGCAACCGACGTCGGCACTGCACGCGTGAGCGGCCGGCTGGGCCGGCACACGGTGCTCTGGGGCGAGAGCCTGTTCTTCGGCGCCAACGGCATTGCCGGAACCCAGTCGCCAGTGGATGCCATTAAGGCGTCATCGGTGCCGGGATCGACCACCAAGGAAATCATCAGGCCGGTGGGGCAGGCCTCGGGCCAAATCCAGCTGTCGCCGGCGCTGACCCTGATGGGGTACTACCAATACGAGTGGGAACGCACCCGACTGCCCGCGGCCGGCAGCTACTTCTCGGTTGGGGACTTCCTGTTCGACGGCGGCGAGCGGATACGGGTCGCGCCCGGCGTGCCCAATGGCATAGCGCGCGGACCCGACATCGAGGCCAAGGACAGCGGCCAGTACGGTGTGGGCCTGCGCACGCATCTGGGCGAATTCGACATCGGCGTCTATGCGACCCGCTTCCACGCCAAGACGCCCGTAATTTATGCCCGGCCTGGAGTGGGCGGCATCCCGGGTGCCATGATCGGCGAGTACCAGCACGTATTTCCGGAGGGAATCCGGGCGTTCGGTGTCAGCGCCACCACTACCGTGAATACGGTCAACGTCGCCGCAGAGGTCTCGGTGCGCCGCGGCACGCCGCTGACCAGCGACCCGCAGACCGTCATCGGGCCGGTGCTGGCGGACAACAACGACCACCCGCTCTATGCCATCGGCAATTCGGCTCACGCCAATTTTTCCCTGATCTGGACCATGCCGCGGTTCTTCCTGTCAGATGAACCCAGCCTCACCATGGAGGTGGCCTACAACAAGCTGACCAGCTGCACCCGCAACTGCACGCCCTCGCTGGCCGGGGGAAATCGCCCCAGAGGGGCTCTGGACCCGGGTGTGGACAACCAGGCGACCGCTGTGCGTGCGACATTCGCTGCGCCGCAGCGCAACGTGATGGACGGCCTGGATCTCACGCCATCGATCTCCGTGGGTTACAACCACGGCATCTCGCCGGTGGTGCTCATGGGGCCTAACAACGGCGGGGACGCTACGTTGACGCTTGGCGGCAACTACCTGACCGTCTGGGACTTCTCGCTGGCCTACACCGCCTACTACGGCAAGGAAAACACCGCCACGTATGCGTCCAGCAACCCCCTTATCAACGGCAACTTCACCTTCGCGCAAACCTTGAAGGACCGGAATTTCGTCTCGTTGTCGCTGCGGCGCACCTTCTGATGGAGAACAGATGATCACATTCACTCGCTTCACCCTGCTGACCTTGGCGTGCGCGACGCTCGCGGCGCCGCTGGCCCAGGCCGCCGTTTCGGCCCAAGAGGCGGCCACACTCAAGACCACGCTGACCCCGGTGGGCGCGGAGCGTGCCGGCAACAAGGATGGATCGATTCCGCCCTGGGAGGGCGGCTATCCGGCCGATGCGTCGTACAACTCCGCGACGATCCCCGACCTGTTCGACAAGGACAAGCCCCTGTTCACCATCACGCAGCAGAATGTCGCGCAGTATGCGGACAAGCTGACCGAAGGCACCCAGGGCCTGCTAAAAAAGTACCCGAGCTTCAAGGTCCGCGTGTACCCCACCCGGCGTACTGCGGCGGCGCCGCAATGGGTGTATGACAACACCTTCAAGAACGCGACCCGGGCGACGATGGACCCCAGCGGTGAACTCGGTCCTTTCCCGAAGGGCGCCTACGGCGGCATCCCGTTCCCGATCCCGAAGAACGGCGAAGAGGCGATCTTTAACCATCTGCTGAGGTGGACGAGCCCCGGATACCTAACGGCGCCCGTCCTGGTGCGCGTAACCCCTGAGGGCAAGGCGATCATGGTTTCGCAGGTCCAGGCCTGGAGCCGGTTTCCGTATTACGACCCGAACGGCAACCTGGAAAAGTGGGAAGCCGCCGGTTCCGAAGTGAGGCTAACCCGTGTCGACACCTCCGGCCCGCCGCTCCGCGCCGGAGAAATACTCGTCCAGCGCAACAACATCGATGACGCCAAGTCCCGGACCTGGGTGTACCTGACCGGCCAGCGGCGCGTTCGCCGCCTGCCGCTGAATTGCTGCGACGTACCCACCCCGGTGTCCGGCGGCATCCTGAACTTCGACGAGGTCGAGGTGTTCTCCAACTCCATCGGCCGCTACGACTGGAAGCTGGTGGGCAAGCGCGAAATGTACGTGCCGTACAACACGAACAGTTACCACCAGGCGACGTCGCTCGACCAAGTCATGACCGCACCGACCTTGAATCCCGACTTCGTGCGCTTCGAGCTACACCGGGTGTGGGTGGTGGAGGGCACGCTCAAGCAGGGCCAGCGCCATGTCGCACCTCGCGTTCGCGTGTACCTGGACGAGGACACCTGGGTCGCCGCTGCAGGGGAGCGCTGGGACGCCCAGGGGCAACTCTGGAAGGTGACCTATAACCTGCTCACGGTGTTCCCTGCGGCGCCGGGCACCATCGTGGCCGGCTACGTCTCCTACGACCTCATCGGCGGCGGCTATTTCGGGTCCGTGTACCTGCCGCGCGACAAGCAGGTCGACCTCAAGGCCCCGTTGCCGGAGCGGATGTTCACGCCCGAAGCGCTGTCCGGCGAAGGCGTACGTTGAAACTGCATGCCGTCCGGCCGCTGAGCCCGTAATGCGCGGTACGGGGAAGGAAGGCATGGACGGCCTGCGCCGCCGACGAATGCTGCTGGCGGGCGCTGGCCTCGGTTTCCTGCAGGCCGTTTTCGCTCCCGCAGCATCTCAAGCAGCACCAGCCTTGCCTGGGCCGCTGCGCCAGCCGGCCGGTATGACGCCCCGCGCGGCGCGCGGCTTCCTGACCCGGGTAGTGCGGGCGGGCGACCGGCTGGTGGCCGTGGGCGAGCGCGGCCTGGTCGTGCTTTCCGACGACGGCGGACGACAGTGGCGCCAAGCCCGCGTGCCCGTCAGCGTGACCCTGACATCGGCCAGCTTCGCCGACGGCCGCCAGGGCTGGATCGCCGGCCACAGCGGTGTGGTGCTGCACACCACCGACGGCGGCGAGAGCTGGGCCATCCAGACCGACGGCGTGGCCCTCGCCAAGGCAGCCCTAGCCCAGGCGCAGGGTCTGCCCGACAGCGCCGCCGGTCGCGAGCGCAGCATCCAGCAGGCCCAACGCCTGGTCGACGAAGGCGCAGACAAGCCCCTGCTCTCGATCTGCTTTGCCGACGCCAACCGCGGCATGGCGGTCGGCGCCTACGGCCTGGCCGCCACCACCAGCGATGGCGGCAAGTCGTGGGTTCCGTGTTTGAACCGCCTACCCAATCCCGAGGGCTTGCATCTGTACGCGGTTGCCCGCGACGGCAGGACTTGGGTGGTCGGCGGAGAGCAAGGCGTGCTGATGCGCTCCAGCGACGACGGTGCAAGCTTCGAGCCGCTGGTTTCGCCTTTCAAGCGCAGCTTGTTCGCCGCCACGCCCACGCGCAATGGCGGTTTCGTGCTCGCTGGTCTTTTGGGCAGTGCCTGCCGTATCGAGCCAAGCGGCGGAGCCGTCGCCCCGATCGCTCTGCCCGCGCCCTTGACGATCCTGTCTTGCATCGAACTGCTCGATGGGCGGGTAATGCTGCTGGCGCAGGGGGGGCGACTCCTGGTCAGCAGCGATGGTGTTGTCCACTTCACCGAGCAGCAGCCCCCGCGGCGCGAGCTGCTGACCTCGCTGGCCGAAGCCGCGGACGGCGGCCTTGTTGCCACCAGCCTGGGCGGCGTTGCCCGGCTCGGCTGACGACACCCATTCCAGATTCAAGCGCCGTGCCCGGGCCCAACGCGTCCGACGACATGCCACCCGTGACACCTACGGAGACTGCGCCCGGCCGGCGCGAGGACTTTGACCCCAATTCAGGCTCCCGGCTCGAACGGGCGGTGTTCAACCACCGCATCCTGGTGCTGCTGCTGTGCATGCTGGCCACGATCCTATTCGGCGTCAGCGCATTGCGCCTGAAGCTCAACGCCAGCTTCGAAAAGACGATCCCGGCTCACCACCCGTACATCGTCAACTTCCTGGAGAACCGTAAGGATATGGCGGGCCTCGGCAACGCGATTCGCATCGCGGTGGAGGCCCGTCAAGGCAACATCTACGAGCCGCGCTACCTGGAACAGCTGCGCGAATTGAACGACGAAGTGCTCCTGCTGCCTGGAGTCGACCGTCCCTTCATGAAGTCGATATGGACGGCCAACACCCGCTGGACTGCGGTGACCCAGGAGGGCCTGGACGGCGGCCAAGTCATCCCCCCCCGCTTTGACAGCTCGCCCGGCAAGCTCGAGGAGCTGCGCCTGAACGTGCAGCGCTCAGGCGAGATCGGGCAACTGGTGGCAGCCGACGGACGTTCCACCATCATCCATGTGCCGCTGCTGCCCAAAGACAAGGCGCTGGACTATGCGCAGTTGTCCGAGCGCCTGGAGCAGTTGCGCGCGAAGTACCGCAGCGATGTCGTCGAACTGCACATCACCGGCTTCGCCAAGGTAGCTGGCGACCTGATCGACGGGTTACGCGAGGTGCTCGGCTTCTTCGTCATCGCGCTGCTCATCTCAGCGGCCATGGTGTATTTGTACAACCGCGACGTGCGCAGCACGCTGCTGGTGGTGCTGACCTCGCTTACCGGCGTGTTGTGGCAGCTCGGTCTGCTGCCGCTGCTGGGCTATTCCCTGGATCCGTACTCCATGCTGATCCCGTTCCTCGTGTTTGCCATCGGCATGAGTCATGGCGCACAGAAGATGAACGGCATCCTCCAGGACATCGGCCGCGGCACCGATCGGTACGTCGCAGCGCGCTTCACCTTCCGCAGGCTCTTCCTGGCCGGCCTGACGGCGCTGTTGGCCGACGCCGTCGGTTTCGCGGTACTGCTGGTCATCGACATTCCGGTGATCCGTGAACTGGCCATTGCTGCCAGCCTCGGCGTGCTGGTCCTCGTGTTCACGAACCTCATCCTCTTGCCGGTGTTGCTGAGCTACGTGGGCGTGAGCCGTAAGGCAGCCGAGCGTGCCGTGCGCCAGGAAGCCGCCACGGCAGCCGGGCAAACCAGCGCCTTTTGGCGCGGGCTGGTGAAGTTCACCGAGGGACGGCGCGCCACACTGGCGGTCGCCATGGCCGCGGTTCTGGCGGTGGTGGGCTTTGCTGTCAGCACTCAGCTGAAGATCGGCGACCTCGACCCGGGCGCCCCGGAACTGCGGGCCGACTCGCGCTACAACCGCGATGTCGCCTTCCTCACCAGCCACTACGGTGCTAGCAGCGACGTCTTTGCCGTCATGGTCAAGACACCCGAGGGCAGCTGCAGCCAGTACGAGGTGCTGCGCCGGGTAGACCAGCTCGAATGGGAGCTGATGGACTTGCCCGGCGTGGAGTCCACCCAATCGATGGCGCGGCTGCAGCGGCGCGTGCTGGTGGGCATGAACGAGGGCAGTCCGCTGTGGTACGAGCTGCTGCCCAACCAAGACATGCTCAACACCATCACGGCCCGGGCGCCGCGTGAGCTGTACAACGACGAATGCAATCTGCTGACGATGTACGCCTACCTGCGCGACCACCGCGCCGAGACCCTGCAGCGGGCGGTAGACCATGTCGAGGGCTTTGCCCAGAAGAACAACGACAAGGACGCCACCTTCCTGCTGGCGGCCGGCTCGGCCGGGATCGACGCCACCACCAACATCGTGGTGCGCAAGGCCTGGTACCAGATGCTGTTCATGGTCTACGCGGCGGTGGCGCTGCTGTGCTTCATCACGTTCCGCTCCTGGCGGGCGGTACTGGTGGCCATGCTGCCGCTGATGCTCACTTCCATCCTGGCCGAGGCGCTGATGGTGGGACTGGGCATGGGCGTGAAGGTCGCGACCCTGCCGGTGATTGCGCTGGGCGTGGGCATCGGGGTGGATTACGCGCTGTACGTGCTAAGCGTGACCCTGGCGCGCATGCGCGAAGGCGCCACCCTGACGCAGGCCTATGCCATCGCCATGCAGTTCACCGGCCGGGTGGTGCTGCTGACCGGCGTGACCCTGGCGGCGGCGGTGGCGACCTGGCATTTCTCCAGCATCAAGTTCCAGGCCGACATGGGCCTGCTGCTGGCGTTCATGTTCCTGTTGAACATGCTCGGGGCGCTGGTGTTGGTGCCGGCCCTGGCGCGTTTTCTGTTGCCCGGCGCTCGTCACGGCTCGGTTGCCGCGCCGAAAGTCAATGACCGCCGATGAAGCCCGTTCAGAAGAGATGAATATGGAGAGAACTTTAGGAGACGCGTCAAGATCCGGCTTACGTCAAGTGGACGTAACAAAATTGATTGACAACAGCACGCGCAAATCGCTCCCCATAACCGTGGCGGTGATCTGTTTTCTTGCGATTGTATTTGACGGTCTCGACAGCGCGCTATTCGGTACGGTTCTTCCAGTGCTCATGAAGGACATGAAAATGGGCCCAGCCGAGGCGGGGATCCTGGCGAGCATTGGGCATATCGGGGCCGTGGGCGGCGCCGTCCTCTTTGGCGTGGCGGCGGATTCAATTGGCCGAAAGCGGATGTTGCTCATCGGCATCACCGTCTTCACCGTGTTCACTGCGGCCTGCGGCCTGTCGCAGGGATTCATTGATTTCGCTATCTACCGCTTCATCGCCGGTATCGGTCTCGCCGGAATCGTTCCGATTGCCGTGGCGCTTGTCTTCGAATATACGCCGGGCAAGCGGAAAGCCGTCGTTTCCAGCGCGTCCTATATGGGTATCGGGGTTGGTGTTCTACTGTCTGCGCTGCTATCCATTGCTTTTCTCTCCACCGCTGGGTGGCGAGCGATATTGATCGGGACCTTTTTTTGCATCGTCCTGGTCCCTGTCGCGTTCCTGTGGCTGCCCGAATCGATGTCCATCTTGGTGAAAAAGCGCAAAAAAGACAGCATCCGTAAGATATTGATGCGGGTCGATCCAAGGTTTATCTCCGATGTGAACGACGAGTACGTTTTGAACGAGCCACCTGCGTCGAAGGTGCCTCTTAAACGCCTGTTTCAAGGCGGGTACGCGCGAAACACGTTTTTTTTGGGTACAGCGCTACATTGCCTCATGATGATCGCGGTCACCCTGACGACTTGGGTTGCGCACTTGATGGTTCAGCGAGGGTTTACGTTAGCCACAGGCATCACTTTTATCCTCGTGTTCTCGGTCAGCAATTTCATCTCCACGCCACTTGCTGGATGGATGGCCGACAGAGTGGGCTACAAGAAGGTGTTCGCGATCTACATGCCCATTCTGTTTGTCTCAATATCACTCATAGGCATCGTGCAGGACCCGTTTGCCGCGTTGATCTGCATGTTCTTTGCTGGATTCGCGGTGCTGGGTGCCACATGCCTGTTGCTGCCTTACGCAGGGTCGCTGTATCCGATGAGTTTCCGTTCGAGCGCGATGGGAGTTATCTACGCCATCGGCCGAATTGGACCGATCATCGGCCCTGCAATAGCCGGTGTCATGCTCGCCGCTGAAATGAGAGTGCCGCTTATTTTGATTTTCATGGCGGCTCCAAGCATTGTGGCCCTCGTCGCTTTTCTGCTGGTCAAAGATGGCCCGTCACAGGTTGTCGCTCAGCAGGAGACTTCTTTGGTCACTGACCCGTTGCACGTGTAGCACAGGAGACAAAGACTTCACCATGAGCGATAACCCTCAAATTTTCATTCCGTCCCACCCACTGCCGGCAGACAGAACCGGCCTGCTGACCGCCTTCAATCCAGGGGGCCGAACACTGGTGGCAGGGTCCCGGATAGCACCGCCATTCAAGCCGTTGCCGATCGACATCGTTCTTGAGAAGGACGTGGCCGTGCCCTTGCGCGACGGCGTCACGATCTACGTTGATGTGTTTCGCCCCGTTGGCGTCGAGAAAGTGCCGGTGATTCTGGCGTGGAGCCCGTATGGCAAGGGGCAGGGAACATCCGTCAGCGTGATGGGTATTTTTGGTTTGGTCGGCCTAGACAATGGCATCGTCTCGGGCCTGGCAAGGTTCGAGGGCCCGGATCCGGCCTATTGGTGCGCTCAGGGCTATGCCATCTGCAACCCGGACCCGCGCGGCATCATCGACTCCGAAGGCAACAGCGTCCTGTGGGACCGTCAGGAGGGCCGTGACTGCCACGACCTCATCGATTGGTTGGCCGAACAGGCGTGGTGCACCGGCAAGGTAGGGATGAGCGGAACCTCTTACCTGGCAGTCGCTCAGTGGTTCACCGCAGCCGAGCAGCCCAAGCACCTGGCGGCGATCAACCCTTGGGAGGGCGTGAGCGACGTCTACCGGGACCTGCTGATGCGCGGCGGTATGCCGGACATCGCCTTCGGCCAGCGGTTGCAAGAAGGCAGTTTCTTCGGCAAGAACCAGAAAGAGGACTTCATCTCGGAGCTGGAGCGCTACCCGCTGATGAGTGACTTGTGGCGCAATAAGATTCCTGAATTCGACCGCATCACAATTCCGGCCTATGTGGTGGCCAGCTACTCCAACACGCTGCACACCGCGGGTACGTTTCGCGGCTGGCGACGCATGGCCTCGCAAGACAAATGGCTGCGCATCCACAACAGCCAGGAGTGGCCAGACTACTACGACGAAGCGAACGTGGAAGATCTGCGTCGCTTCTTTGACCGCTACCTGAAGGACATGGACAACGGATGGGAGTCCACGCCGCGCGTCCGCTACGCCGTTCACGACTTCCACGGGGGCGACCAGGTCAACGTGGCTGCGGACGCCTTCCCACCGAAGGGCGTCGTGTCGACAAAGTTCTACCTGGACGGTCGCACTCGCACGCTAAAAACCACAGCGCCGACCGACGACGTGAGCGCCGCGTATGACGTGGCCTCCAACCCGAATGCGGTGTCGTTCATCACCCGCTTCGAAAAGGAAACGGTGATGGTCGGCTACCCTAAAGCACATCTCTGGGTGGAAGCGCGCGGTGCCGACGACATGGATCTGTTTGTGCTCATCCAGAAGCTCGACGCCTACGGCACGCCCCTGCAGCAATTCACTATCCCTAACCAAAGCGCGAGGGCCCACGACGTCACGGATCATGGGGCGAGCATCCTGCGTTACAAAGGCTCAGACGGCAGGTTGCGGGTATCGGCTCGGCACCTCGACGAAACGCTGTCGACCGATGACGTACCGGCCCATAGTTTCGACCGCGTGGAGAAACTCTCGCCCGGCGAGATCGTTGACATCGAAATCGATTTGCTGCCGATTGGCGTGGCCTTCCACCCGGGCGAGCAGCTCCGCTTCATTGTCAGTTCCCGAAACCTGGTCGGAACGATGATGCCCGGAATGCGCGAATACACCGGTGTCAATGGTGGGCAGCACGTGATCCATACCGGTGGACGGTATGCCTCGTATCTTCAGCTGCCTATCTAGGCAATCAGAGAACTGAAAAGAAAGCATGCTTCAAACAGGCATTTTTGCCGGGCCGATTGCCGGCCTCAAGTATCAGACTCCAACCGTCAGCGGGCTGACGAACGAGAAGGGTGAGTTCCAGTATCGCCGAGGCGAACGGGTCGCGTTTCTAGTCGGAAACACTTCGATCGGCTCCGCAATTGGCGCGCCCCGCATCAACCTGGCGGAGATCGTCAGCCGTGTGGACGGCAACATCAGCAAACTGCTCGATCCGGGCCTGACCAACATCGCGCGGTTCTTGTGCTCGCTCGATCGTGACGGCAGCCTGGACGGTGGCGTTTCAATCGACCCGACGCTGCACGACATCATCGGCCAACGTCGCATCAACTTCCGGCACGACATCTCCTTTGCGGGCCTTGCCCGCGACCCCGTTCTCGAGTTTGAGCAAGACCCCTTGATCGCATCGCTGCTGGAGGAACTCAGTGCTGCTGGCGTTTTCACCGATCGCACGCCGCGCGAGCTGTGCAAGGCGGCGACTGCGCGCAATGAAGTCCGCCGCAACATCCTCGGTATCCTGCGTTTCAATGACGTCAAGGTACCACTGCAGAACGGCCTGTATGTGTACGCGGATGTGTTCCGTCCCGCAAAGGAAGGCAAGTTCCCGGTCATCATGAATTGCGGCCCTTATGGCCGGGCGTTCTACCACCACTCCATTGCCGACGAGGCTGACTTCGACGCCCATGAAGAGATGGAGGAGCGCTATTTCCATGGCAACTCCGAAGGGCAAGTGTTTGAGAACCACGAGACCGCCAACACGGTCGATTGGGTGCCGCACGACTATGTGGTGATGCGCGTGGATGGCCCCGGCTCGGGCAAAAATCCCGGAACACTTGCGCCCTTTGGCATCGAGACGGCTGAGGCCTTCCGCGATGCGATCGATTGGGCGGGCGAGCAGCCATGGTCCAACGGCAATGTGGGGCTGTGGGGCATGTCGTACTACGCCATGAGCCAGCACGCGGCGGCCAGCCTCGAGCCCGTGCATCTCAAGGCGATGATTGCCATTGGCACCGATGTCGATTTGTACGACGAGGTGGCGTACACCGGCGGCATTCTGAACGAAGAATTCTTCGTCCACTGGTACAGGGCCGGGGTTCTTGCCGCTGTATGCGGCGAACCCAATGCCGTGGACTTCATCGGGATGCTGAAAAAGGCTTCCTTCAGGGACTCCGATACCACAGCGGCTTTCGGACCCCGATCCACGATCTTGATGAGCCCGGAAATGAGCAAGGTGAAGGTGCCGCTCTGGGCCGTCGCCTGCACCACCCACATGGCGCACTTCCACCAGCTCGGCAGCAGCGAGGCCTATCTTGCGACGAATACGGCCGCCAAGAAGCTGGATTTCTGGGAAGACTGGTTTACCAAACCCTATTCGCGGGCGGCCATCGTCGATCATCGGGCGTTTTTCGACCATTGGTTGAAGGGTGTCGACAACGGCATCATGGACACGCCGCCCGTGCGCTTGGAGATCCGCAGCGGCAATGGTGCTTCCTACCTTCAGGAAGAAAATGAGTGGCCGATCGCGAGGACGACCTACCCCCGATGGTTCTTTGATGCAACGCCATCAGACTGGAAAGGCGACGAGTACCGCAATGACTTCCTGCGCCTGTCGGCGACGCCACCGATCGCTGAACGCCAGGTGGACTATTCCGCCGAGATTCCATTGGAATTGCGCACGGGTATTCCCCCATGCTTTCTTCCAGTCAAACCACCCGCAGTGCTAGAAATCTGGAAGACGGGTATCTCTTTCATCAGCGAGCCCGTGAAAGAAGACATGGTGTTCGCGGGTTACGGCAAGGCCAAACTGTGGGTGTCCTCTACCTGCGAAGACATGGATATTTACGTCAGCCTGCGGATTCTGGATGAGCAGGGCCGGGGGGTCGACTACGCCGGCCCGATCACGATGGGGATGAACGTCCCCAATTACCCACTCGCGAAGGGCTGGTTGAAAGTGTCACACCGCAAAATTGATGTGTCGCGCTCGAGCAACTACACGGTCAAGCACACGCACCGCAAAGCCGACTACGCACCACTTAAAGGTAACGAAGTGGTGCCGGTTGAAATCGAGATCATTCCCAACATGGCTTTGATCCGGAAGGGATACCGGATACGCGTTGACATTCAGCCGTTCGACGGGGTCGATCACGGCCCCCGGCACGGCTATGACTCGGCCTACCACGACGGCGCGCGGAACACGATCTACACCGGGCCGGATCGTCCGGGTTTTATCCAACTGCCGATTGTTCCGGCGCAGCGCTCGTAAGACCTGTTTGGTGCGGCACGGGCAATCTGGCCGCAGCAACCTCTACAAGCCGAATATCTATTCGACGGGCCTCGCGGGCTGGTTTGAAGCAGATCCCGTGAGTCGAAACTGCAAATTTTAATCTTATCCAAACAGGAAATTGCTATGACTCTCGAAGAATTGAAGGCTCGTGCGGAAATCCATGATGTTCTGCTGCGATATTGCCGCGGCCTTGATCGTGTTGACATGTCATTGGTACGCGGGGCCTTTCACATGGATGCGTACATCCAATTTCCGGAAAGCCTTCACAAGGGCTCATTGGATGGCTTCGTTAAATTCCTGGCCGACGAAATGCCGCGCTTTGTGCGCACCATGCACTTTCTCGGAAATAGCCTGATCGAGTTTGATGGGCCGGATATCGCCTATGTGGAAACTTACCTTCAGGCGGACCACCAAGGTTCAGAGCTTCATCACTGGAAGGGCGAATACGTCAAGCTGTGGGCACGATACTTCGATCGCTTTGAGCGTCGCGATGGGGTTTGGTTGATTGCTAAAAGACAACTCATGGTCGACTGGATGTATCGATACCCTGCATCGGGCTGGTTCGATGACCATCCCGATGCGTCGGTATCACATCGCGGAAAGGGTACCGATCCGGTTCTGAGAAAGGTGGCAGGCTTCGACGGTAAGCCCACTGGCCTGTGATCGAGCCGATACCGAGGTGAAGGACTGATGGCGCCGCAAGGGGCCATCTGCTTGTTGAGGGCGTGGGGGTGGGAGCCCCAACGCGCCTGCCGACGCGAGCTGCAGGCACTCGAAGACCGCCGAGGCTAGCTCGGGCGTGCAGCGCCACGGCGCCGCCGTCGACGGCTTCATTGGCGCCGGACGAGCCGGCGGCGATGCGAACCATCACGACGGACCGCCAACCAATCAATTACTCGGCTATGGCGCAGCAGGATTTGTCATTTCCCATGCCGTGAAGAGCTGCATACATTACGTGCAGCACGATTCAGTCAATTGTTTTTGGACTGTCTTGAAGCCAGCATTTAAGGAAAAACATGATCAACCGCTTGTTCCATGTATGCATCACCGTTGCCGACATCGAGGCAGCACTTCAGTTCTATTGTGGGGTTCTGGAACTTAAATCGATAGGCGCACTGAGAAACGAGAAAGCGCCAGGTGCAGTGCTCGGTTTCCCTGGTCAGGAGATCGAAATTCACGCCAACCACCTGGTCGGCAAGAATAACGAAAACGCTACCGTCATCGATCTGATCGAGTTCGTTTCTCCGAAGACTGTTGTTGCTGCAGGTCCTACCGCGCCATTGAACCATGCAGGCATCAACCGCATGGCCTTTGATGTCGACAGCACCGATGCAATCTACGAAAAACTGAAACTGCGTGGCGACATTGTTTTCCTGTGCGAACCGCAGGTGGTCATCGCTCCCACCGGTGGAAAATTCAAGATCCTGACCTTCAAGGATCCGTTTGGCAATGTGCTGGAAGTGATCGAGTACATGAAGCAATAACTGTCTGCTAGTGGAGACTCAAGAATGAGTGTGCTACAGGACAAATCCGAAATCGTCCACGTGATAAATCTCTACGGTGTTGCGCTTGATAGCCATGCCTGGGACTTGTTGGACGAAATTTTTACCGCGGATGTACATGCTGATTTCGGGCCTGCGGGGGCCGTATGGAAGTCTCTCGCTGCACTCAAGTTTGCATTCAAGGATTTCCACGAAACGCTGACCAATCACATGCACACGATGACGAGTTCCTGTGTTCACGTTGAGGGCGACAAGGCGTATGCATTGACGTACGGTGATTGGCTGCTCTCGCGCGATTCAGCTGAGGGCGGACCCGACTGGGTCGGCCGTGGCTGGTATGACGATGAGCTCGTCCGCACAGACAAGGGCTGGCGTATCAGCAGCCGTGTGTGCAGGCTGATATCGTGGACAGGTAACCCGCTCGTCCCTGAGCCTGCTTACGAACAACACCCAGTGATGACGACCCATACGCTGCGTAGCCATCGCGAACAAGGCACGGTCAGGTTTTTCAACGCAACTGCCCGAAAGTAATTCGCGCCGTTCAGCCGATGCTCAAGGCGGCGGCCTGACTACTTCCGTAGCCATAGGGGCGATCAGTGAACAGGAAACCGAAATGTCTAGCAAACCATTGATTTGGATCGTTGGCATCCAATGCAGAACTGAAGACGAGGTCAAATTCAACGCGTGGTACGACGACGTTCATGTTCCCATGTTGTTGAAGGGTGATTGCGTCAAAAGAGTGACCCGCTTCAAGTTGGCCGATGAGACGTATCACGTGGGAGCGACGACCCAGGTATGCCCGAACTATCTGACGATCTATGAATTCGAAAATCGGGAGCGGTTTGATTCATGGATGACTGGTCAAGCGCGCGCTGAAGCCGGAGGCGACAAGGCGAAGATCTGGTCCGAAAACCCATACGAAGTCAAGTGGGCGACCAGATACGACCTCGTCAAAGCTTGGAACTGAACACAAAAAGGCGCATGAATTGCTATGAACGCACTAGTTAAGAAATTCCTGCACGTTTGCATCACAGTGCCCGATCTCGATCAGGCTCTCAAGTTCTACCGCGACGTGCTCGGATTCGTCTCGACTTTCCAGACAAGAACCGACAAGGCGGATGGAAAACTTCTGGGATTTCAGGAAGAGGAAATCGGTCTTTATGCTCACCACATCCTCACGGCGGGTGCAGACCACGGTCAAGCGACTGAAATCAATTTGATCGAGTACACAAATCCAACAACGGTCGCTGGCGATGGTCCTTACGAGATGATGAACCATGTGGGCATCACACGTTTGGCATTTCTTGTCGAAAACGTCAGAGACGCATTCGACAAGATCCAGGTCTATGAAGGCGTTGAAATCGTCTGCGAGCCCAAGGACATCGTTATCCGTGAGCCCGGCAAGAATTTCACGATGACCTGGTTCAGCTTCAAGGATCCTTACGGTGTATTCATCACCATCACGGAACCTCCAAAACCATAAACAATGTTCTGTTCAGTTCAAGGAGTCTAGGAGGCGAAATGCAGATCGATGTTCTGGTTGATGTGAAGACGACCATAGGCGAAGGTCCTGTATGGGATGTGCAGGAGCAGCGCTTGTACTGGATCGACGTCGTCGGCTGCCGCGTTTTTCGGTGCACTGCTGACGGACGCGAGGTTCGTGCATGGGACTTGCCAGACGCGATAGGCTCCATGGCGTTGCGTCGCGGTGGCGGCGCAGTCTTGTCGCTGGCCACTGGGTTTCACTTCCTGGACTTCAACACGGGCGACACGCAGCTGATCGTGAACCCCGAGCCCGACAAGCCACACACCCGGTTGAACGATGGCAAGGTGGATGCGCGTGGGCGCTTCATCGTGGGAAGCATGGACACCCGAGAGGGCGGTACGGACGGTGCGCTGTTTCGACTCGACCCCGACTTGTCGCTGCACCATCTCGGCGCGGGATTTGCGATATCCAACGGGCCGTGCTGGAGTCCCGACGGTTCGACCTTCTATTTCTCTGACTCCTTCTCCGGTGAGATCTGGGCGTACGACTACGACCTCGAGACCGGCGCCATCGCCAACCGGCGCACCTTCACGAAGGCGGGCATCACGCCCGGGATTGCGACCGATGGATCGACGGTCGACGCCGAAGGATTTCTTTGGAATGCCCAGGTCTTCCAGGGCAAGCTGTGCCGCTACGCGCCCGACGGCAGCCTGGATCGCGTCATCGAGATGCCGGTCAAGAAGGTAACGAGCGTCAACTTTGGAGGCCCCGACCTGGACATTCTTTATGTCACGTCCATGACCAAGCCGCCCTTGCCCCATCTCCCTGGTGACGGCGTGTTGCGAGGAAGCCTCTTTGCGATACGTGGCCTCGGCGTAAAAGGCGTGCCCGAACCCCGCTTTGGTGGCTGAGCTTGCCAAGGCCAGGCGTTTCAACAGCAGGAGCATTACGAATGGATAGCAATATGAAGATCGAATCGAAAGCCATGACCGGGACAAGAAACGGCGTGCGCAGCGGGGCCGATTACATCGCCTCCCTCCAGGATGACCGTTCCGTCTGGATTGATGGCGAGCGCATCAAGGACGTGACGGTCGACCGCCGTTTCCGGGGCGCGATTCAATCCATCGCGGATCTTTACGACATGCAGTGCGATCCCGCCCTGACGGACAAGATGACGTTCCTGTCGCCGTCTTCCGGCGCGCGCGTGGGTCTGTCCTTCATTCAGCCGCGCTCCGCCGAGGACCTGCGCCGCCGGCGCGACATGATGAAGACCTGGATGGATGCCGTGGGCGGCATGATGGGCCGCACCCCCGACTTCCTGAACGTGATGGTAAGCGCCTACGCCTCGGCACATCAACTGTTCGCGGTCGGCGGCGAAAGATTCGCACAGAACATCGTGAACTACCACGAGTTCATTCGGGAAAACGACCTCGCGCTGACCCACTCGCTGGTGTCGCCGGACATCGACAAGCGCAAGCAGATGTTCGAGCAGCCGGGAGACATGGTAATGCGGGTCGTTCGGGATTCCGATGCCGGCATCTACGTTTCGGGCGCCCGTTCGGTTGCCACCCTCGGCCCATTGGCCAACGAGGTTCTCATCATGCCGGCGGCGGCGAAATTCCCACTGGTGAAAGAGGCTGAAGCCTATGCGGTCGGGTTTGCCGCCCGCATCGACACGCCCGGCATGAAGATGATCTGCCGCCCTTCTCTTCCCACCAGAGGCCGGTTTGCCAACGACCCGCTCTCGGCCCGCATGGACGAGATGGACGCGGTTGTCTGGTTTGAGGACGCGTTCATCCCGTGGGAGCGCGTTTTCATGTACCGCAGCATCAAAGCCGTGGAATCCGCGATGAAGTCGCCCTCTGGCCCGCATGGATCACACCAATCGGCCACGCGCTCCTTGGCAAAGATGGAATTCCTGTTGGGAATCGCCTACAACCTGGTGGAAGTGAACCACAGTAAATTCCCGCCAGTGATGGGTCTGCTGTCGGAATTGGTCGCCTTTGTCGAGACCTTGCGCGGGATGGTTCGCGTGGCAGAAGTTGATTGCATTCCGGGGCCCAATGGTACCGTCGTTCCCTATGAGCCGCCGCTCAATGTGGTACGCGCCCAATATCCCGCGATGCATGCCCGAGCGCTGGAAATCCTGCAGTTCCTCGGCGCCGGCAACCTGGTTGTGGCGCCGACTATTGAGGATCTGAAGAGCGAAAGCGGTCCGGCCATCGAACGGTATTGCGCAGGGGCGGACATTCCGGCCGAACGCAAGATGCAATTGATGCGTCTTGCCTGGGATGCATCGTGCTCGTCGTTCGCCGGGCGACAGAATTTGTACGAAAAGTTCTTCGCGGGCGATCCCTGGCGCAATGCAGCTATCCGGGCCGAGCGGTATCCGAGCGCCCGCGAAGCGCAAGACCGTGTCTGGGCTTTCCTCGATCGCAATGGCGAGTGGGAGGAGCGCATTAACGGCGGTCTCTCGAAGAGTGCTCAGTGACGCCACAGCGCATGAAAGCTCATAAATTCAACTAGGCGAGAGCAGCATGGCCCGTATCCCCTTGCCAACGCAAGCCGACGAACCCGAGGCATTCGCGCTGATTCACGCCAAGCGCAGTCACGCGCCGAATGCGGAGATTTTCCGGGCGATTGCCATTTGTCCAGAGATCCTTGAGGCATTCATTCCCATGGCCGACGCTATTCGCAAGGGCTACGGTATCGATCCCAAATTGCGAGAGATGGCAATTGTGATGACGTGCCAGACGATGGGCACAAGTTACGAGCACAACCCGCATTGGAATCGGGCCATCAAGGAAGGCGTGCCGAAGGAAAAAATGCTGGCGCTTTGGGATTTCGAAAAGAGCGATCTTTTCTCCGATCTTGAAAAGGCCGTCCTTCGTCTGGCACGGGATGCTACCCGTGCGCCAGCGCAGGTCAGCGCCGAGGTTTGGAACGCCGTTCACCTCCAACTTGGCAGTCAGCAGAGTCTGGCGCTCCTGTTCAATATTGGTTGGTACAACATGACTGGTCGATTGACTGGTCCACTCGATCTTAGCGATGAGGCCGGGTTCGCTCGACTCTGAATACACAAGGAGACCAACCATGCCGCTGCCAAAACCCGTCTACTATCCGCCCTTCAACATCACCCGGTCGAGCCACGTCATCATGACGTCACGCGATCTGGAGGCAAGCCGGGCCTTCTACGAACAGGTCGTGGGGCTGGTCGTAAGCGACTACGACGCGGACACCCTGTACTTCCGCGGGTTGGAAGAGGTGTGCCACCACAGTCTGGTCATCAAGCGCCGCACCCAAGCGCAGGAATGCGACGCCATCGGTTTCAGGGTTCTCACGGAAGAAGAGCTGGAAAAGGCCGGTCATTTCTTCAAGGCGAGAGGTCTGTCGACGTGTTGGATCGAGGTGCCGTATCAGGGCCGCACTCTCAGCGTGATCGACCCTAGTGGGACGCCGGTGCATTTCTGCGCCACCATGCAGACGAAACCCCGTCTCTACACGCAATTCGAAAACTTCAAGGGCGGCGCTGCCATGCGCTTCGATCACTACCAGGTTCTCGTGCCGGACATGCAGGCCCAGACCGATTTCTATGCCGAGATGGGGTTTCGTATCTCAGAGTACATGGCTCTCGATTCGAAACTGATCGCGACATTCATGTTCCGTAAACCCGGCACGCAGGATATCGTCTTTTTGGAAAATGCGGGCCCACGCCTGCATCACTTTGCCTATACGGTTTCCGATTCACACAGCATCCTGCGCGCCTGCGACATCGCCGGCAATATGGGCATGGGCGACGTGGTGGAGCGGGGGCCCGGACGGCACGGCCCGGCGGGTGTGCTGTTCGTTTATTTGCGAGATCCCGATGGCCACCGGGTGGAATTGTTCTGTGACCACTATCTACTCATCGATATCGAGGTTGAGCCTGTGGCTTGGGATGTGCGAAAGCCCGGCCTGTCGTTGCGGTGGGGATTGCCGCCCCAGGCTTGCTGGTTCCACGAAGCAACCCATTTCACCGACGTCAAGGTCGTGGAACTGGATGGCAAGAGAGGCCCGGTGATGACGCTCGAGCGCTACCTCTCGGAAAAGGCACTTGCCAAGTCCGGTTCCTAGTTCTGCATGGGGACACTTCGGCGGCCCCGGCATGGCGTTACCGCATCGACCAGAAGATCGGAGACATTCGGATGACAACACAGACATCGACCAACAGCGACCTGCGCAGCGGCGCGGCCAAAGCAGGCCCGGGCTTCGATGGCCGCGCATTGCGGGACGCGTTTGGCTCTTTCGCCACAGGCGTGACGATTGTCACCACGTCTGGGCCGGCCGGCGCGGATATCGGTTTTACGGCGAACAGCTTCTCCTCCGTGTCCCTTGATCCGCCGATGGTTCTCTGGAGCCTTGCGCGGACATCCTCAAGCATCGACGCTTTCCGCAACAGCGCGCATTTCGCAGTGCATATCCTGTCTGCCGATCAGGAAGCGCTGTCGGCGCGCTTTGCGAGCAAGAGTATCGATCGGTTCGGCGGTCTTGCACTCGATCGCGGGCCGGACGGTATTCCGATGTTGCAAGACTGCATGGCCCGCTTCGCGTGCAAGCTGGCTTATCAATACGAGGGCGGCGATCACGTCATCTTCGTCGGAGAGATTCTCGATTTCAGCCATTCCGCGCGCAAGCCACTGGTCTTCCACGGCGGGCGATACGGCATGTTGCTTCCCAAGCAAACCGCTGCGGCGGAGCCAGCGGATGCGCTCAGCAATCTGTCGTCAGATGATTTGCTATACCAGGTCTCGAACGCCTACTTCCGGACACGGCACGCCGTGATCGACAAACTTGAGCACCATGGCTGGTCGGCCGAGGAGTATGCCGCGCTCAGCATCATTGGCCGGGAGGACGGGCTGTGCATACCCGAGATCGTGGCGCGCAGCGAAAAATTGCGCGGCCAGGCGATCTCCGCCGCGATCGTTCAGAAGCTCATCGCGCATGGCTTGCTTCGCGAGGTCGATTCCACGGATGGGCAGGCAAGGATCAGGTTGACCCCCGAAGGCCGCCTTTCGGTCATGGAACTCATCGCGATCCGGAAGTCGAGCGAAGCCGATGTCCAAGGCAGTTTGGACCCGAGCGAAGTGCAACTGCTGAAACACCTCCTGTCTCGGCTCGGAAATCCGCCGACGCGGTGACATCAGCTTAAGCGTCCAAACCACGACGTTGATTGACCGATGCAAATCGGACCAGATCAAAATGGATTGACGGCGAAGTTTGTCCCTCTTCATCGATCAATGCCAAGCGGATGGCGCCCGGTCAGCCAGTTTGCCCAATGTCCCGACGCCGGAAGAGTCGGGTGGCCCCCAAGGGCGTCCAGGCGCGCAGCTGGGTTGCGTTGATGGCATCCAAGGGCACGCCCGCTGCCGTGGTCGCCACCCTGAACCGGAGCGTGAACGATGTGCTCAGGCGACCGAAGTCGCCGAAAAGCTCGCGACCTTTGGCTTTGTGCCAAATCCGATG
>Ga0209689_1001050_pt1 | contig 20200 bp, 20 predicted proteins | sample GraSoiAngelo_149_FD_187119 | JGI IMG/M metagenome (GOLD analysis project Ga0209689, IMG submission 187119) | Grasslands soil microbial communities from the Angelo Coastal Reserve, California, USA - 14_1009_09_30cm (SPAdes) (version 2) | ecosystem: Environmental > Terrestrial > Soil > Grasslands ... | reverse complement strand
GGGTTGCTTCGGCGCCCATCGGGGGCTCCTCCTCGGCCGTTGGGAGGTGACCGCGGCAAACCCTAGCATGCCCGTCGATTCGGGCGCAACCACCGACCGGCGCCCCCGACGAAATCTCCGCGGCGGCCTCGATCGACCCTGTGGGACAATTTGGGGGCGCCCCTTTCAATGCCGGTCACGCCGTCGCCTGCCTCGACGCTCGCGCTGCTCCGGCCGCGCGCCGCGCTCGAGGTGCTGCTGATCCAGCGCCATCCCGGGAGCCGGGTCGCGGGCGGGGACTTCGTCTTTCCGGGGGGCAAGGTCGAGCCCGGCGACACCCCTGACGATGCCCTCACCTGGTGCCGCGGGCTCACCCCGGTCGACGCCGCCCGGCGGCTCGGACTCGGTGACGCGCGGGCCGCCCTCGCCTACTGGATCGGCGCGATCCGCGAGGTCTTCGAGGAGGTGGGGGTGCTGCTCGCCTACGACGAGCGCGGCAGGCCGGTGGAGCCGCGCGGCCCGCGGTTCGGCGACTACCGTCGCGCCTGCCAGGCCGACCACCGCGCCTTCTGGGACATGCTGCGGACGGAGCGGCTCCGCCTCGCCACCGACCGCCTCGTCTACTTCGCGCACTGGATCACGCCCGAGGAGAACCCGGTCCGCTTCGACGCGCGCTTCTTCGTCGCGGAGCTGCCGTCCGGCCAGGAGGCCGTCGCCGACGAGCAGGAGGTCACCGCCGTCCGCTGGCTCACGCCGGACGCGGCGCTGGCGGCGCGCCGGCGGGGCGAAATCTCGCTCCGCCTCCCGACGGTCAAGAACCTCGAGCTCCTGGCCAGCGCCCCCACCATCCCCGAGCTCTTCCAGCACCTCGGCAACCGGGACGTGCCGTCGATCCGGCCGCGCGTGATCACGGAGGGCGACCGGCAGCGGGTGCTCATGCCGGACGACCCCGGCTACTTCTAGCGGCCCTGGACCCGGCCGCGTCGCGCCGTGGTGACGCGTCCGGGCCCGCGGCCGAGGCGCCACCCCCGCCGGCCGGTCGTCGGGCGGCGAGGCGGCGCGGGCGCGGCGGCGGACGTCAGCGCGCGGGGCGGCTCCGGTGCCAGTCGAGGATCTGCTCGCCGGTCCAAAAGACGACGCCGTCGTGTCGGCGGATGTGCCCGAGCGCGGCGTCGAGCAGGCCGATGCGATGGGGCACGCCGATCAGGTACGGGTGGAGGGCGATCGGCATCACGCGGGCGCTGGTGGCGCCCTCGGCGTAGAGCGTGTCGAAGTGCGCCCTCGCGCGGCGCACGAACTCCTCGCCCGGTGCGTGCTGGACGGCGAAGAGGGGGCTGTCGTTGACTTCCAGCGTGTAGGGGACCGCGAGGAGGCGGCCGCGCGCGACCCGCAGCTCGGTCGGCTGGTCGTCGATCACCCAGTCGCAGACGTACTCGATCCCCTCGGCCGCCAGCACGTCCGGCGTCTCTCGGCTCTCGACGAGGCCCGGGCCGAGCCAGCCGCGCGGGGCGCGCCCGGTGGCGGTGCGGATCGCCTCGATCGTCGCGCGGATCGCGAGGCGTTCGTCCGGCTCGCGGGTGAGCGCCCGCTGGACCATGCCGTGGGCCATGATCTCCCAGCCGCCCGCGCGGGCGGCGTCGACGATCGGCGGGTACGTCCGGGCCACCGAGGCATTCAGGGCCAGCGTCGCCCGGATGCCGTACCGGTCGAGCAGCTCCTTGATCCGCCAGAAGCCGACGCGCATCCCGTACTCGTGCCACGCCCAGTTCGGGACGTCGGGCACCGGCGGCGCGCCGCCCGCGGGCGGCGGCAGGACGGGGCGGGGGATCGGCTCGTCGAACGCCCACTCCTCCACGTTGACGACGAGGAACACGGCGACGCGCGCGCCGCCCGGGAGCGTCCACGGACGCCGGGTCGCGATCGGATCGTACGGGGCCCTCACGGCTTGAGAACGAGCTTGCCAAACTGCTTGCCCTCAGCGAGCCTCCGCTGGGCGGCGGCGCCGTCCTTGAGCGGCATCACGTCGTCGATGATCGCCTTGAGCCGGCCGCGGAAGAGCTGGGCCATGACGGCGTCGAACTCCTTCCGGTTGCCCATCGTGGAGCCGATGACGCGGAGCTGGTTCCAGAAGATGAGGCGGATGTCGGTCTCGCCGATCGGCCCCGTCGTCGCCCCGCAGGTGACCAGCCGGCCGCCCTTCCGCAGCGACCGGATCGACAGCTTCCAGCTGCTCGCGCCCACGCTGTCGACGACCACGTCGACGCCGCGCCGGGCCGTCTTCTCGACGACGACCTTGGCCCAGTCGTCCTTCACGTAGTTGATGGCCTCGTCGGCGCCGAGGCCGCGCGCCCGCTCGAGCTTGGCGTCGCTCGAGGAGGTGACCCACACCCGCGCGCCGCAGAGCTTGGCGATCTGCACCGCGGCGGACGACACGCCGCCGCCGACGCCCAAGATCAGCACGTCCTCGCCGGGGCGGACCGCGGCCTGGGTCACGAGCATGCGCCAGGCGGTGAGGGTGACGAGGATGAACGCGGCGGCCTCCTCGTACGAGACGTGGTCGGGCAGCGGGAGCACGTTGGTGCCGCGGACCTTGACCAGCTCGGCGAAGCCGCCGGGCTCGTGCTCGCCGAGGATCCCGTAGCGGACGCAGAGGCTGTCCTCGCCCTGCCGGCAGAACTCGCAGCGCCCGCAGGTGAGGTTCGGGTTCACCGCGACGCGCGCGCCGACCTTGACGTCCTCGACGGCGGCCCCGACCGCGGCCACGTCGCCGGCGATGTCGCAGCCCGACCAGAACGGCAGCGGCGTCTTGAGCGCGGGGATGCCCTCGCGGACGAAGAGGTCGAGGTGGTTCAGCGCGCACGCGCGCACGCTCACGAGGACGTCGCTCGGTCCCAGCCGGGGCTCGGGCACCTCCTGGAGCCTGAGCTTGTCGGGGCCGCCAAACTCGTTGAACGCGAGCGCCTTCATGGATTCTCCTCGCTCAGCAGGGGCCGCGGGCGCGCGACCGCGGCCGATTGTAGCACGCGGCTCGGGGCGGGCTCGGGCGCCGCCGGAGGCGTAGGATGGACGCGTGCGGCCTTCCCGGATCCGGTCGATCGACCGTCGGACGTTCGTCCAGCGCGCCGGGGCCGCCGGCCTGACGGTCGCCGCCGGCCTCGGCGGAATTCTCTCCGCCCGACGCGCGCCGGCGCGCGCCCGGCCGACGACGATCCACCTGCTCCAGTGGATCGACTTCATCCCCGAGGCGGACGTCGAGCTCGAGCGCCAGCTCGCCGCCTACACGCGGCAGACGGGGACGGGGGTCCGGCTGGAGCGGGTCGACGCCAACACGCTCCCGGCCCGGATCGTCCGGGCGACCGAGGCACGCCGCGGCCCGGACGTCGTCCTCATGCTGCACAACTGGCCCCATCTCTACCGGGACTCGCTCGCCGACCTGGAGGATCTCTGCGAGTGGAAGGCCCGGGATCAGGACGAGTACTACCCGGCGGCCGCGGCGGCGGCGCGGGCCGGCTCCCGCTGGCTGGCGCTGCCGTACGGGGTCGTGCCGTTCCTGATCGCCTACCGCCGGTCCTGGTTCGCCGACGTGGGAGCCTCGGAGCCGCCGCGGACGCTCGACGAGTACCGGCAGATCGGGGCCCGGCTCAAGAAGCGGGGCCGCCCCGTCGGCCAGGCCCTCAGCCACACGTTCGGTGACGCCCCCGCCTGGACCTACCCGATCCTCTGGGCCTTCGGGGGCGCCGAGGTCGACGCGAGCGGCGGACGGGTCCTCCTCGACTCCCGCGCCACGCTCGAGTCCGTGAAGTGGATGACGGCGTTCTGGACGGAGGCGTGCGACGAGACCGGCGTACGCTGGGACGATTCGGACAACAATCGCGCCTTCCACCGGGGGAAGATCGGCGCGACCCTGAACGGCGCCTCCATCTACGTCGTCGCCAAGCGCAGCGCGGCCCCGGATCGCGCCCCGATCTACTTCGCGGCCAAGCGCCGGCCCGAGTGGATCCGGGACGAGCGGGGCGCGCCGATGTTCGAAGATATCTCGCACTTCCCGATCCCGGCCGGCGTCGTCCCGACCCCCGGCTCTCCGGCGGTGTTCTCGCACGCCGTGTTGGGCTACTCGCCGAACCAGCAGGCGGCGCGGGAGCTCCTTCGCTGGCTCCACGGACGGGAGCAGTTCGGCCGCTGGCTCGGGGCCGCGGGAGGCTACAACGTCGGGGCGACCCGCATCTGGGAGCGGGACCCGCTGTGGGAGCGCATCGACCCGCCGCTCCGGCCGTTCCGGACCGCTGCCCGCGCCTCCCGGATGTTCGGCTACGCGGGACCGCCAAACGCCCTGGCCGGCGAGGTGTACGCGAAGTCCATCGTCACGGACATGTACGCCCGGGCCGTCCAGGGCGTGCCGCCCGCCGACGCCGTGCGCTGGGCGGCGCGCCAGCTCGCGCAGATCTACGGGCGCTAGCGGTTGAACTCCCGCACGAGCCGCGGCAGGCGCGGATCGTCAAGGCCGAGCTGGCTCGACTGGTAGAGGCCCGTGCGGTCGAGGAGCCCCCGGTAGCGCTCCCGGATCCGCGCGCCGATCGTGTCGTAGCTGCCGGTGACCGCGTAGGTGTCGACCATCTCGTCGGTGATCAGGTCGGCCATGCCCTTCCAGTCGCCCTCGACGGACTTGCGGTGCAGGTGTGGGACGAGATCCTGCCAGCCGTGGGCGGCCAGGACCGGCTCGTAGGTGCGGGTGGAGGCGTAGAAGGCGATCTGCTGCCGTACCGCCTGGCGGCTCTGCTCGAGCTCCTGCGGGGTGTCGCCGATCACGACGAGGGTCGAGCTGGCGAATGTGAAGTCGGCCCGGGAACGGCGGGACGCCTGGAGGCCCTCCGTCACGGCGGGGTGCACGTACTCGCCGAGGTACGTCGCGCTGTTGAACGGGTGCACGTGGAGGCCGTCGCACGCCTCGCCGGCGACCCGGCAGAGGTACCGGTTCACTCCCGCGATGAAGATCGGGATCCGCGGGTCGGCGATCGGGCCGGGGTTGAAGAAGGGCGTCATCAGATTGAAGCGATAGAATCGGCCCTCGAAGTCGAGCCGGGTTCCGTTCTGCCAGGTGTCCCAGATCGCGCGGAGGGCCTGCACGACCTCGCGGAGCTTCGGCCCCGGCGACTCGAACTTCACCGAGAAGCGGCGCTCGTTGTGCCCCTTCACCTGGGTTCCGAGACCGAGGATGAAACGGCCCCCCGAGGCCTTCTGCAGATCCCACGCGAGGTGGGCGAGCACCATCGGGCTTCGCGGGAAGGCGACCGCGATCGCGGTGCCGAGCTTGATCGTGGTGGTCGCGGTGGCGGCGACGGCGAGGGGAAGGAACGGGTCGTGCTGCGTCTCCGACGACCAGAGGCAGTCGAAGCCGAGCGCCTCGACCTTGCGCGCGTAGTCGGGGGTGGTCTTGAGGTCGTGCGCGAGCATGCCGCAGTCCAACTTCACCGATCGTCCCCCTCCGGCGGGGTCCCCCCGCTCCGGCGGATCTCGGCCTCGAGCTGGTCGAGGTGCCACTGCGCGTAGGCGTCCGCGCGCTTGTCGTCGAGGACGCGGGCGAGGCGCTGCGCCGCCGCGAAGCGCGCCCGCGCCGGGCCGAGCCGTCCGGCCTGCCGCTCGGTCACCCCGAGGTTCAGGAGGATCGCGGCCTCCGCCGCGCGGTCGCCGGCCTGGCGGGCGAGCTCGAGCGCGTGCTCGTAGCCTCGGCGCGCCTCCGCGAGTCGTCCGGCGATCCGGTCGACCTCGGCGAGGTTGTTCTCCGCCGTGGCCTCCGCGCGGAGGTCGCCCCGGCCCGCCGCGAGCCGGGAGGCCGCCCCCGCAGCCTCGCGGGCCTTGTCCCAGGCGCCTGCGTCGAGGAACGCGTTGGCGAGCGCGTTGAGCGCGCGGAGGCCGCGCTCGAGGTCGCCGAGCTTCCGGGCCCCGTCGTACGCGCGGGCGTAGGCGTCGGCCGCCTCGCGGGGCGTCCGCAGGCGGTCGGCGAGCTCGCCCTGCAGAAACTGGCCGTCGGCGACGACGTCGAACCACTCCCAGCGGTCGGCGTCGGCGAGAACCGAGGTGACGCGGGCACGCGCGCGGGCGTAGTCGTGCCGCTCGATGAGCTGCCGGGCGTCCGCGAGCGCGCGGACGGCCTGCTCGTGACTGACCGTGGTCGGCGCCGCCACGAGCGCGGGGGCCGCCGCGCGCGGGGGCGCCGTGCAGGCGACGAGCCCGAGGAGGCTCACGGCGAGGAGGGCAGGCCCCCTCATCGGCGGACCCTGCTCGCGAGGGCGTCCAGGGCGGCGCGCGCCTCGCGGACGACGGTCTCGACGACGTCGCCCGCCCCCGGCAGGCTGTGGAGGAGCCCGACGCCCTGCCCGGACCACATCGGGACGTAGTCCGGATCGCCCGCGCGGATCGCTTCGGCGGAGATGTCGCGGGCGACCGCCGCCTGCCAGAGTGTCGGGAGCGCGGGGGCGCCCGAGGCCCGGTACTCCTCGGTGAAGCGGTTGCGCAGCGCGCGAGCCCAGAGCCCCGTGAACACGTCGGTCACCGTGGTCGAGTCGCCGTCGCGCTCGAGGAGCGATTTCTTCCAGGCCTCGGCCGCCGTCGACTCGCGCGTGGCCACGAAGCGCGTGCCCATCAGGATGCCCGCGGCGCCGAGCGCGAGCGCGGCGACGAGGCCGCGCCCGTCGGCGATGCCCCCGGCGGCGATGACGGGCACGGAGACGGCGTCGACGATCTGCGGGATGAGGGCCATGCTGCCGATGGCGCCCGTCTCCGGGGACACCGGCTTGGCGAAGGTGGCGCGATGCCCGCCCGCCTCGCTGCCCTGGGCGACGACGGCGTCGCAGCCGAGGGCGACGATCGTGCGCGCGTCCTCCGCGGTCGCGACCATCGCGATCACCGCGATGCCCCGCCGGTGACACTCGTCGATCATGGCCCGGTCGGGTGGGCCGAAGATGGTGCTCCACACCGGGGCCCGCTCGTCCAGGATGACTTGGAATGCCTCGGCGATGAGGTCGGGCGGCGGCGCTGGACGCGCCGTCGACGGGGGAAGCCCGAGGCGGGCCCGGAACGCGTTCAGCGCGCCCTGGGCCTGGGCCAGGGTGGCGTCGGCGATCGCGTGGGCGGGCACCGGTGGTCGGAGCTCCTGATGGAGCCACAGGTTGACGCCGAACGGCCGCGCGGTGAGCGCGCGGACCTGGCGGATCTCGTCCCGGAGCTGGTCGGCCGTCTTCAGCAGGCCGCCGAGGATGCCGAGCCCGCCCGCCTTCGAGACCTCGGCGGCGAGCTCGGGGCCGGCCACGCCGCCCATCCCCGACTGCACGATCGGATACTCGATCCCCAGGCGGTCGCAGAGCACCGTGCGAAGCGTCATTCGAGCTTCCGTTCCCACACGTGGTACTCGAGCCCGCGGGCGAAGGCCGACGCCTCGAGGGCGCGTTCGGTGGCGGCGTCGCTGGCGAGCAGCGCCCGACAGCGCGGCAGGCCCAGCGCGCCCGCCCGCGCCGTCGCCGCCCGGGCCAGGGCCGCCTGGGCCGGCGCCGGGCCCGCGAGCCAGGCGAGCCAGAGGTGCTCGTCGCTTGGCCGGAGGAGCGCGAGCCCGCCGTCCCGCGCGAGTGCCCAGCCGCTCCGCAGACGCTCGTCGATGTCCGCGTCGGTCAGCTCCCGGACCATCCAGCCTACCGCCCACAGCGTGCCGAGCGGACGGGGCGGACGCGGGTGCCCGTCTCCGCCCCCGCCGGCCGGCGCCGCAGGCTCCACGGCGCGCTCCCAGAGCGTCATCGAGGCCACGCGGCGGAAACCGGCTCGGGCGATGGCGCCGAGCGCGGCCGCGTTGTTCCACCCGATGATGACCCTCGCGGTCGACCGGCCGTGGTCGGCCGCGTAGCGGAGGCAGTAGTCCGTCAGCGCGACAGAGAGACCGGAGCGGCGGTGGGCCGGATGAACCCGCATGCCGGCGACGAACGCCTCGTGCGGCGACAGGAGACGGACGTGGGCGCAGCCGACCGCGCGCCCGTCGATCGCGGCCACGGCCAGCGCGCCGTCGTCGCGGGTCAGCCAGTCGTCGATCACGCGCTCGATGTAGTCGCTGTTCTCGCCGCCCCACGTCGTGCGGCAGAAGGCGACGATGGCGCCGCGGTCTTCGGGAATGGCCGGCCGGATCACGCGGGCCGGATGCGCTCGATCGGGCTCCACGACAGCCAACGCTACCACAAGCCCGACTGGCCGACGGCCCGAGCCGCGGCACGCCGACACCGGCCCGCGCGGAGCCGACGGTGGGGACACCTCGGTCCGTCTATGAGTCCATGATTGCCATCGACGAACGTCCGACGCGGCGCCGCACCCGTCGGATCCCGGCGTCGGCACGCCGCCCGGACCCCCCGGGGGCGCTCTAGCGGGGTGACGCTTCGCGGGCGCGGCGCCGACCGAGCTTCCACGCCGACTGGACGCCGGCGGCGCCGTCCTCGCTCGCGGGCCGCGCATGCTCGAGCTGGGCCTGGCAGCGAACGCACGCGTCCGCGTCCGGGATGGCCATCAGCCGGGCCCCCGGGATGGCCTCGCCGCACTCCGCGCAGATGCCGTAGGCTCCGGCCCGCACCCGCTCGAGCGCGGCCGCGAGCCGGCGTGCGCGATGCGCGAGCCGGCCGGTGTTGAAGTGCTCGCGCTCACGGTGCTCGACGACTTGGGCCGCGTCGAAGAAGTCGCCGCGGGTGTGCTCGGCGACGACCGGTCCGTCCTGGCGCCGGAGCTGCGCGGCGATGTCCTCGAGCTCGGTCGAAATCCGCCGCTTGATCGTCGCCAGATCCACGCCGCGGAGCGGTCGGCGAGGGTCTGGGTGTCCCGCGTTGCCGTCGCCGGCCGGGGCTCCCGCTGCAGCGCGTCGTCGTCGTTGCACGGTCGACTGAGGTGTGCGACCCCGTTTCATGCGCTCCCCCCTGGGCGTTGACCGTCGTGGGAGGTACCATCGGCCGCCAACGCCGACGTCGATTCGTCACGGTAGGGAGTGTGATCTTAAGGTGTCAAGCCTTCGTTCGACCCCCAGAACACACGGGTTTCGCCGCGCGGCGGCCGCGCCGCCGCATGGCCATGCGATGTTTTCGCCGCGTCCATCGCGACGGACGCCCAGACCGTCACTTTCGGGTCGCCGTGGCTGCGGAGCCGCTTCCGACCGTCCGAATCACGGGTTTGGGACAACTGTGGAAATGTGGATAAGTCTGGGATGGGCGAAGGACGGGCGACGGCGTTACTTGACGGCGCCCAGCGTGAGCCCGCGCGTCAGGTACCGCTGCACCAGCAGGGAGAGCACGAAGACCGGCGCCGACGCGAGCAGGCTGAGGGCGCCGGCCTCGCCCCAGAAGGTCGACTGGGAGCCGAAGTAGCCACTCATGGCGACGGGGACGGTGACGACGCGGGCGCGCGTCAGCACGACTGCGAACAGGAACTCGTTCCAGCTGAAGATGAACGTGAAGACGCCGGTGGCGATGAGCCCGGCCGCCGCCAGGGGCAGGCTGATCGACCAGAACACGCGTAGCGTGGAGGCGCCGTCCACCAGCGCGCTCTCCTCCACCTCGACCGGGATGTCTCGGAAGTACCCGCGCATCATCCAGATCACGTAGGGAGCGTTGAACGCCGCGTAGAGGAGCGTCAGCCCCTGGTACGTGTCCACCCAGCCGATGATCCGGAACAGGAGAAACACCGGGAAGACGATCGCGATCGGGGGCAGCATCCGCTGGGAGAGCACCCAGAAGGCGAAGTTCCGTCCGCCCGTGTTGAAGCGGGCCATGCTGTAGGCGGCCGGGCAGCCGACGAGGAGGGCCAGCAGCGTGGCCCCGCCCGCGATGACGAGGCTATTCACCAGCGAGTTGATCGAGCGGTTGAGCACGAGCTGGCGGAAGTGACTCAGGTCCGGCGCCCGGGGGAGCCAGACCGGCGGAGTGGAGAAGTACTCGGCCGGCTGCTTCACCGCCATGCCGAACATCCAGACGATCGGGAACAGGAAGAACGCGAGCGCGACCGCCACCACGAGGTAGGCGAGCGCGTACCGGTGCACGAAGGTCGCCCGCCTGGTCCACGGCCGGGGGGCGCTGGGGCTCGGCACGGCGGGCGCCCTTCACTCGTCGCTGAAGCGGCGGAGCAAGACGGTCGTGGCGAGCGAGACCAGGGCCAGGACGAGGACGGCCATGGCCGCCGTGTAGCCGAGGCGGAAGTTGCGGAATCCGAGCAGGTAGACGTAGAGGGTGATCGTCTCCGTGAACGTGCCCGGCCCGCCGAAGGTGAGCGAGAAGACCGTGTCGAAGATCTTGAAGACGTCGAGGGCCCGGATCAGCAGCGCGACCAGCATGAGCGGGCGGACGAGCGGCAGCGTGATCTGCCAGAAGCGCTGCCAGCGGCCAGCGCCGTCGATCGCGGCCGCTTCGTGGATCTCGGGGCTGATCGCGACGAGGCCGGCCAGGAGCGCCAGGAACATGAACGGCGTCCACTGCCAGACCTCGGTGACGATCAGCGAGAAGTAGACGGTCTTCGAGTTGATCAGCCACACGAGCGTCAGCGGACGGCCGAGCAGCCACCCGAGCAGCTGGTTGATCGGGCCGTACTGAGTGTCCCAGAGCATGCGCCAACCGTAGCCGGCCACGATCGGGCTCATGATGACGGGAAGGATGAGGAGCGGGATGACGACCCGCTTGCCGGGCAACGGCCCCGCCAGGACCTCGGCCAGGACGAGCCCCAGGACGAGCTCCGCGGTCACGGCCACCACCATGATCAGGAGCGTGTGGGCAAGCGCCTCCCACATGCGGCGGTCCTGGAGCGCGCCGGCGTAGTTGGCGAGCCCGACGAACGCCCGCCCCGCCCGCTGCAGGTCCCAGTCGAGCAGGCTGATCCAGAGCAGGTAGAGGACCGGGAAGATCGTGAGGGAGACGATCAGCACGACGGCGGGCGCGACCATCGCGTACTTCGACAGCCTGCTGCCGTTCACCGCGGGCCCGCCCGGCGGGTGGTGCAGGAGCCCGGGGTCATGCGCGCCGCGGGACGGGGCGCCCCCCGTCCCGGACGGAGACGGGGGGCGCCGCGATCAGTGCGGATACGCGTTGGGCTTACTCGCCCACTCCTGATAGGCCTGCCGCTGCTTGTCGACGCCGATGCGCTGCGTGACCTGATCCCACTCGGTCGCGGCCTTGTCGAGGGCCTCCTTGGGCGGGGTGCCGGCGTAGACGGCGACCGTCGCCCGATCGAGCGCCTCCTCGTACTCCCGCGCGCCGGGGATCGCGAGGTCGAGCAGCCCCCTCTCCGCGCCCGACTTCAGGGTGTCCAGGTACTCCGGCGCGTGCGGCCAGAGCGCCCGGTACTCCTTGGACGCATAGTGGCTCAGGCGGTACGGATCGCGGAGGGCGAACGGCAGCATCACGCGCTTGAGGCTCGTCTCTTTGCTGGTCGCCCACTGGATGAACAGGTAGGCGGCCTCCTTGTTGGCGCTCTCGACCGACACGCCCAGGTTGAAGGCGGCCGCCAGCTCCGGGTGCCCCCCCGGGGGCAGCGCGTAGCCGACCTTGCCGATCACCTTGGTCTCCGGCAGCCACTTGAGCTGCTCCACGCGATTGCCGTAGCCCTCCGACCAGCGCCCGGGCGGCGGCCACGTGACGATCATCGCCACCTTTCCCGCCATCCAGGCGCTGAAGACCTCGATGAAGCCCCACTTCTCGACGCCGGGCGGCATGCTCTTGTTGGCGTTCACCATCTCCGTGAGCGTCCGGACCGCGGGCGGGCTGTTGATCTGGGCCTTCATCGTCTGGGGATCGAAGAACCTCACGCCGTTGTTCCGCATCGCTTCTTCGGTCCAGAAGTAGTCCTGCCCCTCCGTGCGCTGGATGGCGCAGCCGTAGAGGGTCGGCTTGTACTTCTCGGTGAAGAACCCGCAGACCTTGTCCCAGTCGGCCCAGGTGCGGGGCGGGACGAGATCCTGACCGTACTTGGCCCTGAAGGCGGCCCGGTTCGCCGGCTCGGCGAACAGGTCGCGCCGGTAGTACATGACGAAGACGTCGCCGTCGTCGAAGATCCCGTACGTCTTGCCCTTCCAGTTGAGCCACTGCCGGTAGGTGGGATGGATGTCGTCGAGTGACCCTCTGGGCATGTACTTGTCGAGGAAGGGGTCGAGGGGCTCGAGCGCCCCCGCCGCCACCAGGTCCGCCTGCCAGGCCGGGACGTAGCTGATCACGTCGAAATCCCGCGAGCCCCCGAGGTGTGCGGTCACGATCTTCGAGAAGATCTCGGGGAAGGGGGTCTCGACGACCTGGAGGGTGATGCCCGTCAGCCGCTTCCACTCCGGTCCCGAGAAGGTCAGCGGGTCCTGGGCCTGGAGCCCGGCCTCCCAGATGACGCGCAGGGTGGTGCCCGAATACTTCTGGGCGGCCTTGACGGCGATATCGGCGGCGGACTGCGCGCGGCCAGCCGCCGTCCATCCGAAGCCGACCAGCGTGATCGCGAGAATCAGGATGAAGGACCGCATTGTCCGACTCATCGTCCTCGGCTCCCTCCTAGACTGCCGGGTAGTCCAGCGTCGTCACCGCGTACGGGCCCAGCTCCACCTCGAGCCGGCCGTGTCCGCCGTCGACCTCCCTCCCCCGCTCACGGCGGAACGATTCGGGCGCGCGGGCGGCCCACTCCACGTTCGACTGGTCGAGGACCCGGAGCGACACCGGCGCCGGCAGGCCGGCGACGGTGAGGCGCTGCGGCTCGGGGGCGAGGTTGGCGACGAGGACCCGGGTCCGCCCGTCCTTCCGCACGGCGACCGCTTGGGCCCGGAGCGGGTCGCTCGACCGGGTCGGAATCACCGTGCCGCCCGCGAAGGCGCCCACGTCGGCCAGCACGTGGTAGACCGGGAACACGCATCCGAGTCGGGAGGGGAACTTGTGGGGCAGTGGCGAGCCGAGATCGGTCTCCATCACGCCGCGCCACCCGGTCGTCTCGTAGTAGGTCACGCTGTAGACGCCGGCTTCGGCCAGGTTGCCCAGGCTCCCCACGGTCCAGGCCGCGCCAAACAGCGACATCTGGCGCGGGTCGACCTGGGACGGCAGCTCGCCGGGGACGGGCGCGGGCGCGGGGCCCTCGCCGTTCGGGCTCAGGCGCGGCCGGAGGGTGACCGGGCTCACGGCGAGCCGCCGGTCGCCGATGAACTCGCGGGCGCTCTCGACGGTCGCGCGCTGACCCTCGAGGTTCTCCACCAACGAGGCGTCGTCGAAGGCGTGCACCTGCGGGGTGAGCGAGTAGCTGACGAGGTCCACGGCCCCGATCGGCGGGCGGCCGCGGTTCAGCTCCGTGAAGTAGGCGTTCGTGCCGGCGCCGATCAGCGCCGCCGGGCGGGCGCCCTTGAGCGCCGGGCGGGCGAGCTGGACCCACTTCTCCGTGGTCGAGAGCTCGGCGACGTGGAAGATGAGCCACGTGTCGACCGGCGGGTCGAGCCGGTCGAGCGCCGCGCCCAGGCGCCCGAGCTCGTCCTCGGCCGCCTCGGTGAGGAAGAGGGCCGCCTCGAGCGGCACGCCGAGGCCCCGGGCCTCGGCCGCGGCCCGCGCGAGCCGGCGCTCCAGGTCGCGCTCGGCGAGCGGCAGGTCGACCCGCAGGTGGGAGAGGCCGAGCGCGCGGAGGCGCGCGGCCTCGCGCCGGGACAAGGGCCAGCCGTGGCTCGCCAGGCCGAGGCCCAGGCGCGGGAGCGGTCGCGTGCCCGTCTCCCCGAGCGACACCGTCACCGACCCGCTCGAGGGCGCCGCGCCCGCCGCCCCAACCGACCCCCGGAGGGTCAGCGTCACGGCCTGGGCGATCCTCTCGCCCGCCCGCACCTCGACCGGACGCGGGAGCGAGAGCGGCGTGCAGTAGGTCTTGAAGGAGGCGTCGGTCCAGTTGCGGTGGTCCTCCGTCTCGAAGGTGTCGCCCTCGAAGGAGACCTCCGCCGTGAGGCCCGGCACGACCTCGTGGGCGAGCCCGCGCAGGTCCCGGAAGGGCTGAGAGGGCGCGATCGCGCGGGGAAACGCGCGCGCCTCGCGGGCGCCATCCGCCGTGAGGAGCTCGACCGGCGCCCCGGCGCACTGCGGAGGGTGGAGCACGCAGAACCCGATCCGGTTCTTCTTGAACGTCCGGTTCGCGATCCCGTCCATCGAGAACCGGATCGCGCCCCGCGCGTCGCCGGTGATGCGGCCGCGCCACGTGTAGTCGATCGTGTCGCGGAGGTGCCGGGCGGTGAACGTGATCTCGAAGCCGTCCCCGCCGCCCTCGACGCGGAAGTCGGAGATGACCGGCTCGATCGTGTCCCAGACGGGGTCGCGCACGGCGACGTAGACCTGGCGCAGGACCTCGCGGTCGCCGAGGCGGATCCGGCGGAGGGCGCCCGTCTCGTAGTCGAGGGAGAGCGGGCCCGCCCGCAGCGCGGTTCGCCGCGGCGGCGGTAGGGCGGCGCCGCGCAGCACGATCCAGTCTGTCATTCCAGGGCCTCCGGGTCTTCCGGCCGACGGCCCGTCGATTGTACGGAACCCCCCGGCCGAGCGAAAGCGGCCCGTCGGGCGGGCGGCCTCAGGCGCGCGTCGCGGGGCCCCCGGCGCGGGCTGCCTCCCGGAGGGCGGTCACGCCCTGCCGGAGGGCCTGCGCGTAGAGCCAGATGTCGCCCGAGTAGGCGAGGCAGCGGAACCCCTGGGACAGGAGCCGTCGGCCCGTCTCCACGTCGGCGGCCATGAAGCCCGGCGCCTTGCCGTGGCGCCGGCAGGCCTCGAGCACGCTGTCGACCGCGCGGAGAAACTTCGGGTGCGTGAACTGGCCCGGGATGCCCATCGAGTTCGTCAGGTCGAAGTGGCCGATCCAGAGGACGTCGAGTCCGTCGACGGCGGCGATCTTCTCGACGTTCTCGATTCCGGTCGCGGTCTCGATGAGGCCGATCAGCAGCACCTCGGCGTTGGCGCTCGTCATCTTGGCGGCGACGTCGCCGCCTTCGTAGTCGTCGTGGGCGACCCCGAAGGCCGCGCCGCGCCCCCCGTCGGGCGGGTACTTCGCCGAGCGCACGAAGAGCCGCGCCTGCTCCTCGCTCTCCACCATCGGGATCATGATCCCCATGGCCCCAAGGTCGAGGGGGCGGGCGATCAGGTGGTACTGGGTCGCGGGCACCCGGACCATCGGCACGAGGGCCGCCGCGCGAGCCGTCGCCATCAGCGTCCGGATCGTGTCGGCGTCCCAGCCGGTATGCTCGGTGTCGAACAGCGCGAAGTCGGCGCCGGCGTTGGCGGCGATGCGGGCGACGCCGGTCGTGTTGAACTCGAAGAACATCGTGCCGATCGCGACGCCGCCCTGACTGAGCGTGCGCTTCACCGTGTTGGTTCTCATCGTCCCTCCCGGTGCTCGCCGTGGCGGCGGAGTTTCTGCTGAAGGCGCGGCGTCTCCACGACCGCGCGGTTCACGATGTGGCGGGGCAGCCGCCCCGCCGCGACGTCGAGGATCGATTGGCAGGCGCTCCGCCCGATGTTGAGGAAGCACTCGTCGGTCCAGCAGACCGCGTGGGGGGCCAGGAGCACGCCGTCGAGCGTGAAGAGCGGGTTCGCGGGGTCGGGCGGCTCTTGCTCGAAGACGTCGAGCGCGGCGCCCGCGATCCGGCGCTCGCGCAGCGCCGCCACCAGCGCCGGCTCGTCGACCACCGGGCCGCGCGCGGTGTTGATCAGGAACGCCGTCCGCTTCATCAGGCCGAGGCGCCGGGCGTCGATCAGGTGCCGGGTCTCCGCGGTCAAGGCGCAGTTCACGCTCACGAAGTCGGCGGTCCGCATGAGCGTGTCGAGGTCGACCAGCTCGGCCCCAGCGGCGTGGGCCTGCTCGCGCGTCACGTACGGGTCGGCGGCGATGATGCGGAGGTCGAACGGGGTGGCCAGCTTGGCGACCTCGCGGCCGATGTTGCCGAAGCCCACGATGCCGAGGACCCGGCCCACGAGCCCGACCCCCATGTGGGCGAGTTTCTCGCCCCAGCGGGCGTCGCGGGTGAGCCGGTCCTTGACGAACAGCTTGTGGCTCAGGGCGAGGACGAAGGCGATGACCGAGGTCGCGACCGGCCGCCGCACGCCGTCGGGCGTGATCGTGAGGAGGACTCCGTTCCGGGTGCACGCGTCCACGTCCACGGTGTCGTAGCCGACGCCGAATCGGGCGAGCACGGTGAGGCGGTCCGCGCCCGCGAGGGTGGCGCCGGTGACGCGCGGGGCCAGGACCAGGAGGGCGTCGAAGTCGCGCACCTGGTCCGCCGTCAGCTCCTTCGTATTCTCGGCGAGGAACTCGTGCTTCACGCCCGGCGCCTGCTCGAGCAGGTCGAGGCCGATGTCGCCAAAGGCCAGCGAGCCGTCGGGCATCAGGAAGTCGCGGGTGAGTCCAACCTGGAACATCACGGCCTCCGGAGCGCGGCCGAGGGGTCGGCCGGCGTGACGGGACACTCCACGGGCTCGACCCCGAGCGGCGCCCGGGCGTCCTGGACGGCGTTGGCCATAGGCTCGGGTCTCTCCGTTCCTGACGTCCGGGGAATGGTAGCAGATCACGGGCGCCCGCCGAGCGCGGGATCCCCGGGCCCCCGCCGTGCCGCCATCCCCGGACGGACCGCCGATGATGTATCCTCGTGCCGCTCGCGTACTCGAGCGACCTGAGGGAGGAGAGCATGATCTACGAGTATCGCGCCTACTACGTGATGCCGGGCCGGATGCCTGACCTCCAGCGCCGCTTCGCCGACGTGACGATGAAGATGTTCAAGAAGCACGGCATCAGCGTCGTCGGGTTCTGGGAGACGGTGATCGGCGAGTCCAACGAGCTGGTCTATATCTGTGCGTACGACGACCTCGCGCACCGGGAGCGCGCGTGGAAGAGCTTCCTCGCGGATCCCGAGTGGCTGGCCGCGCGCAAGACGACCGAGGCCAACGGCCCGCTGGTCGAGCGGGTCGTGAACAAGATCTGGCGGCCGACCCCGTTCTCGCCGCTCCAGTAGGCGCGGTGCGCGCCCGGGGGTGGGGCCGGGGGCGGCGATGACCGACGGGGAGGGCGCGCTCCGCGCGGTGCTCGCGGGCGCCGCCGCCGGGATCGAGCGCGCCGCCGCCGACCTCGCCCTCGCCGAGGAGCCGTCTCGGCTCGTGGCCGCGCTCGAGGCCGAACCTGAGCGGGGGTGACTGGACGCTCGCGGCGCTCGCGTCCGCCGTCCGGGCGCGGCGCGTCTCGCCGGTCGAGATCGTCCGGGAGTCCCTCAGGCGGATCGAGCGCCTCGACCGGGCCCTCCGGGCCTTCATCACTGTCGACGCCGATGGCGCGCTCGCGGCGGCCGCGGCCCTCGAGCGGGAGCTCGCCGCCGGGCGCCCCGGCGGCCCGCTCGCGGGCGTGCCGATGGCGTGGAAGGACCTCTGCCACGTGCCGGGGCTCCCGACCTCGTGCGGCACCAAGACCCGCGAGTACTTTGTCGACGTGCGCGAGTGCGAGGCGGTCCGCCGGCTCCGGCAGGCGGGCGCGGTCGGCCTCGGCAAGCTCAACATGACGGAGCTGGCGCTCGGCCCGTTCGGCGACAACCCGCACCACGGCGACGCCCAGAACCCGTGGCGCACCGGGTGCGCCGCCGGCGGATCCTCGAGCGGCGGCGGCGTGGCGGTCGCGGCCGGCCTCGTCCTGGGCGCGGTCGGCTCCGACACCGGCGGCTCGATCCGGCTGCCGGCGGCCTGTTGCGGCATCGTCGGGCTCAAGCCGACCTACGGGCGCGTGAGCCGGGCGGGGGCGATGCCGCTGTCCTGGTCGCTCGACCACCTCGGGCCGATGGCGCGGACGGTGGCCGACGCGGCGCTGATGCTGGGCGCCATGGCGGGCCACGATCCAGCCGACGCCACCTCGAGCCGCCGCCCCGTGCCCGACTACGCGGGGGCGCTCGCCCGCGGAGTGGCCGGACTCCGCCTGGGCCTGCCCGAGAACTACTACTTCGACGGCGTGAGCCCCGAGGTCGCCGCGGCCGTCCGCGAGGCGGCGAGCGTGATCGCCCGCCTCGGCGCCGTGGTGACGGAAATCCGGCTGCCAGACCCGCAGCCGCTGACGGACGTCGCGAGCCTCATCACCTGGTGCGAGAGCTCGGCCGTCCACGCCCGGATCGTCCGGGAGCGCCCCCACGAGCTCGGGTCGGTGGTCAGGGCGCGGCTCGAGCCGGGCTTTCACGTGTCGGCCTACGACTATCTCCAGGCGGCGCGGATCCGCGCCCGCCTCACCCGCGAGTTCGTCCGGGAGGTCTTCGCCGAGGTCGACGGGCTGCTGACTCCCGTGATCCCCGAGCCCGCGCCCGCGCTCGACCAAGTGACGGCGGGCGCCCCGGGTGAGGTCGTCTTGCGGATGGCGCGCTTCGCCCGGCTCACGCGTCCGCTGAACGGCCTCGGCCTGCCGGCCTTGTCGGTGCCGTGCGGCTTCACGGCATCGGGCCTGCCCCAGGCGCTCCAGATCGTGGGCCGCCCCTTCGACGAGGCGACCGTGCTCCGGGTCGGCCACGCCTACGAGCAGGCGGCCGGCTTCTGGGCGCGCCGCCCGCCCGCCGCCCCGTCGCCTGACGTCAGGGCACGATGACGGCGAGCGCGGCTGCCAGGACCTCGATCTCGACCGGCGTGAAGCCGGCCGGGTCGCCGTCGAGCTGGACCGGTACCAGCGGCCCGCCGACGATCCGGAGGTGGCGGGCGCGGCCGTGGCGGACGTCCGACCGTCCGAGATGCGCGGAGCGCAGCACCGCCAGCGAGTAGCGCGCCAACGCCAGGCGGCCCGGCCGCTCGAGGACGATCCAGTCGAGCAGGCCGTCGTCCGGCCGGGCGTCTGCCGCCACTGGGAGGGCGCAGGCGTAGGAAGGGAGGTTGAACACGAGGCAGTGGGCGCCGCGCGCCCGGACGCCGTCGGCCCGGACCTCGACCGGACCCGGGGGCAGGCGCCGGAGCGCCCCGAGGATCGGCAGGAGGTACCGCCACCGGCTGACCGGGCGGAAGGACCCGGGCCCGCGGCGCCGGCGCGCGACGCGATGGGCGACCTCCGCATCGAACCCGATCCCGACCATCAGGCTGAAGAGCCGCCGGCCGGCCCGCCCGAGGTCGATCCGCCGGGTGCGCCCGGTCAGGATCGCGGCGGCCAGCGTCTCCGGGTCGTCGGGGGAGCCGAGCGCCCGCGCGAACAGGTTCTCGTTCCCCGCGGGCAGAACCGCGAGCGGCAGGCCGGGCGGCATCTCGTTGATCACGTCGGCGACCGTGCCGTCGCCCCCTACCGCCACCGCGCACCGCCAGGATCGGCCGAGGTCGGGGTCGGCGAGCGCCCTGCGGCGCTCGCTCCTCTCCCAGAAGACGTGGGGCAGGAGCCCCCGGCGCGCGAGCGCTGCCGCCAGCGCCTCCGCGGGCCGGCGGTGGGACTCGGCCCCCCCGTAGGGGTTGGCGGCGATCGCAATCCGGCGCCGGCCACCGCCCACGGGCGCCGTTATGCCGGCGCCGCGCGCGCGGAAGGGCCGCCGCCCGGCGGCCCCGGCCGAGCTTGACCGCGCGCGGGGGGCCGGACTACGATCGCGATGTCGTGGCTCTCCGTCTCCACCGACTCGCATGAGCTGCTGCTTCGCGCGGGAGGTGCGAGGGTAAACATCGCCCGGACTAAAGTCCGGGGCTTTCGAGAGAAAGGAGCCCGGCCTTGAATCCAGGAGCCTGGCCTTGCGGTTCCAGGTTGACGGTTCGTCGGCCCGCCTGGCTGCGCGGTAGCCTCCCCGTCCAGCACCACCGTCGTTTCGACGGCTGTCCGAGCGGGCCCACGGCTTGGTTATCGCCAGGGCCGCTCGCGGAGCGCCTGCTCAGCTCCAACCGGGGACAGCCTACCACAGAGATCGGCGCTCCTCCACGCCCTGAAGGGCCGGGTTTCCGCGCGGGGAGACTGCTATGAAGCTCCGAGACATCCTCCGGGTCAAGGGACACCACGTCTACACCGTGCGCCCCGACCAGACCGTGCAGGACGCGGTGCAGATCCTGATGCAGCACCGCGTCGGGGCCCTCCTCGTGGAGGACGCCGAGCGGCGCGCGGTGGGGATCATCACCGAGCGGGACGTGCTGCGCGAGTGCGTCGACCGCGCCGCGGAGCTCGGGCGCGTCCCGGTACGCGAGGCGATGACGCGGGACCTGATCATCGGGGTGCCCGACGACGAGATCGGCTACACGATGGGGATCATGACGCAGAACCGGATCCG
>Ga0209689_1001046_pt1 | contig 20237 bp, 18 predicted proteins | sample GraSoiAngelo_149_FD_187119 | JGI IMG/M metagenome (GOLD analysis project Ga0209689, IMG submission 187119) | Grasslands soil microbial communities from the Angelo Coastal Reserve, California, USA - 14_1009_09_30cm (SPAdes) (version 2) | ecosystem: Environmental > Terrestrial > Soil > Grasslands ... | reverse complement strand
CGGAGGCTCGAACCCCTGGTCTTCCTCGATGCCTGATTTTTCGATCACAACCTGACCCTGCCCTTCCGCTGAAACGGCACGCGCAGGCTTAAGTTGTGGCGAAGGCGCTGGCGTTGGCACGGCAATCGCCCGTGGCGGTGGCGATGAGGTTTCGGACGCGGCGCGCGCTTTTTCTACTTGCGGCGCCGGCGTTTTTCGTGGCTTAGGCGTCTCCTCTTTTCGTACCGACTTGGATTTCGCGCTTTTGTTCGTTTTGTCGGATGTTTTTTTCGCGCCCGATTTCTTCTTCGGTGTTTTTGGTTTCGGCGTTGGGGTGTGGCGTCGCTTCGTTTTCGGCGTTGGAGATTTCTTCGGTTTCGGAGTGGACGCGGTGCGTGTCTCGGTTTCCTCGGATTGATCGCGCCGTTTTTCTTCATTGACCTGCGCGCGAAGGAGGCCAGCGACCAATGCGCCAAATGCTAGCGCAGTTGCGAGCCAAATGCGAAAGCGCACCACTGCGACGGAGAGTAACAGAGCGCGCGATGCGATCAACTCCGAAGGCTTTCGCGAGTCAACGCCTACCGCAGTGATTTGTTTAAAAAGTTACAACGCTCGTGAGGATCAATCAGCTCTTCTTGTAACGTAGTAACGGTTCTAAGTTTTAACTCGTCGCTGCAGAGGCGGGCGCGAGACGTGCGGACGCACGCATTCGCTCGCGTTCGCGTCTGAGGATGGCGTTCAATTTGCCTCCCAGCAACAGCAGCAGGCAAGTCAGATACATCCAGGTGAGCAGCACGATGATCGACGCCAGCGCCAGATAAGTCGGGTTGTAGCGATCGTATCTTGCCACGTACAGCTGGAAAAGCTTCGTGGCGACGATCCACCCGAGGGCAAAGAAAATCGCACCTGGCAACGCCTGGCGGATGGTCAAATAATTTTCCGGCGTCAGAACGTAGAGAGCCAGAGCGAGAAGAACCATGAGTAAAGCTGTAAATAACAGACTCAGTCCCGCGATCCATGCTTGCAACGGAAAGGCCAGCTGAAATTCCACTTCCGCCACACCTGCGAGTCTTTCGCCAAAGACAATCGCATTAAAACAAACGAGAATCGTGATCCCAAACCAAAAGAGCATGAAAAATGAGATGATGTATTTTGACCACCAATGGCGATCCTCAACGACTCCATGCATCTGGCTGAGCGCGCGTGAAACTGTGGCAATGAAGATTGTGCCGAAATAAATTCCAAGAATGATGCCGGCGTTCGCCAGAAGGCCGCTCGTGCCTGTCACCACCACACTGGCCATGGCAGAGTCCAGAATGTCCTGCACTTTCGGGTCGGGCGGCATGAAGCTTTTCAAGAGAAGGAACATCCTATGCAACTTGGTGGGATCGGTGCCGAACAGGCCCAGCAGATGCCAGAAAAACAGTGTGCCGGGAGCCAGCGCGAAAAGAAGCAGATACGCCATCTGCGCAGCCATGCCGGTGGTGTTGTCCATTGCTGTTTCCCAAACCAGCCGGCGCATCACGCGCCAAATGAATCTGAGATATTTCATCTCCGCGGGAGTTTACTTTGCCGGGTACAAATATCCATTAAAGTCCGAATGCTTCCGCGAGTGACCTCTGTTTGCTTCTGGCATTGATCGTAGCCTGTGTCGCCTGACGACTGATGAAGAAGAAAATATTGATTCTGACAGCTGGTTTCGGAGAGGGTCACAACAGCGCGGCAAGAGGAGTGCGCGATGGGCTGGCTCGCATCGCTTCGGATCAGACTACAGTGGAACTGCGGGATCTGTTTGCCGAAGCTTACGGGCGGACGAACGAACTGGTACGCCGAAGCTATCTGGCACTTGTAAATTCTGCGCCGCGCGCCTGGGGAGTCGTTTATCGCTGGCTGGACCGCAAAACCGATTACAATACGGAATTTCGTCGGTTGACTCGGCTGAAGGCACAGTTTGCTCCGGTGCTCGACCGATTTCAGCCGGATATCGTCGTCTGCTCTTTCCCCGCCTACGCCAATGTCCTCCAGGATATTTCGGGAGCCGACAGAGTCTGCAAATGTGTGGTCATTGTCACGGACTCGATCACTATTAATGCATCCTGGTATCGGAGTCCGGCCGATTATTTCGTCGTCGCAAACGAGCAAAGCGCGGGCGTGCTGCGGAGCGGCGGTGTCGCGCCCGAAAAAATCAGGATGTTTGGATTTCCGGTCAGTCCGAAGTTTGCGGATTTCGCTGAAGATCGACCATTGCCTTCCACCAATTCCAGTCGGCGGATTTTGTACATGATTCATGCAGCCAGGCGCGGCGCGCCGGAACTGGTGCGTCTGCTCACGAAACTTGGCCTCGATCTTACCGTGACGATCGGCCGCGCTGATGAACTCCGGTCTGAGATCGAAGCGGCCGCAGATGGTCACCCAATAAAGATTGTTGGCTGGACGAACGAACTCCCGCGCATGATGCACGAGAACCATTTGCTCATCGGCAAAGCCGGTGGCGCAACGGTGCAGGAAACCATCGCCGCTAAATGTCCTATGATTATCAACCACGTTGTTGCCGGTCAGGAGGAAGGCAACGCGCGGCTGATCCTCGAAACGAATTCAGGTATGATCGCCCAGTCGCCACGGGAAGTTGTTGCGCAAGTGCAGCGCGCGTTCGATGACGGCGCAAAACAATGGCGCGAGTGGGCCGCCAACATCAGCAAGCTGAGTCGCCCACGTGCAGCGCTCGATATCGCGGAATTTCTGATGTCGCTATAACATGTCAGTAACAACGTGGTTTCAGTCCGGTGAACGATCAGCTGAACCATGCTTGGATCACACCAGTCGCAACATCGGGCTAAAGCCGCGGTTTTAGGCAGACCAGACCTCTCCGCCAGTGACGAAAGTTCGCAGCACTTCTATTTGCGGCGAAAGCACAATCAAATCGGCGTCCCCTCCAACGACAAGGCGACCCTTCGTTTCAAAAGCGACAGCGCGTGCGGGATTTTCCGTTGCCATCACGATCGCTTCATTCAACGAAATATTTACCTCGCGCACGATTATGCGAACGAGGTCGATCATGCGCACGGCGCTACCTGCGAGCGCTGAATGATCAGCCAAGAGACAGACTCCGTTTTCCACGATGCAATCCTTGCCGAAGAGCGCAAACTGCGATCCCGCCGGTAATCCGGCACCAGCGGTTGCATCGGTCACCAGACAAATTCCGTATGGGCCTTTCGCGCGATACAACATTTTCATCAGCGTTGGCGAAACGTGATGAGAGTCGGCGATCAGTTCACAACTGATGTCTGGCTCGCTCAATGCAAACTCGAGCAAACCGGCGACCCGATTAACGCCGCGGCGGCGCGCCGTGGACATGCAGTTAAATGTGTGCGTCACGCTGCGCATACCGCGTTTGAATGCCGCCCGAGCATCTTCATCCCAAGCATCGCTATGTCCGCCGCTCACGCTGATCGCACGCGCACGGAAGACTTCGATCGCTTCAAGTGCTCCATGCAGTTCGGGCGCGATAGTGACGCGTTTGATCACATCCGCCTGTTCGAGCAGCTGCTGTACAGCCGCCGGTGATGGGTCCTGAATGAATTCGGCGCGTTGGGCTCCAGGTTTCGCTTTGGAAATGAATGGCCCTTCGACATGAACACCGGCAATCAGCCTGATTGCTGATCGACAATCACGAACTGCTTGTAGGACCTTGACGATTTCGTCCAGAGGCGCTGTCGCTGTTGTGAGCAGAAGCGATGTCGTGCCGCCACTGGCGTGGAAATCGCAAACAGAGCGAAACGCTTCAGCCGATGCTTCCATGGTGTCGCGGCCGAGCGCGCCGTGTACATGGAGATCGATAAAACCGGGCGCAAGGTAATTTCCGTTGAGATCAATGACCTCGTGTCTCCCGTGCGCCAAGGTTCGCTCCCGAATCTCCGCGATTTTTCCTTCTTCCACGACAACTTCAAGCCCGTCGCGAATTCCATCGGGAAAAATCAAACGCGCGTTCGTGAAGATCATCTGGTGATGCAGGCAATCCTGCCTGCACGGTGATGGAGGCTCAATCGAAATAGTCGCGGCAGTCGTGGCAATCGCTCGCAGACAGGATTCTCTCCGTGACTCAACGCGCTTGCTCTGGAGCGGTATAAAGGCCATCCTCTTCGAGCGATGAATTTCGATTACGACGTCGTGATCATCGGCGGCGCATTTTCCGGTGCTGCGACCGCGCTAATGCTGAAACGCAAACGGCCCGAAGCGCGCGTCCTGATCGTCGAAAAAACCACTGCATTCGATCGCAAAGTGGGCGAATCGACGACCGAGGTGAGCAGTTGCTATATGACCCGGATTTTGGGTCTCACGCATTATCTCGGCCATCATCAGTTGCCGAAACAGGGATTGCGTCTCTGGTTTTCAAACCGGCCCGATCAACCGTTTGATAATTGCGTCGAGATCGGCACACGGTATCAGAGCCGGTTGCCCGGTTTTCAAGTTGACCGCGCGAAACTCGATTCGCACATGCTCGAACTCGCGTGCCGATCCGGTTGCGATTTATGGCGTCCCGCAAAGGTCACAAGTTTTGAACTAGACGACGGCAGTGGCCATCGAGTCACTGCTGTTGTCGATGGCGCGGATCGCACGGCTACTTGCCGCTGGATCATTGATGCTACAGGCCGCGCGGCCATGTTCGCGCGAAAGCTCGGACATTTTTGCCCAAATAGCGAGCACCCCATCAATGCCGTCTGGGCGCGGTTCAGCGGCGTTAAAGAATGGGACAGCTACGAATGGCGGGAACGTTTTCCGGATTACGCGAACCGTTGTCGCACCGGGCGTGAGTGGGCCACGAACCATCTTTTCGGTCGCGGCTGGTGGGTCTGGATCATTCCGCTGCAAGGCGGCGATGTCAGTGCCGGCATCGTTTACGACAGCCGCATCTTCAAATTTCCAGAGGGACCGACTCTGGGACAACGATTGCACGCGCACATCCTCGGCAACCCCATCGGACGCGAAATCTTCGGCGCGGCAAAGGTGATCGACGGCGACGTGCACGCGCTTTCGATGCTGCCGTATCACAGCGAAAAAGTTTGCGGTAACGGCTGGGCCATGGTGGGAGATGCCGCCGGATTCATCGACCCATTATACAGTCCGGGTCTCGATTTTTGTTCTTACACCTCGTATTACGTGGCGGATTTACTGGCGCGCGGTTTGGCGGGCGAAGATGTTGCAGAGCGCCTTCGCTATTACAACCGGCAATATCCACGCACGTATCGTTCCTGGTTCGAGAGTTTGTACAAGGACAAATACTATTACATGGGCGACGCAGACTTGATGTCAGCGGCGCTGCTGCTCGACGTGAGCAGTTACTACACAGGCCTTGTGCAAGCGGTTTATCGCGATCCGGAATGTGCATTTCTCAACCTGCCCTTCACAGGCACTGCCGGCAGAGTTGCGCGCAATGTCATGCGTTTTTACGGCCGACGTCTCGTGGCACTGGCGAACCGCAGATGGGCGACTGGTTACTACGGAAAAAGAAACACCGGCTGGCGGGAGCTCTACGATGGATTCGTTCCCGACATTCGGCTTCGCAAACATGTTTCACGTGGACTGCTGCGCTGGTGGAAATGCGAGCTAATCAATCTCGTTTTGATGCTGCGCGGACCGAGAGCCACTGTAGCCGGGATCGTTGGCCCCGTCAGCGTTTCCGCCGCAACTGCTTCAACCGGCGCGGGCTCTTCCGCGCTCTCGTAGTCCTGTTCGCCTTGCTCCTGGCCGCGTGGCCAGACGTGAAAGCCGCCTGATTCGCTCGGCAGTTCCCATACTCCCCAGATCCCTTTGCCTTCGCGGAACCCGCGATAGTAAACGTCGTGCGCGCTGACGTAGGTCTTGGTCCAGTAACACTCACCGTTTGTCTCGTCGAAACGCCCGGTAACAAAGAATCGGCCTATATCGTCATTCCCATCACCTGAAATCGCTCGATCAGTGAAAATCAGGACGAGATCCATCCGGTGTTTTCGGATGCTGCTGCCGTAATTGTAAAAACCAGTCCAGGGCCCCGAAGGAAAATCCATCTCTGACACTACTTGTTCGCGATTTGATGTCGTCAACCTCTAACCGCGATGCCGGATTGCGGCGCGATCGCACTACGGGCTGAGCAGTGCGCCGTACCAGTGCAGAACAAGCTCGCCGAAAAATGTCCACGCTACTGCGCCGAAGGCCAGGTAAGGTCCGAAAGGTAATTTAGCGGACCAAACAGGTTTTCGGACGACAAGCGTAATCAAGCCAATGATCGAACCGAGGAGTGATCCGGCGAAAAGACTAAACAACACCGCGCGCCAGCCGAGAAATGCGCCGATCGCAGCGAGAAATTTCAGGTCGCCGCGGCCCATTGCCTCGCGCGGGATCACTAACTCGCGCGCGACGCCGGAAATGTGCGTCACATCGTCGAGCATCAGCACGTGGCCGTCGGCGTTGACGCGATCGTAACGAAAAGCAAGCGCCACGTTTCCATATTCGTGATGGTCGATTCTGACTTCATCGCACTGGAGCAGCAGCCGATCCCTTTCACGGGCAAAGTATTCGCTCCACAGGCTTTCTTCAGTGCCCACGACGAAATCGGCGTCCTCGCCACGCTTCGTCCACGCGAATGGCGTCGGCGCGTCGAACTCGATCCGTTTTCTGCCAAAAGCGATCTTTCCGGCTTCGAGCACGATCCAAAGGATTACGTAGCCGAGCGCAGCCGCGAGCAGCGCGCGAACGCCCGCTGCGACTCGCGAATCCGTTTGCATCAAAGCTGGAACAATCACGCTGCAAGCCACGCCTGCGATCGTTCCGCCGATTGTCACCCGATCGGGAATAATGAAATGCTCGAAATCGATGAAGGTCCCGATGATCAGAAAGCAAATGAAAATCCAGTACACGATCGCCACCTGCCACGGGAAGCGTTGCCAGATCGCAACGAACAGCACTGCGGTAACCAGTTCCACGGCGAAATAGCGAAACGCAATTTTTGCCCCGCAATTTGCGCACCGGCCGCCAAGCGCCAGCCAGCTGATCAACGGTAAATTTTGATACCAGGAGATCGGTTGCTTGCAATTCGGGCAAAACGAGCGACGCGGCCGATGGATCGATAGATCGACCGGCCAGCGATAAATACAAACGTTCAAGAACGAGCCGACCGCCGCGCCCAGCACAAACGCAAACGCGCCAAAGAGGAAATCGTAAGTCGGACGGTGCACGCGGATTAACTGGCGTTCCGTTTCGATGCACGGCGTTCCATCAGCCACGCAATCCAGATGCAGCTTTCGTAGAGGAGACACATCGGCAACGCCATGGCGATCAAGGTCAGAATGTCAGGTGTCGGCGTGATGATGGTCGCCAGAACAAAGATCAGCACGAGCGCGTAGGGACGCGTGCGCGCCATGAAGCGGTAGGTAATCAATCCGAATCGGACCAGCGCCAGCACGACCACCGGAAGTTCGAATGCTAGTCCAAAGCCGATGGTGAAACGCGTCACGAACGAGTAATACTGCTGAACAGTCCATGTCGGCGCCCAGCCGAGCGACTCGGTGTCACGAAAGAAAAAGAGAATCGTTTTTGGCAGCAGCCAAAAATAGCAAACCAGCACACCGAGTAGAAATAGCGCGAAACTGACGCCGATGGCTGGAATCAAAAAACGCTTCTCCACGGCGGTGAGTGCCGGCAAAACAAATTCCGCAAGAAAATACAGAAGCAGCGGGAACGAGAGAACTATCCCGGCGTAAAACGCCAGATGAAATGAAATCACGATCGAATCTGTGATGCCGAGCGCCTTGAGCGTTCCGATCTGTGACCCGAGATGATGGAGCGGAGCCTGAATCACGCGGACGAGCGTTGTACGAAACGCAAAACAGGCAATCATCGCGATCCCGAGCGTGATCGCCATCTTCACGATCGTCCAGCGCAGGTCCTCCAAATGCTCGAGAAACGGCTTGGAGGTTTCGCTCTCCGGCGGATCGCGAAATTTGAAAATGTCTCGCAGTGCCATCGGATCGAAAGCTCAGCTCGGCGCGAGCGACAAAAGACCGCGAGTAGCGAGCGTGGCGCAAATCCCAAGCGTGTTGGCGTCGCGAATTTCATTGTCCGCGATCATGCGACGAATTTCCGCCACACTAAATTCGCGGCAATCGACAATCGATTCGCCTTCATCCCGGTGCGGGCCCTCTGCACAGGGTTGAACCGGACGCGCCAGAAAGAAATAGCCCCGCTCGTCGGTAAACCCTGGTGAAGAGAAATAAAAGCCTAACGAAATGAGCTCGCCGTGTGGGGTTAGCTCGTAGCCGGTTTCTTCGCGAACTTCCCGCAAAGCTGTGTCCTTTATTGTATCTTCGTCAGGATTGTGATCGTCGATCTGACCTGATGGCATTTCCCAAATTGCCTGCCTGATCGGGATCCGTTCCTGATGAATAAGAATGATTTTGCCATCGCGTGTCATTGGTGCGACGACGACCGCCGGTTTGCGATGCACAATCGTCCAAGGCCGCGGGTCTGGACGGGCGGGTGTCTGCACACGATCCCTCACAACTTCGAGATTCCGATTGGCGAAGTGCTGCTCGCTTGAGATCGTTTTCCAGTTGCCGGCTTTCATCTGGCAATTGTAGTGGCCGCTCTCTTCACCGGCAAACGTTGTAGAGGCGTTTGCGTTTTGCCATTCTGTCCAAGGCGACGGGTTTAACTGCGACCCGTTATATTTGAATACCGCCGCCAATTCCCAGTGCGGCCGTTTCCTGCATGCGCAAATGGGTGAGGGCGATCGCCAGCGCGTCCGCGGCATCGGCCTCCGGCGTTTCCGTTAGCCCGAGAAGCGCGCGCACCATGAACGCCACCTGGTTTTTTCCGGCTGCACCGCGCCCAACGGTGGATTGTTTAATTCGCCTCGGTGAATACTCGAATACCGGCAACCCGTTTTCGGCCGCAGCCAGAATGGCCGCGCCGCGCGCTGCGCCAAGGATGATCGCCGTCTTATAGCTTTGCACATAGATGACCGATTCGAGCGCACAACAATCGGGTTCGTGCTCGCGAATTAATTCGACTAGCCGATCGCGAATGCAAACCAGACAAGATGAGGGACGCAACGTACTTTTGTTGTGAATCGTTCCAAAATAAAGCGGACGCGGTTTGCCGTTATTTGCATCGACGATTGCCACACCGGTGTTGCGCAACGAGGCGTCAATCGCAAGTACGCGCATTGGGGAATGTTAAAATCGCTTCTCGCGCATTCAACTCGGAAAGACCTGGATCGACAAATTCGAATGCAGTGGGGTTTACTCGCCCCGTCAGGCAAATGCACGCGACAAGAGACGAAATGATCAAGCTAGTCGTTGCGATGACAGTGACAACGCGCGCGATATTCGCTGGCGTGCCCTCATGTTTCGGCACAACAACAAGATTGGGCCAGATCGTGACCGCGTCTGTGGGAGGCGGCAGAAAATCGAAGCCATGGCTTCCAAAAAATGCGTCGAGCACGTCGCCGAGTAAAATGAGACCGTGGCCGGAAGCTCGAAAGCTCAACGAAGTCGCATTAGTGCCGGCCTTCTCATGTTCCGGCGCAGGAGAAACGAACTAGAAGTTCTTCTTGCGCACCCGGGCGGACCATTTTTCGTCCGCAAAGACGACGGCGCATGGACAATTCCAAAAGGCGAAGCAGCTCCCGGAGAAGATTTACTGACGCGCGCTCAAATTGAGTTTGAAGAGGAAGTCGGATTGCATCCCAAAAACAACGGCGAATGGATTCAGCTCGGCTGGATCAAGCAAAAAGGCGGTAAAATTGTGCACGCTTGGGCGTTTGAAGGAGATTTGCCCGAAGCGTTTCAGTGCAAATCAAATCTGTTCGAACTGGAATGGCCTCCGCGATCGGGGAAGTATGAGAAATTTCCAGAGGTCGATCAGGCATGCTTTTTTTCGGACGACGCGGCCAGACGCAAGTTGAAGCCTACGCAGGTGCCGTTTCTTGATCGTTTGCGAGCTGCGCTTAACGAACGAATTACGGATCCAACCTGGGCGCAACGGACGATTTGATTAGAGGTCGCGCGCTCGACCGTCCCTACCTTGCCGTCGCGGCGAGCACGAGAAACGCGCAGCCAAACACGCCGAACACCAGGCTCACAACCCAGAATGAGCGCTTCCTTGTGAGCGCAGAGATCGCAGCGATGGCAATTGCGATTTGGAACATGGTCACGCCGCGGGCGAACACTTCGTGTTTGTGAAAATATGATTTCGCTGCGGCTTGCTTCTGCTCCGCTTCCGACTTTATCTCTTCCTGTTCTTTCTCGTACCGGACACGTTTCGATTGGTCTTCTCCATCAGATGCGCCGGTGAACGCTGTTTTCGCATCGAGTACCGCGGCCTTGATGCTTTTCGACTGGTAATAACTCCACTGGTCAGCAGCTTCGATCTGGCTCATCACCGCTTCGTTCGCGTGTTCGCCCGAGAGCAGGCTGGCGATGGCAGCCAGAACAGCCAGGATCGCGGTGCTCAATGCCACCCAAGAAATCCAGGTTTCGCCACTGTGTTTCGCCGTTTCGTGTGTTTGTTCGTGCAGATGCTCGAGAGGGACTTCCGGTTCTTCCATGCGAGAAGGTGTGAGTTTGCCATCAGATATTCAAGTCGATTGACGATAGAATCGACAAGCGGCGCAGAACCAGATTAAATCGGCAGCGGATTCCGATGAGTACTACGCCACTCGTCTGTCAGGTTTGTAAAAAGCCGAAGTCGCCGCACAACGGAATGATCGCCGACTTGATTCGGCCGTCGCTTCTCGAGTTCGCCAAAAAGAAGGTGTCCGACCTCGACAGCAAAGCGTTTATCTGTTTCGAAGATCTGGGCAATTTCCGAAAGGATTACGTCAAGGAAGTCCTCGAAGATGAGATCGGCGAACTTTCCGCGCTCGACAATGAGGTCATTCAAAGCTTGGAACAGCACGAGATTCTCTCAGCGGACATCAGCAAGCAGTTCGAAAAGAAGCTTACTTTCGGCGAGCGACTTTCCGACCACATCGCCGAGTTTGGCGGCAGTTGGAAATTCCTCATCACGTTTGGCGCAGTGCTTATCGGCTGGATTGCGCTAAACGCCCTTGTTCTTTTCAATCGCGGTTTCGATCCCTTTCCATTTATTCTGCTCAATCTAATTCTGTCGTGTCTCGCCGCGGTGCAGGCGCCGATCATTATGATGAGCCAAAACCGAGCGGAGGCGCGCGACCGTTTAAGAGCGGAGAACGATTACAAGGTGAATTTAAAGGCGGAGCTAGAGATCCGGCATTTACACGAGAAAATCGATCACCTGCTGCGCCGGCAATATAACCGGTTATTCGAGATTCAGCAGATCCAGATCGAATTATTGCAAGAAATCAGCCGCCACAAACACTAGCCGATGCGTTCGTTGGAAACGAAGGTCAGTCAGTTAGAGTTCCTTATCAATGGCGGTATCATGTTGAGCGAAGCGCTGCAACGAAATGCGGAGCATAAGGCCAGGCTTTCAAACATCTCTTTTTATTTCTACTATCAGGTCGTCCCAAATTGAATCCGAGATTCTTCGCTTCGCTCAGAATGACATTATGAGGAAAACAGTTCAGCTGACGTTAGCCATCGTTTTTTGCTCCAGCTTCAGCCTGTTTGGGCAATGGACCACTGTTGACTCCGGAACAACGAACAATTTGAACGGCGCGTATCTGCTCGATTCGGGAATCGGTTTTGTGGTCGGCGATGCCGGTACGATTTTGAAAAGCACAGACGCCGGAGCAACGTGGGCACTGCTCGCCTCGGGGACAACCAATATGTTGCACGACGTCTATCTTCTTGATCCCGACCAAGGTATCACCGTTGGCGACCGGGGATCGATTTTACGTACGACCGATGGCGGCGCGATGTGGCAAAGAGTTCCCAGCCATGTATCGGACGCGCTTAGATCCGTCTCGTTCAGCGGTGCGAACGGAATCGCCGGCGGCGATTCGCAAACCATTCTCTACTCGACTGATTCCGGCGCTTCATGGCAGACCAGTCAAAGCGGATTTTTTGGCGGCGGTTTTCCGGGTGCGCAAATGCTAAGCGCTACGCTGGGCTTTGTGGCCGGACAAAATTCGATTCTTCAGCCTTTGCTTGGCGCGACCACAAATGGCGGAGTCACTTGGAATTTTCAGGCGTTCTATTTCGATAACAACGAGGGGGGCGGCACCGACGTATTCTTTTTCGATCAGAACACCGGCCTTGTTTCCGGATTCGTTTTCGATGGACGCGGCGCGATTGCGAGAACAACTGATGGCGGGATGAATTGGTCAACGTTATTCTTCGACCAACCGATTCAAGGCCTCGATCTTCCACAGCCAACCAGCGGGTTTGCGGTCGGCTGGGGCGGACGAATCTTGCAAAGCACGGACATGGGAATTACGTGGACCGACGAGACCAGCGGAACGTCTGCCAACTTGAACGATGTCTCGTTCGTCAGTGACGGTTCAACCGGCATTGCAGTTGGCGACTCCGGCACAATTCTTCGCACCACAAACGGTGGCGAACCGACTCCGACGCCAACTCCCACTCCTACTGCAACAATTACTCCAACACCAAGTGTCACACCCACCGTTACACCCACGGTAACACCACGCCCTACTCCCACTCCTAGGGCTCGCCCCACACCGCTGCCTCGCCCACGTGTTTCTCTTCGAGTATCCCGTTAAACCGCAGTAGCTATAACCTAACCATGAAAAGGATTTCCATCTCCAAGCACTTCTGTTTTAACTCCCGTCTCTTAGTCGCCTCGTTGCTCGTCTTAGCAGGCGTGTCTGTTTTGATCAGCCTTGGTGCGACTTCGAAAACTTTTGCAGCCCGACTTGCGTCACCGCCGCGCCTGGCAAGCGGTTACGGAGACCGGCTGCCTGAAAACGATGCAGCGCTTGATCGTGAGCCAGTACGCCGCATGGACGAGCAAGGAAATCACCCAATGGGCACGCCTTTTGTGCCGCTGCCTCGGCACAAAACTCACACAATTCGACTGGCTGGAGACGGAGCTTGGTCATTGCTCGGACCGCCCGGTGGTGATGTCTTCGATGCGGCGGTCTCGACTACTAATCCCGACATCGTGCTGGCGGGCCTCGCACCGGATGGCAGCGTCGGCGGTACACTGTATCGCTCCAGCGACGGTGGAAATACCTGGTCTGAGGTTTCAGCTCTGGATGGCACGAGTGTTTTCGATATCGAGTTCGCGCCTGACGGCACAGCTTACCTGGGCACGCAGGACAGTATTTGGAAGAGCACCGACGGCGGTCTGAACTGGGCAGTGCTGAACCTGGGTATCGGCGTTAACGACCAGGTGTTCGATGTTGCCCTAGATCCATCAGATCCCTCGACTTTGTGGGCAGGCATTGCCGATGCCTTCGGCTCTCAACCCGAGAACGTCATTCGCTCGACGGACGGCGGCGCTACGTGGATTAACCGCACGCCACCTCTCGCACAGCCAATCTCGTGCCGTGGAATCGCAGTCGATCCGAGCGATTCGAGCACAGTGATCACTGTCTTCGGCGGCGACTTCAGCGGTGGCGAGGTATGGGTTAGCACTGATGGCGGAGACTCATGGAGCGATCGCTCGGCGGGCCTCCCCGGCAATCCGCTCAACGCGGTCGTTTATGACGGCACTCGTCTGCTCGTTGGCGGTGGGCTGCTATTCGGCTCGCAATTCGTCGGCCTGTATGAGTCGCCCGATTTAGGTGTTACTTGGAATCCGCTCCATGATGAGACTTGGCCGGTCCTGGTTGTCGAAGACATCGCCGTCGATCCCAGTGACTCTGCGAGAATTTTTGTGGCAATAGATGGCGGCGGAGTCAATCGAACAACAGACAGCGGTGTTACCTGGCAAGTTGGCATTGGAGGTACCCAGGCGTTGGCCGGGCGTTCAATTCGGTTTCGGCCCGGGAACTCGCAAGAACTGTTCCTCGGCACCAGTTCGCTCGCGGTGTTTCATTCTACGAACGATGGCGACACCTTTGTCCAATCCTCGGAAGGCATATCTGAACTAAATCTGTTCTCAATTGATGCTAGTCCGCTTGAGCCAGCACAGCTAGCCGTCGCGTTCCAAGGCTTGAATGACGGGGGGGTGTTTTCTTCCACTGATGGCGGCACTACCTGGTTGTTGGAGTCGGCACCGCCAACGCGATACAGCAACGTCCGGTTTGCCCCGGACGGTACGCTCTACGCGATCTCCAGTGGTCCATCGAGTGTGGCCCAGGAAGGGCTATACAGGCGGGAAACCGATGAGACGTGGACTCCACTCGGGCCGGATCAGGGTCCTTTGTACGAATCTGATCTCGACACGATGCGGTTCAGTCTCAACGATCCCAATCTGATTCTGCTCGGCGGAGCCGATTTCGGGGTGGCAGGCTTTGAGGCCACAATCTGGCGAAGCACTGACGCCGGACAGAGCTGGAGCAAGGTTTTTGAAAGTGCGCAAGGCACAATTGAGAACGTTACTGATCTTGAGATCGTCGAAGACGGGACCGACCAAAACATGGTTGCCTCGTGGACAAGCCTTTCGGGCGATAACATAGGCGGCGCGCTGCGCTCGACCGACGGCGGAGCATCTTGGTTTGACTCGTCCACTGGCCTGCCCGCGTTCTTCCGCGATCCCCGCTTGTGTGCTTCGCCCACGGATCCGGAGAGCTTTGTCGTGTCGGCCTGGCTCAGCTTTCAATCCGGTGGTCTTTTCCGTACCACTGACAGCGGTGCAAGCTGGACCTCCACGGGCTGGACGGGAAATGCCACTGTTGGAGATGTTGCGTGTCATCCTCTTGATGATCAGATGCTGTTCGTTACTCAGTTGAGCGGTGGCGACGCCGTGCTGCGCTCACAGGATGGTGGAGCGACGTTCGCGCCTTTCTCAAACGGGCTTGAGAATGTCGTCGCTCCCCGTGAACTCGCGTTTGCCGGCAGTTCCCGGCTGCTATTGGCTAGCGCCAAAGGGAGTTATGGCACTGACCTAACGACTGGTACGCCAACACCTACTCCGACAGCAACAGCGACTGCGACACCCACCGCCACCCCTACAACCACGCCGAGTTCAACGCCGAGACCTACTCCAGTTGCACGTCCGCGGCCCACACCGGCGCCGCGTCCGACACCTTAGCCGTGTGATGAGTGATCAGTGAACCGTGAACGGCCGCACTGGTGCGACAACAGGCACGTTGAGGGCTGTCACAGAACGGCGGAAGCACGTTGACACCGTTCTGCCGCATCGCTTAGCCTCGTTGCTGGGTCACGTGCAAAAGAAATCTGCCTCTCCATCCGCTTTTGTAAGCCTGCGTTTCGCATTCGCTCTGCTTTTTTGCGCCGCGGTATTTTCGATCCTGACCGGGACATTGCCCGCCTTTCATTCCAAAGTGTCCGTGCGAGGTTCTCAAAGAACGCTGACGTTTGCCGAGCGCGTAGTTTATCAACGAGCGATTGAGGAAGTTTACTGGCGGCATCGCATCTGGCCAAAGGAGCGTCCCGATCCCAAGCCTTCGCTCGCCGCAGTGATGTCGCAGACGCAACTTGAAAAGAAAGTCGAAGATTACCTGCACAAATCCCAAGCGCTCGAGGATTACTGGCAACGGCCGATCACCCCTGAACAGTTGCAGGCCGAAATGGATCGCATGGGCAAGCACACAAAAGATCCTGAGGTCTTGCAGGAACTCTTTGGAGCACTCGGGAACGATCCATTTATCATCGCCGAGTGCCTAGCCCGGCCCGCGCTAGCTGAACGTTTACTGACAGACTGGTATGCTTTCGATGACCGAATCCACGGCGAGCTAAGGCGGCGCCTGCAAGCGGAACTACAGGCGCATTCGACCGTTGAGCAAATGAAGCAGACCAGCGGGGCGTACCGCGAAATCGAAATCACCAGGAGCGACAGCACCCACGAGGAAAGCAAACGCGGACCTGAATCCGAGGTGAAGTTGAATAACCGCGAGTGGGACGAAACCATCCAAAGGTTAACTGCCACATTTCATGGGCCTACCGCTCCGAGCACCAGAGTTCCAGGGATTGAAGACGCCAGTACGCCGGCGCACGCCAAAAGCGCTACTGCTGAAGCCTGCCAAACGATATCTATTGGCAAAGTAAGCGGCTTGCAGCAAGACGAAGGGCATTTCTACGCGACGGCGGTCATCGCGAAAGGCAAAGATCGCTTAAAGTTCGCTACGGTATCATGGAGTAAAGAGGGGTTGGAGTCTTGGATGGCGAGAGCCGGAAACCGCATGCCTGGCGCAGTTGTAGTCCCTACTACTAGTTATGCGTTCCCGGCAATATCAGCGACGATAGGCGGGTGTAGTGACGATACGTGGACGCCGGTTTCAAACGTGCCAAGTGGCCGAGCCCAACATACGGCCATCTGGACTGGCAGTGAAATGATAGTGTGGGGTGGGCTCAACTATGGCATCGGTTTGGATACGGGCGACAAATATAATCCTGCGACCGACACTTGGTCCGTCACTACCACCACGAATGCCCCGGAGCCGCGATCGACGCAGACAGCTGTCTGGACGGGAACCGAGATGATCATTTGGGGTGGCTACGGTTTTTTGGGCTATTTGAACACGGGCGGCAGGTATAACCCTACTACGGATACGTGGACGGCTACCAGCGCTGCTGGTGTGCCTACTGCCCGGTCTTTCCACACCGCGATCTGGACGGGCTCTGAAATGATCGTTTGGGGTGGTGTTGGTGACTTGAGCACTGGCGGCCGATATAATCCCAGCACAGATAGCGGGGCAGCCACGAGTATCACCAACGCCCCAGTCGGTCGGTTTCAACACACGGCCATCTGGAGCGGCAATGAAATGATAGTTTGGGGTGGAGATATCGATGGTTTTGGAATCAATACAGGCGGACGATACAATCCCGTTACCGAATAATTGGACAGCTACCAGCCTTACCAATGCGCCCTCTCCCCGAGGGGTGCACACAGCAGTCTGGAGCGGCAGCGAGATGATCATCTGGGGCGGATACAACGGTAATCCTTTGGATACCGGCGGGAGATACAATCCGAGCACGAATACTTGGACAGCTACGAGCACCACGAATGCGCCTAGCGGCCGATTGTGGCACACGGCCGTCTGGACAGATAATGAGATGATTGTGTGGGGTGGAAACGCTTTTTCACCAGGTGATGTAAACACTGGAGGCAGATACAACCCGAGCACGGATACTTGGATGCCCACCAGTATTGCCAACGCACCAGATGCCCGTGAGAATCACACCGCAGTTTGGACGGGCAGTGAAATGATCGTCTTCGGCGGAGGATATGGTGTGACCTTAAATACCGGCGGAAGATATGATCCTGGAACGGACACCTGGGTAGCTACGCGCACAACGAACGGGCCGGCTGGCCGCACCCAACACACGGCAGTGTGGACCGGGACTGAAATGATCGTCTGGGGCGGTCAGCTTGACTCTGTCTTTGCTACTAATACTGGCGGTAGATACGTTCCGGCCACCGACGCCTGGACTGCGACGAGCACGATGAATGCGGACGCGACAAAGAGCCATACCGCCGTGTGGACTGGCAGTGAAATGATCGTCTGGGGTGGCTACAACATCAACGGTGTCTTGAATACAGGGGGAAGATATAACCCTGCTGCAGATACTTGGACAGCAGTTAGCACATCAAACGCACCTGATCCTCGGCTGTCTCACACCGCCGTGTGGACTGGCGTTGAAATGATCGTCTGGGGAGGTGATTTCGGTTTCGGCAACTTTCTTAATACAGGCGGGAGGTATAATCCGAAGACAGACAGTTGGATGGCAACTAGCCTCGTCAATGTGCCGTCTGAACGAGATTCTCACACCGCAGTATGGACTGGCCGTGAAATGATAGTTTGGGGTGGCGGCGCCTACTCTGACTCGAACACAGGCGGAAGATATAACCCGGTCACCGACAGCTGGATCGCTACCTGCACCGAGACTCAGCCACGATTAGGTCATACCGCCGTGTGGACCGGCGATGAAATGATCGTATGGGGCGGTTACAGTAGCGGCTACGACGTGAATACGGGCGCGAGGTATGACCCATCCACCAATAGTTGGCTTGAAACCACGACGACCGACGCGCCCGAAGGACGGGTTGCTCACGCAGCTGTCTGGACTGGAAGTGAGATGATTGTGTGGGGTGGGTTCAACTTCATGGGCAGCGGCTTTTTCAACACGGGTGGCAGATACAACCCCACGACAGATCAGTGGGCGGTTACCGCCACCACCAATGCGCCTAGCCCGAGGGCGTTTTCAGCCGCTATCTGGACCGGTAGCGAGATGATTGTGTGGGGGCTATGATGGCAGCTTCTTCTTGAACAGCGGCGGGAGATACTGCGCCCAATCCGGTCCGCCGGTGCCTACTTCGTCACTTACGGCTAGGGCTACACCCACGCCGAGACCGCGTCCTACGCCAGCACGCCGGCCGTGCCCTTAGCCCGCACTGCAATCGATGGCGTTTGCCCTCGTCGATGACAGTTGCGGCACCCTCGTTCGGATATAGGCGCCTGGTTAGCTCTTCTTTAATTCCGCCAAATCTTTTAGCACTTGCTCGCTGTGTTCGGCGGGCTTCACGCCCGTATACACCTTCGCAATCTCGCCGTCAGGATTAATGATGAATGTATTGCGCGCCGCCAGCTTTTGGCCTTTGTAATCCATCACCGAACCGTACTCGGTCGAGACTTTACCGTCGGGATCAGCGAGCAATTTGAAATTGAGGCCTTCTTTCGCACAAAAATCTTTGTGGGATTGCGCGGTGTCGACGCTTACTCCGAGGATGACTGCGCCGACATCACTGTATTTCGAGATATCGCGCTGAAAATTGCGGGCCTCCAGGGTACAACCGCTGGTGAAATCCTTCGGATAGAAATAAAGAACCACCCATTTTCCGTGATAATCTTTCAGGCTCACCTGCGAACCGTCTCCGGTGGTGAGACTGAAATCCGGCGCGGGTTTACCGACTTCCGGTTGCGTTTGAGATTCTGTTGCTGCCATGCATGCAAACGTCGCAACACTCATAATCGCTGACAAGATCGTGTTTTTGATTTTCATGGTTCAGTTTTGAAGCGTAGACGCATCCAGTCAAGGAACGATGGATTCCGATGTAGCAAGCTGGTAGGGCGCGTGACTCCTCACGACGTTGCCGAACAGTAATCGGCGGGCAGAGGACTGCCCGCCCTACCAAATCCGCGCTGCGCATGGTAGGGTCCATCACTCCGTGCGCGCCGTTCTTGAATTGAAAGCTTGCCCTCGCCGACGGGTTTTGAAATCAATAAACACCTAATGCCGAGGCCAGACGTTGCCGAACATCTTCCCATTAAACCGTTGCGATTGATTGTTGGCGTCGTCGCCTGCATCGGAATTGCGGCCACGCTCTTCACGCTGCTGTTTGGGTTCATGACCATCCCCGCAAACTCTGTCGGGGTGAGAACACGGTTTGGCGCTTACCACGACATCGTGAACCCGGGTTTGACCTATGCCATTCCATACGTCGACGAGATCCACATCGTGCCTACGCAGCGATTGCAGAAGCTGGAGTTCGGTTTTTCGACCCCGGGTGCGACAAATCTTTATCAGGGCGATCCGCAGCCGGAGGAAACTGAGACAATGATCACGGGCGATCTGAACACTGCGCTTGTGCCGTGGGTGGTCCAATATCGGATTACCGATCCGAGAATGTATCTGTTCGGCGCACGCGAGCCGGAGAAACCGCTGCGCGACCTTTCCGAAAGCGTGATGCGCGAGGTGATCGGAGATCGCACCGTGGACGAGGTGCTTACCATCGGGCGCCACGACATTGAGACATCGACATTGAAACGTCTGGCCGACCTTTGTTCGCAGTACGGCCTGGGAATTCAGATCCAGCAAGTGCAACTCGCGACGGTGCGTCCACCGCCAGCCGTGCAGGCTGCCTTTAACGAGGTCAACCAGGCGCAACAGGAAAAGCAGACTGCGATTAATCAAGCGTGGGCGGTCTACAACGATGCCGTGCCGAACGCGCGCGGCCAGGCGAAGGAGCGCGAGAAACAGGCCGAAGCATACGCTTTCCGCCGGGTGAATGAGGCAAAGGGCGAAGCGCAAAAATTTTCGTTGTTGCTGGCCGAGTACCGGAAAGCACCTGAGATAACGCGGCGCCGTCTTTATCTCGAGGCGATGCAAGCGATTCTGCCCAATTTGCAAAGGAAAATCATCGTCGATGACAGCTTGAAGAACATTCTTCAGACGTTGCCGCTCCTGCCGGCCGATCAGACCCGGACGTCG
>Ga0209689_1001040_pt1 | contig 20332 bp, 18 predicted proteins | sample GraSoiAngelo_149_FD_187119 | JGI IMG/M metagenome (GOLD analysis project Ga0209689, IMG submission 187119) | Grasslands soil microbial communities from the Angelo Coastal Reserve, California, USA - 14_1009_09_30cm (SPAdes) (version 2) | ecosystem: Environmental > Terrestrial > Soil > Grasslands ... | reverse complement strand
AGAGTTGAAACCCCATGGCGCCACGCGTCTGACCGCGTGTGCGCTCGTATCGGGGCCGCACTCCACACGCTCGACCATCAATTCTCAAAGAGCCCGCGCGCAAAAAAGTTGCCGCGCAGACGACAATGCTAACCGGCCAAGCGGACTCGAGTCAAGGGGGTCTGGTGCTTGAAGATACGGGTTCCCCCGGAAGTCACAGCGTGAGCTGCAGCCGGGCGTAATACCACCCCCCGTTCATCCCGAACTGGGAGACCCGGCGACTGTACACGAAGCGCCCGGAGCTGATGTTCGCCGCCTTCACCTGCGGGTCCGGGTAGGTGTTGAACACGTTGGTGCCGCCGACGGCGAGCCGGACGCCGCTCAGTAGCTCATATGAGAGGTCGAGATCGAGCAGCGTCTTCGCCCCGAACCGCTCGTCGTTGGCGGACGAGAGGGGGTTCAGGTAGCGGATCGCCCCGTAGTACGTGGCGCGGGCGAGCCCACCGAAGCGCCCCAGCACGTAGCGGGCGCCGAGGGAGGCCTTCTGGTGCGGCAGCGCGTCCTCCAGCCGGTTCTGGTCTTCCCGGTTCAGCAGCTTGGCGCGCACCGAGTCGAGGTTGCCGCCCGCGAAGACATTCGCCATCGCCTGGGGGATGTTGACGCGCTCCACCTCGGTCTTGGTGAGGCTCGCGGAGCCCGTCACGGTCAACGTGCCGCGCCCGATGCCGCGCGCGTACGCCACGACGACGTCGAGCCCGGTCGTCTTCGTGTCCACGGCATTGGCGAAGAATTGCGCGCCGGTCACGCCTGCGCTCTGGAACGGCAGGAGGATCTGCGCGACGCGCGCGCCGATCGTCGGATCGTTGCTCGCGAACTGACTCGTGATCACGATGCGCCCGTCAATCGTGATCTGATACGCGTCGATGGTGAGCGACAGACTGCTCATGGGCCGGGCGGTGACGCCCGCGCTCACGTTGACGGACGTCTCTTCGGTGAGGTCGGGAATCCCGAACGCCTTCGTCACCCGACTCTGGTTCGTGCTGGTGAGGACGTTGCGCGGCTCGAGGGTAGCGCCGACCGGGACGAACTGCGTGCTGACGTTGTTGAACCACACCTGCTGGAGCGAAGGGGCCCGGAAGCCCGAGCTCACGGCGGCCCGGAGCGCGACGCGTGGCGCGATCTCGTAGCGGCCGGCGAGCTTGCCGATGACGGTGCTGCCGAAGTCGCTGTAGTTCTCGTAGCGGGCGCCTACGTCCAGCAGCAGCCGGTCGGTGAGCTGGCTTTCGAGCCCGCCGTACGCCCCGAGGCTGGTGCGGGAGCGGTCCACCTGGTTGGCCGGCTGGAAGCCGGGAAACCCCTGCGAGCCGGCCGCCTTGGGTGCCCCCGACGCGGTGGTGTCGTAGTCGATCCCCTTCCGGGTACCGCCGTTGCCGAGCTGCCACGAGGCGGCATCGCCGGCCTCGATGCGATAGCTCTCGAGCCGGAACTCGCCGCCGGCCACGAACGAGACCGCCTTGAGACCGCGGATCGCGAGCGGGCGCACGAGGTCCAGGTTCCCGATCGTCTGGGCGAACGCCAGGCGGCCGGCGTCGAACGTCGTCGGGCTCCCCGCACCGAGCGAGGCGTTGACCGTGTTGTCGATGATGAAGTGGAAGTCGTTGCGACCGTGAGTGAGGCTGAAATCGACGTCCCAGCCATGGGAGGTGCCGCGCACGCCCGCGGTGAGCGAGCGGTCCACGATCCCCGTGTTGATGAACGGGAGGAATCCGTTGGGGAAGATCTGCGGCACGACCTGGGTCGCCTGGTTCGGCAGCCGATAGACGGCACCCGCCCGGCCGTCGCGCGACGAGAAGCCACCGAAGCTGTAGAAGTCCGCGTTCTCGCCCAGCGGCACCATGGTATTGAAGAACGCGCTCCCGAAGGTTGCGGCGGCCTGCCCGACCTGCATGGTGAAGTCCCGGCGGGTGAGGCCGCGGGCCGCGAGCTCGGCATCGGTCGCCGCCGTGCCCGCGACGCCGGGGAAGATGTCGCCCGACCAGGGCGCGGCGCGGTTGGTCGCGCCGCGGTCGAGATACTCGGCCGTGACGTTGAAGAACCCCCGGTCCCCCACCGCGAAGCCGTAATTGGCATCGGCCTTGACCTGGTCGCCGTCATGGTGATCGTACATGTCCCAGAAGCCGCCGCCGCCCGGCGTGGTGCCGACGGTGGAATTGGTCTCGAGGCGCTCGGTTTGCCGCTTGAGCACGATGTTGATCACGCCGGCGATGGCGTCGGAGCCGTACTGCGCCGCGGCCCCGTCCCGCAGCACCTCGATGCGCTCGATCGCGGCCGCGGGGATCGCGTTGAGATCCACCCCCACCGTGCCGCGGCCGAACGTGCCGTTGACGTGCACCAGCGCCGCAGGGTGCCGCCGCTTGCCGTTTACGAGCACCAGCACCTGGTCGGGGCCGAGGCCGCGCAGGCTCGCCGGGTTGATGTGGTCCGACCCGTCGGCGATGGTCTGGTGCGAGGCGTTGAACGAGGGAGCGAGCGTCGCGAGGATCTGGTTGACCTCGGTCTGGCCGTTGTCGGCGATGTCCTGCGCCGAGATCACGTCCACGGGCACCGGCGTCTCGACGGCAGTGCGCGAGGTGCGCGCGCCGACCACGACCACCTCGTTCAGCGACAGGGGCGTCGCGGCCAGCTTGAAATCGGCCGTCACGGTCTGCCCCGCCGCCACTGTGACTCGCTGCTCCGCGGCCTCGTACCCGATGAGCCGGGCGCGCACGGTGTGCGCCCCCGCCGGAACGCTCAAGCGATACTGCCCTTTGTCGTTGGTGAGCACGCTGCGCACGGTTCCAACGATCACGACGCTGGCGCCTGCGAGCGGCGTCCCCGACTCAGCCGCGACGGTCCCCGACACGGTCCCGGTCTGCTGGGCGGCGAGCGCCAGCGGGACGCAGCACGCGGCAACCAGCGGCAGGACGCGATTCGATCTCACGGGCCACCTCCACGAGCGGCTGAATCGCTGGCTCCGGGACGGAGCTACCTCTGGCCGGGAGGGTTGTCAAGAGTTCTGGGCCACCGCTGGCCGAGAAGGCAACGCGGAGGCAGATTGCAGGGTGCTTTTCTCCGGCCGCAACGAATCACCGCCCGTCGACCGGCGCGCCCCGGCCGATCGCCGCAGCGGGACCGAGCGCCGCAACGGCGACCGCCGCTGCACGCTCACGCTCGTCACCGTCGAGCGCCGCTCCGGTGAGGAGCGGCGGCAGCACGCCGGGCGCCGCGCCACCGGGCGGCGAGGGGGACAGGAGCGGCGGGGTCAAGAATCGGCGGCGGAGCACATCCGCAACGCCCTGCAGCTGATCACGGAGGTGGCGGACGCGACCGAGCTCGACGACGAGCACCGGCGCGATCTGGATGCCGCCCTGTTCCGGTTACGGTTCGCGCTCGACCGGCTGGAGTCGCCGGGCGGCGGAACGTGGGGGGGCGCGAGGGCCCGATAACCGCACGGCCTTCATCCCGCCAAGCTGCTGGCGATGGAGCCGCGGCTCGTACACGACGAACGGCCGCTCGACGAAGCGGAGGACGTACTCCCGCTCGAGCAGGTCGAGAAACCCCGGCGGAAACACCACGCCACCGTAGCAGCGATCGCCGTCGCTCGCCGTGCAGGCCCGGAGCGCCGCCGGAATGTGCGCGCGATCGGACCCCGTGAAATCGACCAACACCACCGCCCCAAAGCTGGCGTCGTTCATCCGCCGCGTGAACTCGGCCGCCACGTCCGGACGCTCCCGCGCGAGCAGCCGCAGATTGAATGGGTCGAGCACGCGCGGCCGCTGCCCCGCCATCACCGGGAGAATCGGGTTCTCGCTCAAGAGGTCATGGCGCTGCGGGCCGAGCGCCTGCACGATCGCGGCGACCTTCCACCGCTCGGGCCTGCCGCCCTTCTCGATGAGAGACTTGATCGAAATCATCCCCGGCACCCACGTCAGGGCCGTGAGCCCGGCGAGTGCCACGGCCAGTGCTACGGCGGGCCTCGGAGAGGGGGGGCCCGCCTCGAACGTCAACTGCCAACCCAACAGCAGCACCGCCGCTCCCAAGAGATCGGTGAAGTGGTTGCTATCGGTGCCGGGGGACGTGAAGATCGCGAGGGTCCCTGCCGCCGCGAGCAGGAAGTAGCCAACCGGGAAGCTGACCCGAGCGTTCCGAACGAGCGCCGCGGCATACACCGCCGCGACCGCCACGATGATGAGGAAGACGGGATCCTGCAGCGCCACCAACAGGAACCAGAGCGGCGCGCCGAGCGCGTAGCCGGGACGCGCACCCCCACTCGCCACGGCGCGGAACGACGCGAGGGCGCGGCCGTCGCTCGCCCATTGGATGAGCGCGAGCGCCCCGGCCGCGAGCGCGGCGAGCAGGGCGGCGAGCGCGACGGCCTGGCGGCGCTCCCCACGGCGTATGAGCCACGCACACACCGCCACCGCGCCGAGCAGGGCGGTGAACTTTGTCAGGAAGGCGCCGAGCAACGCCCCGGCGCAGCAGCACAGCACGAGCGGCGACCGGGCGCGCGCGTACCGTAATCCGAAGTAGATCCCCCACAGATTGAGCGCCGCCGCGAGCAAGTCGCCCTTCACCTGGAGCGAGAGCAGCTGGAACGAGACCGCGGCGTGACACAGTACCGAGAGCGGCACGGCGAGCGACCACGCGACACCCAGCGCGCGCGAACAGCACAGCAGCGCGAGGTCGAACAGCACGATGGACGCGACCGTGAGAACCAACCCGGCGACGACGGGGTCGAGCGAGAATCGGATGAGCGTGCCGTGGAGGACGAAGAAGAGCGGCATGTAACGGGTGCCACCGAACCCGTACGCATCGGCGGTGGGCCGATAGAAGATGCCGCGCGCAAAGTCCTGCGCCAGCGCCGTCCACACGCCGCTCGCGCTGTCCTGCGGGAGCGACCCGGGCCAGTACCACAACATCAAGGCGATCGAGCTGATGAACGGGACGAGACACCCGATCCAGATCAGCCGACGCTGCACCTGCGACAGGGAGTTCACGACGCTCCGGCTCGAGACCGAGCGGCAATATACCCAGGGCTGCGATTGCCACCGGGGCGTTCGACGATCCTGATGCGCCCGGGAGGATTCGAACCTCCGACCAACAGCTTAGAAGGCTGCTGCTCTATCCACCTGAGCTACGGGCGCCCAAAGACTAGACGGGTAGACGGGTAGACGGATAGACGGGTAGGGAATCTAGCAGAATCGGGGCCACCTGGCCGCATGTCGGCCTGCCGCCAAGCTCTTAGATTGATTGGCGCATGGAAACGACACGGAGATACGAAGTCGCCGCCGAGCCCCGCCCGCCCAGCCCGCCCAGCCCGCCCAGCCCGGTCGAGCGGGCGTTGCGCGTCCACCCGCGCGAGGTGCGCAACCCCGGTATGCCCCTCGACCTCGACTTGGTGCGCGCGCTGCGCGTGAACCGGAGCGCGGTCGAGCGCCGCGCCGCCACCCTCCCCACCCGCCGCACCGTCAAGCGTGAGTGGCAAGCCGCGTGGCTGCTGCGTTCGATCACCTGCATCGATCTCACCACCCTGCAGGGCGACGACACCGCGACCAACGTGCGGCGGCTGTGCGGCAAGGCGAAGGAGCCGGTGCGCCGGGACCTGCTCGAGGCGCTGGGCGCCACTGCCTTGGGGATCAGGGTCGGCGCGGTGTGCGTGTACCACGCGTTCGTTCCCGTCGCCGTCCAAGCGCTCGAGGGCTCGGGGATCCCGGTCGCGGCCGTGTCGACCGGTTTTCCGGCCGGGCTCAACCCCCTGCCCCAGCGGATCGAGGAGATCAAGGCCTCGGTGGCGGCGGGGGCGAGCGAGATCGACGTGGTCATCACGCGCGCCCACGCGCTGGCGGGCGACTGGGAAGCGGTGTACGACGAAGTCCGGGCCTTCCGCGACGCGTGCGGCACCGCGCACATGAAGGTGATCCTCGGCACCGGGGACCTGGCGACGCTCGCCAACGTGGCGCGCGCGAGCCAGGTGACGATGATGGCGGGTGCCGATTTCATCAAGACGTCCACCGGCAAGGAAGCGGTGAACGCGACCCTGCCGGTCGGCGTCGTCATGACCCGGATGATTCGCGACTACCACGAACGCACCGGCCACGCGGTCGGCTTCAAGCCCGCCGGCGGGATTCGGAGCGCCAAGACGGCCCTGCAGTGGCTCATCCTGATGAAGGAGGAGCTGGGCGACCGTTGGCTCAAGGCGGACCTGTTCCGCCTCGGCGCCTCGACCCTACTCACCGACATCGAGCGCCAGCTCGAGCACTTCGTCACCGGGCGCTACTCGGCGGCTCATCGCCACCCGATGGTATGACGACCGTCTCCGAGATCTTCGAGACGATGGCCTACGGGCCCGCGCCGGAGAGCGATAAGCAGGCGCGGGAGTGGATCGCCCAGCACGGCGGTGAATTCGGTGTGTTCGTGGACGGGCGCTGGGCCAGGGCCGAGAGCGGCGAGCTGTTCGACGTGATCAACCCCGCGACTGCGGAGCGGCTGGCGCGCGTCACCCAAGCGGGTCCGGCGGACGTGGATGCCGCCGTGGCCGCGGCGCGCCAGGCATTCGGCCCGTGGTCCGCGTTGTCCGGGCATGGCCGTGCGCGGCATCTCTACGCGTTGGCGCGCGCCGTGCAGAAGCAGGCGCGGCTGCTCGCGGTGCTCGAAAGTCTCGACAACGGCAAGTCGATCCGCGAGACGCGCGATCTCGACATCCCGCTCGTCGCCCGACACTTCTACCATCACGCGGGGTGGGCGCAGCTCGCCAGCCCCGAGTTCGGGGGCCACGGCCCCGTGGGTGTCGTCGGGCAGATCATCCCCTGGAACTTCCCGCTACTGATGCTCGCCTGGAAGATCGCGCCCGCGCTCGCCGCGGGGAACACGGTGGTGCTCAAACCCGCGGAGTTTACGCCGCTCACCGCGCTGTGCTTCGCCGAGATCGCGCACGACGCAGGGCTCCCGCCCGGCGTGCTGAACATCGTCACCGGCGACGGCCGCACCGGTGAGCTGCTCGTCGCGCACCCCGCCGTCGACAAGATCGCCTTCACGGGGTCGACGGAGGTCGGACGCATCATCCGCAAGGCGACCGCCGGGTCGGGGAAGAAGCTGTCGCTCGAGCTCGGCGGCAAGAGTCCGTTCATCGTGTTCGACGACGCCGACGTGGACAGCGTGGTCGAGGGCGTGGTGGACGCGATCTGGTTCAACCAAGGACAGGTGTGCTGCGCGGGGTCGCGGCTGTTGGCGCACGAAGGCATCGCGGAGCAGCTGGTCGCGAAGCTGCGCGCGCGCATGGAAAAGCTGCGGGTCGGCCCGCCGCTCGACAAGGCGATCGACATGGGGGCGATCGTGGCGCCGGTACAGCTCGAGCGCATCCGCGAGCTCGTCTCCACGGGCGTCGCGGAAGGCGCCACGATGTGGCAGCCGTCGTGGGCGTGTCCTACGGAGGGGTACTTCTACCCGCCCACCCTGTTCACGAACGTCGCGCCCGCCGCGACGATCGCCCAGGTCGAGATCTTCGGGCCCGTGCTCGTCACGATGACGTTTCGTACCCCCGCCGAGGCGGTCGAGCTCGCGAACAACACCCCCTACGGACTCGCGGCGAGCGTCTGGACCGAGAATATCAACCTGGCGCTCGACGTTGCGCCGAAGGTCAAAGCGGGCGTGGTGTGGATCAATTGCACGAACCTGTTCGACGCCGCCTCCGGGTTCGGCGGGTACCGCGAGTCCGGGTTCGGGCGCGAGGGCGGACGGGAGGGGATGTGGGAGTATCTGAAGCCGGAGCGGGAGACGGGAGACGGGAGCCGGGAGACCAAGCACGCGGCACGCGGCGCGCGACCGAAACACCTCCCGACTCCCGACTCCCGTCTCCCGGCCATCGATCGGACCTACAAGTTCTTTATCGGGGGCAAGCAGACCCGCCCCGACGCGCCCTACGCGCGTCATATCATCGGAGCGGGGGGTCGTCCCCTCGGCGACGTGGGCGAAGGGAATCGCAAGGACATCCGCGACGCGGTCGAAGCGGCGCACGCGGCCGCCGGGTGGGCGCACACGAGCGGTCACAATCGCGGCCAGATTCTGTACTACATCGCCGAGAACCTGGCGGTACGCGCGGACGAGTTCGCCGGCCACATCGCGGCCCTGACCGGCGCGAGCGGCGCCGACGCCCGCCACGAGGTGGACGCGACGCTGTCGCGTCTGTTCAGCTACGCGGCCTGGGCGGACAAGTACGACGGCGCGGTCCACCACGTGCCGATCCGCGGCGTGACGCTCGCGATGAACGAACCGATCGGTGTGCTGGGACTCGCCTGCCCGGAAGAGTGTCCGCTGCTCGGCTTCGTATCGCTGGTGGCGCCCGCGATCGCGACCGGGAACACCGTGATCGCGATCCCGTCGGAGGCCCACCCGCTCGCGGCGACCGAGTTCTCGAGCGTGCTCGAAGCCTCCGACGTGCCGAGCGGCGTCGTCAACATCGTGACGGGCGCGAAGGACGCGCTCGCGAAGGTGCTCGCCGAGCACGATGATGTGGACGCGGTCTGGTATTTCGGAGAGCGGGCCGGAGCGACGGAGGTCGAGCGCGCCTCTGCCGGCAACATGAAGCGGACGTGGGCCGAGTGGGAAGCGAGAGATTGGCGCGACAGCCAGCAAGGCGAAGGGCGGGAATTCCTGAGACAGGCGACTCAGGTCAAGAACATCTGGATACCGTATGGAGAATAATCGGCTGTGGACTCAGAAGCCTTGGTCGTGCATTACGACCCGCAGCTGGAGCACGGTCACCGCTAGCCGGCCGACCAGGTCCGGGCCGGGATCGGTCGCGACGCGGGCGCGAACACCCACCCACACGTCGGGTGTATTGAAGACGGTGTCGTTCACCGACCGCGTCGTCGGTGGCAGCAGGGTATCGGTCTGCACGCCCGACACGGTGGCATGGGCGCTGACGTAGGGCTGGCCGGTGAAGAGACTGGCCTCGTCCTTGGCGAAGAACACGTCGAGAGCGACGGTCCCGCCGCCCTGGGTGCTCTCGAGGATCGCGCCGGCGGTCACCGCAACCGAGTCCACCCTACCCGGCCCGAACCGCGATGGGAGTGAGAACAGCCGTGCCGCCGTGAAGTCCGTCTGGGGCACGCCGCCGCGGACGCCGAAGGAGAACGCGTCGAGGCTGTCCGACCGCAGGAAGCTCAGCACGTCAACGGTGAGGACGATGCGGGATGCACCGCATGCCGCCAGCACCACTGCGAAGCACAACGTCCCGACTGCCGCCGCCCGCTTCATCGGGCCTCCCCAGCAGCGTATCCCTTATGCTACTCGATAACCCCATGAAAGCAATTGGGTGCTCTGCGCATCAGGCGGCGAGTCGCTTGCCGTCGGGCCGTGCCACTACCGTTTTCAGGCGCGTCCAACGTCCGCAGAGCGGACATCCCGCGTAGGTTCGACCCAGCCAGTCCGTCTCATACCGCACCGGATGCTTGCATCCGCGTCGCCCCGTTCGCTGCGGCGCCCGGCGATTGATTCTCGTGCGCATGTGCACCGTCCCTCGTTGCGTTGCAACCATAGGTAACCCGATTCCGCGCGGCGCGGTTCCCGCCTCCTGAGGCGCGCCGGTGGATGTCGCGCGGTCGCGTCGGTGGAAACGCCTCAGGTGAGGGATGCGTGCCCGCCGCTAACCCCTTGGCACGGAACTCGCTAAGTCACAGCCGCACATCCGTAACCGGGGGAGCAGTGACTGCACGAACTGAACAGGTTAGAGCCGCGCCGCGACGTTCGCCGGTCTTGTCCGCCGGTCGCAGCGTGGGCGCCCAAATGCGCCGCGACCGCGATTCGGCGAATCTCGACCTGTTGCGCGCGATCGCATTGATCGCCGTCGTCTCCGTGCATGTGCTGGGGTTTCTCAGCGTCATCCCCCCGGGCAGCCCGCTGCTGCGTATGGGGCGGTTCGCCGTGCTGCTCTTCTTCGTGCACACGAGTCTCGTGCTGACGCAGTCGCTCGCGCGACGATACCGAGGAGAGCGATGGAGCGACCTGCTCGGCCACTTCCTCGTGCGGCGCTGCTTCCGAATCTATCCCCTCAGCATCCTACTCGTACTGACGGTTTTCACCTTCAAGATTCCGGCTGCAGACATCGGCGTCTGGAGCATCCACTACGTCGACCTGGGAGTTCGGGGGCTGCTCGCCAATCTCCTGTTGGTGCAGAACCTGACGTACACCCCGTCCATCGCCGGACAGCTCTGGAGCCTGCCGCTCGAGATGCAGATGTACGTGCTGCTCCCGTTCCTGTTTCTGCTGGCTCACCGCACCACATCGGTGCGACCGTTGCTCGGGCTGTGGGTTGCGGCGCTGGGGCTCGCGCTGGTGCAACCGCTGATCAGCGATCGCCTCGACCTGGGCCAGTTCGTGCCCACGTTCCTTCCCGGTATCATCGCGTACCACCTGACGGGCACCACGCGGCGGAGCTGGCCGTCCTGGGCATGGCCCGTGTTTCTGGGGGCGCTGTGGGCGGCGTACCGGTTTTCACGGCCCTACGATCACGGGTGGGTGCTGTGCCTGCTCGCGGGCTTAGCCCTGCCTCACTTCCGGGAGCTGCGCCATACCTGGGTGCGCGGTGCGGCGCACGAGCTGGCCAAGTATTCCTACGGGACTTATCTGACACACGTCTTCGCGCTGTGGTTGGCGTTCGTCCGGCTCGGCGCGCTCCCGCTGGCAGGACGATGGGCGGTGTTCCTAGTGCTGCTCGTCAGCCTGCCGGTATTGCTGTACCACACACTGGAAGCGCCGCTCATCCGTTACGGGACGCGGCTCGCCGATCGGTGGTTTCCCCAGCGGGCGGACGGGACGACGCTGTCGTCGCCGACTGACCGAACTATTGCCTGGCCGGCGTGATATCCGTGACCGGCAGATCCCAGTGCGCGAGCAGGATCTCGAACCGGCGCTGCTCCTCGCGTTTGTAGCCGGCCTGGTCGGGCCAGAGCTGACTGATCCAGGATTCTTCCTGAGGGTTGGCGGTGGTTGCCAGCGTCGAGTTCTTGAATCGGATGGTGACGCGATAATCCCAGCGCGCGTCTTCGGTCATGTGGTTCGCCGGCGTTTCAATTTTCACGGACACCATGCGGCCGCTCTCCACGCTCCGCTTCAGCAGGGGGTAGTGGTTCTTAAGGAATAGCTGCAAAAACTCCTGCTGGTGTCCCCACTGCACTTTGTAGTAGTACTCCATGACATACGGCTGGTCGGGGGCAACCTGGGGCGGCGCACCCTGGGCGACCAGGGCGCGCGCACACACCGCAAGCGACAGCGCCGTCAGTAGCTGCTTCATCGTTTTCTCCGAAGCGAGGTTGGGACCGGTAGCAGCGGACACTCCTGACCGGAGTGGTAACATCGAGGACAACAAAGAAGAAGCCCCGCAAGCGATCGTTGCGGGGCTGATCTTCAAGAGGTCGGGGCGCCGGGATTCGAACCCGGGACCTTCTGGTCCCAAACCAGACGCGCTACCGGACTGCGCTACGCCCCGAAATGCTAGACGGGTAGACGGACAGACGGATAGACGGACAACGAGTGCAAGGTAAGAGGGAACAGGAGACAACGCTACGCGCGATGGTCGCGCCGCGTCAGCCGTTGCCGCTCTCGCGACCCGGGGCTTCCAGCACGGCGGCCAGCCAATCGAAGATCTGGCGCAGGTTGAACGGCTTCCGCAACAGGGCACATGGGTTGCGCTCGATCCAGGTGCGCACTTCGTCGGCCTCCGCGTCACCAGTCATGATGGCGATGCGCCCCGCCAGCGCGGGCCAGCGGTTGACGATGGCGAGAAACAGCGCCAGCCCCGACATGGTGGGGAGCCGGATGTCGAGCAGGATCGCGTCCGCCGGGGCCGCGGAGAGCAGCTCGTAGGCCGTTTCGGCGCTGCCGGCGCCGAGCACGCGATAGCCTTCCCGCTCGAGCGCGCGCTCGAGGACCCGACGCAGCGGCGCTTCGTCGTCGACGATCAGCACGGTGCGCTGAGGCTCGCTCACGAGACGGAAACCTGCGCTTGACGGGTCGGGAAGAAGTCGTGCACGACACGCTCGAGCGCTTCCTCGGGGGCGAGCGTGAGGCGCATCTCACCGGCGGTGAGTCCCAGATAGGTGCGGGCGTGCAGCTGCAGCGTCTTGGTTTGCGCGTAGCCGAGACGCATCGCAACGTCTTCGATCGTGAACCCGGGATCCTGGAGCAGGCGATGCGCGTAGAGCACGCGCGCGGCGGCGAGGAAATGCCGGGGCGACGGCAGCCCCACGCGCATGAACCAGCGCTCGAAGGTGCGCCGGTCCACCCGGGCGCGCGCCGCCACCTGCTGGACGGTTTGGACCTCCGCGGGCGAGCGCAGCACTTCTTCGAGCACCCAGCGCAGCTCGCTCGGCAACGGCGAGAGGGCCCAGGCGAACTGATCGAGCAATTGTTGAGACGCGGAGCGCGACTCTTCCTGCGCCAAGACATGGCGGAGATGCAGCGGGTGATCGTCGTAGCGGGAGAACACCACGTGTCGGATGCCGCGTTGGCCGAGCGCGAGCAGCACCGCAGCCGTCTGCGGGGTGAGGCTGGTATAGAGGATGAGCGGCAGCGACGGAAACAGAACTCGCAGCCGCTCGATCTCCCGGTCGCTCGCCGTTCCCGTCAACAACGGATCCACCACCGCCAGCTCCACCGGGCGGCTGCGGATCGCGGAGAGGACGGCATCCCAGGTCGACGCGTGCACCACGGCGAACCGCGCCGCGGCCGCGCGGCGCAGCTTGTGAAACTGGATCCCGGAGACGGCGGCTAAAACCAGCATAAATGTCGCAAAACCACCCCACGATGCCGCGAAAACGCCCTAAAAAACATCCGCTCGAGCGCCCAGTTTAGCGTGTCGCCCGAAGTACACTCCGTAACTCAACTCTTGGAGGTCGTATGTTGCGCCCAACCCGCACCCTGCTCGCACTGCTCATCGTGTCGTTCGCGCTCGTCGCCTCGGCGTGTGCCGATTCCACCGCGCCGCAGCCGCTCACCTGCGACGTGAACAATCCCAACGTGTGCCACTGAGGCACTCACTCGCCCAGCTGCGCGAGCGAGGTTGAAACCTCTCGTACCGACTCGCAGGATTCACCCGGTTCCGCGGCTGCCGTCAGGACGGAGCAGCCTCCCGGTTGGCAGTCGCGGAGCCCGTCTCTAATCCGCTCACTTCTGAAGACCAGTTCGTGCATACCGGCTTTCCCAGCGACCTCAATCGCCTGCTCCAGCAGGCGTGCCGCCCTGCGGAATCGCCCGAACCGCGCCTGGCCAATCCCTGACTTGAGATAGAAGTCCGCCAGGATGTTCGGCGGCATGGTGGGGATCCGCGTCTCACACGCCGCGCGCCATCGCTCGAATCCCAACCGATCGCCTCTGAAGGACGCGCAGTGCATGAGCTCAACCACCGCATTGGACACGACGTCCTGCATCCCGGATCCCCTTCTCACTACCTCGACTAAGGCGCGTTCCGCGGCGGTCACCTCCCCGACAGTCAGCAGCATCGCGCCCAAGTCTCCGAGTGCTCTCACACGCGACGCGTCGTCTTCGTACAGCTCGAATCCGCGCCACACATGGACGATGGCGTCGGCGATCTGCCCTCGGAACAAGAGCGTCGTGCCCAAGGCATGCTCTGCGTGCGCTTGAATTTCACGTTCCTCAACTCCCTGGGCTTCCGCCGCAATCTCGCGTAACGACTGCTCGGCGGCCGCCAGATTCCCCCGCGCTTGAACCGAGATGGCGCGCCCCACTCGGCTCAGGAAAGCTCCGTGGATGTCGGCCACCGTTGTAGCCAACTCTCCGGCGATGTTGTACGCCGCATCCGCTTCGGCAAACCGGTTCAACTTGCGGTTCACGCGACCGACTCGCAGGTGCGCCGCAAGGGCGTCCGGCTGTCCGAGTCGTTCATCTGCGACACAGAGCAGGGACGCCAGGACATCGAGCGCCTCTTCGAGACGCAGCTCGTTCTCGAGATAGTGCGCGTAAGCGAACAGCGCGGGCACCACGATGCGTGCATCGTGCTCCTGGAAGGCGTCGGCCGCCGCCCGCACGACGCCCGTGAGATGGCTCGTCTCCGTGCAGTCACCGGGGAGCTCGCGGCATGCGCGCTCGGTGGCCGCGTGCTGATAGCGAAACACGTCCGCATGCGCCGCCCCGCGCCCGGGGCCGAGCCGGTCGACGAGACGGAGCGCAAGAAACGCCCCGTTGCCGAGCCGTGCGTCGCCCGACGTCGCCGAGCGGGCCCCCGCGAGGCGCCTGAGGAACACCGCGTGCGGCAGACCGTCCCGTTGCGTACAAGGTAGCGTCATCATCGGCCTCCCTCGCTTCGATTCAGAGCGGCCCCGGCCATCCACGTCGTCCCGCCACGCCCCGTTCCCCGAACCAAGTTACCGCATCCCTAGACTCCTCGAAACACCCGGCACCCCACCGCCCCTGTGCCCGGCGTCACCACGACGTCGTGGACAGGTCCGCCGCGGGCTCGAGGCCTTGCAAGTAGGTCACGAGCTTCCAGATCGCGTCGGGCGGCAGCACGCCCCCGAACGCCGGCATGCCGCGCGGCCGACCGTAATAGATCGAGTGAAAGATCGCGCCGTCGGCGCCGCCATAACGCCAGCGCCCGTCGGCGAGGCTCGGCCCCTGCCCCCCGGTGGCGCCCAGGGAATGGCAGCCGTCACAGTTGAAGGCGCTGAAGAGCTTCTCACCGTCCGCCACCGATCGCCGATCGCCCTTGAATGGGTTTTCGAGCGTCCCGGCCAGCGGCGCAGCTCCGCCGGCAAAGACGTGCTGCTCGTAGCGCACCGCGGGCGGGATGGCCTGCTGCCCCGCCGTCACGAGCAGGGCGATCAGTGGGGCCGCGGCTACAGCGCGAATAGCCATACAATCCCTCCCAGGCTGGTGTGCCGCGCCAGGTCCGGCATGAAGCTCGCCGGCGGGCGCACGTCCGCGGGATCGTCGGAGCGGACGTCGCCGGCCAACAGGGCCCAATCACCGCCCAGCCCCGCGTAGACCGCCACGTACTGCTTGCCGTCGGCGCCCGTGAACGTGATCGGGTTGCCGACGACGCCGGACCCGACCTTGAACTTCCACAACCCGCTGCCGGTCTTCGCGTCGACTGCCTTGAACCAGCCGTCCAGCGTCCCGTAGAACACCACGCCGCCGGCGGTAGCGAGCGCGCCGCTCCAGACCGGGTACTTCTCCTTGATCTCCCAGACCTTCTTCCCGAGCCCCGCGTCCCACGCGATCACGGCGCCCAGGTTGCCGCCGGGGCCGGGCTTGTACGGGGCGTTGAGGCCGATGAACGGCGTCCCGGCGAGATACGTGACAGGCGTGGTGTGATAATCCATGCACATGTTGTTCGTGGGAACGTAGAACAGACCGGTGCGCGGGGAGTACGCGGCGGGCTGCTGGTTCTTGCCACCTTCGAGCGTCGGGCAGATGTCCTGCACGCTGCCGCGGGACGCGCCCGTGAGCTTCGTCGAGTCCACCTCGGGGCGGCCGGTCGTGAGATCGACTCGCTTCGCCCAATTCACGGTCACGTACGGCTGCGCCACCAGGACCTCTCCCGTAGCGCGATCGATCGTGTAGGCGAAGCCGTTCTTGTCGAAGTGCACCAGCACCCGGCGGCGGCGGCCCCGGACGGTCAGCTCCGCGAGAATCATCTCCTGCACGGCATCATAGTCCCAGTTGTCGGCCGGCGTGAACTGATACGCCCACACCAGGGTGCCGTCGCCGGGGCGGCGCGCCAGGACGCTCGTCGCCCATTTGTTGTCCCCCAAGCGCTGGTCGGCGTTGTAGGGCGCCGGGTTACCGGTGCCGTAGTAGAAGAGGTCCAACGCCGCATCGTAGGAGAGCCATCCCCAGACGGGCGCGCCGCCGTGCTTCCACCCATCCGGCGGCCACGTGGTCTGCCCTAGCCCAGAGCCTTTGTCATAAAACGGTCGGAACGTCTCGGGCCGCGCCAGGATCTCGGCGTCGGGGCCGGCATTGTAGGCCGTCCAGACGACGCGGCCGGTCGCCAAGTCGAGCCCCTTCACCCAGCCGCGCACGCCGTACTCGCCGCCGGCGGTCCCCACGATGACCCGGTCGCCGACGACGAAGGGCGCCATCGGGGTCGTCTCGCCCTGCCGCACGTCGGCGACCTTGGTATTCCAGATCTCCCGACCCGTGGCGGCGGCGATCGCCACCGTATGCCCGTCGAGCAGGTTGTAGACGATCCGGTCGTTCGCGAAGAACGCCCCGCGGTTCACGACGTCGCAGCACGCCATACCGATCGCCGCCGGGTCGACGTTCGGGCGGTACTTCCATTTCAGCGGGTAGCCCTCCTGCGAGAGGTCGAACGCGTAGAGGACGTTCGGGTAGGGGGTGACGACGTACATCGTCTGGTGCACGACCAACGGTTGTCCCTCATGCCCCGCGAGGACGCCGGTGGAGAAGCTCCACACCGCGCGGAGCCCTTTGGCGTTTCCCACGGTGATCTGCGCCAGGGCGCTGTAGCGTGTGGCGGCGTAGTCCTTGGCGGGCATGGGCCATTGGTCCTCCGACGCGCCCGCCGCGGCGCGCTGCACGACGAGGACGACGAGCAGAGTGGATACGGTCACGGGCGACCCCTCCTCATTTGCTGCGGCGCACGAGCACCTCGATCAGGGCACGGATGGCGCGTCCGCGATGCGAGACCCGCTGCTTGGCCGCGAGCCCCGCTTCGGCGAAGCTGATGCCGAGATCGGTGGACAGGAACAGCGGGTCATAGCCGAAGCCGCCGCCGCCGCGGGGCGCCGCGAGGATGCTGCCCTCGCACGTCGCCTCGACGAGCTCGGGCTTGGCGGTCGCGGTCTCGACGTACGCCACGACACAGCGGAAGCGCGCCGTACGCTGCTCGTCGGGCACTAGGGCGAGGCGCTCGAGTAGCAGCGCATTGTTCTGGGCGTCGAGCGCCCCTTCCCCCTGCCCGGTGACCTCTCTCCCGTGCATCAGGGCCCACCGGGCGGAGAAGACCCCCGGGGCTCCGTCGAGCGCGTCCACTTCGAGCCCCGAGTCTTCGCCGAGCGTCGGGAGGTGACTGCGCGCCGCGAAATAGCGCGCCTTGGCCACGGCGTTCTCGGAGAAGCTCGAGCCGCGCTCCAGGTCCTGCTCTTCCGGCAGCCGCTCGAGGAACTGATCCGCCGGAAAGACGAGTTGAAACGGGAGCGCGGCGAAGATGTCGCGGATCTCCCGGGCCTTGCCGTCGTTGCGGGTTCCGATCAAGAGCTTCATCGCCTCGCGTCCCGCCGCAGCCGTCCCAGGAGCTCGCTGGTCGAGTACCCCGGTACGAGCGCCACCCGCACGACGCGCCCGCCCCAGCCTGCCACCTCGGTGGCCCCGACGATGTCGTCCCGGGCGTAGTCCGCACCCTTGACGAGCACGTCCGGCCGCAGCTCGGTGATGAGTGCCCCGGGAGTGTCGGCGTCGAACAGCACGACACAGTCGACGCAGGCGAGCGCTGCGAGCAATCGGGCGCGGTCCGCGCCGGGTACGATCGGGCGGTCGCCGCCTTTCCCGAGCCGGCGCACGGAGGCGTCGCTGTTGACACCGACGACGAGTGCCGCGCCCTCGGCGCGGGCCGCTTCCAGCAGGCTCACGTGCCCGACGTGCAGCAGGTCGAACACGCCGTTCGTGAACACGACGGGACCGCGCTGGCGCTGCCGCCACGCGGCGGCCTCCTCGGGGGTGCGGAGCTTGGCGGCAGTGTTCAGGGGAGCTACAGCGGCTGCGTCGCCTTGGGATGGAAGGTGAAGGTGTGGGTGAAGAGCGGGAGGTGAATAGTCTCCGAGTACTCCGCCTCGATCACGATTTCGCGCGGCGACGCGCGGCGGATGATCCTGATGCTCTGCGCCTGCTCCGAGAGACCGATGTCCTGTGCCGTCGCCTGAATGCGGCGCCGGATGGTCCCGTCGTCCAGCGCGGCGGCCAGCTGCGCCTGCGTCTGCATCTCATCCAGCAAGCGATAGTACCGGAAGTACACCTCGCCGACGTTCACGCCGTAGTACAGCACGGCGACGAAGAGCAACAGCGAGAAGAGGCACCCGGTCGAGCTCGCGCCGCGCCGGCCCAGGGGCCGCGATGCCGGCAGGCCGCTCACCATTGGGATTGCGCGCCTTCGACCAGGTCGTTGACGAGCTTCTGCAACGCGACCTTGCGCCCGGCCGCCTCTTGGGGTGGCGGGTATTCGCCCACCACGGTGAGGCCCTGCTTCTGCCACAGCGTCTTGCTGTCGCGCTGATCGAATAGCTCGACGTCGACGGTGATTTGCACCTGTCGCCGGGTCACGTCGGGCCGCTGGCCGGGCTGGAACGACAGCGGGACGTCGGACTCATAGCGCACCACACGCCCCCGCACGACGGCGTCGGCGTTGGCCTCCGCCGCCGGGCGCAAGCCGAGCCGCCCCTGGAAGGCCTCGAGCACGGCGTCGTTGACCTCCTTGGTCAAGGCCGGCTCCGGCGTCTGGTTGTCGAACGGCAGGATGGCGACGGTCTTGATGTTGGGCAAGCCGCCGCCGGCGAAACCGTAGAGACAAGCGGCGAGCGCCAGTCCGCTGGCGCTACCGGCGGCGGCGCCACAGCGCCGGATCGATGACCGCCGCAGTGTCGACCGCAACCACCGAGAGCTCAAAACGGGCCGGGCCCTCCGGGAAATCGAGTCGGGCGCTCGCCGGCAGGCCGCGCCCGTCGAACTGTGTGGTGCTGCGGGCCAGCATCTTTCCCGCCTGCCGCCACTCCGCGTGCAGCACACGACCCGCGCCTTCCAGGACCACGTAGTCGAGCGTATCCGAGCCGTCGACGAAACGCCAGATTTGTCGGCGCGAGTCGCCCGGCGCGTCACTCAGACCAAAGACCGCACCACCCGCAGGTGGCCGCACGATGCCGAAACCCGCCCACAGCATCCGCACGGCCGGCACGAGGGAGCGGAAGTTCCGCTCCGGGTCGGCCCACCGCACCGAATCCCCCACCACCACGGCCGCGCCGGCGCCCAACCCGAGCGGTCCCACGTAGTCGAACCGCAGCGAGTCCGGCGGCGCGATGCGAGCCTGACCACGGCCCCCCCAGCGCCGGTCCGCGTCCTGGTATTTCCAGCGGAACCGGATGGCGGTGTCGCGTCCAGGCAGCGTGGCGCGGGCCCATGCCGCGGCGGCGGCAGGATCGGCCGGGGCGAGCGGCATCGGGACGAGCGGCGCCGGCTTTCCCGGACAGCCGGCGAGCAGCCAACAGGCGCCAATGTAGGAGAGCGTCACCCGCCGGTCAAGCGAAACGCGTTGCCGGCTCAATAGTTAAACCCGAAGAAGAAGTCGACGAAGCGCGAGCCGCGGCTCCCCGACGGAAGCGCGTAGCCGGAGATGTCGCCGGCGTGAAACCGGTACCCCAGATCGAGCCGCAGTACCAGCGGCGCCCCGAGCGACATGCGGAGCCCGAGTCCCGTGCTGCCGAGCGTGCCGCGGTCGAGCGACGTCGCCGTGTTGGCGCTCCCCAGATCGCAGAACAACGCGCCCTGCACGCCGGGGAACCGCGCCACGCCGAACGGGAAGCCGATTGAGAGGAAGTCGGTGATCGGGAAGCGCCACTCCGAGTTGAGGAGCCAGGCGCGCGTACCCGCCACGAAGCCGTACCGGGGGTAGCCGCGCAGCCCCCACGAGCCGCCGATGTTGACCCGGCGGGGGCGTTCGCCGCCGGCGTAGTAGCCCAGCAGGCGGACGGCGATCGCGCTCCGCAGCGACGTGCGCAGGTAGCGGCGGTAATCCCCCGTGAGGACCCACGTGTCGAACCGGCCGTGACTGATGTCGTTCACCAAGCCGCCGGTGAGGTTCATCCGCACCCCGTCGATCGGTCCGGTAGGGAGCCAGAGGGTGTTGTCCCGCACGTAGCTCACGTAGTTGGACGCGAGCCAGCCCACCCGGTGGAACTCGGTCGGACCGTTGTCGATCAGATCCGGTCGGGTGATGTCGAACCGGTTCGAGTGCTCGATGCGGTACTCCGCTTCGATGCGCGTGAAGCGGGACAGCGGATAGCGGATTTCCCCGAACACGCCGCCGGATGTCTCGTCATACAAGGTGCTGAAGTCCCCCTCGTAGAACAGACCGCGCAGCCGGAACGCGCCGACTCCCCAGTTGACGCGGTGGGACTGGTTCAGGTAGAACGCGGTGCCGCTGAAATTGTCGAGCAGGTTGCCGAAGCCCGAGCCCGAGAACGAGGACAGCAGCAGGTACAGCTGATGGTCGCTCAGCAGGTCGCTGAAGACGAAGACGGCGCCCTGGGCCGACCCGACGCCCGGCGCCACCACGGCGTCTCCCGCCGCG
>Ga0209689_1001038_pt1 | contig 20334 bp, 12 predicted proteins | sample GraSoiAngelo_149_FD_187119 | JGI IMG/M metagenome (GOLD analysis project Ga0209689, IMG submission 187119) | Grasslands soil microbial communities from the Angelo Coastal Reserve, California, USA - 14_1009_09_30cm (SPAdes) (version 2) | ecosystem: Environmental > Terrestrial > Soil > Grasslands ... | reverse complement strand
CTCAAACAGCCGACGTATGAAATTGGTATCGGCGATGCGTCGGCAACGCTCTCTTTTGAATTGCGCTCCGATCAGCGCACGTCAGTTGGCCGACCGTGCAATGCGCTCGGCAATATCTCGTGCAGACGACTCCGTAGAATTTACCGACCAACAGAACTTCGATAGCGCCGTCGCGCGCCTGGTTCGTCTGATTCCCATTCCGGCCGAGTCTGCCGAGTGGTTCTCGGAAAAAGACCTCGTCCCGGCCTCGAGGTGGACTTGGAAAAAAATGCTGCGCAACCCGGCCGTGCTCGCGACCAGCATCGCCGTTGCGGTGATTGCAGGAGTGTTCGTGTTTAATTTCGTTAGCCATCTAAATGATTTCCCTGGCTCCGCGACAGCTCGCAAATTGCTGGGGATCGCAGCTTCCGCGCGACCGGTGATGCTGGACCCGGTGAACGCTGAAGCAGGAACATTAAGCGACTTGTTCTTTATGAAACACGGTTTGGAGCATTACGATGTTCCGGCACAGTTTGCCGATTTTGCCACAATCGGTTGCCGCGTTTTCGAAGACGAGGAGTCACGGCGTATCGCTCAAATCTGGGTCTCTGAGAAACGCATGCAGTTCTTTCTCTTCCCGGCGGAGAGGGACAGCAAAACCGGAGCAGTGCTGCGGTTTCCCGGCTGGCGCTACGTTCGGCAGGAAGGCTGGACCGGTGCGGTAACAGAACACAGCGGTGTTTGCTTCATGGCCGCAATCCGGGGCCGCGACAAGGATTTAGAGTCATACCTTTCGAAACCAGCGGACAAATAATCCCGCGTTTCGACGCGTTGACACGTAATGTGACGCGTTAGATTTTCTCCCCTTCGCTCCAACGTAGCTCGTCATACCGAGAGTGGTCGTTCGATAAAAATTCGTTAGGTTTGCGCACCGATTAAATGCCAGGGTAGCTCAGTGGTAGAGCAGGGGACTCATAAGCCCTTGGTCGGGAGTTCGAATCTCCCCCCTGGCAATTTTTTCATCGCCAATTGTTCAGCGTTGGACGTTGGGTGTTCGGCGTTCGACGTTCTTCGCAATGAATCAGCAACGTGTGCTCGAAAGGTTTTTCGCACTCGGAAATTCCTACTGGCTAACGCGATTTGTCATTCTGCGGCTGCTTGGGTTTGTCTACGCAGTCGCGTTTTTGGTCGCAGCCAACCAGCTTGTCCCGCTGATTGGCGAGCATGGGTTAACGCCGGCCAGGGATTTTCTGAGCGTGGTTCAAACGCAACTCGGCTCGCGAAGCGCCGGCATGTTGCGAATCCCTACGCTCTTCTGGTTCGGAATTTCGGACAACGGGTTGTTGATTTTCTCCTGGATCGGCTTCGCGCTGTCGCTCGTTGTTCTCGGCGGGTACGCAAACGCAATCCTGCTCGCAGTTCTTTGGGCGATGTACATGTCCATCGTTCACGTCGGCCAGATTTGGTACGGTTATGGTTGGGAAATCCAGCTGCTCGAGACCGGTTTCTTGTCGATCTTTCTTTGTCCACTGCTCGATGGCCGGCCCTTCCCCAAGTCCAGGCCGCCGATTCTAGTGATCTGGCTTTTTCGCTGGCTCGGTTTTCGCATAATGGTTGGTGCCGGTCTGATCAAATTGCGCGGCGACCCCTGCTGGCGCGATCTTACCTGTCTCTACTATCACTATGAGACGCAGCCGATCCCAAACCCTATCAGCCTCTATCTGCATTTTGCTCCCCGCTGGTTCCACAAATTTGAAGTGGTTTGGAATCACTTCGTCGAGCTGATCGTGCCCTGGTTTTCATTCGGTCCGCGAACGGCGCGCCACGTCGCGGGCGTGCTGTTGATCACATTCCAGATTTTTCTGATCATCAGCGGCAATCTTTCGTTTCTCAATTATCTGACGATCATTCCGTTTCTGGCGTGCTTTGATGATACTTTTCTCGGGCGTTTTCTGCCGCGACCGATCGTGACACGGGCACAAAGCGCGGCTCAGAATTTGCAGCCGTCGCGCATTAGCAACGGTATTGCTGTTGCGTTAACGATTATGGTGATCTGGCTCAGCATTCCGACGGTGCTCAATCTCGCCTCCGGCCGGCAACTGATGAATTACTCCTACGATCCGCTTGATCTCGTGAACACTTACGGCGCATTCGGGACAGTAGGGCGCGAACGCGACGAAATTGTCTTTGAGGGAACGGATGACGCGCTGATTACTGGCGACACACAATGGAAAGAGTACGAGTTCAAAGCCAAGCCCGGTGATCCGAATCGCCGTCCACCGTTCGTCGCGCCATATCAGCCGCGGATTGATTGGCAAATCTGGTTCGCTGCGATGTCGTCACCAGCCGAGTATCCGTGGACGCTGCATTTTGTCTGGAAACTTCTGCACAACGACCGCGGCACGCTGTCGCTAATCGCGAACAATCCGTTTCCCGACGCGCCGCCCCATTACATTCGGGCGCGACTTTATCGTTACCGATTTGCGCCGATTGGCGAAAAACCGTGGTGGAAACGCGAACCGGTCGGAGAATGGCTTCCCGTGCTCTCCGCTGACAATCCGCAGTTTCGCAGGTTGCTTGAGTCGATGGACTGGCTCGATGAGTAACGTGCAGGCATGCTGCCTGAACCACGCGAGTACAACCTAGCTTAGGCGAGATGAGATCTGCTCTGTTTGTCAGCCCGAACTTCCTGGAGCGGGTTGCTGAACCTGAGTCACCCTTACATCCTGTTTATTTGACCTACAGAAAAGGGGAGATCACGCGCGCGGAGTTGATTGCCCGGCTGCCGCATGTTGCCATGCTCGGTGACAGCGCCTGCATAGGCATTTACATCTCGTGGCCGTGGAGCACGTTGTGGCGCGCGCACACGTCTCGCGGGAAGAATTGGTTTCTTCACCGCGATGCTACCCCAAGCATTTGCAGTATTTCGAAAAGCCTGGAGACAATCACTCCTTTTGTCGCGATCGAATGTGCGGGGGTTGGTGCGCTCGTGGATGATGAACATGGCCGTCAAAATCTTCTTCGCCGCATCCTCGGGACACGCAATTTCTCAGGCCAAGTCGGTGAGTTGGTGCGAGCGCGCCGGTTTCCCGATCTGATTCTGATTTCGATCGGACACAATAATGTCGATTGGGCATGGCGATGTCCACTGGATGAACTGCACCACCCGGAGGAGCGATTACAACGGCTGAGCAAAGAATTTCGGCAGAATTACGCGCGCGAGTTGCGACGCCTGCTCGAGGGCGCACGCATCCAGCAACATCGCGTGGCGATTGTCGTTTACGGTCTGATTAATTTTGAATCGTATTTCAAAGGCCGCGAGGCAGCCGAGCGTCTTCGAGAATCAGACACGACTTTGTATCCGCACCTGGAAACGACGTACAAGTATTTCGTCTCATTCCAGCCGACTTACCGGAGCAATTTAATTCGTCTCACGTCGATGGCGAACGAAGAGCTGCGCGCGATGGTGGAAGCGTTGAATCGCGAATTCGTCGATCGGACCGAGCACATTCAGTTGCGATATTCCAATGCGCTGGCGACGGCAGACCTCAGCCGCGCGGAATTACTGCACCCCATCGATGGGTGGCACGCCTCTATGGAAGGACACAATGCGCTCGCCGGCGCGGCACTCAGCGATCTGAAAGCGAGTTTGGAGTTCCTGGGACTGTCTCGTTAACACGTGATTCTACCTATCGGACAGTCACAAGTCGCCGCGTTTTTTCAACTGCGCGATTGTTTCCCGCATCATGCGATGGCCGAAATGTCCTTGTCGCACACGTAACAGTTCCGAGCCGCGCCATGTTTGGTGGATCGCTTCGATTTCCGCAGGTGGAGCAATCGAATCGAATTCCCCGGTGACGAATAGAATTCGCGTGGGATCGCACACCGGCCGGCCGTGCAAAGGCGAGCTCAGATGAAAATGCCGCGCAACCAGAGCGCGGTCGACGTTAGCCTGGCCGAGTTCGCGTCGAACACGCCGCGTTGCCGGGTTGTGCCAGATGGCGTGCTCAACGTTTACGATTGGCGACATTAACGCCACAAATCGGAAATCGCTCTCCACTAGCGTCAGCAGCGCGCCAATCCATCCGCCGTAACTGGTGGCCAGAACCCCAAAGTCATGGCAGCCGTGTCCCCGCAATGACTCCATTATTTGCCGCAGCTCGATGACGCCCTGACGCAGCCCTTCCGCGTTCCGAATCAGATCCGGTGTGATCGCCAGTTCGCCATTCCAGTAACCAGTCGGGACACGCGAAAAGTGGTATGGCAAATGAACGAAACACGCGTTCCAGCCGAGTTCATTGAATCTCTCTGCCCAACGGTAATAGCCGGTTGGACTGGATGACATCAGTGCGTGCAGCAGAAACAGTGTCGGCGCTCCGGTCCATCTGCGTGCATCGCTTCGGAAAAAATCTACGCGCGCGATGTTGTTTGCCGCAAAAGCTGTTTTGATCGGGCTGCGCCAAGACAGTATTGCCATGCGTGAATCGGGTATGCCATTCACCGGCGGCTTCGAATCGGAGGCCCCGTTGCTGCCGATCGCTTGCGGAAGGACATAATATTCCTGCGGCGAGAGTCCCTCGCACGCCTTTAGGTAACGCTCCATCTCTTCTCGACTGTGCCCATTCAGCGGGTGGCGTCGATGAAGCCAATTGATCGAAGCGCAGAGAAGCGAATCGACGGTTGTCGAACTAAACGAGCGCAACGAGCGGCGGGTAACTGTAGCACAACCGCTTCGGTTGCCGGTGCCAGACCTGGCAAGCGCAGCGCTTGGACTACAAGGTCCTCTCCGCTCTTGCGGCGACCGTGGCAGATCGTCCGTCGTGAGGCGAAATTTTTCGCGCAATTCAGCGTAAAGATTTTTAAAAGCGGTAGCCAGTTCGGATTCGATTCGTTCGCGCGCCTGAGATCTTTGCAACTCCGGAAAACATGAAATCGGCTTTCCAAACGCGGTCCACACCGGCGTCCGCTGGAAAGGCAGCCACTGGTTTTTGGAATAAAGGCGATCAGTGCCGAGAATTACGCACGGCACGACGGGAACACCGGCAATGTGTGCGAGCGTGGCTGCGCCTGGCCGAAGCGGTGCGCCTTCAAGCACCGAGCGCACGCTATCGCGAATGCCTCCCTCAGGAAAAATGCCCACGATGCGTCCGCTCTTTAATCGTTCGATTGCGGTGCGAATCGTTTTGAGATCGGCGCGGTCCCGTTCGGCCGGGAACGCGTCAATTGAGCGCAGGAAAAAACCCAGCGCAGGTGGGCGAAAGAATTCGGCCATCGTCATCCAATCGAGCTTTCGTCGCACCGGGAGCGAAATCAGGAACGGATCGAAATGACTGATGTGATTCGCCGCCAGCAAAAATCCACCAGAGCGGTTTGCATTCTCTCGGCCAATTACGCGAGTACGCGCGACACAGCCAAACACGAATCTCACCAACAACTTGCCAGCGTGATAGATGGCGGTTTTCACGTTTACGTTTCGAGTCTGTCGCAGCTCGTCCCCGACCGGAAAGTTATTTTTTCAGGGTGATTGAATTTTTGAACGTGGTATTGTGTTGCTGGTTCCAAATCAGTTGTCGGTCACAGTCTATGAAACCGAGGAGTCCTTCCACGGGCGGTAAGGGACGCTTTCCGCAGACGGACTATTTTTTTCATTCCGGTTTCGGTCAATGGCACGGCCATTTCTGGTCTTCCGACGGAGAAGATAGATCGAGGTTCAGGAATCTTTTTAATCTAGGGCGGGAATACCGTATCGAAGCGGCGCGCGAACGAGCAAGGGAAATGGCTGCGTTTGCGGTGATTGTTCTTACGTCGGCCTGGCCGGTGGTCTACATGATTGTGACGGTTGTGCGCTTGCTTAACAAAGGCCGACCGCTGAATTGATCGTCTCGCGGGTCGAGTGCTTACTGTCGCGGTTTAGGCCAGAGAAATTCCTCGCGATACTCGGGCGACTGTTCTGGAGCGAAGCCGTGGCGGCTCGTGTTTTCGGTCACTACGCGCGGCACGAGAAAGTGCAGAAGATAATCTTCGCCGCCAGCCTTAGTACCGCTGCCGCTCATTTTAAATCCACCAAAGGGGTGTCGCCCGACGATCGCGCCTGTGCACGAGCGGTTGATGTAAACATTGCCGGCTTCCAATCGCGCTTTGATGCGCTCGATGTTATCGGGGCTGCGCGAGAAAAAGCCCCCAGTCAACGCGTAGTCGGTTCCATTCGCGACTTCGAGCGCCTCGTCGAGATCCTTCACTTTCAAGACGCTTAGTACCGGGCCGAAAATTTCTTCGCGCGCAATGCGCATGTTGGGTTTTACGTCGGTGAAAATCGTCGGCGGAATAAAATATCCATGCGGCGCAACTTCCTTTGCCTGATAAGCAAGTGTGGCCTCTTTTTTCCCGATCTCGATGTATTCCAGAATGCGCCGGTACGCAGCTTCATCAATAACCGGGCCGACCATGATGCCCGGTTGCTCGGGATTGCCGATTCGCAGACTGGCTGCGGCCGGGATCAAACGTTCCATCACGCGATCGTAATTTTCCTCGAGCAGAATCAAGCGTGACAGCGCGGAGCACTTTTGCCCCTGAAAACCGAATGCGGAATAAATTGAATACATGATCGTCTCATCAAGATCGGCGTCTGCATCAACGATCATGGCGTTTTTGCCGCCCATCTCACAAATCACCCGCTTCAGCTCGCGTTGACCAGGGCGGGTGATTCCGGCCGACTCCCAGATTTTCAGTCCGACTTCGCGCGAACCGGTGAACGCGATTAAGTCGACGTCCTTGTGATCGACCAAGTGCGCGCCGATCACGGAGCCGTGCCCCGACAAGAAATTCAGAACGCCCGGCGGAACGCCTGCTTCTTCGAACACCTGCATGAGCATAGCGCCGCAGATGATCGATTGCTCGGATGGTTTCATGATTACCGCGTTTCCAGTAACAACTCCCGCCGACGCCATGCCGCAAAGAATCGCGACCGGAAAATTCCACGGCGCGATTACGAAGGCGACGCCACGCGGCCAGTAATGATAATAACTTTCTTCGCCCGGCACCTGTTGCGTCAGTTTTGGCCGTCCGAGTCGCCGCATTTGCTGTGCGTAAAACGTGCAGAAATCGATCGCTTCCCGGATATCCGCGTCGGCTTCAGACCAGGGCTTGCCGACTTCGAAAACTTCCACTGCCGAGAGTTCGTAGCGTCTGCGCTCCAGGATGTTGGCCGCGCGCTCCAGCAACTGCGCCCGCTCCTCGAACGGCGTCCATCTCCATTTTTCGAATGCCGCGCGTGCAGCTTTGACGGCACGCTCGGCTTCGTCGACCCCGGCTTCCGTTCCGTAGCCGACAATCTCGGTCGGCTCCGCTGGATTAACCGAGGGCGTCAGATTGTCTGACCAAACCTTTTCCCCTCCGATGTACAGCGGATGTTTTTCACCAAAGCGCTTCCGCACCTCGCGCAATGCGCTCTGCATTTTGTCCTGGCTATCTTTGTAAATGAAACTCACAAGTGGTGCGTTTCGGAAACTATCGCCAGCTGTTGCATGAAGTGAAGCGCCATTTTTGTGATTCGATCCACTGGGCCGCCCGAGATCACCGATCCCGGCTACAGCGGGTTTGATCAGCTCTCTTGGATCGCGCAGCAATTCTTTCGCTGGCACGTTCTCGGCAAATTTTGCCCGCAAAAAGCCTTCGTTTGACGTGTTTTCAAGCAGGCGCCGAACCAGATAAGCCATGCCGGGCAGCAGCTCGCCGATCGGACAGTACTCCCGGACGCGATACCCCATCTCCACCAGCGCGCGCTTGATCGGACCAGCCATGCCGTAAAGCAGTTGGAACTCGAACCGGCTGCGATCAATGTCGAGCTCATCCGCGACTGCTTGCGCGTGCGCGATGCTACGGACGTTATGCGACCCAAACGCAGGCGTAACAACGGAGTTATTTTCAAAAAGCACGCGCGTAAGCTTTTCGAAATTCGAGTCGCTTTCGGGCTTTTGAAGAAAGACCGGAGGATTCGATCCGTTCTGGCCCGATTTCGTTGTCTCGTAATCCCAATATGCGCCTTTCACGAGTCGGACTGCGAAGCGAGTGCCGCATGCACGGCCCCACTCGATCAGGTCGCGCAAGTCGCCCTCGGAATCTCGCAAATAAGCCTGGATAACAATCCCGGCATGCGGCCAATCTTTGAACTCCGCCTCGGTCAAAATGGTTTTGAACAGCTCGAGAGTCGTATTTTTCAGCGCATAACTCTCCATGTCGACATTGATAAATGCGCCTAGCTCGCGCGCGCGGTGGAGAAGCGGCCGGAGCTTGGTGCCGAGATGGACAATGGCATCCGCCGGAGCGGCCGGACTCATTTGCGAATACAGCGCAGAGATTTTGACCGACAGATTTACAACCGGGAAAAGCTCCGCGTTTTTTCCAAGCGGGTCCGTCCAGTTTCTTGTTTCGCGCGCCAGTTTCTCCAGTAAATCCGCGTAACGCGCTGCATATTTGTCCGCCTCGGCTTCGCTCACCACAGCTTCGCCCAGAACATCCACGGTGAAGCCGATTTTTTGTGCCCGCCGTTTGCGCAACGTCGCTACCACTTCGTCCGGATTTCGTCCCGCAATAAACTGGCGGGCCGTTTCGGAAACGTTCCACCGCAACAGCGGAGCGCTTATCCATGGAACGAGGCGCGCCAAACGAACCCCTGTACGCACCAGCGGATGGAAACCATCATCGTTATCGCTGAAATATTCTTGCAGATGCTGAATAATCTCATTTGAGCTGCGCAGCGAAGGCAGGACGGCGACAAAGCGAAACAGTTGGGTCTTGAATTGCTCGTCGTGCATCGAGAGCGCCATCAGGCGCTGATAAAATCCGGCCTTGCTGAAAAGTCGCTCCGGATGGTTGTCGACCAGCTCAAAAATGCGCGTGCCGCGCTGCTCGACGTCGCTCTGGAGCGATCTCATTGGCGAAGGTTAATCCGCGCTCGCGTGTTAGGCAAAATGCAACAAAAAACTACCCTCAAGCTGCAAAAATTTACTAGGAGACACGCTCACCCGACGCTTTCTCTCCGAAATAGAAAATGAAACAGCTGTACGCAATTCGAGGAGCAAGTAGAGAAGGGATTTGCCTGGCAGATTCGGAGGCCCAGGGCTCCGCTGTCAGGCAATCTCTATTGTGCTGATTGTCAGGCGGTAAAACTCGCGTAATAGGGGCGGAATGCGCGCGGACACGATTCGTTATCAGTTTGCTAGTGATAACACGGCGGCGATTTGTCCCGAGGCCTGGGCAGCTCTGGAGGAAGCGAATGCCCATTATGCGCCATCTTACGGCGAGGACGAATGGACCGCGAAAGTGTGCGAAGGAATCCGGCAAGTTTTCGAAGTCGATTGCGATGTTTATTTTGTGTTCACCGGCACCGGGGCGAACGCGCTCGGTCTGGCCCAGCTTTGCCAACCCTTCCACGGAGTGATCTGTCACGAGCGCGCCCACATCCAGACGGACGAAGGAGGCGCTACAGAGTTTTACACGCGGGGAGCGAGGCTGTTTTTGACGAATAGCAATAATGGAAAGGTCTTCCTCGGCGAGGCAGAAAAACTCGTGGCGCAACAGGTCGAGCTGCACGGGCACATGATGCGCGCCATCAGTATCGCACAAGCGACGGAACTCGGAACGGTTTACACACCGGATGAAGTTGCAGCGATTGGCGGCTTCGCGCGCGCACACAGAATGTTGCTTCATATGGACGGCGCGCGCTTTGCCAATGCCGTCGCATCGCTTGGCTGCGCACCGAAAACGATCACTTGGAAAGCGGGCGTAAATATCCTTAGCTTTGGCGGGACGAAAAATGGCGTTGCCGCGGGCGAGCTGGTTATCTTTTTCGACAAAAAATCATCACGTGATTTTCAATATCGGGTGAAACAAGCTGGGCACCTCGGCTCAAAAATGCGCTTTCTCGCTGCGCCGTGGCTGGGGTTGTTGAACGGAGATGTCTGGTTGCGAAACGCGCGGCACGCGAACGAGGCGGCGCGCGAGCTTGCGCAGCGTCTTCGAAACGAGGCAGGGATGGAAACCGTATTCCCGGTGGAATCCAATGCGGTGTTTGTGCACTTGGACGATCAACTCGTGCGCGGTCTACACGCGCGGGGTTGGCACTTTTATAAATTTGTGGAGCCGGACATTTATCGTCTGATGTGTTCGTGGTCCACGAATGACGAGGAAATTTCAATGCTGGTTGGCGATCTTGTCGCGATTAAATGATTGAACAGATTGCCCAGGGAACGATCTTACAAACGAGATGAACCTATTTGAACGAGCAATGGTATTGGCGGCGGTCTTGCTCGCCGGATGCGGAACGACTCGCAACGTGGCCGTGAGTTCGTACCACGTCACGCGCGATGTTGCCGTCGGTTCCTACCGTGTTGCCACCGCGCCGGTGCATTACGCCCTGCGGGGCCACAGTAACGAGCCAACCATGGTCGGAACGACAGATGCAATCGAATCCGATGTGACCCAGCCTGGTCGCCCTGCTCCATCGACGCAGATGGCCTCGGCACCGCAGCCCCGAAAGGCTGATACGATAAGATCTCAAAAGCCGCCCAGAACAACTCCGCCGGTCGCTCGCAGCGAAGCCTCACAGCCCGAACCAAAACCATCGTCGCAGGCGCAAGTGTCCACCGCGTTCCCAACTGCCAAGGCAGTGCCTGACAAGCCGGGATACGTGTTTAGTCCATTTGATTCGAGCGGCAGATACGTTGACGTGAGCGGTTACGCTCCGGGGACCAAAGTTAAAGATCCCTGGACCGACAAAATTTTTGTCGTGCCGTAGGTACTGTAGCCGTCGCCCTGTGGCCGACGTTCGCCTGGAGAACACGGACATGGATGTCACGCTTCGCACAGCGAAGTGGCTACAGTCGACTGAATTGCCGTCGAGTGCAGCGAATGTTACCTAATCCTATGCGAATTGCGTCGAAATCGTCTGTTTATTCGCTGCTCTGTTGGCTGCTGGTTGCTGTTGCCCCACACGGCCTTGCGCAGACGTACCAGGGGAAACAGCTCGTTAGGGCAGAGCTTTTAGCCGATACAACCGCGATTGTGCCTGGCAAGTCGTTTACCGTCGGTTTGTTGCTTCGCATGGCTCCTGGCTGGCACACGTACTGGAAATTTTCCGGCGACGCAGGCCTGCCTACGGAACTGAAATGGAAACTGCCGCCGGGCTGGAAGATCTCCGACATCCGATGGCCAATTCCCCTGAAAACGATCGACCCCGGCGACATTGAAACGTACGGCTACGAAAATGAAGTCCTGCTGATGCAGGAAATCACGCCGCCGTCGAACCTCGACACTTCGTCCGCGAAGCTCGCCGCTGAAGCAAATTGGCTGGTGTGCGAAAAAATCTGCATCCCCGGCAGCGCCACATTGCAGTTGGATTTGCCTGTAGCATCGACAAGCCAGCCGGCGAACACGGACGTTTTCGGGCGTTATCGGGGTTTGGTTCCGCAAAACTGGCCGAAACCTGATGTGGCGCGCGCCGATTGGAGCCGGGTTGGATCCGATCTTCGCTTGAAAATTACGAGCGAAACTTTGGCGAAATATCCGGCAATCGATTTCTTTCCGTTGCCGGAGCAGGACACGATCGTTGGTCATCCGGCGGTTCAATCGCGGAACAACAACGAAATTGTGTTTCGTATTCCGCTTGAATCGGCGCCGAAGGATCTGTCGTCGATCGCTGGTCTCGTGGTGTTTGCGCAGCAGCCGAACGGCGACGATCGCGCGGCGTGGCAGATCACGAGTGCGCCGGCTGTTTCAGCGACTCGGCCCGCGCCAGCGCGCGGAATTTTCACGTTTCTGCTCTTTGGGTTTCTCGGTGGGATCATTTTGAATTTGATGCCGTGCGTATTGCCGGTGATCTCGCTCAAGATTTTCGGCTTTGTCCAACAAGCGGGACAGAGTCGGCAGAAAATTTTTCGGAGCGGCATTGCGTTCACCATTGGAATTTTTGCGTGGTTCATCGCGCTCGCGATCCTGCTGATCGCCCTTAAAGGCGCTGGGCGTGATGTAACCTGGGGCGGTTTTCAGTTCACGAATCCATATTTCGTCCTCGCCTTGAGCGTGATTGTACTCGTATTCGCGCTGAATCTCTTTGGCGTGTTTGAGGTTTCGTTGCCGCAACCGGTTACACGCAATTTGCTGTCGACGAGCGAGCGCAAGGATCTGCTCGGCTCATTTTTCCAAGGCGTGTTCGCGACTGTGCTGGCCACGCCGTGCACGGCGCCATTTCTCGGCACCGCCCTCGGCTTCGCGTTCACGCAGTCAGCGGCGGTCATTCTGGCGATGTTCATAGCTATCGCTGCCGGTATGAGCGCGCCATATCTGCTTTTGAGCGCGCAGCCTGCGTGGCTGCGCTTTTTGCCAAGGCCCGGGCCCTGGATGCTGCACGTGAAACAATTCATGGGCTTCCTGCTGTTGGCGACGCTGCTCTTTCTGCTTTATGTCCTCGGCGCACAACGCGGCTTGGAAGGAGCAATCTGGGCGAGCTGTTTCCTGCTTGTGATCAGTGTCGCGTGCTGGATGAAAGGCGCGTTTGTTGTGCCAACAGCGTCAGTTGTGAAGCGGTTCGTCGTGCTCGTGCTCATGCTCCTGCTCGTGATCGGGAGCGGTGTTTATTTCATCGGCGACAAATTTCAGTCTGCAAAAATTGCTTCCGCAGATTCGCAGATCCGAGGTGACTGGCAGCCGTTCACGCCCGAACGCTTGCAAACCGAGCTGGAGCAAGGCCGGACTGTGTTTGTCGATTTCACCGCCGCGTGGTGTCTTACGTGCAAATTCAATGAAGCCAGTGTGCTTGAGGCTCAGGATGTGCGAGAGGCGTTCCAGCGCCACGGGATTGTGAAATTGAAAGCCGATTGGACGAGCGGCGATCCCGTGATCACAAAATTATTGCAGCACTTCGGTCGCCCGGGTGTTCCACTCTACGTGCTTTATCCCGCGAAAAACGAAGAGCCAATTGTTTTTCCGGAAGTGCTCACCAAAAGCATGATCCTGGACAAGCTTGAAACCGTCGCGCGCCGGGTCGCCTCGCAATAATTCGGCCGCGGGCTTTCGCGAGCACCGTGGGACATGCGCCGGAAATCGAGCCGCTTCACGTTGAAATTTTTCCGACCGCGACGATTGTTTTCCTCGAAGAACTTTAAACGTCTCAGCAACTCTGTTTTCTAACAACTCATATGAAGATGAAACTACTCTTAACCGCCCTTACATCATTGATCGGAACCGCAGTCTTTGCCGCTGATGCGCCGCCGGTTGGAAGCGCCGCGCCCGATTTTTCGCTCATAGACGCGAAAGGCAAGACGCATTCGCTGTCGCAGTACAAAGGGAAGTACGTCGTGCTGGAATGGTTTAATCCACAGTGCCCGTTCGTGAAAAAGCATTACGGCGGCGGCAATATGCAAAACCTGCAGAAAGAGTTCACTGACAAAGGCGTTGTCTGGCTGACCATCGATTCCAATGCGCCCGGGACAGAGGGAAGTCTGACGCCGGAAGATGCGCAAAAGATCGCGACTTCGTGGAAGACGCATGAGACCGCGCTACTGCTGGATCCCGAAGGCAACGCAGGCCGCGCTTACGGCGCGAAGAACACGCCGAACATGGTCATCATCAATCCAGACGGGAAAATCATTTACCGCGGCGCAATTGACAGCAAAGCCACCCCAAACCCGTCGGACATCCCGAGTTCTACAAACTACGTGAAGGCGGCGCTGGATCAATCGTTGTCAGGCAAGTCCGTTAGCACGCCGGAGACGAAGCCGTACGGTTGCTCGGTCAAATACAAATCCTCGTAGAGCTGTAGCGGGTTCCAATCCCGTGGCTTGTGTTGCAAACAAACGGCGTAGTCGAGTTCCAGCCGGCCTGCTATATCCCATCTAACCTGGACCCGGCCATTTTCCTTTGGGGATGGCCCGCATGCTGAAACGGCCTACCGCGGGATGCAAAAGATACCGCGCAGCCTGCGGATCATTCTGTACCAGGCTTGTAGCCGGTGATTCGGACGACTGAAACGTCTTCGAAATGGCTTACCAGCCCTGGCGTAGCAATCGTTTCAGTCTTTCCTTGTTCCGCGTGATCCAGCAAAAACGCTGCAACCTGTTGGTTCCACCAATAGGTGTACGCCCCGCCCCACCATCGAGTTGGCATTTCGGACGGCGGGGGCGGCAACGGAGTTGGCCCGGATGGCGCATCCTTTGACCGTTCGATGGGAATGCTTCCCACCAACCAAACGTCGTGACCGGTCGTCAGAGTGTTGTTAATCGCATTTAACACAGGACTCATCGCGTCCGGTTGGTTCATTTCCGCCATCACCAGATCGATGCGATATACGTCGCGTGAATCGATCGGAGGTACACTCAGCCATTGAGCTTGGCCGCGGTAATACCGGTTAAACGTGACACCCTCCCATACGTCCTGGACCACGATGAGGTCACGTGCTGAGGCGTTCTGGCTGAGAAAAGCCGCAACCAGATCTAAATTGCTCCGACGGGTGTGTGCTTCCGCCCACGCCGGCCCGGCGTTTAATATCATCATGCCCAGCAGAAAACCAATGCGCACCAAGCCCCAGGGACGGAGCGCTGGCCAGCTCGCGGTTAAGATGCCATCGAGGGAAACAGCCCACAGAACTAAGATTTCCACGTAATGCCATGGCTGCATGAAATACTGCACTTTCAGCAGGAACCCAGTATACCCGATGGTCCCCAGAACCACGCTGGTGACACAAAACAGCGCCAGGTCGGACCGCTGCCGATCGGTTGAGGCAACTTCCGCGTTCGGCGTTTGGCGCACAGGCGGCCGTTGCATTATGACGGCGACTATCGCGCCCGCCAACGACAGCCCAATCCAAATCCAGATCTGCGAGCCATAGGGCGCGTCAGGGTTGGCACTGCTCCACGTGGCCAAAGCGTTCCCGAGTCCCGTCCAAAGAGTTGCGGCTTCAAAGAATGGCGAACTCCAAAACGACAGAAATTCCGAACCCTGATGCATGACCGGCAAATAAATGAAGAAAGATGCGCCCGCCACCAAACCGATGCCTACCATCGTCCAAGCTACTTTCCATCGCTTCCGTCGAATTGCGATCAGCGCTCCCGCGGCCAGCATTGCCCCGAGAAAAATCACGCCATAATAGATACATTGAACAAACAGCAGGCAGATAAAACCGGCTGATAGGATCCGCGACTGCGACGGAGATTCCAGTACCCGCCAGATCGTGCCGAAACTGAGCACCAGCAGGCAACCCGCCAGACCGTAGGCGCGATTTGCTCCCACGACAAAAATGAGCGCGGGCAAACCACCGAGCAACGCGATACTCAAGGTGGGAGCGCGTCCCCCAAACCAACGCTGGCACAGCCACAGCGAGGTCAGAAAGAACAAACCGACACCCAACCCCAGAATACGGATGCCCATATCGCTGTCGATCAGTCCCAACACGCCGCATCCTCGCACCAGCAGCGGCCAGAGTAGCGGACATGATTCAAAACGCAGGTTGTGCCAGATGTCTCGGAGCGATGGCATGTGCGCCAGATTGAAGGTGGCAGCTTCATCACGCCAAAACGGTCCGGCATACATCGCCGTCAGCACCAGCAGCATGACCGAGAAGGCGGTACCGATGAGCGCTGCCACGGTTTCTATTCCAGGTTTCGGTATTCGCTTCGACGACATGCGCCTTGAGCTTGAGCGACAGACCTGTCGTCCGTCAATTAGCGACTCGGAACGGGTCCGCAATCTGTCCACTCGATTTGGGTACTAGATCGCCAGCAATAGTTTTTTAATCTTTTTCAGCTTGCTTGGCGTTTTTCCGGATGATGTCGCGAAAATTTCCTGACGACCGTAACCTGCAAAAGCTTTCAAGCCGACGGTCGAAGCGACCTCCGCCTTTGTTCGTAGTGTCGCGACCCAAAATGCGTAAATGCGTTTGTTTGTGAATGGCTCCGGAAGGGTTGGCTTCAGGTGCGTTCTCACGGACAAAACGGTTTGCGTTGCCAAAGAGTTCTTTTGAGAATCGCACTATGGAAATCGCAAAAACCCTCTCGAGGCGTCGGATTCCGGATCGGCGACAAATCGAATGGATGATCGGTATCCTGATTACGGTTGCGGCCGTGTATTTGCACTGGGTGAACTTTCGCTCAGCCGGGGCTCTGTGGCGCGACGAAGCCGGCGTCGTGCGTATCGCCACGCTCCCCACCCTTCCTGAAATGTGGTCCAACCTTGGACACGAGTCTTGTCCGATTCTATTTCCCGCACTGCTTCACACTTGGTCCTCACTTGTCGGTAGTAGTGACACGGCATTCCGCGTATTCGGCTTTGTCGTTGGTCTATTGCTGCTTGGCGCTGTGTGGTTAAACGGTTGGCTGTTCCACCGCTCCGCACCTTTGGTTGCACTCAGTCTGCTAGCGTTGAACGCAAGCGTTGTGCGCTGGGCCGATTCCCTCCGCGCCTACGGCCTGGCCAGTGTGCTGATGCTTCTCGCGCTCGCGACAGGCTGGCGTTTCGCCCGAAAATCGAAGCTGAAATGGTTGCTTTTAGCCAGCCTGGTAGCGGTGATCAGCGTGCAATGCCTGTTTCAAAATTCGTTTCTTTTGCTTGCCGTTTGCGCCGCTGCCGCTGCGGTGAGGGTGCGCAGGCGAGATTTCAAAAACGCGCTGATCGCGCTGACGATCGGCATGCCGGCGGCAGTGTCTCTCCTGCCGTATGGCGCGATGATTCGCGGAGCACAGGGCTGGTCGGTGTTGTCACAGATTGGTTTCGTGCCGCCACTGATATGGACGAATCTTTCGCTCGCATTGGCGCCAACACTTGGCTGGTTGCGCTGGATATGGATCGCTCTGGCAGTTTTTGCGATCGCGCGCTGCGTGATTCACATTTTCCCGGATGCGGTAGAAGACGACGCTGACGCAGCCGCCTTCTTCGCCGGAACCGCTTTGATCGCGGGGCTGATTGCTTTTTTCGTTTTTTTGTGGGTCGCGAAAATGCCGACGCAAGTCTGGTATTTTCTGCCGCTGACAACGTTTACGGCAGTCTGTATCGATGCCGCGGTCGCGAACTGGCCCGGGCACTGGCAATTCTGGCGCTGCGCACTCGCGATTCTCGCACTCGTTAGTCTGCCAGGTGCGCGTGAACTTGCCATGTATCGACAGACGAATATGGACCTTGTGGCCAAGCTTCTGCGCGAGCGCGCCGACGCGCGTGATCTCATCATCGTCCATCCATGGACGTTTGGTGTTTCTTTTGATCGTCAGTATTCTGGCGGTCCGGCGCCATGGACCACAATTCCGCCGCTAACGGATCATCGGTTTCATCGTTACGATTTGTTGAAAGCGAAGATGGTCTTGGAAAATCCCGCCCAACCGGTGTTTGACCAAGTGGCAGCGACGCTTCGCGCAGGGAATCGTGTGTGGTTGGTGGGAGACATTCCGCTGAGCCAAACACCGTCGCCGCAAATCCAGCCCGCGCCGAATAATCCATGGGGATGGCTGGATGATCCTTACTCTGACGTTTGGGGCGCACAGGTCGGCTACTTCATCGCGATGCACGCCACCCATGGCGATGTCGTCCCGGTGCTATCGTCAAATCCGGTGAGCCCGCTCGAGAACGTCCAGGTGGCGGTGGTTGGTGGCTGGCAGGACTCTTCCTCGGTGCCAACTGATTCTAAAGACAAAATTTCGACGCAAAAATGACGAGACCGGAAACGGATAACCCTCGTGTCTTCGGCGAATCAAAGGCACTTACAGATACCAGAGAGCGCATTCTGATTTGGCTCCTGTGCATCGCGGCGGCTCTCCACGTTTTTATTTTCTCAGCCGCGTTCCCATTCTTTAGCAACGTTGATGAGTATCTGCACTTTGATCTCATCACACAGTATTCGCGCGGCCAATTGCCGCATAGCTTCAACCGGCTTAATGAAGAGGCTCTCGACTGGATCGTTCTGTACGCTTCGCCGGAATTCCTTTCTGCCCCTGAGAAGTTTCAAAACAGAAAATTCCCCACGCCGTTATGGAAACAATCGGGCCCCGAGGTCGAGCCGGAGATAGCGGCGACGAGAGCTGCATGGAGCAACCAAGTTAATTTTGAGGCTTCCCAACCGCCGCTCTATTACGGGTTGGCAAGTGTGTGGTGGTCGATTGGAAAGCAGCTTGGATTTGCGGAGCTCCAATCGTTGTATTGGATTCGATTCCTGAATATTCCACTGATCGCAATTGTCGTGTGGCTCGGCTACCTGACTGCACGCACAATTGCGCCCGAGCGCGCGGAGGTGCGTTTAGGTGTGCCGCTCCTGCTTGCTTTCATTCCTCAGAATGTTTTCTACACAATTAACAACGACGTGTTGTCGCCTGTATGTTTTGGGGTGCTGTTCCTGCTAATGTTGCAATGGCTGCGTGCGGACACCCACTCGGTGTGGCTTGGAGTAGCCACAGGATTGGCTATTGCCGCGACGTATCTGACAAAACTCTCAAACGTGCCATTCATGGGAGTCGCGTTGCTAGTGATCATTTTAGAACCGCGGCGAATCACGTGGCGAACGCCCGGAAGAGAATTGGCGGCGCTGGCCGCTCTCCTGGTCTTTGCCGCGATTCCAATTAGCAGTTGGATGGCATGGAACAAAGTGCACTTCGGCGACCTGACCGGATCCACAGCGAAAGTTGGTTTACTCGGTTGGAGCCAAAAACCTTTGGCTAATTGGTGGCAACATCCAATTTTCACGCCGGGTGGTTTTTGGGTGTTTTGGTCGAGCCTGATTGAGAGCTTTTGGCGTGGCGAGCTTACTTGGCACGGCCGTTTTTTGAATTGGGGATTTGTTGATTGGTTTTTTGTCATATCATCGTTGGCTTTGTTGTTCTCGGCGATGTGCGGAGTTGCAAGCCGATCCGCGCTTTCAACATTCCAACGTCAGGCAATCGGCAGCGCGATCTTAGTGTGGCTGGCGGGAATCTTCTTTCTAGCGGTGCTGTCAATTCAGTTCGATTTTGGCGAATCCACCGGGCCAACGCGCGATCACCCGTACTTTACTGCCGGGCGTCTGCTGAGTGGAGCGTTGATCCCATTTGCAGTGATGTACGTGTCCGGTATCTCGTTACTACTGCGTCGAGCAAAGGTTGCGGTCTTGTCACTATCGATAATTGTGGCAATTGTCGCAGTTACTGCTGTATCAGAAATCGCCGTTAACCACGTTGTGTTCGCGAGCGAACACAATTGGTTTCATCGCTAACACATGCGGTCCGGTACCCGCACCGTCCTCCTCGGCGTCAGCGTCCTTCTTATTGTAGTGGCAGTAAGGGCTCCGCTGCTACCCATTCCACTTGAACGTGATGAAGGTGAATACGCGTATATCGCGTGGCGCCTGGGACATAATGAATTGCCCTATCGCGATTGGTTTGACCAAAAGCCGCCAGCCGTCTTTTACGTTTATCGTCTAGCGCTAATGCTGCCGTTCGAGCCCATTCGAGCGATTCATTTCGTTGCCCTGCTGTTCTCGGCAACATCTGCGTGTGCGCTCTTTTTTCTTGGACTGCGATTTATGAGCCGTTTTTGGGCGTGGGTGGCGGCAGCCCTGTTTGCGCTCTTAGCCGCCGATCCATTGGTGCAAGGAACAGCAGCGAACACGGAGCTCTTCATGTTGTGCCCGCTCATCCTCTCGCAGATTGCTTTTGTGACCGCGGTAAACAGGCAGACAAAGACTGTTTTGTTTATGTTGCTCGCAGGCGCTCTGACGGGAGTCGCCTTGATGTTCAAGCAGGTGGCGATCGTGAATTGGCTCCTTATCACCGCACTTTATCCGGTATTCGTCCGGGGAGAAAACAGATGGCGCGCTACAATTTCATTCGCCGCCTGGTCGGCGATGGGCCTGCTAACGGTATTGGGCTTCGTGGTTCTGTACTTCTTCGCCCATGGTGGCTTGCGCGATTTTGTGGAGAATGTCTTCACACATAACTTGCAATACATCGGTGTTGTTCCGGTGTCTTCACGATTTGAATACTGCTGGGGGACACTTACAACGCTCGCCCGAAGCCAGGCGATAGTGTGGTTGTCTGCGGCCGCGGGTTTGCTTGGGCTCTTCAAATCAGGAAAGGTCACATGGTCTGCGCTGCTGACAGGCTGGCTCATCACGAGCTTAATCGGTGCAAGTGCGAGCGGATATTTCTTTCCACATTATTTCCAGCAACTGCTTCCGCCGCTCGCGCTGGCTGCTGCCGCCGGAGCGGACCGATTGCCTTCCGCCAGGCTTTTGAGATTTCTGCCGCGCGCGAGCACACGTGCGGTACTCGTTACTGTGCTGGCAATCTTGCCTGCCGTGACGCTTTGGGCGTTTTTGTTTCGGTATACTCCTGCGGAAGCGGTGAGAAG
>Ga0209689_1001037_pt1 | contig 20337 bp, 22 predicted proteins | sample GraSoiAngelo_149_FD_187119 | JGI IMG/M metagenome (GOLD analysis project Ga0209689, IMG submission 187119) | Grasslands soil microbial communities from the Angelo Coastal Reserve, California, USA - 14_1009_09_30cm (SPAdes) (version 2) | ecosystem: Environmental > Terrestrial > Soil > Grasslands ... | reverse complement strand
GGGGATGCTCGCGTCCGAGACCGGCTACGACCCGCAGACGATGAAGCGCGCGGGGCTGCTGCACGACATCGGCAAGGCCATCGACCACGAGGTCGAGGGCCCGCACACCGTCATCGGCGGAGAGCTCCTCAAGCGCTATGGGTTCCCGCAGAACGTCATCGACGGCGTCGTCGGCCACCACGGTGACGTCGAGCCCGTGACGATGGTGGGCACGCTCATCTCGGCCGCCGACGCCATCAGCGCGGCCCGCCCGGGCGCGCGGAGCGAGATCGTCTCGAACTACATCCAGCGGCTCCAGGAGCTGGAGAGCGTCGCGAACAGCTTCGAGGGCGTCGAGAAGTCGTTCGCGATCCAGGCGGGCCGCGAAGTGCGCGTCGTCGTGAAGCCCGACAAGCTCGACGACCTGCAGACGGCGCGGCTCTCGCGCGACATCGCGCAGAAGATCCAGGAGACGATGCAATACCCGGGGCAGATCAAGGTGACGGTCATCCGCGAGACGCGCGCGGTGGAGTACGCCAAGTAACGCACTCGAGCCCGCACTAGCTGTTGCCGAGGCAGTGCAGCAGGTGATCGGGCCCGAGCTCGTCGGCGCGTATCTCCATGGTTCCGCCGTGCTCGGCGGGTTCGATCCCCGCAGGAGCGACCTCGACATCGTCGCCGTGAGCCGGCGCGCGCTGAGCGATGAGGACTTGCATGACCTCGCGGACAGGCTCGGCGCGGGCAGCTATCCGGCGAACGGCCTGGAGTTCACCCTGCTGACGGCGGACGAGGCGAGTCAGCCCCAGATGCCCGCCCCGCGATTCCAGCTCCACCGCACGACGGCCGGCTGGGACCGCCACGCCAAGGTCGTCGATGGAAGGACTCGCGAGGGAGATCCCGATCTCGTGCTTCATCTCTTCGTCGCTCGCGACCACGGTCGCGCGGTCGTCGGACCGCCGGCCCGCGACGTGTTCGGCGAGGTGCCTCGCTCGGCGGTCATCGCCGCGATGAAGAATGAGCTCGCGTGGGCGAGTGCGCATGCTCCCAGGGAGTACCTGGTGCTGACGGCGTGCCGAGCCTGGTTCTTTCACGCCCTGGACCGGGTCGCGTCGAAGGTCGAGGCGGGACGGTGGGCCGCCGGCAGGTACGAGCGACCGGACGTGATCGAGGCGGCGCTGGTGCGGCAGACGGGCGCCGGCGCGCCCGACATTGCCGACGCGGAGAGCGAGCGCCTTGTGACGTACGTCGAGCGCGTCCTGGCGTGAGGATCCTCTTCGTCGGCGACGTGGTCGGGAGGCCGGGGCGGCAGTGTCTCGCGGCGCTGTTGCCCGGCATCAAGCACGAGGGCGAGATCGGCCTCACGATCGTGAACGGCGAGAACGCGGCCGGTGGAGCCGGGCTCACGGCGGCGATCGCGGACGAGATCAGAGCGGCCGGCGCCGATGTCGTCACGAACGGGAACCACGTGTGGGACCAGCGCGCGTTCCTCAAGGAGATCGACTCGCTCGACTACGCGCTCCGTCCGCTGAACCTTCCGCCGGGCAATCCCGGCCGTGGCTGGCTCATCACGAAGGGCGCTCTCGTCGTGAACGCGATCGGCCGCGTGTTCATGGCGCACCAGGACGATCCCTTCCGCGCCCTGGATGGGCTGCTGGCGGAACTCGGCGAGCGCGCGCCGAAGGTGCGCATCCTCGACTGGCACGCGGAGGCCACGAGCGAGAAGCTCGCGATGGGGTGGCACCTCGACGGACGGTTTTCCGCCGTCGTCGGCAGCCACACCCACGTCCCGACGGCCGATCCGCGGATCCTGCCCAAAGGGACCGCCCTCGTCGCCGACACCGGCATGGTGGGCCCGCGCGACAGCATCCTCGGCGTGGACGCCGCGACGATCGTCGCGCGCTATCTCGACGGCGTGCCGCGGCGGTTCGAGGTGGCCGAGGGTCCGGTGCAGTTCAACAGCGTGGTCCTCGACGTGGATGACGCCACGGGCCGCGCGCGCTCCATCGAGCGGCTCGATCGGGAGTGGACGGCCTGAGCACCGGCTACCCGATCGATCTCCACACGCATTCCCTGCGCTCAGACGGCGCGTACGAGCCACGCGAGCTGGTCCGCATGGCCGCGTCGCGCGGGGTGCGGATCCAGGCGCTCTCCGACCACGACACGCTCCTCGGGGTGGGGGAGGCCGTCGCAGAGGGCGCCACGCTCGGCGTGCGTGTGATCCCAGCGACAGAGCTGAATACCGAGTCCGAGTGGGGCGACGTCCATGTCCTCGGCTATTTCGTCGATCCGGCGGACGCGGCGCTCGAGGACCGGCTGCGCTGGCTGCGCGAGAACCGCGGCCGCCGCATCGAGCTCATGGTCGAGAAGCTGAACGCGCTCGGGTACGCGGTCTCGCTCGAGCGGGTGCTCGAGATCGCGCAGGGCGGCGCGCTCGGCCGGCCGCACCTTGCGCAGGCGCTCTTCGAGAAGGGCTACGTGAAGAGCTACGACGACGCGTTCGACACCCTCATCGCGAAGGATTCGCCGGCGTACGTTCGGCGCGTCGGACTGACACCGCTCGAAGCCGTCGAGCTCGTGCGCGCCCACGGCGGGGTGCCGTCGCTCGCGCATCCGGGGACCGTGCTCGGCCTCGCTGGGCTGCTGCCGCGTTTGGTCGCGGCAGGTCTCGCCGGCATCGAATGCTATTACGGCGAGCATTCGCCGAGCGCGACGACAACGTTCCTCGCGCTCGCGCAGACGAACCGACTGATACCGACCGGTGGCAGCGATTTTCACGGTCGCAGCGAGCACGGGACTGATCTCGGCGGCGTTTTCGTGCCGCCCGAATCGATCCCCGCGCTGGAGGCGCGCCGCAAGAACTCGTAGCGGGTACCATCGCCGTTCGTGGAAGGGCGCGCCTGAGGTGGCGGGAGCACTGCGTCCGGTCGTCATCCTCATGCTCGTCGCATCGGTCCTCTTCGTGGTCGACGGCATCTTCGACGGCGTGTATCCCGGCGGCCCCGCGTGGTTCACGGGGAAGTACGACAACCTCGCCGAGATCGCGTACGTCTTCGCGATCGTGAACACGCTCGTCGCGTACTTCGTCGCGCGCGGGAGCGAGCGCAGCCTCATCGCGCGCATGAGCCTCTCGGTGTTCTTCCTCATCGAACGGCCGCTCACCGCGTTCGTGCTGGGGCCGAAGCCGATCACCTCGATCGCGACGCACTTCGCGACCGCGCTGGTGGAGCTCGTCATCCTGCTCTCGGCCCTGCGGGTGTGGCGCCTCGGGCGGAGCTACGCGGAAGCCGAGGTCGATTCGCTCTTCGCCCTCGAAGGATCGACCGTCGGGGGCCTTGGCGCCCCGGCCCCCGAAGGGTCCACGCCTTCCGCACGGCCCGCGCCACGCGCGGGGACGCCGCCTCCGAGAAGCTCGTGGCTCATCGGCGTTATCACGCTCGTCCTGGCGATCATCTTCGTCGCCGACGGTGCTTACCTCGGCTACGTGCCTGGCGGCCGCGCCTGGACGACCTCCGGCGAAGGCTCCGGCTGGCTCGTGTACCTTTTCGCGGTCGTCCTGCTGACGGTCGCGATCCGCGCGGTCCACGGGGGCCGCATCGCCCTTCGCGCGCTCATCGCCCTCTCGCTCGTGTTCTTCCTCGAGCGCTCGTTCACCCCGATCTCATTGCGCGAGAGCGATCCGATCGTGCTTGCTCTCCATGGACTCGCCGCCTTCGTCAGCCTTGCGCTCGCGCTCGCCGCGGCCAGCGCCATCCGAGGCGCGCAGCCTCGCCGCGAATCGACCGTCCGCTCCCTCGAGGCCGCCTAAGAACGGCTTGCTGCGGCCGCGGGTCCTGTCCCGGCTCAAGGGGTCTCTCGCTTCGCGCACCCTGCCCGTCCAGCACCATCAGGCCGGGCGCTGCTCGTCCTGGACGGGTCCTGGGGCCCGCGCGGCGCGAGAGACCCCATTCGCCGTGCCACCCGCGGCCTCGCCAGTACCCCAGGCCGGGGACAGGACGCGGCGGGCTCGCGGACGGTGCGCTCGGTAGGCTTCGGACATGGCGTTGACGGTTCGCGAGGCGGCCGGGCGGCTCGTGGAGCAGGTGGCGCACGTGGTGGTCGGCAAGCCGCGGGCGACGGAGCAGCTGCTCGCGGCGCTGCTGGTAGAAGGCCACGTGCTGTTGGACGACGTACCGGGAGTGGGGAAGACGATGCTCGCGCGCTCGGTCGCGCGTTCGCTCGACCTCGCGTTCCGGCGCGTGCAGTGCACGCCGGATCTCGTTCCGAGCGACATCACGGGCGTCTCGATCTACGACCAGCGCACCCAGCGCTTCGAGTATCGCCCTGGGCCGCTCGCCGCGAACGTCGTCCTCGTCGACGAGATCAACCGCGCCACGCCCCGCGCGCAGTCGAGCCTCCTCGAAGCGATGCAGGAGCGACAGGTCACCGTCGACGAGACGACGCACGCGCTCCCGGACCCGTTCGTCGTCATCGCGACGCAGAACCCGATCGAGCTCGAGGGCACGTTTCCGCTCCCCGAGGCGCAGCTCGACCGCTTCCTCTTCCTCGTGAACCTCGGCTACCCCGACGCCGACGACGAGGACGCGATCCTCAAGCTCCACGGCCCTGCGACCGTCCAGCCGGAGGCCCTGCGTCCGATCCTCGACGCGGCCGCTGTCGCCACGCTCCGTGCGGAGGTACGCGCGGTGCGGGTCGGCGACGCCGTTCGCGGGTACGTCGCGGCGCTCGTCCGCGCGACGCGCGCCCTCGGCGATATCGAGCTCGGCGCGAGCCCGCGCGCCGCGCTCGCGCTCTACCGTGCGGCGCAGGCGCACGCCGCCATCCGCGGCCGCGCGTACGTGCTTCCCGACGACGTGAAGGCGCAGGCCGGCGCGGTCCTCCGGCATCGTCTCTTCCTCAAAGCCGACGCCCTCATGCGCGGCCGGACGACGGCCGCGGTCGTCGCGGAGGTGCTCGCACGGACGCCCGTGCCCGCGGAAGACGTCGCCGCAAGCGCCGGTTGATGCGCAGCGAGGGGCGGGCCGGCAGCTTCCCCTGGGTCGTTGTCGTGGTCTTCATCGTCGCGGCGGTGATCGTCCGCGCGCCCGCCCTCATCATCCTTGCGGCTGGCGGCGTCGTCGCCTGGCTCGTCGTCGCGGTCAGCGGTCGTCTTGCTCTCGCCGCGGTCGAGGTGCGGGCGAGCCTGACTCCGGATCGCCTCGTCGCGGGCGAAGAGACCACGGTGGCAATCGAGCTGCACAACCGCAAGCCGCTCCCCTTGACCTGGCTCGACGTGCGACTCTTCCTGCCCGAGGGCATCGAACCGTCGCTGGGGGCTCCGCCCCGCTCGAACCCCCCGCCGCGCGGCTGGATCGACGCGGGGTTCGCGCCGCGGGGGCGCGAGCGCGTGACGCTCCGCCTGCGGCTGCGCGTCACCGCGCGCGGGGCGTACGCGATCGGGCCGGTGCGGCTGCGCGCGGGAGACTGGCTCGGCTTCACGCAGACCGAGGCGACCGCGCCGATCGGGCTCACGCTCGTCGCGTATCCCGCCCCGCTAGCGGTCCGCGATCGCGCGCTGCCCTCGCTGCGGCCGCTCGCGGAGACCGCGACGCGCCGTGGCCTCTTGCCGGATCCGCTCCGTTTCCGCGGGGTGCGCGAGCATCGCCCTGGCGACGCGCGCAAGGAGATCCACTGGAAGGCCTCAGCGCGCCTGCAGGCCCTCCAGACCAAGCTCTACGAGCCCGCCACGAGCCTCGACGCGATCTTCCTGGTCAACGTCGCTTCCTACGAGCAGTACTGGATCCAGGCAGATCCCGAGGCCGTCGAGCTGGTCGTCTCGGCGGCCGCGGATCTGGTGCGGCACGCCGCGGCGGAAGGACGCCAGGTCGGTCTCGTGACGAATGGGATCGACAACCTCACGCACGAGCGGCCGCGCTCGGCGCTCGCGCGTGGCCCGCGCTCGTTCACGCGCAGCCTCGAGATCCTCGCGCGCCTCGGCCCGTACGCGGTCGGCGCGCCCGAAACGGTGTTCCTTCGCGAGCGCGGCCGGCTTCCCTGGGGCGCCACGCTCGTCATCGTGACCCCGCGCGTCGGCGCCGGCCTCGCGAACGCCGCGATCGCCCTTCGGCGTGCGCACCACCGCGTGCTCGTCGTGTCCGTCACGTCGCCGGGCGAGACACTCGCCGCGCACCTCCACGCGCGCGGCGTGCGCATCGATCTCATCGCCGAGGACGAGCGTCGTGCGGCGGTCTAGCTCGCGCGCGGTCGTCACGCTGCTGGTGGCGCGTGCGGTCCTCGAGGGCGTGACGTTCGGCGCGGCGCTCGCGCTCGTCCACGCGATCAGCGGCGGGCGTTTCGCGCTGCCGCTCGTCGCCACGACGCTCGCCATGACCGGCGCGAGCCTGCTGCTCATCGCCCTGGTCCGCGAGCTCGCGAGCGAACGCCGCAGCGGCGCGGTCATCGCGGCGACCTTCGCCGCGGGGATCGTGGTCGCGCTCGTGCTTCCGACGCGCGCGCTCGACGGTGCGAGCCTGATCGCGCGGCTGCTGGGCTTCACCATCCTCGCCGAGGCGTTCCTCTGGCGGATCCTCTCGGTCGCGCGCGGTGGCCTGCGCTGGACCGACACGCGGAACGCGATCCCGCTCGCCGCCGCGGTCATCGCGCTCGCCGCGATCGTACCGGGTCCGGTCGACCGCGCACCCCTCGCGCCGCTCGCGCTGCTCGTGGTGGGCGCGGCCGGGCTCTCGCTGTCGCTTTCTCGGGCAGCGGAAGAGCTCTCGCTCATGCGCGAGGGCCAGGCCGCCGGTGCGGCGCGCGTGTCCGCGGTGACGTCGGTGTCCGCGCTCTTCGGCGTCGTGGCGGTCATCGCGGCGGCGGTCGCGCCCGCCGTCGAGAGGCTCCTCGCCGACGCCGGCGAGCGGATCGCTCCGCTGCTCGAGACGGCGCTCCTCCTCATCCTCCTGCCGCTCGGGTACCTCGCGGCGTTCTTCGTCTCGCTCGTCGAACGGCTCGTGCGCGGGATCGACCTGAGCTCGTTCGGGCGGAACTTCCCGCAGCGCACGCCCGAGGAGGAAGAGCGGCTCCTGCGCGAGATCGAGCGGAACCGGCCCTGGGTCGCGGGGGGATTCGAGCTCCTCATCGCGCTCGTCGTGGCGGTCGTGGCGCTCGTCATCCTCGAGCGTATGGTCCGCGAGCGGCGGATCGCGCTCCCGATCGGCGCGGAGCTCGAGCGCGGAGCGACCGACGGCCTGAGCCTCGGCGCGACGCTCGCGTCGCTGCTGCCACGGCGCCGCTCGCGCCGGCGCGGTCCGCACGACGACGGCACGGCGGCCGGTGCGCTGCGCGCCATCTACTGGCGGCTTCTCGGCCTGGCCGAGCGCCTCGGCCCAGGCTGGCGCGAGCCCGCGGAGACGCCCGACGAGCACGCGCGCCGCCTCGTGCTCGCCGACGCGCGCTGGGGCGACGCCGTGCCGATCGTCGCGGCGTTCGACGAGCTCCGCTACGGCGAGGTCGCGCCCGACGCCGCGACCGTCACGCGCGCCCGCGACACGCTGCGTTCCCTGGAGGCGAGCCTACGGACGTGATCGCGATCGTGGGCCCGACCGCGTCGGGAAAGAGCGCGCTCGCCATGCGCGCGGCGGAGAAGCTCGCCGGCGAGATCGTCTCCGCGGATTCACGACAGGTCTACCGCGGCATGGACGTGGGGACGGCGAAGCCGACGCTCGAAGAGCGCGCGCGTGTGCGTCATCACCTCATCGACGTCGCGGAGCCGGGAGAGCGTTACGACGTGGCGCGCTACCAACGCGATGCGCGCGCGACGCTCGCGCAGATCCGCGCCCGCGGCCGCGCCGCGATCGTCGTCGGCGGGACCGGCCTCTACGTTCGCGCGCTCCTCGACGGCCTCGAGCTCGCCGCGCTCCCGCACGATCCGCTCGTTCGTGCCCGCATCGAAGCGGAGGCCGCCGGCGCCGGCGCGGCCGCCGTCCACGCGCGGCTCGCCGCGGTCGATCCGGTCGCCGCGTCGCGGGTCGATCCGCGCAACGTCCGCCGCGTCGTCCGCTATCTCGAGGTCGTGAGCGTCGCCGGGCGGATCTCCGACCGCTGGCGACGCGGCCCGAGCGTCCCGGCCCTACGCATCGGGCTCCGGCCGCCGCGCGCCTGGCTCGCCGACGCGATCGCCGCGCGCGTGCGGCGGATGGTCGTCGACGGCGTGCTCGAAGAGGCGAGAGGGCTCGTGGCGCGCGGCATGGACCCGGCGCTGCCGAGCATGAGCGCCCACGGGTACGTGCACTGGGTCGCGCACCTTCGCGGGGAGATCGACCTCGAGACGGCGATCGCGCGGACGGCGCGCGACGTGCGGGCGTACTCGCGCCGACAGATGACGTGGTTCCGGCGCGACGGGCAGATCCGCTGGTTCGACCCGACGGTGGAGGACCCGCTGCCCGCGCTCCTCGAGGCCGTGGCATGACGGTCCAGACCGCGGCGCCACCCGAGCGCGCGTACCTCGTGGGGCTCGAGCTTCCGCGCTCGCGCTTCGACGGCGAGGACTCGCTCGAGGAGCTCGCGACGCTCGTCGCGGCGGCCGACGCGGTCGCGGTCGGGCGGATGCTGCAGCAGCGGCGCTCGCCGGATCCGAACAGCTGGGTCGGCAAGGGCAAGGCGCAGGAGATCGCCCGCGAGGTCGCGCGCCTCCGCGCCGAGCTCGTGGTGTGCGACGACGAGCTCAAGCCGGCGCAGCAACGTTCGCTCGAGGAGCTCAGCGGCGTGCGGGTCGTCGATCGGTCTGCGGTGATCCTCGACATCTTCGCGCGCCACGCGCGCTCGCGGGAGGGTCGCATCCAGGTAGAGCTCGCGCAGCTCGAGTACCGGCTGCCGCGCCTCACCGGCAAGGGCAAGGAGCTCTCGCGCCTCGGCGGTGGCATCGGCACGCGCGGCCCCGGCGAGTCGAAGCTCGAGAGCGACCGCCAGATCATCCGCAAGCGCATCCAGGAGCTGCGCGAGCGCCTCGGCGAGGTGGCGAAGCAGCGCGAGCGGGCGCGCGGCTCGCGGGCGAGCGAAGGGCTGTTCCTCGCGTCGCTCGTCGGCTACACGAACGCCGGGAAATCCACGCTCATGAACGCGCTCTCGAATGCGAACGTGCTCGTCGCCGACCAGCCGTTCGCGACGCTCGATCCCACGACGCGACGGGTCACCCTCGGCGGCGGCACGACGGTGCTCCTCTCCGACACGGTGGGCTTCGTGAACAAGCTGCCGCCCGCGCTCGTGGCCGCGTTCCGCGCGACGCTCGAAGAGCTGAACGACGCCGACCTCCTCGTTCACGTCGTCGACGTCAGCCATCCGAACGCGCACGAGCGCATGCGGGTCGTCGACGAGACGCTTCGCTCGCTCGGCCTGGGGTCGCTTCGCGCCCAGGGGCCCCTGCAGCCGAAGCTCCTCGTGTTCAACCAGACGGACCGCCTTCGCGGCGGAGCCGGCGCCGCCCTCCGCGAGGCGCTCGCGGCGGAGTTCCCCGCCGCGATCTTCGTCTCCGCGCTGCGCGGCGAGGGGCTCGACGCGCTCCGTGAGCGGCTCGCGGCCGCGGCCACGGCACGCTGGAAGCGGATCGATGCGACGCTTCCGTACGCCGCGGGCGCGCTCGTGCAGCGCATCCGGCAGCGCGGAGCGCTCCGCCGCGCGGATTACGGCGAGCGCGGGATCCGCATCGAGGCCGAGGTGCCGCCCGAGCTCGCGGCTGAGATCGCGGCGGCGAAGCTCCGTTAACTGCGCCCGATGATGATCGGAAGGGCGGGGTCGTTGCCCCATTCCTCCCACGAGCCGTCGTACGTGCGCACGTCCTCGCGGCCGAGCGCGGTGAGCACGAGGTGGGTGAAGGCCGCGCGGACGCCGGCCTGGCAATAGGTGATCGCGCTCGTCTCCGGGCCGAAGCCCGCGTCGGCGTACATGGTGTCGAGCTCGGCCGCGTCCTTCAGCAGGAAATCGCTCGTGAGCGCGTCTTTCCACTCGACGTGGACCGCGCCGGGGATGTGGCCGCCGCGCGCGGCGCGCTTCTCGGTGCCGGTGAACTCGCCCTCGCGCCGCACGTCAAGGAGCCAGGGATCGCCCCTGCGCACCGCGGCGAGCACGTCCTCCTTCGACGCGAGTACGCCCTCACGCGGGCGCGGCGTGAACGTCGCCGCCGCGACGCGCACCTCGCCGGCTTCGGTCGGCCGGCCTTCGCGCCGCCACTTCTGGATGCCACCCTCCATGACCGCCATGCGATCGTGTCCGTAGCGCCGGAGCCCGAGCCAGAGGCGCGCCGCGTGATGACCGCCCTCCGCGTCGTAGCCCACGACCATCGTGTCGTCGCCGATGCCCAGGCGCGACATCGCGCGCGCGAAGTCCTCCGGACCCGCGAGCAGCCAGCGCGGATGACCCGAGGAGGGTGGGGGAGCGGAGAGGTCCTCGGCCCAGTTCACGTGCACGGCCCCGGGAAGGTGACCCTTGAGGTAGTCGGCGCGCGCGTCGGCGTCGAAGGAGAAGCGGCAGTCGACGATGCGGACCTTCGGGTCGCGCAGATGCTCCGCGACGCGCTCGGTGGACCAGAAGAGATCGGACCGTGACGGCACGCTCACAGCCGAGATCACTGTATCGCTGGACTGCGACCAGCGAAACGCCCCGACGAAGCGCACATCCGCTGCGCGGGCTCATCCGTATCCAGGGCGACCGGACTTTCGGGAGGGGGATCGCCCGTGCGTCAGCTCGCATCCTCGCTTGCCCTCGTCATCGTGCTGAGCGCCTGCGGCGGGGCCGCCGCGCCCGCACCGACGCCGGTCCCGACCCCGACACCGTCGCCAACGCCGTCGCCCACGGCCGTCGTCAGGGTCGGCGACACCGCGCTCGGGAAGATCCTCGTCGACTCGACAAAAGGCATGACCCTCTACACGTGGGCGAAGGACATCGACGAGAACTCGCAGTGCAATGACGCGTGCGCGACCGCCTGGCCCCCGCTCATCACCACCGTGACGACGATCGCCGGCACGGGGATCAAGGGATCGCTCGGGACCTCGAAGCGCAAGGACGGCGCTCTTCAGGTGACCTTCAACAAGCATCCGCTCTACTTCTTCTCGCGCGATACCGCGGCCGGTGACACGAAGGGCCAGGGCTCGCAAGGCTTCGGTGCGCTCTGGGCCGTCGTCATCGACCCGTGATCCCCTAGCGCGCCCATCCTTCTCCGCAGCTCCCTCCCCGGCCTGCAGCGCCGGGGAGGGAGTTCAGCTTCGGCGATCCGGCCCGCCGGTCTTGGCACGAAGGGGGAGGACCATGCGCAAGATCCGCTTGTACGGCACGCCTCTCGTGGCGATCCTCGCGCTCCTGGCCATCGTTTCCTACGCGGTCGCGAGCAACGACGGGGGTAAGACGCATTTCAAGTCCGACATCCTCACCGGTTATCAGGAGGTCGTGGGTCCGGGGCCGATCTCGACGGTCGGCACCGGGACGTTCGAGGCCGACCTCGACGGCACCACGCTCAGTTACACGCTGACCTACAGCGGCCTCGAGGGCGGCGCCGTGACGCAGGCGCACATCCACTTCGCGCAGCGCGGCGTTGGCGGCTCCGTCATCGCGTTCCTCTGCGGCGGTCCCAAGCCGGCGTGCCCGGCGTCGGGGACGGTGACCGGCACGATCACCCCCGCCGACATCCTGGGCGGGACGACTGCTCAGGGGATCGAGGCAGGCGCGTTCGACGAGGCGGTGCGCGCGCTGCGCGCCGGCGTCGTCTACGCGAACGTGCACACGACACGCTGGCCCGCGGGCGAGATCCGCGGCCAGGTCAACGACGAGAACCAGCGGGAGGAGAACGCCCGCTAGCGCGTGAGGCGCTCCCTCCCCGCCGCTTCGCCGGCAGGGAGGGAGTGCCATTTTCGGCTGTGTTGCCATCTCCGTTCGCCTTGGTCGGGTAGCCTCGCGGCAATGCCCGCGACGGGTCGCAGCCTCAAGGAGGAATGGCGAGCCCGTCTTGTCGGGGACCGCTGTCGGGGAAATTGCACCGTGGCGAGTTGGTCACTAAACTGGTCAGATCGTGAGAACCCTTCCTCTAGCCGAGGCGAAGGCAAAGCTCAGCGGACTCATCGACGATGTCGCTCGCCGCGATGAGCGCGTCACGATCACCAAGCGCGGGCGCCCGACCGCGGTGATCATGAGTCACGACGAGGCCGCAAGCCTGGACGCGACCCTGGAGATCATGTCCGACCCCGGTTTCTACGCGGAGATCCTGCGAAACCGGCGCGCGCTGGATCGCGGGAGGGGCCGCGCCTACGAGCTGGACGACCTCTTCGGAGAGGAGGGCTCCACCGCTCGTGCCAAACCGACGCGTCGTGCTGCTGCCCGAAGCGGCCGACGTCCTTCGGCGGCTGCCGCCCGAAGCCAAGCGAAAGGTGCGCGCAGCACTCGCCGAGCTCCGGCGCGATCCAGATCTCGGTGAACCGCTCGAACGGGAGCTTGCCGGCGTGCGGCGGCTCCGTGTCAGGCAGCTCCGGATCGTGTACCGCCGGTCGCCGGCCGGACTAGAAGTCGTCGTGATCGGTCCACGCCGAACGATCTACACCGAGCTCGAGCGGGCGGCACGCCAGCGTTAGGGCTGCGCTCTGAGCTTCTCGATCATCTGGTTGAGGTCGTCGAGGTGCTCCCGATCATGGCCAAGGTCGATACGCAAATAATCCCCGACCGTAAGCTGCCCGAAGGTCTTGTGCTGTCCGGTGCGCGTGAGCCGCTCGGCTGAGAGCGAACGTGCGAACTCGATCACCCGGCCGCGGCTTTCGTTGAACGCTCGCACGGAATCCCGAAGGTCCCGGTCGCTGAAGTCCCAGCCGTCGTTCTTGTAGAACTCGAACGTCGGCCGCGCGTTCGCGGCGATCTGGCGGATGCGGACATAGATGCACTCGACCTGGGTCGCTTCCATGTGGGCCGCGATCTCGCGGAAGGACCAGTGTTCGCTGTCCGGTCGGTAGTCTTGACGGTCGGCAACCGATCTCAGAACGCGAGAGAGCTCGACGCTCGACGCCTCTAGAGCCGCGGTCAACTCGCCGACCGTCGCCATGTTCTTGGCGGGGGCGCGTACATCAGGCATGACTCATCGTCCTTCGGGTTCATCGTCGTTCGCTCGGGTCGGTGTTCGGGGGGCGAGGCTACCACCGAGAACCCACGAGCTGTCGACGCGGCCGGAAGGGCCCGGTACCGCTTCCGAAGACACGATGCGGAAGCGCGGTCGGGGAAGTTGGGCTTGACACATCCGGTGCATCCATCTAGACATCTCGCAGAATGGAGATTACACGAGAACCAGGTGGGCCCAAGAGCCGAAAGAGCCTGGCTTCGGGCGAATTCATCGACCCGCGCGACCTCGGCCCGAACAGCCCGATCCGCGATCTCGCCCGGGCGTACCTGCAGGAGCTTCGCGACAAGGGTCGCAGCGAGCTCACGCTGCCGCGGTACGAGCGCTTCCTCAGCGAGTTCCTGGACTTCGTCGAGCGCGACGGAGCGCCGCCGCGGGTCCGCGACATCGACATCCGGACGCTCCGCGCGTTCTCGAGCCACCTGGCGCGCCGTCGCCTCCTCGCCGGTCGCGATGCCGGCAAGCGGCCAATCTCCGCGGCGTCCCGGAATCTCCACCTGATCGCGCTTCGTGGGCTTCTGAAGTTCGGTGTGCTCCTTGACCTGCCCGTGCCGGCGCCCGAGAAGGTCGAGCTCGCCAAGGCGCCCGAGCCGAGCCCCGACGCGCGGCACCTCGACGGTAAAAAGCTCGAGCGGCTCCTCGAGACGATCGACACGGCGACCGACGACGGACTCCGCGCGCGGGCGCTGCTCGAGCTCCTCGTGGCCTCGGGCTGCCGGATCTCGGAGGTGATCGGCCTGGAGCGCGCGAAGCTCGAGCTCGACCGCCACGCCCCGACGCCACCGGACGGGAACCGGATCGTCGACGAGGTCACGGTCTTCGGCAAAGGGAGCCGCTACCGGCGGGTCTTTCTCACCAGGCGCGCCCGGGAATGGCTGCAGATGTATCTGCGAGCGCGCACGGACAAAGACCCGGCCCTCTTCGTCACGCGCCGCAAGAAACCAGGCGGCTCGTACCGCATGGGCGTGAAGATGGCGCAGACCATCGTCGCGGGCGCGGCGAGGCGCGCGGGCCTTGCGGAGAACGTCTCGCCGCACTGGCTGCGTCACGCGGCGATCACGACGTGGGCGAAAGAAATGAACGTTCCGGCCGCGCAGCGCCTTGCCGGCCACCGCAACGTCGCGACGACGAGCCGCTATCTGGGCAGCACGGACGCGGAGCTGAAGGAGCTGTACAAGAAGCGCATCGGCTAGCCACGCACCTGCCCGACCGAGCCGCTACGTTCTTGGTGTGCCCGCGCCCATACAGCTGACCGAAGAGACGCTCGCGCGCGGCGTCGCCGAGCTCTGTCGGCGCGACGGCCACCTCGCTGCCGTCGTCGACCGCTTCGGCCCGCCGCCGCTGTGGGCCCGCGAGCCCGGCTTTGGCACCCTCGTGCAAATCATCCTCGAGCAGCAGGTCTCCCTCGCCTCCGCGCGCGCGGCCTACGGCCGGCTCGAGGGGCTCATCGGACCGGCGACCGCGGCGCGAGTGCTGGAGCTCGACGACGTGGGGCTGCGGTCGGTCGGCTTCAGCCGGCAGAAGGCTGGCTACGTCCGGGCGCTCGCGCGCGCAATCGTGGACGGCGAGTTCGATCCGGCCGGCCTCGGCTCGCTCGAGGACGAGGCGGTCCGCCTCGAGCTCATCAAACAAAAAGGCCTTGGCGCGTGGAGCGCCGACATCTACTTGCTCATGGCACTTGGCCGGACGGACATCTGGCCGCGCGGCGACCTGGCCCTGATCGGCGCGCTGCGCGAGGTGAAGCGGTTGCGTGTCGTGCCCAGCGCAGACCGCGTTCATCGCATCACCGAGGAGTGGCGACCATGGCGTGCGGTGGCGGCACGGGTGCTCTGGCACCACTACCTCAGCACGCCGCGATCACGGGGTGTTACGGGCGAGCGGCGCGCGAAGACGCGGACAAAAACGAAGGCAGATCCACTTTCGTAAATCCGCCTTCTGCGGTGTGTGCCCTGCAACTCTCGTGCCAGCGCGGGGCATCCGGCCATCTCATTGACACTTCGCGACACTTCGCGCCTGATGCCGACCCACCGTGCGTGCCGAACATCGCTCGCTCGCAGGAGGCGCCAGTCGTCAGTCCGTGAACGGCTGACCTGTCTCCACGTCCGGTCCGCTGGTGTCGGCGTGCGCGAAGACGCTGCGAATCTCCTTGGCGAGCCAACGCTGGAGCCGCGCTGTCCAGACGAGCGGCTCGTACGCCTCCAGGTGGTCGTAGACGCGGTTCAGCTTGCGCCGATCTTCCTCCGTGAACATGTCGTCCTCCTCCAATGCTTGCCGCACGATCCGCTCGAGATCCAGCGTTCCCGGGCATTGCGTGGGCACGATCGCCCGATGCGGCAGGACGGTCGCGCCGACGTGCAGGTCCAAGCTGTAGCGACTCGCGATCTCCGCGTGAAGCCTCGCCGACGCCGCGTAGAGCGGGTCGCTCGGCGCGAGCGTTGGCGAGGCCTCGTGTTCGATGCCGATAGAGCGCTGGTTCACCTCGTAGACCCCCGCGTGGAACGCCGTGTCCTCCTCGCGAACGAGCTGGAACACCCGGCCGTCCTGGCCGATGACGTAGTGCGCGGAGACGGCGGTGCCCGGAGTGAGGAAGCGCGTGAGCGCGCTCTCGAGCGATGCGGCCGTCCAGTGGTCGACGATGAGGACGACCGCGTTGTCGCCGCGGCCGGGGTCGTAATTGCTCGACGGCACCGGGCCCCGCCACTCGACGCTCACCTAACAAGAACGCGCGGCGCGTGCGGCTCGTTATCGCGGAACCCTTGGCACCGGGACTGCAGCGGTGTCAGGGCGGTGGAGGTGCGCGAATGAGCCACGCCAGCTGCGGTCACTGCGGAGTCCTTATCGTCGACCACTCGACGATGGTCGAGCGCGGCGGCAAGACGTTCTGCTGCAACAACTGCTCGCTCGCGATGGAGCGCGCGCAGGACGCGCCGGACGAGGTCCCCGTCGCCACGATGGATACGCCGCCGGAGCGCGCGACGCAGCGCTAGTCCACGCGCTCCCCCACTGCGGCCGCGAGTCGATAGCGATGCTCGGGCCGGCCTGCGGACCCGTAGCGCATCGAGATCGCGACGACGCCGGAGCGCGCGAGGTGATCGAGATACCGCCGCGAGGTCACGCGGCTGATCCCGGTCGTGCGCGCGATGTCGACCGCCGAGACATCGTCGACCGCGTCGCGGAGCGCGCGCACCACGAGTGTGAGGGTGGTCGGCGAGAGGCCCTTCGGAAGCGACGCGCTTGGCTCCGAGCGAAGGAGACCGTAGATGCGGTCGATCTCGCTCTGGTCGAGCTCGCGGGGCTGGGCGAGCTTCGCGCGGAGAGCGGCATAGCTTTCGAGCTTCTCGCGGAACGCCGTGAACTGGAACGGTTTCACCAGGTAGTGCAGCACACCGCCCTGAAGCGCGTCCCGGAGCGTCTCGACGTCCCTCGCCGCGGTGACCGCGATGACATCGACTGGGTGGCGCCCGGGCGCGTGAAGTGCGCGGAGCACCTCGAGCCCTGACCGATCCGGCAGGTAGATGTCGAGGAGGACGAGGTCCGGGCGCGACTCCTCGGCGAGTCGAAGCGCCTCGGCGGCGGTGTGCGCCTCGGCGATGACCGAGAATCCCGGCAGACGCTCGAGGTAGGCGCGATGGATCTCGGCGACGCGGAAGTCGTCCTCGACGATGAGGACACGGATCACGTCGCCGATCTCGCGGCAGGGATGAGCGCCGTGAAGACCGCGCCGCCGTCATTCGCGACGCGGACCCAGCCACCGCGACGTTGCGCGACCTGCCGCACGAGCGCGAGCCCGAGCCCCTGGTGCGAGGCGCCCGTCTTCGTCGTGAATCCTTCCTGGAAGATGTCTTCCGCCGCGGCGGAGCTCACGCCGGGCCCGGAGTCGCGAACGCGCACGCCGACGCCGTCGGGTCCGGCCTGGACGGCCACCTCGACCCAACCGTCGCCCGGTGACGCGGTGACGGCGTCGAGCGCGTTGTCGACGAGGTTGCCCACGACGGTGACGAGATCGCGGGCATCCGCGGCGTCGGCGGGCAGCCGGGTCTCGCCCGCGAGACGGAACTCGACGCCCCTCTCGGACGCGATCGCCGCCTTCGCGAGAAGGAGCGCCGCGAGCGCCGGGTCACCGATGCGCTGCTGCACGAGGTCGACGAGCTCTTGGTGGACGAGCGCGGTCTGCGCGATGAAGCGCATTGCCTCGTCGGGGCGCCCGAGCTCGACGAGCCCAGCCACGATATGCAGCTTGTTCGAGAACTCGTGGGTCTGGGCACGCAGCGCATGGGCGACGCTCCGCACACCATCGAGCTCGCGAAGCACCCCTTCGAGTTCGGTGCGGTCGCGGAGCGTGATGACGGCACCGACACTCTCGCCTCGGACGGCAGCGGGCTTGCGGTTCGCGACGAGGATCCGATCGCCCGCGAGGAGCATCTGATCGGGGCCGGAGAGATCGCCGGCAAGAACGTCGCGGATGCGTCCGGGCGGGAACGCGTCGGCGATCGTTCGCCCTTCCGCGGACGCGTCAAGCCCGAGAAGCCGGCGGGCTTCATCGTTCACCAGGGTGATCCGGCCGGCACGGTCCGTCGTGAGCACTCCTTCCCGGATCCCGTGGAGCATCGACTCGCGCTGCTCCAACAGCGCGGGAATCTCATTCGGCGCCAGGCCGAACGTCTGTCGCTTGAGACGTCGCGCGAGCAAGGCGGAGCCGGCGATGCCAAGCGCAATAGCGAGCAGGACGTTCGCGCCGATGATCGGCATCGACTGCAGCACCGTCGCGTTCACCTGGTCCTCGAGGAAACCGACCGACACGAGACCGATGACGTGCCCGCCACTGTCGAAGATCGGCACCTTCGCGCGCACCGACCGGCCGAGCGTGCCCTGCTGGATACCGACGTAGGCCTGCCCCGCGAGGGCGGGTGTCGGGTCGGTCGACACGCGTTGGCCGATGAGCTCCGTGTTGGGATGCGAGTAGCGGATGCCGTCGGAATTGGCGACGACGACGAACGACGCGTCCGCGCTCTTCCGGATCGCCTCCGCGATGGGTTGGATGGCGGCCGCAGGGTCGGGGTCCCCGAACGCCTCGACGACATCGGGCGTCGCTGCCACGGCATGGCCGATGGCGAGCGCCCGCTGCTCGTACTCCTCTTCGACCTGCCGGTTCACCAGCCCGACCGAGATGAACGTCCCCGCGAGGACCGTGGCGGCGACCACGACGATCTGGAGGAGCAGGACCTGGCTCGCGAGTTGACGCGGACGGCGCATCCCTACATCCTGCGCCAGGCGCTGGGCTCGCGCGACAGCAAGCGTAATGACCACAATGACCCCAGCGAACGAATGGCTTGGCGCGGCGGAGGACTGGTCGCAGCCTAGCGCGCGTGCCGTCTCCCGCCATCGAGCTCGTCGGCGTGACCAAACGCTTTCTTACGCCGTCCGGTACGGCGTACACGGCACTCCGCGACCTCAACGTCGCGATCGGTATCGGCGAGTTCTGCGCTGTGGTCGGACCGACCGGGTGCGGCAAGTCGACGACGCTCGCGCTCATCTCCGGCCTCGAGCCGCCGAGCGAGGGCGAGGTCGTCGTCGGTGGCGTCGCGGTGCGCGGCGTCGGCAAGGAGGTCGGCTACGTCTTCCAGACCGACGCCGTCTTTCCGTGGAAGAACGTCCTCGACAACGTGGCGACCGGCCCGCGCTTCCGCGGGGTCGCGCGGGCCGATGCGGAGGGGCGCGCGCGCGAATGGATCGCCAGGGTCGGGCTCGCCGGCTTCGAGCGCTACTACCCGCATCAACTCTCCGGCGGGATGCGCAAGCGCGCGGCGCTCGCGCAAACGCTCATCAACGAGCCGCGGATCCTCCTCATGGACGAGCCCTTCAGCGCGCTCGACGTGCAGACACGGACGCTCATGGAGAACGAGCTGCTCCAGCTCTGGTCGGCGACCCGCTCGTCGGTCGTGTTCGTGACGCACGACCTCGAGGAGGCGATCGCGCTCGCCGACCGCGTCGTCGTGCTCACCGCCGGGCCCGGGACCGTGAAGGGCATCTACCCGGTGAGCCTTCCGCGGCCGCGCAACGTCGCGGAGATCCGGTTCCAACCCCAGTTCGCGCGCATCTACGAGGAGATCTGGAACGACCTTCGAGACGAGGTCCTGCTGAGCTATGAGCGCTCTAAGCGCAGCCTCGCGTAACGCCGCCCTGCGGCCCGACGAGGCGACGGGCGAGGCGGCGCGCGCGCGGGCACGCCTGAACCGCCGATTGGTCGTCAACGGCCTGCGGATCCTGTTCGCGGTCGTCGTCCTGGGCTCCTGGGAGCTCGGCACGGCCGCGGGGTGGATCGATCCGTTCTTCTATGGCCGGCCGTCGGGCGTCGCCAACCAGCTCCGGATCTGGCTCTTCGAAGGCACGGCGCAGGGACCGCTCTGGCAGCAGATCGCGACGACGCTAGAGGAGGCGACCCTCGGGTTCCTCATCGGCGTCGGTCTCGGCGTCATCTTCGGGGTCGCCCTCGGCCGCGTTCGCCTGCTCGCGGACGTCTTCGCGCCCTACATCAAGGCGCTCAACGCGATGCCGCGAGTCGTGCTCGGCTCCATCTTCATCATCACGATCGGCTACAACATCTGGTCCAAGGTCGCCCTCGCGGTCGTGCTCGTCTTTTTCGTCGTTTTCTTCAACGCGTTCCAGGGCGTGCGGGAGGTCGACCGGGTCCTCCTCGCGAACGCGCGCATCCTCGGCGCGAGCGAGCGACAGCTCTCGACGCACGTGATCTTCCCCTCCGCGCTCTCGTGGATCCTCGCGAGCCTCCACACGAGCTTCGGGTTCGCCCTCGTCGGTGCCGTGGTCGGCGAGTACCTCGGCGCGATCAAGGGCATCGGGCTCGTCATCGCGACGGCCCAGGCGACGTTCAACCCGAACGGTGTCTTTGCGGCGATGTTCCTGCTCGCGGTCGTCGCGCTAGCGGCCGAGGTCCTCTTGACCCGGCTCGAGGACCGTCTCGTCCGTTGGCGTCCGAACACGATCACCGACGTCACGATCTAATTCAAGGAGGGACGCGAATGCGTCACACCATCGCGACACTCGGGCTCATCGCGAGCGTCGTCATCGCCGCATGCGGCGGGGCGACCACGCCAACTCCCGCCGGAACGGCGGCCGGCACTGGCGCCGCCACCAACGAGAAGGCCAGCCTCACGATCATGGTCGGCGGGCTGAACAAGCAGATCTACCTGCCGAACATGCTCAGCGAGAAGTTGGGTTAC
>Ga0209689_1001034_pt1 | contig 20395 bp, 17 predicted proteins | sample GraSoiAngelo_149_FD_187119 | JGI IMG/M metagenome (GOLD analysis project Ga0209689, IMG submission 187119) | Grasslands soil microbial communities from the Angelo Coastal Reserve, California, USA - 14_1009_09_30cm (SPAdes) (version 2) | ecosystem: Environmental > Terrestrial > Soil > Grasslands ... | reverse complement strand
TGGCGCGCTGGTCTTTCCGGGTGACGTCGATGTCGGCCCTGGCGGCGTCGACTTCCTGCTTCACGGCGTTGATGGCGGCGTGGATGGCCGCGATCTCTTTGGGGAGCCGGGCGGCCTCGGCGTCGAGGGCGGCGATGCGCGTGTCGACGCCTTGGAGGTCGATGAGGGTCTTGAGCTGAGCGTCCACTATCCACGCCTCATCTGAGACCACCCCTGCTCCGATTCAGCCCTCGCCTCGCCGCTGAGGCAGCGGCTCAACTCGAACTGCGGCCCTCTCCCCTGAGGGGAGAGGGATGCACAGGAGGAGACTCGCCGACCAGCCAACGAAGGGGCAGCTGAATTGGTGGGCCCACTTGGACTCGAACCAAGACCGAACCGGTTATGAGCCGGGGGCTCTGCCAATTGAGCTATGGGCCCGAGGCGCATGATCATAGAGAACTGGTCACGACTCCAGAAAGCTCCGCAGCTTCTTGGAGCGTGAAGGGTGGCGGAGCTTGCGGAGCGCCTTGGCCTCGATCTGCCGGATGCGCTCGCGGGTGACGGCGAAGTCCTGGCCCACTTCCTCCAGCGTGTGCTCGCACCCGTCGGAGAGCCCGAAGCGGAGGCGGAGCACCTTCTCTTCACGTGGCGTGAGCGAGTTCAAAACCCGGTTGGTCTGCTCGCGCAGGGACAGCCCGATCATGCTCTCCACGGGCGAGCCCACCTGCTTGTCCTCGATGAAGTCGCCCAGGTGGCTGTCCTCCTCCTCGCCGATAGGCGTCTCGAGGGAGATGGGCTCCTGGGCGATCTTGAGGACCTTGCGCACCTTGTCCACGAGCACGTCCATCTTGATCGCGATCTCCTCCGGCGTGGGCTCGCGCCCCAATTCTTGGACCAGCTGGCGAGAGGTCCGGATGAGCTTGTTGATGGTCTCGATCATGTGGACGGGGATGCGGATGGTGCGGGCCTGGTCGGCGATGGCGCGGGTGATGGCCTGACGGATCCACCACGTCGCGTACGTGGAGAACTTGTAGCCGCGCCGATACTCGAACTTGTCCACGGCCTTCATGAGGCCGATGTTGCCTTCCTGGATCAGGTCGAGGAACTGGAGCCCGCGGTTCGTGTACTTCTTGGCGATGGAGATGACGAGCCGCAGGTTGGCTTCGACCATCTCCTTCTTGGCACGGGCGGCCTTGGCCTCGCCCGAGCGGATGTCCTTCACGATGCGCTTGAGGTCGTCGGCCCGCGTCTGGGCCAGCTCCTCCGCGCGACGGATCTTCTGCTGGGCGACCCAGACCAGCCGGTCCTTGATCGAGGGGTACTTGCCCGCGGCCTTCTGGTACAGATCGCGATCGCCGTCCTCGCGGTCCTCGCTCAGCGAATCGAGGAAGGCATCGACCTCGGCGGGGGCCGGGCGCTTGCCGTCGGACCACAGGGTGATCTCGCGCTCGGCGATCTGAATCTTGCTCACGAGCTTCTTGAGGTCTTGGCCCCACTGATCGAGGAGGGATGGCTGGAGGCTGAGGGTGCGGAGGGTTTGCAGCGCCTTGGCCTGTCGCAGGTGGGCGGCCGCCTCGTGCTTCTTCCACGGCGGGTCGCCCTTGCGCTTGTGCCGTCCCCCCGCGCGGGCTCGCATCTTGCGCGCCTGGTCGAGGCATTTCTCGCGCTCGCGCAGGAGCCGGTCGACTGTTCCAAGCTCGCGCATCACCGAGCGCCGGAGGTCGGCTTCCTTCTCCTCGGTGAACTCCTCTTCGGGATAGTCCACCAGGTCCTTGATGGGGACGAGGTCCTTGCGGAGGTCGTCGCGGACGATGCGGATCTTCTCGACGGCCAGGGTGGTCGAGAGGATGGCGCGGGTCGCCTCGTCCTTGCCCTCCTCGATGCGCTTGGCCAGCGTGATCTCGCCCTCGCGCGTGAGGAGGGAGACGCGCCCCATCTCGCGCAGGTAGAGCCGGACGGGGTCTTCCGTGCGCCCCACGGGGCCCGGCGTCAGGTCGATGCGGCGGGGCTCGACGGGCTCGTCGTCGTCGGGCTCGGGATCGGCGGCCTGGCCCGCGGGCTCGCTGGGGAGCCGGTGCGCCTTGGCCGAGTCCACCACCTCGATGTCCATGGAGCCGAAGAGCATCATGATGTCGTCGAGCTGATCGAGGGAGACGATGTCCGACGGCAGGGCGTCGTTGACCTCGTCGTAGGTCAGGTAGCCCTTCTCCTTGCCCTTGGCGATCAGCTTGTCCAGCTCCTGCAGTTTTGGCTCGTCCGCCATGCTTGTCGGCTCTCCTGATGGGGTGCTAGTTCATCGCTCGGTGACCATGCCCCGAACGGCGCGGGCCTGGTCTTGCAGCTTCCGCAACTCGCTCTCGAGGATGGCGATCACCGGATCGCCCTTGGCCTGGGCCTGGGTGATGGCCAGGCTCAGCTCCCGGATCTGCTTTTTCCGACGCCGGATATCGTACCGCTTCTGCCACTCAGTCACCTGATTATGTAGATCGGCCTCTGACGCCTGCTCCATGAGGAGGGCGGCCAATAAACCGCGCTCGGCCTCCCCCGGAAGCTCGGCCATCAGGGCCTCGGGGGCGACCCCTGCCGGGGCCTGGCGGAGGGCGCCCAGGAGCGCCCGAAGCCCCGGATGGGCCAGATCCTCCTCATCAAGATACGGCAGAAGTGTCGCACGCGCCTCCTCCATATGCAGGAGGAGGAGCATGAGGTCGCGCTCGGGCAGGGTGGGCGGCGGCCAGGCCTTGGCCCCTCCTGACGAGATCGCCTGGGTGTCGGCGGGGCGATCGAGCCGGTTTCTCCCACGCGCCCCCTGGAGCTGCTGGGCCTCGATCCAGAGCTGGGTGGCGTCCACGCCGAGCCGCCGAGCCGCCTCGCGGGCGAGGGCGGTCGCCTCCTCCGCGTTGGGGACCTTGGAGAGGAGGAGGGCCACGCGGGCGTGAGCCGCGGAGCGCCCGCGCGCCGTGCCCAGGTCTTCCTCGCCCAGCGTCCGCTCGAGGACGAAGTCGAGGATGCTCCGCGCCGCCTCCAGCCGTGCCTGGAATCCGGGCGCCCCCTCGGCGCGCAGCAGGCTATCAGGGTCATGGCCCTCGGGCAGCACCGCGACCTTGATCGGGAAATACTCCGCCTTCTCGAAGGAGCCCGTGCGGGAGACCGACCAGCCGAGGTTGCGGATGTCCATGACGTCCGAGAGCATCTCCTCGAGGCGGCTCGTGGCCTTGATGCCCGCGGCATCGGCGTCGAAGACGCTGACGACCTCCTCGGCGTAGCGGCGAAGGAGAGAGAGCTGGGCGACCGTGAAAGCGGTGCCGAGGGCGGCTACCGTCTCGGTGAAGCCGTGCTGATGCGCCATGAGACAGTCGAGATAGCCCTCGACGACCACCGCGCGGTTCTTCTGCTTCATTCCTTCGCGCGCCACGTCGAGGGCGTAGAGCATCTGGCCCTTGACGTACAGCGGCGTCTCCGGAGAGTTCAGATACTTCGGCTCCTCTGATCCCAGGCCCCGCCCGCCGAAGGCCACGACCCGCCCCTGCTGGTCCCTGATGGGAAAGAGCACGCGGCCGCGGAAGCGGTCATAGAAGCCGGGGGCGTTCTCGCGACGGACGGCGAGGCCTGCCGACACGAGCAGTTCCTCGCCCACGCCCTGCCTTCCCATGTGGCCAAGGAGCGCGTTCCAGCCCTCGGGCGCCCAGCCGAGGCCGAAGCGGCGCGCGACCTCGAGATCGACGCCGCGCCGCTCGAGGTAGCCGCGCGCCTTGGCGCCGTCCTCCGCCCAGAGCGCGTCGATGTAGAACTGCGCGGCCAGCGACATGGCGCGACGCAGCGACTCGAGCTTGCCCTCGACCTCCGGACTGCGCTCCTTGGGCAGCTCGACGCCGGAGCGCTCGGCCAGGATGCGCACGGCTTCGGGGAAAGCCAGACGGTCCTGGCGCATGAGAAAGCTGAAGGCATCGCCCCCGACGCCGCAGCCGAAGCAGTGGAAGATGCCCCGCTTGGGATTGACGGTGAAGGAGGGGGTCTTCTCGGTGTGGAAGGGGCAGAGGCCCTTCCAGTGCTCGCCGGCCTTTTTCAGGTTCACGAAGCGGCCGACGAGCTCGACGATGTCCACCCGCGAGCGGATCTCGTCGAGGATGGGCGTGGAGAAGCCGCCCGCCATCAGCTCTGTCCCAGCATGGCCACGGTGGCGCCCGCGCCGCCTTCGTGGCCCTCGCCCGCGCGATGGCTCGTCACGAGCGGGTGGGAGACGAGCAGCTCTTCCACGGCGCGGCGGAGGGCGCCCGTGCCCTTGCCGTGGATGATGCGCACCTGGGCGAGGCCGGCCAGGAAGGCGTCGTCCAGGTATTTCTCGAGCAGGTCGCGGGCCTCGTCGGTGGTGCGCCCGATGAGGTGGATCTCCGGCGGGATGCTTCTGGACCCCGCCCCCTCGGCTCTACTCAGCCCTCGTCTCGCGGCTTCGCCGCTCACCTCGAACTGCGGCCCTCTCCCCCGATGGGGGAGAGGGTTAGAAGCAGAGGCTCCCTCCCTCTTCATCCCTCTCCCCTCAGGGGAGAGGGCAGGGTGAGGGGTGGTCCCGCTTCGGCCGACAACGCGAAGAGCCTGGGCCGGCACCTTGATCGTCACCGCGCCCGCCTGCACCGTCGCCGTGCCTCCATCGACATCCAGCACATCTCCCTTGAGCCCCAGATGCGGCACTTCCACTCGATCCCCGGCCGTCGCGGGCCGCGTTCCCGGAGGCTCCGGCTCCGCCGCCCTCTCCAGCCCCCTCGCCGTCTCGACCAGCCGCTTGCGGCTCTGCTCGAGCCCCTCACGCGTCCGGCTCTCCTTCTTGAGCTTGTCCCATTCGGCATTGACGGTGCGCCGGACCTCGCTCAGCATACGCTGCGCTTCGCTCTTGCTCCGGGCGGCCAGCTCCGCTGCCTGCTTGCGAACCGCCTCGAGCTGGCTCTCCGCCCGCGCGAGCCGGGTCGCGCTCTCGACCTCACGCCGCTCGAGCTGGGCCTCGCGCGCCGCCTCCTCGCGATCCCGCTCCTCCAGACGCTGCAGGAGCGCCTCGAGCTGGCGGCGCTGCGTCGAGCGGTGACCCTCGGCCCGCGCGATCAGCTCGGGCGGCAGCCCGAGCCGCGCCCCGATCTGGAGCGCGTAGCTCTGGCCGGGCCTATCGTAAACGAGTCGGAACGTCGGCGCGAGCCGCTCGGTGTCGAATTCCACGGAGGCGTTGCGCGCCTTGGGATGGCTCGAGGCAAAGCCCTTCAACGGCTCGAGGTGCGTGGAGGCGACGCAGAGCGCCCCGCGCTCGGCCAGGGCCTCCAGCGCCGCCTGGGCGAGTGCCGCGCCCTCGTCGGGATCGGTGCCGGCGCCGAGCTCGTCCAGCAGAACCAGAGAGCGGTCGTCCACCTGCTCGAGGACTTCCTTGAGCTGCTTGACGAAGGCGGAGAAGGTCGAGAGGTTCTCGGCCACGCTCTGATCGTCGCCGATGATGGCGAAGATGGCGCGCAGCAGGGGCAGCCGCGCGCCCTCGCGGGCGGGCACGTGCAGGCCGGACTGCGCCATGAGACAGAGAAGCCCGAGGGTCTTCAGGGCGACGGTCTTGCCGCCGGCATTGGGCCCCGTGATCACGAGGAGCGGCGTGGGCTCGCCGACCTCGATGTCCATCGGAACGACCGGCCGCTCGGGCGCTTCCCATTGCTGGGCGAGGAGCAGGGGATTGCGGGCGCCGAAAGCCCTCGCCGCGTGCTCGTCGCTCACGACGGGCTCCGTCGCCTCCATCCGATCGGCCAGCTCCGCCCGGGCGAAGATGCAGTCGAGTCGCCCCAGGTCTTCCACGAGCCGCTCGAGCTCGGGGAGCTGCTCTCTCACGGCGTCGGTCAGGGCGGCGAGCACGCGAAGGATCTCTGCCTCCTCCTCGCGCGCCACCTGCACCAGGTCGTTGTTGGCCTCCACGACGCCTTCGGGCTCGACGAAGAGAGTGGCTCCGCTCTGCGACCGGTCGTGGACGATCCCCTTGAAGCGGGCCTTGGCCTCCGACCGGATGGGCAGGACGTAGCGGCCGTGACGGACGGTGACGTAGCGCTCCTGGAAGATGTGCTCGGCCGCCGCGCCCTGGAAATAGGACTCGAGTCGCTTGATCACCTGGGCGCGGAGCTCGCGGCCCTTTTGCCTGAGGCGCTTGAGCGCGGCGCTCGCCTCGTCACGCACGCCGCCATCGGGATCGAGCGATCGGCGGAGAAGATCGGCGAGAGGGCCGAGGGTGGGCAGCCCGGTCAGGGCCCGAGCGAGATCGGGAGCCTCGGCCGAGACGGAGCGCCCGTAGGCGCCGAGCCGGGCTGCGGCCTCCAGGAGGGGCGGCAGGCTAGCCAGCTCAGCGGCCTCGGCGACCGATCCCGGGACGCGGGCATGCTCGAGGAGACTGCGGACATCGGGGATGATATTCCAGGGAGGAGGCCCGGCCACGGCGAGCGCCTGGCGGGCCTGGCGGGTCTCGATGAGCGCGTGGCGAACGGCCTCGAGGTCTGCCTGGGGCTCGAGGGCTTGGGCCCGCTCGTGCCCCATCGAGGAGCGGGTGTGCTGGGCCAGGAGGTCCCTGACCCTGCGCCACTCCGCTCCCCACCCGGCCGCGACTAGTCGAAGAACCGCTCCCGTTTCTTGGCCTTCTTGCGAGCGGCCAGGGTCTTGCGCTTGCGCTTGACGCTGGGCTTCTCGTAGTGCTGGCGCTTCCGGAGCTCCGACATGAGCCCGGCCTTCTCGCACTGCTTCTTGAAGCGCTTGAGCGCGTTCTCGAAGCTCTCGTCGGGCTCGACAATAACCTTCGTCACTGATACTCACCCCTTCCCGGTCCAAACAATGGATTCTGACTTATACCACGCGCCCCTAGACCCCCGCAATCACGTGGCCCTGGCTCGACACCTCTTGCCAAGCCACCGGGCGGGACTGGGGGGTTCCCTCCCCGGACCACACTGACTCGCGACCCAGTTCGGCCACTCAGAAGCGGCGCGAGTGCTGGTCTTCGACGAGCTTGAGGGCCTGCTTGGCGGCGTGGATACAGACGGCCTCGACGGTCGGCAGCTCCTCGGGGAGGAAGGGCGAGAGCACGTGGTCGACGACTTCCTCGCGATCCGTGGTCGCCGCGGCGGGCCGGCCGATGCCGACCTTGACGCGGCGGATCTGATCGGAGCCGAGCGAGGCGATGAGCGACCGCACGCCGTTGTGCCCGCCCGCGCTGCCCTTGAGCCGCGTGCGCACCTTGCCCAGGGGCAGGTCGAGGTCGTCATAGACGATGACGAGATCGGCAGCCCCCATACGGAGCTTCTTTGCGACGCGGGCCATGGATGGCCCCGTGACGTTCATGAAGCATTGCGGCTTGACGAGGTGGATGATCTCGCCGCGCCACTTGCCCTGGGCGAGCAGGTGCCCGCCCAGGCGGTGGAAGCGCACGCGGAGCTTCTTGGCCATGCTGTCGAGCACGCGCGCGCCCACGTTGTGCCGCGTGTCGCGATACTCGGGCCCGGGATTGCCGAGCCCGACGATGGCCTGGGCCACTTACTTCTTCTTCGCCTTGTCGTCCACCGCCTCGGGCTCTTCCTTGGGCTTGCGCTCCGTGAGCACCTCCGGCTCCGCGGGCGCGGCTGCCACTGCCTCCACGGCGGCCACGGGCGCCACTTCCTCGGCGGCGGGCGGGGCCACGGTGGCCACGGCCTGGGCCCTGTCCGTCAGCACGCGCACGCCGTCGGGTATCGGGAGATCGCCCACGGTGAGCACATCGCCGATGGCCAGGTTCGAGACGTCGGCCTCGATGGCCTCGGGGATGTTTCCGGGGAGACACGAGACCTGGATCTCGCGCAGCACCATCTCGAGAATGCCCTGGGTCTCCCTGACGCCGACGGCATCGCCGACGTGATGCACGGCGATGGTCACCTGGATGGGCTTGTCCATGGCGACCTCCTGGAGGTCGACGTGGATCAGGTCCTCGGAGACCGGATCGAACTGCATGTCACGCAGGATGGCCATCTTGGAGTCCGCGGAGCCGGCAAAGGTCAGCTTGAGCAGCTGGGTGCTGCCCTCGCGACCGTGGATGATCCGGAAGACGTCCCGCGGGTCGACGGCGATGGTCACGGGGGCGGCGCCGCCGTAGAGGATGCCCGGGGTCCTGCCGGCGCGGCGGAGTCGCTTCGCCTCGCCCTTGCCCAGCCCCTCGCGGGGCATGATGGTCAGTTCACGCATGTCCATGGTACGAACGCTCCTTCACTGAATGAGTTAGACGAAGAGGGTCGAGACCGACTCCTCGTCGTGGATGCGACGGATGGCCTCCGCCAAGAGCGGGGCCACCGACAGCACGTGGACCTTGGGTGACACCTTGCCCGGAGTCAGCGGCACGGAGTTGGTGATGATGACTTCCTCCAGCGGCGATTCCTCGATGCGCTTGAGGGCGGGGCCGGAGAGGACGCCGTGCACGGCGCAGGCGAGCACGCGACGCGCGCCCTCGCGCTTCACGGCCTCCACCGCCTGGATGAGCGTCCCCGCCGTGTCGATCATGTCGTCGATGACCACCACGTCCTTGTTCTTGACGTCGCCGATCAGGTACATGAACAGGGCGACGTTGGGCCCGTCCCGGCGCTTGTCGATGATGGCGAGGCCGGCGTTCAGGCGCTTGGCGATGGCGCGCGCCCGCTCCACGCCCCCCGCGTCGGGAGAGACGAGGACGAGATCCTGGAGATCCTTCTTGGCCAGGTAATCCACGAGGACGGGCGGGGCGGCGAAGAGATGGTCCACCGGGATATTGAAGAAGCCCTGGATCTGGCCGGCGTGGAGATCCACGGCGAGGAGACGGTGGCAACCCGCTGTCGTGATGAGATCGGCCACGAGCTTGGCCGTGATGGGCACCCGCGGCATGACCTTGCGGTCCTGCCGGCCGTAGCCGTAGTAGGGCAGGACGGCGGTGATGCGCCGGGCCGAGGCGCGCTTGAGCGCGTCCATCATGACGAGAAGCTCCATGAGCGTGTCGTTCACGGGCGGGCAGGTCGGCTGGATCACGAAGACGTCCTCGCCCCTGACGTTCTCGTTGATCTGCACGTAGACCTCGCCGTCCGAGAAGCGGGAGACGTCGACGTCGCCCAGGCGTATGCGGAGGTGCTGCGCGATCTCCTCGGCCAGGGGACGGTTTGCGTTCCCCGAGAACAGCTTCAGCTCATACGCCATGATCTGCCCTCACCTCGTCACCCTCCTACCTGCGGAATCCACTCAGCCGTCGCCTAGCGACGGCCTTTGGCCGCCGCTCAGCTCCAACAGCGGGCCACGCTTCGGCTCGAAGATCAGATTCTCCACACCCTTCAACTTCTCCAGACCCTGGAAGTGGCTGGGGCGGGAGGGATCGAACCTCCGTTGCGGGGTCCAAAGCCCCGAGTCCTACCTCTGGACGACGCCCCAGTAAATCAGATCGCGCGGATGGCGGCGCCCGAATTCGTCCGCACCGCCCAGGCCGCCCAGCCCGCGCGGTTGACGCGGCGCTGGATCTGCTGCGCCTGGTCCAGCGATCGGGCCATGCCGAATACCGTGGGCCCGCTCCCCGACATCACCGCCCCGAGCGTTCCCGCGGCGAGCAGCGCCGCCTTCATGCGCCCGATCACCGGCATCGCCGGCTCCGCCCATCGCTCGAGATGATTCGTGAGCGCCGCGGCCAGCTTCGCGACATTGCGCGTCCTGAGCGCTTCCACCACCCGCTTCGTGCCCTCCGGCTCCGCCTGCCATCCCGGGGGCACCCGGCCATATACCTCTTGCGTGGAGAGCGGCACGCCCGGGTTCACCAGCACCAGCGCGTACCCTCCCACGCTGGGCAGGGGCCTCAACACTTCCCCGCGTCCCGTGCCGAGCGCGCGCCCCCTGCCGAGGAAGAACGGCACGTCCATCCCCAGCGCCACCGCCAGCTCGACCAATCGCTCGCGCTTCCACCGCAGCCCCCAGAGACGATTGAGCCCCCACAGCGTCGCCGCGGCATCGCTCGAGCCGCCTCCCAGCCCCGCCGCGAGCGGGATCCGCTTCTCGAGCCGTATCCGCGCGCCCCTGTCGACGCCCGCGGCATCTCTCAGCATGCGCGCGGCCCGCACCACCAAGTTGCGCTCGTCGGTGGGCAGGCCGGGTTCGCTCGTCTCGAGCGTGATGGTGTCGGCCGTTTCCACCGTCAAGCGGTCACAGAGATCCACCGCCTGCAGCACGGTGGACAGCTCATGGTAGCCGTCCGGGCGCTTTCTCAGAACCTCGAGGGCCAGGTTGACCTTGGCCGGGGTCCGGAGCACCAAACGTGACGGACTCCTCGGCCGCTGCTTCAACAAGGCAAAAAAGAGTACCACGCGCTTCTCGGAACGGTCAACGGAAGTCTTGGATATTCACACCTTGCGGGACAGTCAGCGTCATCAGCTCGGGGTCGAATCCGGTATCGCGCTGCGGGTCCTTGTAGCGCACGTCGACTTCGAGCTTGCCGTCGAGCGTGGCGAGATGCGGGCCCTCGGGCCGGAAGACGACACGCGCCGGTTGAGAGCCGCCCGTCCACTCGACCTGCCGCGCGGCGCCCGAAGTCGAATCGAGCCAGATGCGCTGGCGTCCATCCTTCGTTTCGAACGCGACGGATGGACCGATGGCGTCAGGGGCAAGCATTTCCCCCGACCGGGGGTCGCGCGGAGGCAGCGCGTTGCCGGCGAGGAGCGCCACCAACTCCTCAGGACCCAGGGCGAGGCCGAGCCAGCGCTTCGTCGCGTCCGGTGAGGAGCGGGCGAGGACAGCGCGCTGCTGGGCGACTTCCCAGAGCGTGACCGTGTCGGCATTGGAGGCGACCACGAGGATGGGTGGTCCGAAGGGAGCGAGGGCTTCGAAGCGAAGCTCGGCGGGCGCTCGAAGGAGGAGCACGCCCGTGAGGCGATCGACACGGTCGCCGCGGCGTATGCGCAGATCGGCCTGAGTGCGGAGGTCGTGGAAAGCCTTTGCGCGCCCCTCGAGCGCGGCGCGGGCGGCCTCGACCTCGGGCGGGAGAGGCTTTCGCGGAGGCAGCGAGGCGCACCCGCCCCCGAGGAGAAGGGCGCCCACCAGGACGAGGAGGCCGAGCTTACTTCTGCTCGGCTTTCGGGCGGTCGGCACCTTTGGCCCGGCGTGCCTTCTCACGCGCGTCGGCGATCTTCTTCTTGACGCTCTCCGAGATCGTGTTCTCGGCATCGGCCTTGAGCGCGCGCTCCCAGGTGGCAATGGCTTCTTCCGTGCGACCGGTCTTCAGGAGAGCGTCGCCGAGGTGATCGAGGATGGTCGGGTCTTCCTTGGCGAGGCTGACGGCGCGCTGGAGCTCGCGCAGGGCATCGGGATAGCGGCCCTGCTGATAGTAGGCCCACCCGAGGCTGTCGATGAAGAACCCGTTCTCGGGGTCGAGATCCAGCGCCTGCTTGATGAGCTGCACGGCCTCCATCAGGTTCTGGCCGCGCTCGGCGTACATGTAGCCGATGTAGTTGTAGGACTCGGCGTGCTTGGGATCGATGACGAGGACCTTGCGGAAAGCGGCAATGGCGTCGTCGAAGCGACCCTGCTTCTCGTAGACCACGCCCGTCTGGAAGGTCAGGTCGCGGTTCTTGGCGTCGATGCCGAGCCCCTCCTGCAGCGAGGCGAGCGCGCGGTCGTACTGCTGTGCGCGGAAGTACGCCGTGCCCAGATAGAGGAAGAGCTCGGCGCGCTTGGGCTCGATGTTGACGGCTTCCTGGAGGGCCTTGATGGCGTCGTCGTGCTTCTTGGCGCGCCCGTAGAGGAAGGCGAGCTGCACGCGGGCGTCGACGGAGCGCGGGTCCGCGGTGAGGATCTTCTCGAGCTCGCCCTGGGCCTCGGCGTCCTTGCCCGCGTCCATGAGCGTGGTGGCGAGGAAATAGCGCGCCCGGAGATTGCCGGGCTCGAGCTCGACGGCCTTGCGGAAGGAGGAGGCGGCGCGCTCGTACTGCTTCTGCTCGTAGTAGATGGCCCCGAGCTTGATCCACACGCGCGGGTCGCGCGGGGCGGAGTCGGCGAGCGATTCGACCTCGCCCTGCGCTTCCTTGAAGCGGCCCAGCCGCACGAGCACATCGCCCAGCCGCTCCACGAAGGCCATGTTGTCCGGGTTGGCCTGGAGGGCCTGCCGGTAGACCTTGAGCGCCTCCTCGGGCTTCTGCCGCGTCTCGTAGACGAAGCCCAAGGCCATCCAGGCGGGGTCCAGATCCGGGTCGATCTCCACGGCGCGCTTGAGCCGCGCGATCGCCTCGTCCCACTGCTCGGAGTCGATGGCCACACGGCCGAGCAGGTGATAGGCCTGGGCGGAGTTCGGCTGGGCGGCCACGAGGCGGAGGAGCACGGCGCGCGCCTTGTCGAGCTGGCGCTGCTCGATGTGCTGCTGGGCGAGGGCCAGGTACGAATCGCTCGACTTGGGCGCGAGCAGGATGGCTTTCTCGAGCTCGGCCTCGGAGTCGGCGAAGCGGCGCTGCCGCCGGAAGATATCCGAGAGCGTGAGGTGTGGGACAGGGCTCAGCGGCTCGAGGGCGGCGGCCTTCTGGGCCGCCTCGATGGCGCGTACCGGATCGTTGGTGCGCGCCAGCCACTGGGCGAGCTGGCCCCAGAGCTCGGAGGAGTCCGGATCGCGCTCGAGGGCGCCCCGCAGCGCCGCGATCGCCTCCTGGAGGCGGCCCGCTCGCGCGTTCATCTGCGCGACCGAGTAGTAGTAGTAGGCGGCGGCCCGCGGATCGCGGAAGCGAAGCGGCTGCGTGGTCTCGGCGCTCTGATCGCCCCCGTGGTCCGGCGGTAGCGTGGACGCGCAGCCCGCGAGGAGGAGGGCCGCCGAGACGATGGTGGCGATGCGGGTCATGGCTGCTCCGAAGCGACGGGGATTCCAGACTTTCCCCGCGCCAGCAAGTCCTTGGTCAAGAGGCGTCTCAGCGACGAGGCGACGACGGGATCGGCGATGGGACGCGCGGTCGCCTCCACGATCCCCCGCTCGGCATCGGTGAGGGATCGTGAGATGGCTCTGCCCTCGCGGGAGACTTCATCGCTCGCAGGGGCGACGGCGGCGCCCATGGTCACGCGGACCGCGGTGACTGCTGCGCCGTGACGGGCCGCCAGCGCGGCCGCGATGGTCCCCGCGCGGAGCGTCAGCTCCTGCAGCCATGGAGAGTTGTCGACGGTAATCTCGAGGGTGCCCTGGCGCAGCGAGGCCGGGCGTGAGCGCCGGGCCGCGTCGGGGCCGACGATGTCCGCCCATTGCCGACGAATGGTCTGTTCGAGCATCCGCTCGGCCAAGGCCGGGACGGCCGAGGTCAGCAGGCTGCCGACCCGCACAGGATTCCGGCGTCCCGTTCCCATCGCGCCCCCATCATACTTGAGCCGTCCCTCTCTCGCCATACGCTTAGCCGCGAGGCGGCCGGTCAAATTGACTCCCCCAACCCCGGCCCTTATCATGGCGCTGCCATGGGCCGACCGCAGCGCGGCCAGAGTCTTTCCGTGACCATCGACGACCTCGCGTTCGGCGGCGAAGGTGTCGGTCGGGTTGACGGTTATGTGATCTTCGTGCGCGGCGGCATACCCGGCGACCGTCTCCAGGTGAGGCTCGATCAGGCGCGGGCGCGCTTCGGCCGGGCCAGCATCGAGGCCATCCTGACCCCGTCTCTCCACCGGGTGGAGGCGCCCTGCCCGTATTTTGGGCGATGTGGCGGCTGCCGACTGCAGCACATCGACTATGCCGCCCAGCTGACCTTCAAGAGCAAGCAGGTTGTCGACGCCCTCGAGCGGCTCGGAGGCCTGCCCCCGATCGAGGTGCGGCCCATACTCGCGGCCCCCGAGACGTACGGCTACCGAAACAAGATGGAGTTCACGGTGGCGCGCGAGCGGCAAGGGCGCATTTCGAGCCAAGACGCTGCCGACGATCCGCAGTTCGAGCCGAAGGACGAAGACGTGAGGCGAGGGCTGAGTAAAAACCTCACCGTGGGGCTGCACGAGGCCGAGCGCTACGACCGTGTCCTCGCCGTCGACCGTTGCCTGCTGCAGTCCGAGCGGATGAACGCCCTGCTGGACGAGGCGCGCCGCTTCTTCGTCGAGCGCGGGCTCACCGCCTACGAGCAGGACTCGGGCGAGGGGCTCCTGCGCTTCCTCATGCTGCGCGAGGGACGGCGGACGGACGAAGCCATGGTCAACGTCGTCACCTCTTCGCCCGCGGTCTCCGAGCTCGAGCCGCTCGCGGGGCGGCTGGCCGCGCGGGTGAAGGAGACGGCGAGCGTGGTGATGAACGTGAATCCCAAGAAGGCGAGCGTGGCCGTGGGCGTCGAGGAGCACCTGCTCGGCGGCCGCGATCATATCCGCGAGTCCGTGGGCGGCCTGAGCTTTCAGGTCTCGGCAAACTCGTTCTTCCAGACCAACACCGCCCAGGCCGAGCGCCTGTTCGCCATCGTCCTCGAGGCGGCGGCCCTGACGGGCGACGAGACGGTGTTCGACCTCTACGCGGGCACGGGCGCCATCAGCCTGCTCCTCGCCGCGCGCTCCCGCTGGGTCTACGGTGTCGAGGTGGCGCAGGCGGCGGTGGACGACGCCGCCCGCAATGCCGCCGCCAACGGGATCGCCAACTGCACCTTCCTCGCCGGCGAGGTCCGCTTCGTCCTGCCCCAGCTCATCGCCCAGGGCGTGACGGCGCAGGTGGTGGTGGCCGACCCGCCCCGGGCGGGCTTCCATCCCAAGGCCCTCTCGGCTCTCGCCCATCTCGCTCCGGCGCGGATCATCTATGTCTCGTGCAACCCCGCCACGCTCGCCCGCGATCTCGGGGACCTCGCGCGGGCGGGCTATCGCGTGGAGTGGGTGCAGCCGGTGGACATGTTCCCGCATACGCCCCACATCGAGGCCGTGGCCAGACTGGAACGAACCCGGACGTGAAGTCCTACCTGCTGCGGCGCTTGTGGCAGGCCGTCCTCGTTCTCTTAGGTGTCTCCGTCGTGGTCTTCCTCATCCTGCATCTCACGGGCGATCCTGCCGCGCTCCTCCTCCCGCCCGATGCGACCGCCGAGGACATCGCCCGCTTCCGCAAGGCCATGGGCTTCGACGATCCCGTGGCCGTCCAGTACCTGCGCTTCCTGAAGGGAGCGTTGCGCGGAGACTTCGGCGAGTCCTTGCGCCATGGGGAGCCCGCCATGACGCTCGTGCTCGAGCGGCTGCCCGCAACCTTCCAGCTCGCGGGGGCGGGCCTGCTCCTGGCGCTGTGCCTGGCCATCCCGGCCGGCATCCTGTCCGCCGTCAAGCGCAATAGCCCCGTCGACTACGTCTCGACGGTCGTTGCCCTGACAGGCCAGGCCATGCCCACCTTCTGGCTCGGCATCATGCTGATCCTCGTCTTCTCGGTCCGGCTCAACTGGCTGCCCTCCTCCGGGCGCGGCGGTCTCGAGCATCTCATCCTGCCCGCCGTCACCCTCGGCCTCTTCACCACGGCGCGCATCACGCGGCTCACACGCTCGGGCATGCTCGAGGTGATGGGGCAGGACTACATCCGCACGGCGCGGGCCAAGGGGGTCTCCGAGCAGCCGGTGGTCTGGAAGCACGCCCTCAAGAACGCTTCTATCCCCATCATCACCATCGTGGGCATCGAGCTGGGCACGCTCCTCGGCGGCTCCGTGATAACCGAGACGATCTTCGCGTGGCCTGGAGTCGGGCGGCTGTCCGTGCAGGCGATCTTCAACCGCGACTATCCCGTGGTGCAGGCCGCCGTCTTTCTCCTCGCCAGCACCTTCGTGTTCCTGAACTTCATCGTGGACGTGGCCTACACCTGGCTCGATCCGCGCATCCGGTTCCGCTGATGGCCCCTCCCAACGGCGTCTCCGCCGTCGTCCTGCCCCTGCCTTCCGCGCCCGAGGAGCGGCAGTGGGTGACGACCCTCAAGCGTCTCGCCCGCCGCCGGACCGCCCTGTTCGGGCTGGCCGTGGTGGCGGTGGTGATCCTGTGCGCCGTGGGCGCTCCGCTCGTCACCGTCTTCGACCCCATCGAGCAGGACATCAACCAGCGCCTGAAAGAGCCGGGGTGGCGGAACGCGGCGGGACAGGCGCACGTCCTGGGCACGGATCACCTGGGGCGCGACATCCTGGCGCGCATCATCTACGGCTCGCGGGTGGCCCTGGTGGTCGGGCTCTCCGCCGTGCTGATCTCGGGCGTGCTCGGCATGGCCATCGGTCTCGTGTCCGGCTATTTCGGCGGAAAGGTCGACGACTTCTTCATGCGCCTGGCCGACATCCAGCTCGCCTTTCCCTTCATCCTGCTCGCCATCGCCGTCATCGGCGTGCTGGGGCCGAGCTTGCGCAACATCATCGTGGTCATCGGCGTGTCGTCCTGGGTCGTCTACGCGCGCGTCGTGCGCGGCGAGGTGCTGTCCATCCGCGAGCGCGAGTTCGTGCAGGCGGCCATCGCCCTGGGGAGCCGCGACGGCCGCGTCGTCCTCCGCCACGTGCTGCCCAATGCCTTCACGCCGTGGCTCGTGGTCGCCACCCTCGACATGGCCCGCGTCATCGTCATCGAGTCTGCGCTGTCTTTCCTGGGCCTGGGCGTCCAGCCGCCCACCCCGACCTGGGGCGGCATGCTCGCCGACGGCCGCGTGTACCTCTCGACCGCGTGGTGGCTCGCGACCTTCCCGGGCCTGGCCATTCTCGTCACCGTCCTCGGCATCAATCTCCTCGGTGACGGGCTCCGCGACACGCTCGACCCGCGCCTGAAAGTCTAGGGGGCGCATGGAATCACTCGTCCTGGTGGGCGCCACCCTGATCGACGGCACGGGCGCGGAGCCCGTGCGCGGCCGCGCCGTCGTGGTGGAGCAGGGCCGCATCGCTCAGGTCGTGGACATCTCGCGGGCGCCGCGCGCCCGCCGGATCGACCTCGAGGGCCACACCCTGCTCCCGGGTCTCATCAATTGCCACGTGCATCTCTGTCTGGGCGCCGAGGCGGACCCGGTGCGCGCGCTCAAGGACGATCCGGCCCCCCTCACCGCGCTCAAGGCGCTGCGGCGCGCGCAGGAGACCGTGGAGGCCGGCGTCACCACCGTGCGGGACCTCGGCGGGCGCGAATACGTCGAGCTCGCCGTGCGCCGCGCCATCGCCGAGGGCCACTTCCCGGGTCCGCGCATCCTGGCCGCGGGACGGCCGATCTGCATGACGGGCGGTCACGGCAGCTTTCTCGGGCGCGAAGCGGATGGTCCCGACGATGCGCGCAAGGCCGTGCGCGAGCAGCTCAAGGCGGGCGCCGACGTCATCAAGCTCATCGCCACGGGCGGCGTCATGACACCGGGCGTGGAGCCGGGCTCGTCCCAGCTGACCCTGGAGGAGATGCGCGCGGCCATCGACGAGGCGCGCAAGGCCGGGCGCCGAACGGCCGCGCATGCCCAGGGCTCCACGGGCATCGCCGATGCCATCGAGGCCGGCATCACCACCATCGAGCACGGGATCTATCTCACCGACGAGATCATCGCGTCGATGAAGGCAAAGGGCGTCTTCCTCGTGCCCACGCTGGCCGCCCCCGCTGCCATCTGCGCGGGCGGGCTGGCTGCGGGCATCCCGGAGTTCATGGTGCGCAAGTCCGAGACGGTTGCCGCCCATCACCTCGCGAGCTTCCAGCGCGCGACGCAGGCGGGCGTGTCCATCGCGGCCGGCGCCGATTCGGGGACGCCCTTCAATCCTCACGGCAGCCTGCTGCCCGAGCTCGAGCTCATGATCAAGCACGGCATGTCCCCCCTCGAAGCGATCCGCGCGGCCACCGTCGTGGCTGCGCAGGCGCTCGGCCTCGAGAACGAGACCGGCCGCGTCGCGCCCGGCCTCGCCGCCGACCTCGTGGCGGTGGTGGGCGAGGCCGCCGAGCGCATCCAGGCGCTCGCGGACGTCCGGCTCGTGCTTGCGCGAGGTGCGATGATCAAGTCGCCATGATGACGCTGCGGCCGGCCGCCGAGCGCGGGCATTTCGATCACGGATGGCTCGACACGTATCACACCTTCTCGTTCGCCTCCTATCACGACCCGAAGCACATGGGATTTCGCTCGCTTCGTGTCATCAACGACGACCGCGTCCAGCCGGGCGAGGGCTTCGGCACCCATGGCCACCGCGACATGGAGATCATCACCTGGGTCCTCGAAGGCGCGCTCGAGCACAAGGACAGCATGGGCAATGGCTCGGTCATCGTCCCGGGCGACCTGCAGCGAATGAGCGCGGGCACGGGGGTGACGCATAGCGAGTTCAACCCGTCACGCGAGGCGCCCGTGCATCTCCTGCAGATCTGGCTCCTCCCGAGCGCGCGCGGGCTCGCCCCGAGCTACGAGCAGAAGCGCTTCGAGGATTCGGAGCGACGCGGACGGCTGCGCCTCCTCGCCGCGCGCGACGGCCGGGACGGCGCCGTGACCATTCACCAGGACGCCCTGGTGTGGACGGCCCTCCTCGAGCCGGGCCAGGCGGTGCGCCACGCGCTCGGCAGGGACCGCCACGCCTGGGTGCACGTGGCGCGGGGAGCGGTGAGCCTCAACGGCGTCGCCCTCGGCGTCGGTGATGGGGCGGCGCTGAGCGAGGAAGGCGCGCTCGACATCCGCGCCTCCGCGCCCGCCGAAGTGCTCCTCTTCGATTTGGGCTGACCGGGTCGATTTCGCCCGGTCAACCGGATCAGCCGAGAAATCCCGCCAGGATCGACGAGCTCAGGATCGCCCGCGCGAGGAGCGCCGCGAAGAAGAGCGCGCAGGCGAGCACGGCGAGCTCCCGCCACAGGGTGGGCCGGAGCGCGCGGGGCAGGAGAGTGCGGTTGACCCATAGCGTGTGGAGCGACAGGACGACGAAGTTGAACGCGGCCACGCTGGCGCTGATCACGATGAGCAGCAGCGGGTCGGCGAGGGTCATGGCGAGGCAGCCCGCCAGCGTGAAACCGGCCAGGGACAACCAGTAGACGCCCCCCGCTCCGCCCTCGGCGCCCGCGGGCCGCGACCGGGCGCTGGCCGTCCAGAGGATGTCCGTTACGCTCCGCGCGTAGCCGGCCACGATGCCCACCTGCGTGGCGGCGAGGACGCCGAAGCCGATCAGGAGCGCTCCCGTCCAGAGGACGAGGCCATAGCTCTTCCCCAGGACCTGGGCGAGGCCGACGGCGGCCGCGAAGTCGATCCATGTCTCACCGGGCGCCACGAGCTGCGCCGTCACCAGGACGGGCAGGGCCATGCCCGCGACGCAGCCGGCCGCCCAGAGGTACCAGAAGTCCGTGCGGAGATAACGCCACCACTGGCGCCACTTCGCGAGATTCATCTCCGTGGGCGCGAACGTCATGCCGTCCCGGGCGAAGCGGACGGTCTCTCCGCCTACGACGACGGCGCGCCCATCGACGGTGCCGGCCATGCCGAAGCCCTTGTCGCGTAGCCAGTGCGTGAGAGAGGCATTGATCGTCCCTCCGCCGCCCGAGTACGCGGCGAAGGCGACGAGGAGCCACCAGTCCATGTCCGAGGGCGGGGCGGGCTCGCCGAGCACGGGAGGCAGGAAGCCGACGATGACGGAGACCCACGTGGCCCAGTGCACGATCGACAGCGCGAGGGCGGCGAGGAAGAGCAGGGCCAGTCCCATGACGAGCCACTCGCAGAGCTCGACCGTGCGTCGCACCTGCGGGCCGAGGAAAGTGACGAAGACGGCGCCGAGGAAGATGAGATACCCCAGCGCCACGATGACCGGGCCATCTTCGGGACGGAGCGGCCGGCCGAGGAAGGCCGCCACGAGAGCGGCTCCCGCGGCCAGGGCCCAGCCGGGCCAGCCGACCTGCGCGAGATGAAGGAGCGTGTAAACGGAGCCCCAGAGTCGAGGGCCGGGCCTGCCCCGCATGAAGCCGGCGAAGATGGACTCGCCCGTGGCCAGGGTGTAGCGCGCCATCTCGGTATTGAGAAGGGCCTGCAGCAGGACGGACACGGCGCAGATCCAGAGAAACGTCGTCCCCCATCGCGCCGTCACCACCGGGCCCAGCACCCAGTCGCCCGAGCCGAGAGAGAGGCCGAGCAGGATGGCGCCTGGCCCGATGACGCGGATGACGTTCCGGAGCGTGTAGGGAGGGGGCTGGGCAGGTTGGAGTGCCGCCAGCTCACGCCTGGCCTGGTCGCGGTGGTGCTCACGAGGGCGCCCCGCGACCGAATCGGGGCGGCCAGTAGGTCATGAGCACGACGGCCGCCGCCGCGCCGTCGAGGAGGACGTCGGCGAGGGCGCCGGAGCGCCCAGGGGTCACCGTCTGCCTGAGCTCGTCGAGGGTGGCGGTGAGGAGGCAGAGGAGGAGGGGGACACGCCAGCCGCCGAGGGCGCGCCGCCAGAGACCGCTCAGGACCGCGTACTCGAGGACATGAGCGGCCTTTCGAATGAAGAAGTGGATGGTCTCGATCTGTGCGGGGGGAGGCGCGGGGAAAGATCGCGCGCAGCGT
>Ga0209689_1001033_pt1 | contig 20419 bp, 16 predicted proteins | sample GraSoiAngelo_149_FD_187119 | JGI IMG/M metagenome (GOLD analysis project Ga0209689, IMG submission 187119) | Grasslands soil microbial communities from the Angelo Coastal Reserve, California, USA - 14_1009_09_30cm (SPAdes) (version 2) | ecosystem: Environmental > Terrestrial > Soil > Grasslands ... | reverse complement strand
GAAGCGGTACATTTTCACCGCTCGCAACGGAATCCACATCATCGACCTCCAGCAGACGGTCAAGCTGCTGGACGACGCTTCCAACTGGGTCAAGGAGGTTGTCGGTGGCGGCCGGTTGGTGCTCTTCATCGGCACCAAGAAACAGGCCCAGGAATCGATCGAGCTGGAAGCCCGCCGGTCGGGTATGCCCTTCGTCAACCACCGCTGGATGGGCGGGATGCTGACCAACTTCACCGTGATGCGGCGCCAGATCGAGCGCCTCAACAGCCTCCGGGCCATCCGTAACAACGGCGGATTCACCGGCAGCAAGAAGGCGATCACCCAGCTCGAAGAGGAATACCAGCGGCTCGAGCGATTCTTCGGCGGCATGGCGGAGATGAAGCGGCTCCCCGGAGCCGTCTACGTCGTCGACCCACGCAAGGAGCACATCGCCATCACCGAAGCTCGCAAGCTCGGTATCCCGGTCGTCGCCATTACGGACTCCAACTGCGATCCGGACGAGATCGACCACGTCATCCCCGGGAACGACGACGCCATCCGTGCCGTCAAATTGATCACCTCGAAGATTGCCGACGCCGCCCTCGAGGCGCGCCAGCTGATCAGCCCCGAGGAACTCACGGCCGCACCCGAGGTACCGGTCACCGAGTTCGAATTTGGTGCCGAAGAAGAGGAAGAAGAGGAAAAGAGCTTTGCCGGAATGCCAACCGTCAACGAGGCCGAGTTCTACGAGGACGAAGCGCTGGACGACGAGAAATAGCCGTGGCTATTTCAGCAGACCAGGTCAAGGCGCTTCGCGACGCGACCGGCGCGGGGATGATGGACTCCAAGCGCGCCCTCGAAGCGACCAACGGCGACCTCGAGAAGGCCAAAGACTGGCTGCGCCAGAAAGGCATGGCCAAGGCCGGCGCCAAGGCGACGCGAACGGCACGCGAGGGCATCATCGCCACCTACGTCCATCACAATCACCAGCTGGGCGTTCTCCTGGAACTGAACAGCGAAAGCGACTTCGTCGCCCGCAACGACGAGTTCCGCCACCTGGCGCATGAGATCGCGGTCCACATCGCGGCCGCGGAACCGAAGTATCTCCGGCGCGAGGATGTGCCCCAGGACGTCCTCGACCGAGAGCGCGCCATCTTCGAGGGCCAGGCGAAGGATCAGAAGAAGCCGGAGGCCGTGATCGAGAAGATCATCCAGGGCAAGATGAACGACTTCTACAAGCGCGAGGTCCTGCTCGACCAGGCGTGGGCCAAGGACGACAAGCGGACGGTGGACCAGATGCTCAAAGAGGCGATCGCGAAACTTGGCGAGAACATAACGATTTCCCGGTTTGCGCGTTTCAAGGTCGGAGAAGCCAGCTAGTCCAACCTGTTCATGCAGTGATCAAACCGTCGGCTCTGCCGCGCTACAATCGGGTGCTCCTCAAGCTGGGAGGCGAGGGACTCGCCGGCAAGGCGGTCTTCGGCATCGATCCCGATGTCGTCAGCGACATCGCAGAGGACATCATCGCGGTGAAGTCCAAGTACAACACCCAGTTCGCGATCGTGGTGGGTGGCGGCAACATCATCCGCGGCGACGCGGCGAGCAAGCGCGGCATGGACCGCGTCACCGCGGACTACATGGGCATGCTCGGCACCGTGATCAATGCGCTGGCGCTGCAGGACGCGTTGGAGAATCGGGGCCAGCCGACCCGAGTCCAGACCGCCATCAGCATGCACCAGATCGCCGAGCCCTATATCCGCCGGCGCGCGGTGCGGCACCTCGAGAAGGGCCGCGTCGTCATCCTCGCGGCCGGCAGCGGCAACCCCTACTTCAGCACCGACACGACCGCCGCCCTGCGCGCGGTGGAAATCGAAGCCGAGGTCGTGCTCAAGGCGACCAAAGTCGATGGCATCTACGATGCCGATCCGGTCACCAATCCAAAGGCCAAGCGGTTCGCGCGCCTCGACTACCTCGATCTGATCAACAAAGACCTGCGCGTGATGGATCACACCGCGGTCACCCTCTGCCGCGAGAACAAGATCCCGATCATCGTCTTCGACCTATCGCATGGCGGCAACCTGGAAGGCGTGGTAGCGGGCAAGCCGATCGGCACGTTGGTGGGGCCGCCTGAATGATCGAAGCCAATGTCAAGGATGCCGAGACCAAAATGCAGAAGAGCCTGGACGCCCTCGCCAAAGAAATCCTCACGATTCGGACCGGGCGAGCCAGCCCGGCGCTGGTCGACAAGATTCCGGTCGAGTACTACGGCAATCCGACGCCCTTGAACCAGCTCGCGACCATCACGGTTCCCGAGGCGCGCATGATCATCATTCAGCCCTGGGACCGGACGATCATCGGCGCGGTCGAGAAGGCGATCCAGAAATCCGAGCTCGGCTTGAACCCGGGTAATGACGGCCAGCTGATCCGTGTCCCGATTCCGCCCCTCAACGAGGAGCGGCGCCGCGAGTACGCGCGACTGGTGAAACGCTATGCGGAGGGAGCGCACGTCGCGATTCGCAACATCCGGCGCGAGCAGATGGATCGCATCAAGGCGTTGGAGAAGGAGAAAAAGATCTCGGCCGACGAGGCCCGGCGCGGGGGCGACCAGCTGCAGAAGGTCGCTGACCGCTACATCGGCCTGGTCGACCAGATGGCCGCCCGCAAGGAAGCCGAGATCATGGAGGTCTAACCCCCCAGAACCACCGGTGAGCCAGTTGCCCCCGCCCGAACACGTCGCGATCATCATGGACGGCAACAGCCGCTGGGCCCGTGAGCGCTTGCTGCCGCGGGTCATGGGGCACAAGGCCGGGATCGAGACCATCCGTCGTGTCGCGGAATCCGCGGATCGGCGCGGCGTCCGCGTCCTGACGCTTTACGCCTTCTCAACGGAGAATTGGTCGCGGCCCCGGGATGAGGTCGATGCCTTGATGAGCCTGTTCTCGGAGACCATCCGGCGTGAGGTGGACGAACTGGCACGCCGTGGTATCGAGCTGCGCTTCTCCGGGCGGCTGCAGGAACTGTCGCCTTCGCTTCAGGACCAGATGCGGCAGGCCAGCGAGCGAACGCGGGTCAACGCCCGAGCGATTCTCAACATCGCCATCAACTACGGCGGCCGGCAGGAGATCATCGACGCCATCCGGGAGCTGGCGCGGGAGGGCGCCGACCTGAGCCAGCTCGAGGATGCTACCCTGGCGAGCCACCTCTACACGCGGGGTCTGCCCGATCCGGACCTGGTGGTTCGCACCGCCGGCGAGATGCGCCTCAGCAACTTCCTGCTGTGGCAGACGGCATACTCGGAGTTCTACAGCACCCAGACGCTGTGGCCCGATTTTGCCGATGCCGACTTCGATGAGGCGATCGCGTCATACCAGCGGCGCGTTCGCCGCTTTGGCGCGCGCCCCGAGGAGGTCCCCCATCGAGGTCGCTGATGCGACCAAGCCCGCGGAGCCGCCCCTAGCCGCACCGCGACGCTCGAACATGGTGGTCCGGATCGCGACCGCCGCGGTGCTCATCGCGGTGGTGCTCGCGGTGCTCATCCTGGGCTCGGTCTGGGTTTACGCCGCGATCGCGGTGATCCTCGGCGCGGCGCTGATCGAGTACTGGAACCTGACCCGCGCCATGGCCGCGCCCGCGCCGCTGTGGCTGCTGTTCCCGCTCAGCTATGCGCTGCTCCTGCGGGAACGGTTGCCTTCCTGGGCCGACGTCGGGTTCCTGCTGGCGGCCGCGACGGTACTCGGACTTGGCACGCTGGTGTTCGTTCGCGACTGGCGGGCCAGCCTGACCCGCTGGGCGCTTGCGGTCGGCGGAAGCCTCTACCTGGCGTTTACCCTGAGCTTCTACCTCTCGCTCTACTTCTTACATCGTCCCGATCCCAATCACCTGGGGTTCGGCTATGTGATCGCCGTCTTCGGGGCGATCTGGGTCGGCGACACGGCCGCCATGGTCACCGGCCTGCGCTTCGGCCGGCACCGATTCTTTTCCCGAATCAGCCCCAAGAAGACCGTAGAGGGGGCGGTCGCGGAACTTCTCGCCAGCACGGTGTTCTTCGGCATCGTTGGCCTGTTTCTCAACATCAGCTTCCCTCACAACGTGATCATCGGGCTGCTGATCGGCGCCTTCGCCGAGGTGGGGGACCTGGTGGAATCGCAGATCAAACGGACTGCCGGTGTCAAGGATGCGAGCCAGCTGATCCCGGGTCACGGTGGCGTGCTCGACCGAATTGATTCGCTCCTGCTCGTGGGAGTGGTCGTGTACTATTACGTGACGTTTCTGCACCTCGCCTAGGCCGGTCGGGTGCATGACTCAGGTAGACAACGCGTTTGAGCTGATGCGGGAACATCCCGCCCAACCTGACTAAAGCCATGAGATCCCCTCGTCCGTCGCCCCGGCGCCTGGCGCTGCTCGGTGCCACCGGGTCGATCGGCCGGCAGGTCTGCGACCTGGTCGAACGGCATCCCGACCGTTTTGCTCTCCACGCGCTCATCGCCGGGAGCGATGCGGCCGCGTTGCATGCGCTGGCTCGACGTCATCCGGAAGCCCACGCCTTGCTGGCGCATCCCGCCGATGCTCACGGCGGCGATGCCGCGCGCGCGATCGACGACGCGGTGCGTGACCCCGAGGTCGATCTCGTGATCATCGCCGCCGCCGGCAGTGCCGCACTGGCCCCAACCCTGGCCGCCCTCGAGGCCGGCAAGGACATCGCGCTGGCGACCAAAGAAGTCCTCGTGATGGCAGGGGAGCTAGTGCGTGAACGGATGCGGCGGCACGGATCCCAGATCTTTCCCATCGACAGCGAGCACAGTGCGATCTGGCAATGCCTCTGGGGCGAGAAGGAGAGCAGTATCCGCCGCCTGATCCTGACCGGCTCGGGTGGTCCCTTCCTGCGGCGGCCGGTTGAGACGCTGGAGAGCGTGACGGTAGCCGAGGCGATCGCCCATCCCCGCTGGAAGATGGGTCCGAAGATCAGCGTCGACTCGGCCACGATGATGAACAAAGGTCTCGAGGTGATCGAGGCGCACTTCCTCTTCGATGTCCCCTACAGCGGGATCGATGTCATCGTGCACCCGCAGAGTGTGGTCCACTCGATGGTCGAGTTCGTCGACGGCAGCATCAAGGCCCAGCTAGGCGTTCCCGATATGCATCTGCCGATCGCCATCGCGCTCAGCTTTCCCGACCGGCTCGAAGGCGTGGCGCCGGCACCCGATCTGGCGACCCTCGGCCAGCTCTCTTTCGAAGGCCTCGACGCGGTGCGCTACCCGGCGGTCGCGCTGGCCCGCGAAGCGGGGGAACGCGGAGGCACCGCTCCCGCCGTGCTGAACGCGGCCAACGAGGAAGCCGTCGCGCTCTTCCTCCAGGGACAGCGCCGATTCGTCGACATCGTTCCCTCGGTCGCTCGCGCGCTCGAGGCTGCCGAACCCGCCGAGGACTTGTCGCTGGATGCCCTGATCGCCGCGGACCGCCGGGCGCGCGCCCATGTCCGGGCCGCCTCCAAGGGAGCCACCCGGCTCTGGAGCCAGCTGCCCGCATGAGCCCGGTGGTGCTCGTACCGCTCGTCATCCTCATCTTCAGCCTCCTCGTGATCGTGCACGAGTCGGGTCACTTCATCACCGCCAAGCTCGCCGGAATCAAGGTGGAGCAATTCAGCGTGGGGTTCGGTCCGCAACTCCTCGGCTGGACGCGCGGCGAGACGCTCTACGCGGTCCGTGCCATTCCGCTTGGTGGCTTCGTCAAGCTGGCCGGGATGGACGGCAGCATGGACGCCGGCCCACGCAGCTTCAATGCGCATCCGCTCTGGCAGCGTTTCATGGTCATCGTCGCCGGGTCGGCATTCAACCTGGCGCTTCCCGTTCTGATCTTCTTCGGCGTCTACACCACCGCCGGGGCGGCGGAGGTCCAAACGCCGATCCAGGTCAGCGCCGTGGACACCGGCACCCCGGCGAGCAGCGCCGGACTGCAGGCGGGTGACGTGATTCGCTCCGTCAACGGCCGCCCGATCAACAAGTTCGAGGATTTGCGCAGCACCCTCGATGCCGCCAGAGACACGCCGGCGACGGTGGTCGTCGACCGTCACGGTCAGCCGGTGACCTTGACCGCGACACCAAAGCTCGACCCGGCATCGGGCAGTTACATCCTCGGCTTTCATCCCGCCATCCATTCCTTCAAGCCGGGTCCGGTCGACGCGGCGGGACGGGCACTCCGGGATACCGGCGATTCCATCGCCGGCATCGTGGGCGGCATCTACCAGCTGGCAACGGACAAGAAGTTGGGAGGCCTGCTTGGCCCGCGGGGCCTCGAGGGCCCGGTCGGCATCGTGAAGACGACGGCCAGGGCCGCCCAGGCCGGGCCGCTATCACTGGTGGCCGTGGTTGCGCTGTTGAGCCTCAGCCTGGGGCTCGCCAACATCCTGCCGTTCCCCGCCCTCGATGGTGGGCGCGCCGCCTTCCTGGTGCTGGAATTGGTCCGCGGCCGGCCGGTCGATCCCGCTCGCGAGCAGGTGGTCCACTACGTTGGGCTCGCTCTGTTGTTTGGTTTGATCGGACTGGTGACATATAACGATTTGTTGAGATGAGGCCATGAGACCACGCCGCAAGTCGGTTCCGGTTCGCGTCGGCAATGTCGTCATCGGCGGTGCCGCCGAGATCGTCGTGCAATCGATGACCAAGGCCGACACGCGAGATGTCAAAGCGACGCTCAACGAGATCGCGCGCCTCAAGGAGGCGAACTGCCGCATCGTGCGTGTCGCCGTCCCGACCAGAGAGGCGGCCCTCGCGATGGTGGAGATCAAGAAGGCCTCACCGTTGCCGATCATCGCCGACATTCATTACGATGCGCCGCTGGCGCTCATGGCGCTGGAGGCCGGCGTCGACGGATTGCGGCTGAATCCCGGCAACATCAAGGACCCGGAAAAGGTCAAGGAGATCACGCGGCGGGCAAAGGAACGCGAGGTGCCGATCCGCATCGGGGTCAACGCAGGTTCACTCCCGGGTCGTCCCAAAGAGGGCGCGGGCGTCCGCCCGCCGACCGAGGAAGTCGTGGCGGCCATGGTCAACGCCGCTCTGGGCCACATCCACATCCTCGAATCGCTCGACTTCAACCTGATCAAGGTCTCGATGAAAGCCTCTGATCCACCCACCATGATCGCTGCCAACCGAGCGATCGCGGACAAGATCTCCTACCCGCTGCACCTGGGCGTCACCGAGGCGGGTCCGCCCCGCACCGGCGCCGTCAAGAGCGCCGTAGGGATCGGCGTCCTGCTGGAGGAAGGCATCGGCGACACCATCCGCGTGTCCCTCGCCGGCGACTCCGTCGATGAGGTCGAGGTCGCCTATGGCATCGTGAACGCCCTTGCCGAAAAGCTGACCGGACCCAACCTGATCGCCTGCCCGATGTGCGGCCGGCTGGAGATCGACATGCTGCCGATGGTGGCCGAGGTGGAGAAGGCGCTCAAGAAGATCAAGCGACCGATCAATGTTTCGGTGATGGGCTGTGTGGTCAACGGCCCTGGCGAGGGCCAGCACGCCGACATCGGCATCGCCGGTGGCAAGAATAAGGGCATCCTTTTCAAGCACGGCAAGATCGTTGGCACCTTCGCAGAAAAAGACCTGGTGCCCGCGCTGCTTCGCGAACTCGAGGCGATTGCTAAAGAGGACGAGCAGAAGCTCGCGTCGTAGGCCCGTATACTCCTAAGCCACATGGCCGAGGAGGAAAAACCAGAAACCGGTTTCGTCAAGGAGATTCGCAAACAGTCCCAGGATTTTCCGGGTTGGTACAACGATGTCGTTCGCAAAGCGCAATTAGCGGACAACTCCCCGGTCGCCGGAACCATGATCATTCGCCCCTACGGCTACGCGCTGTGGGAAAACATCCGCGATCCGCTCGACGGGCTGATCAAGGAAACCGGGCACGAGAACTGGTACTTCCCGGCGCTGATTCCTCTTAGTTTCCTGCAGAAGGAGAAAGACCACGTCGCCGGCTTCGAACCGGAATTTCAACTCGTCACCAAAGGCGGCGGCAAGGACCTCGAGGAGCCCCTCGTCCTGCGGCCAACCTCGGAGACGATGATCGCGACGGTGCTGCGCGATTACATCCAGTCGTACCGCGACCTGCCGGTGCTCACCAACCAGTGGAACAACGTCTTTCGCTGGGAGCTGCGCACGCGATTCTTCCTGCGCACACGCGAGTTTCTCTGGCAGGAGGGGCATACCTTCCACGAGACCGCGGCGGAGGCCGAGGAAGAAGTCGCGAAGATGCTCGACTGCTATCGCCGCATCGCCGAGGAGTGGTGCGCGATCCCGGTCCTCACGGGTCGCAAGTCCGAGAGCGAGAAGTTTGCCGGCGCCCGCTACTCGACCGCGATCGAGGGCATGATGATGGACGGCAAGGCCTTACAGATGGGCACCTCGCACTACTTCGGCGAGAACTTCACGCGTGCCTACGACCTGACCTACACCGGGCGCACCAACGAGCGGCAGTATCCGCATTCGACCAGCTGGGGCATGTCCACGCGCATGGTGGGGGCGGTCGTGTTGGCACATGGCGACGACTCCGGCCTGCAGCTGCCGCCCCGCATCGCGCCGGTGCAGGTCGTGATCGTCCCGATCTTCCGCGGCGACTCGGAGCGGAGCCAGATCGAAACCGCGCTCAATCAGGTGCGCGCCGACCTGGAGGACATCCGCGTCAAGGTCGATTGGCGAGACGAGCGGCCCGGCTTCAAGTTCAACGAGTGGGAGTTGAAGGGCGTTCCGCTGCGCATCGAGATCGGTCCGCGCGACCTGGCCAAGGGCGAGGCGACCGTCGTCCGTCGCCTGAACCGGGCGAAGCAAACTGTCCCCCTCGGTGACCTGGGGGTCGCCATCCCGGCCCTGCTCGAGGAGGTCCAGGAGGCGCTCTTCAGGCGCGCTCGGGAATTCCGCGAAGCGCACACGGTCAGGCTCGATTCGCTGGAGGCCATGGTGCGCTTCTTCGAGACCTCCATCGGCTTCGCCGTCACCTCCTGGTGCGGTCGCGAGGACGACGAGCGCACCGTGAAGGACCGGACGACTGCCACCACCCGGGTGATCCTGTCATCCGGCCGGCCGGAGCAGCCCTGCGCCGTCTGCGGCCGCCCGGCCACGGTGGAAGTGGCCTGGGGAAAGGCGTACTGATTCATTCCCGGAAGTTCGGGGATAATTCCGCCATCAACGAAATAGGGATGCGGAGATGCAGTTTGCCGACCTACTGACCCGGGTGAGCTACTTGCCGCCGAAGGACATCGAGGTCCTGTCGCGGGCCTACGATGCTGCCGCCAGTGCTCACCACGACCAGAATCGGCTGTCGGGCGAGAAGTTCATCGAGCACCCGCTGAGCGTCGCCGCCATCCTGGCGGACCTCCAGCTGGATCGCGACACCCTGGCGGCCGCCATCCTCCACGACACCGTGGAAGACACCCACCTGACCGTTTCCGACCTGGAGCAGAGCTTCGGGCCGACGGTTGGCAAGCTGGTCGCCGGCGTTACCAAGCTGGAGAAGATCTCCTTCCACAGTCCCGAACAAGCGCAGGCGGAGAACGTTCGCAAGATGCTCGTGGCGATGGCGGAGGACGTCCGGGTGGTGCTCATGAAGCTGGCCGACCGGCTCCACAACATGCGGACGGTCGAGTCCCTGCCCGAGGTCCGGCGGCGGGCGATGGCGCAGGAGACCCTGGACATTTATGCCCCGCTGGCGCACCGCCTGGGCATGTGGAACATCAAGTGGGAGCTGGAAGACCTCTCCTTCGCCCAACTGCATCCCGACGAGTACCGGGAGATCGTGAAGAAGATCGCGCGCAAGCGGAAGGAGCGGGAGACCGCCGTCGACGACATCAAGGAGATCCTGGAACGCGAGCTGACGGCCGTCGGCATCAAGGCCGATACGACGGGGCGACCGAAGCACGTCTACAGCATCGCCAGCAAGCTCGCCATGGGGAAGGAGTTCGAAGACATCTACGATCTCTCGGCGATCCGGGTACTGACCGACTCGATCAAGGATTGCTACGGCGCCCTGGGAGTCATCCACTCACTCTGGAAGCCGATTCCTGGCCGCTTCAAGGACTACATCGCGATGCCGAAGTCCAACGGCTATCAGTCGCTGCATACCACCGTCGTCAGCCACAGCGGCGAACCGATGGAGATCCAGATCCGCACCCACGAGATGCACCGCACGGCGGAATGGGGCGTGGCGGCCCACTGGACCTACAAAGAGGGCGGCAAGGATGACCGCAAGATGGACCAGCGTTTCGCCTGGCTGCGCCAGCTGATGGACTGGCAGAAGGAGGTGCTCGACGCCGAGAAGTTCGTCGACGCCGTGAAGGTCGACGTCTTTCGGGACGAGGTCTTCGTCTTCACCCCGAAAGGCGACGTGCTGGCCCTGCCGACGGGAGCGACCGCGGTGGATTTCGCCTACCGGATCCATACCGAGGTGGGGCACCGCTGCATCGGCGCCAAGGCCAACGGCCGCATGGTGCCGCTCGACTACCAGCTGCAAAACGGCGACATCGTCGAAGTTCTGACCTCCAAGGGCCCGCACGGCCCCAGTCGTGACTGGCTGGCTTTTGTCAAGACAGCTGGGGCCTCGCAGAAGATCCGCGTCTGGTTCAAGAAGGAACGGCGCGAAGAGAACGTCAGTAAGGGCAAGGAGCTGCTCGACAAGGAATTCCGGCGCATGCAGCAGCGCGCGCTGGCCTCCATTGGGGATGAGCGCGTCTTGGAGCTCGCGCGGGAGTTCCGCTTCCAGGAGCTCAATGATTTCTACGCCGCCATCGGATACGGCGACGTCAGCCCGCACTCCGTGCTGCTCAAGTACATGGCGGCCGGTGAGCCGCAGACGGACGGCAATGGCGAGTTCCCGCTCATTCCGCTGGTCCCCCAGTTCAAGCCCACCGGCGAAATTCGCGTCAAGGGCGAGCGCGGCGTACTCACTCAGATCGCGCAATGCTGCAAGCCGGTGCCGGGTGACCCGATCAGTGGCTATATCACGCGGGGCAAAGGGATCACGGTGCACCGAACGAGCTGTAAGAACATCATGAACGTCAGCAACCAGGAGCGTGTCGTCCCCGTCGATTGGGACACGGGCGGCCGACAGCTCTATCCCGTCGGGATCAAGATCGAGGCCTGGGATCGAACCGGGCTACTGCGTGATATCGCCACCGTCATCGCCGAGAGCAAGATCAACCTCACGGGCGCCGAAGTCCAGGTCTACGACGACAAGACGGCGGTGATCTCGACCACCGTCGAGATCAGCAGCCTCACCCAGCTCAGCCGGCTGATGGAACGGCTGGAAACGGTCAAGGACGTCCACACCGTGGCCCGCGAAGGCAACCTGTCGCACAACTGAGCCCTCCGGCCGTTACCACTTCGTAACGCTGAACCGATCGGCTGCGGGGAAACGGTTGCCGTAACCCGGCCTGCCTAGCATCGAATGCCGATGGGTGCCCCTTCGAATAGCTGGCGCGCGCTCGCGAGCTTCCTCGGCGTTGCCGTGGGAGTTGCCCTGCTGTTCGCCGTGGTCGCCATGGTCGCCCTCCGACCCAAGGAGGGCCTGGCCTGGGTTCGCGTTCCCGATTTGAGCGCGGACCTCCGTGTGGACGCCGGCCTGCAGACCAAACCGCTGAAGGACACCGTGGTGGCGGCGGTGCTTCAGGACCTGACGCTCGACGGCACCATGTCGGGCGGCCTCGCGGTCGCTCCGGCGCTCGTCGTCGCGCCGCCGCCAGCCGTCGCGATCAATACCTCGCCGGCCGCGCGGCCGGTGGCGCCGACAGACCCCGCGCAACCGGGGCCGGCCGCCACGCCCGTGTCCACACCAGACCCCGGACCGTCGCCGACACCCACACCGGCGCCGGTGCCTACCCCGACGCCGAGTCCCACGCCGAGCGTCGCAGCCACGCCGACGCCTATCCCGGCACCGACCCCAACACCGGTGCCCACGCCGAGTCCTACTCCGGCGCCCACGCCGACGCCGACCCCCGCGCCCACGCCGACGCCTTCGACGACGCCCAAGCCGCAGTTTGCGATCAAGTGGGCTGGCGAGCTGGTCACCAAATCAAAGAACGGCAATGGCGGCCCCTGCTCGCAAACAACGGTCACGGCCAACGGTGGCTTCACCACCAACGGTGTGGGTGGCACGGTCTCCTACCATTGGGTGCGCGTCGACAACCAGGGTAACCGGACCATCGGGGCCTCTGGCACGATTCAGGTGGCGGCCGGCGACACCAACCTGCATGGCGTCACCAGCGACACCTTTACTCCCGTCCACAGTGGCTCCGATCAGCTGGTCTTCCTCAGTCCCGCCTACTCCGTCCCGGCGCAGAGTTGGAACTGTATTGGCTAGAGCACGCCTTCGCCTCCCCCTGACGCTGCCCACCCTGCGGATCCGCACCCAGATCATCCTGCCGTTCCTGCTCCTGATGCTGATCCTGGGCGTGATCGGCACCTACCTGACAACCAGCCTGGTCGCGACCTCACTGGAGAACCGCATTGCCGACCAGCTGGTCCACTCCCAGGACGCGGCGTTGGACGCGGCGGTCAAGCTCCAGGGCCGCCAGGTGGCGGCGATCCGCCTGATCGCGAATACGGAGGGGATCGACCAGGCGGTCCGTGCCGGCGACGCCGCCGCCCTCCGCCGGCTGATCGTGCCGCTTGAAGTGAACAACCGCCTGGGCACCGTCATGATCTTCGACCCCCGCGGAAAGACGATCCTCGAAATCAGCCAGCCGGACGCCACGAACCCTGGCGGCCTCGTCTTTGGGAGCGGGACCGATCTCTCCAACGAGCCGGTGGTGCGGCCCGTGCTCAGGGGCGACTACGACGCGCTCGGCGACAAGTACATCGGCTACACGGGGTCGCCGCCCAGCGCGCTGTCGGCCGCCGGCCCGGTGCTGCTCGGCGACCAGGTTGTCGGTGGCGTCCTCGTGCAAACACCGCTGGCCGGCGTGCTCAGCGAGATGCAAGCCAAGGCCCAAGCCGACGTGGCGCTGATGGATAGCGGCGGCCGGCTGATCGGTAGCACGGTCCCTGGCATCAAGGGGGACCTGATTGACGAGCACCTGCGCTCCTACCTCGCACTGGCCTCACCGGGCCGGGCGGCGTCGCGAAGCCTGTCGGTCGGCACCCAGGAATATGAGTTTCAGTTCACCAACTTCTACCTGCGCCAGGTACCTGCCGGCATCCTCGCCGTCGCGGTCTCTCGAAAGAGCGTGATGCAGGCCGGGATGCAGTCCGCGATCCAGATGACGGCGCTCTTCGCGGGCGTGGTGCTGATCCTGCTGCTGATCGGCTACCTTCTGGCTCTGCGACTCACGCGCCCGATCGAGGCGCTGGTGAGCGGTACGCAGGCGGTGGCGCGCGGCGACCTGACCAAACGACTCGAGGTCAGGCGCAAAGACGAGCTCGGCGAGCTGGCAACCGCCTTCAACACCATGACCCAGGACCTCCAGGAGCGGACCCGATCGCTCAACGAGCAGATGCGCCGCCTGGCCGCCCTGTCGCAGACGAGCCAGGGCCTCGGGAAGCACTCAGAGCCCGGCGCCATGGCCGAAGCGATCCTGGGTGTCAGCCTGAAGGCCCTCGGGCTCGACACGGCGCTGTTGCTCGCCCGCAATGAGGCGAACGGGCTCGAAGTCCGCGCCACCGTCGGCGCCTCCCCTAAGGCCGCCGGCCAGTTAAGGCGGCTGAGTCCCGTGAAGCTGGCAGAAGGGTTTGCGAGCGAGGCGACCGCCGGCGTCGAAATCGCGGAAACGTTGCCCGCCGATGCGCGACGCGCGCTGCGCCTTTTCGCCGAGCTCGCCGGTGTCGAGCGAGCCCTGGTCGTACCCCTGATTCGCGGTGAGCGCAACGCGGGATACCTGGTCACGGGTCTGGCCGCCGGATACACCCTGCCCCAGCAGGATGTCGAGCTGCTGCAGACGATCGGTACCGAGATGGCGTTGATGATCGAAAACGCCGACCTGCGCAAGAAGGCCGAGCTCCAGTCCCATCGTCTCGACCAGGCCATCATCGCGCTGGAGAAGATCTCGCAGGCCCTGACGGCGGTCACGGTTGGAACCGACAACCTGTTGCGCGCGGTGGCGCACGCCACCTCCGAGATCCTCGATGTTCCCTATGCCTCACTACACCTGCGCAAGGCCGCATGGCGGCAGCAGTTCTCAGATGTGATCGTGGGTGCCACGACGCGACGCGAGCTGGCCGCGGTCCGCCAGGGCGGCGACGTGGCCACCCCACGCGTGGTGCGGCCCGAGCAGGTGCTGGAGCTCGACCTCGTTGATGAGCGCGGCTCGCCCTTGCCGCTGGCGCGGCGAATCGGCCTGCAGCGGACCGTCGCCGTGCCGATGTGCCTGGGAGGGGAGATCGTCGGTGTGCTGGCCGTTCACATGAAGGAACCACGGCCGCTGGAACGGAGCGAAATCCGGGTGCTGCAAACGCTGGCAAACCAGGCGGTGATCGCGATCGAGAATGCTGCGGCCTACGAGCGGACCAAGGAGCTGGCGACGACCGACGCCATGACCGGGGTCGCGAACCATCGGGAGCTCGAGACCTACCTCGACCGCGAGCTGCTACGGGCCAGGAAGACGAAGGAGGCACTTGCCATCATCATGTGCGACGTCGACCACTTCAAGGCCATCAACGACAGCGTCGGTCACCCCGCGGGAGACAAAGTGCTCCGCCACCTGACGCGACAGATCCTGCTGCCCGCGATCCGGCCCAAGGATCTCGTCGCCCGCTACGGCGGCGATGAGTTCGTGCTCGTGCTGCGGGGCGCCGACAGCCGGGCTGCGGTGGCGGTCGCGGAACGGATCCGGCGAACGGTCGCCGGACAGGCCGTCATGCTGGATGGCAAAGCCGTTTCCAATCTCTCCTTGAGCCTGGGCATCGCCGTCTTCCCCCGGGACGGCGACAGCCGCGAAGCGCTGGTGCAAGCCGCCGACCAGGCGCTCTACGTTGCCAAGCGCACGGGTCGCAACCGGGTGGTTCGAAGCGACGCGGCATCCGGCGAGACGCAACTGGCGAGCTAGCGCGGAACCGCGCAAAGCCATTCGCTAAGCTTCGACACCATGGCGTCGATCGCGCAACGTCCTCGCGGCACGCAGGATCTTTTACCCGCGGACCAGCCCTATTGGGCTGCGCTGGAGGCGGTCGCCAGGGAGGTGGCGGGGCGGTTTGGTTACCAGCGCATCGAGACGCCCATCTTCGAGTCGACCGACCTGTTTGTCCGCGGGGTGGGCGAAGGAACCGACATCGTCAGCAAAGAGATGTTCACGTTTAGCGATCGCGGTGGGCGTTCGCTGACGCTGCGGCCGGAGGGAACGGCTCCCATCGTACGCGCCTACTTCGATGCCGGCATGCAGCTGGAGCCGCAGCCCGTACGCCTCTACTACCTGGGGCCCTACTTCCGATCCGAACGCCCGCAGGCCGGGCGGTTCCACCAATTCCATCAGTTTGGGATCGAGACCATCGGCGACGCGAGTCCCCTCCTCGATGTCGAAGCCATCGTGCTCGGGTGGAACTGGTTCGCGGGCCTGGAGATTGGAGGCGTCTCACTCCACCTCAATAGCATTGGCGATGAGGTCTGCCGGCCGGCATACCGCGAGCTGCTGCGCGACTACTACCGGCCGCATCTCGCCAGGCTGAGCGAAGAGAGCCGGGCACGCTTCGAGCGCAACCCATTGCGCCTCTTCGATTCGAAAGATCCGCAGGACGAGCCGCTCAAGCGCGATGCGCCGCGCATCGTCGATCATCTCTGCGCACCCTGCGCGCAGGCGTTTCGCATCGTCCAGGAGGGACTGGCTGCTGAAGAGATTCCCTTCGAGCTCAATCCCAGCCTGGTCCGTGGCCTCGACTACTACACGCGGACGGTTTTCGAGTACCAGCACGAAAGCCTGGGTGGGGCGCAGAACTCGCTCGGCGGTGGCGGCCGCTACGATGGGCTGGCCGCCGCGTTGGGCTATCGGTCGACGCCCGGGGTGGGTTTTGCCATGGGCATGGACCGGACCGCCATCGTGTTGAAACAGAGCAAGCCCCTCACGCCACCCGTGCCCGACGTCTATGCCGTCGCGCTGGAGGCGAAGGACGAGCTGTATGTTTTCCACCTGGCGTCGACCTTGCGGGCACGCAGGATCAGCGTCGTCTTCGAACCGGGTGCGGCGCGGCTGGATGCGAAGCTGCGCAAGGCGGCGCGACGCGGCGCCCGGCTGGCGCTGCTGGTCGGCCCCGAGGAGCGCGAGAAGCATCAAGTGGTGATCCGCAACATGGAGGAGAAAACCCAGACGAGCGTGGCGGAGGGCGACCTGCTGGCGACAATCAGCCAGCTGTTGGGTGGCGCATGAGCCTGACCGCACGCACGCCCGGCGGCGCGATCCGAGCCGATCAGGTCGGACGCGATGTGGACCTCTACGGCTGGGTGCATCGGCGGCGCGACCTCGGTGGCCTGATCTTCATCGACCTGCGCGACCGAAGCGGAATTGTCCAGGTGAAGTTCGATCCCGTCAACGCCGAGGCGCACGCGGCCGGTGGTGAGCTTCGGCCCGAATGGGTGATCCGCGTGCAGGGCCCGGTTCAGCGGCGCCCGCCGGGAACCGAGAACAAGGAGCTCGAGACGGGAGAGGTCGAGGTCGAGGCGCGCACCGTCACCATTCTCAACCGGGCACAGCCACCGCCCTTCGCCGTCAACGAAGACAGCCCTGTCGATGAGCAGGTGCGTCTTCGTTATCGATACCTGGATCTGCGCCGGGCCCGGATGGCCCGCAACCTCCAGCTCCGGCATCGCCTGACCAAGGCAATCCGCGACTTCCTTGATGCTGAGGCGTTTCTCGAGATCGAAACGCCGGTGCTGATCCGGAGCACGCCCGAGGGCGCCCGCGACTTCCTAGTGCCGAGCCGGCTCAAACCGGGCTACGTGTACGCGCTGGCGCAGTCGCCCCAACTCTATAAGCAGTTGCTGATGGTGGCGGGCATGGACCGTTATTTCCAGATCGTCCGCTGCTACCGGGACGAGGACCAGCGGGCGGATCGCCAGCCGGAGTTCACCCAGCTGGACCTCGAAATGTCCTTTGTCAACGAGGACGATGTGCTCGACGTTGTCGAGCGCTGCTTCGCCCACGTCTGGCAGAAGGTGCTCGGTGTCTCGGTGCCGACGCCGATCCGCCGCATCACGCATGCGCAAGCGATGCTGCGCTACGGCGTCGACAAGCCTGACCTCCGCTACGGCCTCGAGATCGAGGAGTTGTCGTCGATCTTCGGGAAAACGCAATTCAAGATCTTTCACCAGGCCCTCGACGCCGGTGGGGTCGTCCGCGGGTTGCGGATCGCTGGGGCGGTCGGTGGGAAGGAGATCGAGGCCCTTACCGAGGTCGCCCGCGCCGAGGGGGCGAAGGGCCTGGCATTCTGGCATCGAGAGGCGGAGGGCTGGCGCTCGCCGATCGCCAAGTTTTTCGGCGAACCCGAGCTCGCCCAGTTGCAGGAGACGACGCACGCCGAGCCTGGCGACGTGGTCGTTGCGGTCGCCGACCAGGTCGAGATCGCGTCGGCCTCACTGGGGGCCGTGCGCAAAGCCGCCGCCCGAATGCTGGGCCTGGTGAAGGAGGGGTCCTTCGAGTTCGTCTGGGTCACCGACTTTCCCCTCTTCGAGCGCAGCAAGGAAACCGGCGAGATCACCGCGGCCCACCATCCCTTTACCTCGCCGCGGCCCCAGGACCTCCAGCTGCTGAGCAGCGAGCCGCTCAAGGTGCGGGCACGCGCTTACGACCTGGTGCTCAACGGCACCGAGCTTGGCTCGGGCAGCATCCGGATCCACGACCCCGAGTTGCAGCAGCGAGTCTTTCAGGGACTGGGCATCTCGCGCGAGGAGGCGGAACAGCGTTTTGGATTTCTTCTGACGGCGTTCCGTTACGGCGCGCCGCCGCACGGCGGGTTCGCGTATGGCCTCGATCGCGTCGTTATGCTGGCGGCCGGCCAGGAAACGATCCGGGAGGTGATCGCCTTTCCCAAGAACCAGCAAGCAGAAGAGCTGATGACCGATGCGCCGGCGCCCGCGGATGCGAAACAACTCCGTGAAGTCGGGCTGGAATTGCTTCGGCCGCCCCTGAAACGGCCGCAGTGACGTTTCGATCGAATCGGTAACTGGCCTTTTGCGGGCCTGTGACGGAGCGCAAGATCAGCGCCATCTCGGGCGTAAGGTACGCAACATACAGTAGGCGACATGAACGCCGCCCTCTTCACCAAATCAACGACTGGACTCATTCTCGCTTCCGGTTTGATCGCCGCCTCGAGTGTTCTCGGCCACGCGCAGGACGCGCCGATGGCCCTGGGCACGCTGGCAACCTACCCGCTCAACCAGGCGTACGCGACCGTCCCGACCGGCCAGGCAAGCCTGGGCGGCCACACCTTTGACATGACCAGCGGGAACATGATCAAGCTGGCCACCAATGGCTCGGCCAGCTTTGCGGGCTCGTATCAGAATCCGACGGCGGTCCACCTGCTGCTGAACAGCGCGAACACCACCAGCTGGTTGGCCGGCACGCCCGTAGGTACCGTTGTCCTGACGTTCAGCGATGGCACGACGCAGACCGCGACCCTGACCGTCGGCGGTAACCTGCGCGAGTGGTATATCGGTGCCTTCGGTGTCGTCAATGGTGTCAGCGACATCACCCCGTCGACCACCACCCCGTACTCAAGCCAGGTTTGGACGACCACGGTGCTGGGCGGGTCCGGGACTGCGGTGCTCGACATGCTGACCGTCCCCGTCACAACGGCAAACAAGACGCTCACGGGCGTGCAGCTGACCAATAACAACCCGTACGGCGGCGCCCTGACCATCGACCTCTCCGGCCTGACCGTCGAGTTGGCCGCGCCAGTCCCGACGCCGCAGCCGGGCGGGGACTGCATCCGGCCGGGCAACTCGTGCACCACGCCGGCGGCGCAGAACAGCCAGTCGACCAAGTGGCAGGCGCCGGCCGCCGCACCGGCAACCGCCGCGCCGGCCGACAGCGACAGCAAGCACGCGAACAACGGGCATCGCGCTCACTAGAACAACGGAACTCGAAGAGAGGCTCGGCCAGGCGGCCGAGCCTCTTTCGTTTTCGACGCGCACTAGCACGGTTACCAGGCCTTTTCGGACCCGTGACCCAGCGCCAGATGCGCGCCATCTCGCGCGTAAGGTACGCAACTTACAGTAGGCGACATGAACGCCGCCCTCTACACGAAATCGACGACAGCACTCATTCTCACATCCGGTTTGATCGCCGCTTCGAGTGTTCTCGCCCACGCGCAGGACGCGCCGATGGCCCTTGGCGCCCTGGCAACCTATCCGCTGAATCAGGCGTATGCGACCGTCCCGACTGGCCAGGCAACCCTGGGCGGCCACACCTTTGACATGACCAGCGGGAACATGCTCAAGCTGGCCACGAATGGCTCGACAAATTTTGCGGGCTCCTATCAGAACGCCAAAGCCGTACACCTGCTGCTCAATAGCGCCAACACCAACAGCTGGTTGGCCGGCACCCCGGTCGGCACTGTCGTCTTGACCTTCAGCGATGGCACGACGCAGACCGCGACCCTGACCGTCGGCGGCAACCTGCGCGAGTGGTATATCGGTGCCTTCGGTGTCGTCAACTCGGTGACCGATACCACGCCCTCGCCAACCACGCCGTACGTGACGTCGCCCGCGGTCTGGACGACCACGGTGCTGGGCGGCACCGGGACCGCGGTGCTCGACATGCTGACCGTCCCGGTCACAACGGCAAACAAGACGCTGACCGGCGTCCAGCTGACCAACAACAACCCCTACGGCGGCGCACTGACGATCGACCTTTCCGGGTTGACCGTCGAGTTCACGCCGCCGGCACCGCCGGCACCGGCGCCGGGTGGCGGAACCGGCACGGGCACGGGCACCGGCACTGGCACCGGGACAGGCACCGGAACCGGTACGGGCGACAACGCCTGCGGCCATCACCAGGCTCAGAGCATCGCCGCTAAGGCGGAGAAGACCGACGACAAGGCGGGCAAGAGCAACGAGAAAGCTGAGAAGAGCGACGTCGAAAAAGCCGACAAGACCGGCGACAAGAACGACAACGACTGCCAGAAGGCAGCCAGGACGCCGGCCAAGACGAAGACCGTCCGCCGCGGCGACGACTAACGAACAACTTCAATGGGGAGCCCGGCCAATCGGCCGGGCTTCTTTCATTTTGGCGGGTCGGAAGGCTGATACACTCGCCCCGTTGCCTGTGCCGATCCCGCCGGTCTTCGTTCTGGTCGCGCTTGTCATCCTGCTGGGCACACAGCTCGCCTACGTGGTTGCGCCACGGGCGCCGCACTACCTCGTCCGCCTTGGCCTGAGCGCGCTGGCCGTTCTCCTGGGGGAGGCGTCCGGTATTGCCGGCGTCGGCGCCCCCCTGGTCCTGGGCGAGTTGCATCCGGTCAACGACCTGGTGGTG
>Ga0209689_1001031_pt1 | contig 20430 bp, 17 predicted proteins | sample GraSoiAngelo_149_FD_187119 | JGI IMG/M metagenome (GOLD analysis project Ga0209689, IMG submission 187119) | Grasslands soil microbial communities from the Angelo Coastal Reserve, California, USA - 14_1009_09_30cm (SPAdes) (version 2) | ecosystem: Environmental > Terrestrial > Soil > Grasslands ... | reverse complement strand
ACCGAGCGCCAGCACGACAGCATCCTCGCGAGATCCCAGATTCCCGGCGCCCGCGCTGTGGGCCGGGCGATGACCGCGGCGGACTCGATGAGCGCGCGAGTCCGGGCGAGCGACACCGTCCGGAGCGACACGTTGCCGTGAGACGGCTGGCCGCGCTAACGCTGGCGGCCGCCGCCTGCGCCCCCGGCTCGCCGTGCCGCACCCGGGACTTCCGCCAGATCACCCGCTGGTCCCGCCCCTACCTGGGAACGTGGGTCGTGGGACGCGGCGACACCCTCACGCTCCCCCAGATGGGCGATCGCTTCCGGCTCGTCAGCTTCACCCTCGACACCGATCCCGTGGACCTGGGGAAGGAATGCCACTTCCGCGGGCGGCTCGTGTTTTCCGCGCCGCGCCCTGAAACACTCGCCGTCACGTGGTACGCGGTACCTGAGCGCGCAACGATTTACGGGTGGCCCCTGGACCTGGGGCCGTTCGCGGGGTTGTGGGTATCGTGGTGGGGCCGCGACTCCCTTCGTGGTACGTTGCTGTTCGATCAGACGCTCGGCGTGCAGGTGCGCCCCGGCGTGACGGCGCAGTTCGTCGCCGGGCGACGGCGCCCCTAGTTATCTTCCGATCATGAGAGATCCCCTATGGCGTTGACGGCAGCCGACCGCGCGGCGCTCATCGAGCGCTACGCGCGGGGGCCGGACCTCCTCAAGGCCGCCCTCAAGAAGGTCCCCCCAGAGGCGATGCAGTGGCGGCCGGCGCCGGGCAAGTGGTCCGCCCACGAAGTCATCGTGCACTGCGCGGACAGCGAGACCAACGCTTACGCCCGGATCCGCTATCTGCTCGCCGAGGAGCAGCCCGTCATCCAAGGCTACGACCAGGACCGCTGGGCGAAGGCGCTCGACTACCACACCCTGCCCGTGGACGTCGCGCTGGCCACCGTCGAGGCGGTGCGCGCCAACACCGTGCCGGTGCTGAAGCGGATGTCGGAGCGAGACTGGCAGCGGGTAGGCACGCACAGCGAATCCGGCCGCTACCTGGCGGAGGACTGGCTCAAGATCTACGCCGAGCACCTGGAGAAACACACCGGACAGCTGGAGCGCAACCTCGCCGCCTGGAAGGCACGATGAGGGGCTTCCTCTTTCGCATCGTGATCACGGCGCTGGGACTGTGGGCGGCCGCCACGATCGTGCCCGGGATCACCATCGCGGGCTGGCGCAGCCTCGTGGTGGCGGCGCTGGCGCTGGGCATCGTCAACGCGATCGTGCGGCCCGTGCTGCTCATTCTCACCTTCCCCATCACCGTGCTCACGCTGGGGCTGTTCCTGCTCGTCGTGAACGGCCTCTCGCTGGAAATCGTGGCCTGGCTGGTGCGAGGGTTCAGCGTCGCGGGGCTCGGCGCCGCCATCCTGGGAGCGCTCGTCGTCGGCCTCACCAGCTGGTTCGCTTCCACGTTCATCAGCGGCTCGGGCCGCATCGTGCACGTCGGGAAGGTCGAGGTCCACGACCGCCGGCTCGATGGCTAACCGCCGGGCATGGTGGAACTGACCAACCGTCAGCGCGCGGCCCTGGTCGCCGTCTGCGCCCTCTACGCCGCCGTCGTAATCCCGATCGGTATCCACAAGGGCGGAGGAGCTCGTCCACGGGGCGTACGAGTCCCTGTTAAAGAGGAAACCCGATCAGCAGGCTTTGCGCGACTATGCCAGGCAGCTCAGGGAGAGCGCGGACCTGTCGCGGATATACACCAGCATTGCGCAGTCCCAGGAGCACTGGGAGCGGCTCCTGGCACTCAGGACGGAAGACCTGGTCCGGAGCGTGTACGACGGACTCCTTGATCGAGAGCCCGACGACCATGCCCTGCGTGTCTACAGCGCTCAGCTCAGGGAGAACAAGAGCATCGCGAAGCTCCTCGCGGCCATCGCAAGATCACAAGAGCACCGGAACCGGCTGTTCGCCGGCAGAGCCGAGGAAATGATCCAGGCTGCTTACACGGGGCTCCTGAATAGGGAGCCGGACGAGGAGGCGCTGCGTACTTACAGCAAACAGCTCAGGGAAAGCGAGAGCCTCGCGGTAGTGCTGGCGAACATCGCGCATTCGCGAGAGCACTGGCACAACATGCTCGGGCAACGGGCCGACGAGCTTGTGCGCGGAGCGTGCGAAGCGCTGCTGGAGCGCCTGCCAGATGAGCAGGCGATGCGCGGCTATGCCGTGCATCTCAGGGACACCAGGGATCTGCCACGGTTTCTGTCCACCATCGCCCAGTCGCAGGAGCACTGGACCATGCTCCTGGATCTGAGAGCGGAGGAACTGGTGCGCAGCGCTTACCATGCGCTGCTGAAGACGGAGCCCGACGCCCAGGCTTTGCAGCTCTACTGCGCCCAGTTGAGAAACAGCCGGAGTGTGCCACAGCTTCTCGCTACGCTTGCCGACTCTCCCGAGCATTGGAGAGCAACCCTCGCGTCCAGAGCGGCTGAGCTCGTGGACGCCGCTTACCAGGGGTTGCTCGCGCGAGCGCCGGACGAGCAGGCCCTGGGTCACTACTCCGCACAGCTCGCGGAACACAAAGACCTCGCCGGGCTCCTGGCCAACCTCTCCGAATCCCAGGAGCATTGGGCGCAGCTCCTGGCCCTCAGATCCGAAGACCTGGTGAGGTGCGTGTACCGAGCCCTGCTCAACAGGGAGCCGGACGAAGAGGCGCTGCGTTCTTACGCCGAACATGTCCGGCAGGACCGGAGTCTGACTCGGTTGTTGTCGGCCGTGGCGGATTCGGACGAGCACTGGCGGATTCTCATGGCCGCCCGAGCCGAGGAGCTCGTCCGCACCGCCCACCAGGAACTAAGCGGCACAGAGCCCGAAGAGAACATGGTGCGCTCCTGCGCTGCCCAGCTGCGCGAGACCAGGGATCTGCGGCCTCTCCTGTCGTCGGTCGCACGCTCTCCGGAACACCGGGACGCGATACTGGCGATCAACGCGGAAAGCGTAGTACGGGCTGTTCACCGGGGCACGCACAACAGGGAGCCGGACGACCAGACTCTCGCGCGGCACCTCACGAAGTTCACTGCCAGCAGAGACTTGTCGGCACTCGTCGCCGACATTGCCTCATCCCCGGAACAGCGCGCACCCAACTCGAAAGGACACGCCTGGCCGCATCCGTCGGCTTCCTATGAGAAACCGACTCTGGTGTTCCTGCACATCCAGAAGACCGCGGGAACAAGCGTGCAAAACATGCTTCGCGAAGCATTCGCACCGGAGAAGATCTACCGCGAGTACGTCGACACGCTTCATCTGCATTCCCCGGCCGAATTGTCCGCGTATTCCGTGTTTGCCGGACACTTCAATTACGACTCGCTCGCTTTCATCCCGCGAAGAAAGATCAGCGCCATAACCTTCGTTCGTGAACCCAGGAAAAGGCTGACATCCCTCTACAACTTCTGGCGCGCTCACGAGCCGACTCATCGCAGTTACTCGGGCGGCGTCGTGCTGGCGAATCAACTGTCGATGCGTGAGTTCTTTTTAACCCCGGAGATCGAAGACCGGGGCGTGTGGAATCACATGACGTGGGCGATCATGGGCGAAAGGTGTTGGCGACATTGGCGCAACACACTTCGGACCGCCGCCGAAGACGCGCAACCCGAAGCGGAATTTCTCGCCCGGACAGTTCGACCGGCAATACGCCAACGACTCAGAGAGTTCCTGTTTGTCGGAATACAGGAGGACTTCGCGCGCTCGGCGCAATTGTTATTCAAGGCGATCAACCGCCGGCCGCCGACCGTACGAGCGGATCATTCGCTCAGGAACCTGATGACGGGAGATCCGCATTTCAAGAAGAACCTGCGCCGGCAGTCAGTGACAGCGGAGGTCGAGGCGGCAGTCAGCCGGCTCGTGGTACTCGATGATATCGTTTACGGCGAGGCCAAAGCGCTGTACGCGGAGCGGCTGAGCGGAGCTCGCGAACAAGTTGAGCAGCCACGGGGGCGAGATAGGGCCCGGAACCCTGCGGCCGGACGGCACAGCCTGAAGCGGCGGTCGCAGCGATGACAATGGCCAGATTGGCGTCCGTAGCACCGCGAATCGGATTGCTCCTGGCGGCCGTATCGCTTGCCGCGTGTAGCGTGCTGCCGACCAGTGGGCCGTCGTCGCGCGAGATCAAGGCCGGCGCAGCCGTCGGTATCCGGGTAATCGACGTCGACGATACGGTGACGCGGCAACTGCAGGAGCGGCGCTCGCAGCTCCTGTTCTCTGATGTGTTTCCAGGCGCGCCGGCAAGCGATCAAATCGTGCAGCCGGGCGACGTGCTCGATATTTCGGTGTGGGAAGCCCCGCCCACCGTGCTCTTCTCTTCCGGCAGCGGCTCAGCCTCGCTGACCCAGCGCGACAGCGTCTCCGGCAGCGGAACGACTTCGAACGTCACGACGCTGCCGCAGCAGATGGTCGATGCCGGAGGGACCATATATGTTCCGTTCGCCGGACCGATCGCGGTTGCGGGCAAGACCCTGCCGCAGATCGAGGCGGAGATCACCCGCCAGCTGGCGAGGAAGGCCAACAGACCGCAGGTACTGGCGCGCCTGGCTGCCAACAACACTGCCTATGTCACCATAGTCGGCGAGGTGGCGAACAGCACGCGCATGTCACTCACGCCTCGCGGCGAGCACCTGCTGGACGCGCTCGCGGCTGCCGGCGGTACCAGGCAAGCGATCGGGAAGATCACCCTGCAACTCACTCGCGGTTCGACGGTGCACTCCCTGCCCCTCGATACCATCATCCGCGATCCGCGCCAGAATATCGCGCTGCAGCCGGGCGACGTGGTGACGGCCCTCTATCAGCCGCTCAGCTTCACGGCACTCGGTGCGACCGGCAAGAATGACGAGGTTAACTTCGAGGCCAAAGGTATCTCGCTCGCGCAGGCACTGGCGCGCGCAGGGGCTCTGCTCGAAAGCCGGTCGAACGCCGAGGGCGTGTTCATCTTTCGTCTCGAGTCGCCCGCGGTCGCGGGCACCACCACGGCTGCCTCGCCCGCCGAGCAGACCCCGGTGATCTATCACATCGACTTCAAGGATCCCAGGGCGCTCTTTCTGGTCCAGACCTTCCCCATGGAGAACAAGGACGTGCTGTACGTCGCCAACGCCCCCGCCGCGCAGCTGCAGAAATTCCTGAACCTGCTGGTGTCGACGATCTACCCGATCCAGGGTGCAGTGACACTGACAAAATGATTCGCGGCCGGGCTCTGATCGGCGGCGCGCAAACCACCCTCAGCGTTGGCGGCGCGAGCCGGACCGTGCGTCGTACTTCAGTGTTCGGCCCCGCCTATCTCTGCGGGCGCGTCTTCGGCGCACCCGCGCGCCCCGGCCGCCTGGCGGCCGGTTTGCCGGCGAGCTTCCCTGCAGCCACCGCCACCGATCGCCGCGCCCAGCTGACGAGCTGTGCCGCATCCTCCAGCACATCCGCAGGAGCCTCGTAGTAGCTCATGCTGAGCTCGGGCCGATCGGCGTAGGGCCGGAACGCACTCATGCCGCGGGCGGTGTAATCCGCGCGGTTGTCGTCGTTGACGCGCAGATACAGCGTGTCGTTGTCGATGAGGCCGAAGAAAAGCTCCTCGCAATAGAGCCCCACGCCGCCGAACATGCGCCGTGCGCTCAACCCCGCGAGGCCCGCGAGCTGCTCGAGCACGTAGGCGAGATAGTCGCTGCTGACCGGCAAGAGCCCCCCTGATGGCAAGCCGGCGGACAGGCCTCGCCCGTCCGTGAATCCTCAGGGCCGGCCCTTAGGTCCCCGCTGCTCCTCAGTCCTCGCTGATGTTCCTGAAATCTACGCCGAGCGAGCGGAGCTTGCGGTACAGGTGGGTGCGCTCCATGCCGACGCGCTTGGCGAGCTGCCCCACCTTGCCGTTGCACAGCAGCAGCTGCTGCTGCAGATAGGCCCGCTCGAACTGCTCGCGCGCCTCGCGCAGCGGCAGCGCCAGAAGATCCTGCTTCACCAGCGGCTCATCGGCAGGCGCCTGCACCGCGAGCTCGCGCTCGATCTCATCGAGCCGGATCTCCTCGGGTCCGCCGTGCATCAGCAGCCGATGCACCAGGTGGCGGAGCTCGCGCACGTTGTCGGGCCACGGATAGTTGCGCAGCCGGTTCTGCGCCGCGACCGAGAAGCGCCGGAACGGCAGCCCCTCGGCGTCGACCAGCCGATCGACCTGATGCCGCAGCAGCTCCGGCACGTCCTCGGCGTACTCGCGCAGCGGCGGCACACGCATGATCAGCGCGTTGAGGTGCGCGAGCAGGTCGCGCCGCAGACTCTCGCTCCCGGCGCGCTGCTCGACGCCGGGCTGCGCCGAGGCGAGGAGCCGCGCGCGCAGGCCGAGGGGCTCGCGGCCCCCGAGACGCGTGAACTGCCCGGCCTCGAACACCCCGACGAGCAGCCGCTGTGTGGCCGGAGGCAGGTCCTCGAGCTCGTGAATGAAGAGCGTCCCGCCGCCCGCTTCCTCGAGCACCCCCGTCACCTTCTCGCCGCCCGCCTCCTCGCGCCCGAAGAGGCGGCTCTCGGCGTCGGCCTCGCGCAGGCTCGAGGCGATCAGGGACACGAACGGGGCGCCGGCGCGCGGGCCCTGCTCGTGGATGTAGCGCGCAAAAGCCTCGCGCCCGGCTCCGGGCTCCCCCACCAGCAGCACGGGGGAAGCGTTGGCCGCCATTTGCTGCAGCTCTGCCCGCAGCTGCTGCATGAGGCGGCTCTTGCCGATCGGCACCGCGTGCGGCGAGCCGAGGAGCCTCCCCGACTGGCGGTGGCGCCGGCCGGCATCGAGGGCGCGCTCCACGGTTCGCAGCAGCTTCGCGAGCGACAGCGGCTTCTCCACGAAGTCGAAGGCGCCGAGCCTGGTGGCCTCCACCGCGGTCTCGACCGTGCTGTGGCCGGACATCATCACCACCGGGCAGCCGTCGGTGGCGGCCGTCGACCATTCGCGCAGCAGCGTGATCCCGTCCACGTCCGGCATCCAGATATCGAGCAGCACCAGATCCGGGATCTGCCGGGCGCGCGAGGCGCGCGCCTGCGCCGCGTTGGCGGCGACGTCAACCTCGTAGCCCTCTTCGGAGAGGATCTCCTTCAGCAGGCCGCGAATATCCGCCTCGTCGTCGACCACCAGAATGTGTGGACTGCTCACGCTCTTTCCCTCCGCAACTGATCCCGCCGCTCGCGCGCGCCTCCCGCGGCCGTGCGGGTGCTGTCCTTCACCGGCAGCACGACGCGCACGCGTGCCCCGCCCTCGGGCCGATTGTCTGCGTCGATTCTCCCACCGTGCTCCTCGATGATCTTCTTCACGATGGCGAGTCCGAGTCCGGTTCCCTTCGGCTTGGTGGTGACGTAGGGGTCGAACACCTTGCCGAGGAGCTCACGCTGGAACCCAGGGCCATTGTCACATACGGTGAGCACGGCGTACTCGGCATCGGTGCCGGCCTCGAGGCGGGTGGCGATCTCGAGCTTGGGTGCGGCCACCCCGTCGAGCGCTTCCAGCGCGTTGGTCAGGAGGTTATTGAGGACCTGACGCACCCGGAGCCGGTCGCCCTCGATGCCCTCGAGCCGCTCATCGAGATCGAGCCCGATGCGCGCGCGCGGATCCTGCGAGCGGTAGAGGTCGGCGACCTCCGTGACGAGCTGGTTCAGGCTGAAGCGCGTGACCTGCATCTCCGGCGCACGCGCGTACTCGCTGAAGGCGTTCACCATCTGCTGCATGCTCTCGACCTGCTGCACGATGGTTCGGGTGCCGCGCTCGAGGATTTCGGCGTCGCGGGCGTTCATGCCGCTGAGGAGGCGCCGCCGCAGCCGCTCGGCCGAGAGCTGGATGGGCGTCAGCGGGTTCTTGATCTCGTGCGCGAGGCGGCGCGCCACCTCGCCCCAGGCGGCGTCGCGCTGCGCCTGCAGCAGAGCCGTGATGTCGTCGAACACGATGACGAAGCCCATGCCGGAATCCTCGCCCGGGAGCGGCGTGCAGGCGCACATGAGCGTGCGCCGCCCGGCGGCGCCGTCGAGGTCGAGCTGCTCGCGCCATTCCTGGCGCCCCGCGGCGAAGCGCACGGCGAGCGCGGCGACGAACTGCCCGAGCCGCTCGTTGCCCGAGGCGAGCTGCGGGAGCGAGCGCCCGCCGGCGGCCGAGAGGTCGGCGCCGAGGATCGCGCCCGCGGCCTCGTTCGCGGTGCGCAGCGTCATGTTGCGATCGATGGCGAGCACCCCCGTCGAGAGCCGCGCCAGGATGATGGCGAGCCGCTCACGCTCGCGCTCGACCGCCTGCTGACTCTGGGTCGCCTCGGCGCGCGCGCGCCGCAGCCGCTTGGTCATGTCGTTGAAGGAGTGCACCAGAAATCCCATCTCATCGCGCGAGGGCAGCGGCAGGCGGGTGCCGAAATCGCCCTTGCCGACCGCGCGGGTGCCCTCGATGAGGTCCTGGACGGGGCGCACCAGGCGCTGCGCGGAGAAGATCGCGCCGTAGATGGCCGCGAGCATCGCGAGCAGCAGCACGAGCGTGAGCGTGAGGCTGAAGCTGTTCTTGAGCGGCTCGCGCCACGCAGCGAGATCCCCGTACTGGTGGTAGGCGTTCTGTACCGCGTCCGTGAGCGCCCCGAGCTGCGGCGGCACCGGGTAGATCGCCACCACGAAGCGCGCGTCGTGTCCCGCGCCCGGATCGGCGAGCGCCGCGGCGGCGCGGATGAGGTAGCGACCGCCCGAGCGCGGCTCGAGGCTGACGTACGGCCGCCGCTCTCCGACCTGGCGCACGAGGTCGGGAGAGGGCTGCGAGGGCAGGCTCTCGAGCGGGCTCTCGAGGCTCGCGGCGAGGATCTGCCCGTGCGCTCCGAAGAGCGCGATCTCGATCGCCTGGCTCGCGCGCCGCTCGGCATCGAGCCTCGCCTGCATCTCGGCGGGCGGGGCTCCCGAGAGCCCTTCCGCGAGCGCTACGGTCCGCGCGGAGTGCTCCCGCATGCGCAGCTCGAGCGCGGCGCGCGAGAGTCCCAGCGCATCGTTCAGCGCCTCCTTGACCTCGACCCTGAACCAGCTGTCGATGCCGCGGTTGATGAATTCCAGCGACGACAGGTACACGATGAGGAGCGGCGCGATGACGAGCGACCCGAAGATGCCCACCGTGCGCGCGGTGAGGCGCGAGCCCGGAACGTGCCTGCGATAGTCGCGCACGAGCCGATAGAGCTTGCGCGCGAGCAGTACGCTGAGCGCGATGACGCCGCAGGCGTCGACCGCAAGGATCCACAGCCGCAGGCGGTCGAACGCCGCGGAGTTCTGCATGCTCTCGGCGAGCAGCACGAACGCCCCGAGCCCGATCGCGCTCCACAGCAGCACCTGCGCGATGGCCTGCCACCGCACGCGCGGCCGACGCCCATTCACACCGGCAGAACCCATGAGTACCACTCGCTCACGCGGACCCAGTCGTTGGTCCAGAACAGGATCGCGCGGAGCGACGCCGGGAGGTGCCCCCGGCGGACGGCCGCGCGTACGCTGATAGTGTAGTTGCCGTTGTCGAGCTGGGGTTCCACAACGATCGGCCAGGCCTCGACCTTGCCGAGGTAGGCGAGCGCCTCATCGAGCGTGGCGAAGCTCTCCTGGTCGCCGCTGCGCGCGTCGCGCACCACGAAGCGCTGGCTCACCGCGTGATAGCTCAGCTCGCGGCGCAGCGTGACGGCGACGATGCCTGCGCTGAACCAGAATCGCCGCTCGCGATCGACTCGCGCATCGAGGTCGAAGGTGAGCGTCTGCCCGTCGCGGAGCGCGCTGCGGATGGCCGGGCCGTTCGGGTACTCGATGCGCGCGTGCAGCAGAAACACCCCCTTGTCGATGTTCACGTAGGCGGCCCGGACCTCGAGAACCCCGTCGAGCGCGTCGGCATAGCCGAGGCTCCAGCTCGCCGAGGCGATCGCGCAGGCCGTCGCGAGCCACCCGCCCCGGGTCAAACCCTCCCTTGTTGGATCGCCGCGCAGCATGGATGCAACGACCGTCCTGCGATGGACCTGCGACCGGCGTGTGGCGCTCAGATTCCGGCCGTTGTCTTTTCGAGACAAGCATAATAGAAGCCGTCCGTCCCCGCCTCTGCTCCCGGCAGGAGCTGCGCTCCGGCGCCGCGATCGACCGCGCCTGGCGCGAGCTCGCCCCCGGCCGGCATGCGCGCGAGCGCGAGTTGCGGCTCCGCGGCCAGCAGCCGTGCGATCACCTCTTCGTTCTCCTCGGGGAGCACCGAGCAGGTCGCGTAGAGGAGCCGGCCCCCGGGGGTCAGCATGCCGGCGGCAGCCCTGAGGATGGCGAGCTGCAGGGCGGCGAGCGCCGGGATGTCCTCGGCGCGGCGCAGGAGCTTGATGTCGGGATGACGGCGGATCACCCCGCTCGAGGAGCAGGGCGCATCGACCAGAATCCGCTCGAACGGCCGCCCGTCCCAGAAGGCGCCAGTGTCGCGGACATCCGCCACCACCACGTGCGCGCTACGCCTCAGGCGGTTCAAGTTCTCGCGGATGAGCGCGGCCCGCCCGGCGTCGATGTCCACGGCGACGACCTCGACCCTTTCGCCTGCTTTCTCGAGCACGTGAGCCGTTTTGCCCCCGGGCGCCGCGCACGCATCGAGCACACGCATGCCGGGGCGCGCGTCGAGGAGGGGCGCAGCGAGCTGCGCGCCGGCATCCTGTACCGAGACCAGGCCCTCGCCGAAGCCCGGCAGCCGGCTGACGGCCACCGGGTGAGCGAGCGTGACGGCCGCGGGCGCCCATGGCACCTCGTGCGCATCAATGGAGGCGCGGGAGAGCTCGATCAGATAGGCCGTCCGGTCGGTCCTCGAGAGGTCGAGCCGCAGCGTCATGGGCGGATGGCCGTTGTTGGCGGCGAGTATCGCGGGACAGGCCTGCGGCCACGCGGCCGCGATCCGCTCGACGATCCATGCGGGGTGCGCGGTGCGCGGCGGCAGCTCCGTGTCCACCCGCCCCAGCAGAGCGCCGCGCTCGGCGACGAACCTGCGCAGCACCGCATTGGCGAGACCCGTGGCACGCTCGGCGCCGAGGAGCCGCGCGGCGTCGACCGCCGCGTGAACGGTCGCCTCGGGGCTGTTGCGCGAATACTCGATCTGGTGGGCCGCGACCGTGAGAAGGGAGCGGACCGTGCCCGTAACGCCTGCGGGGTGTTTCAGCAACAGATCGAGAGCGGGCGCGAGACGCAGGTACCAGCGGATCGTGCCGAGCGCGATCGCGCGAACCGCCGCACGGTGAGCGTCGCCCTCGTGTGCAGCGAGCGCGGTTTCCGCGGATCGGCCGCTCGAGACCACCTCATCGACCGCCCGGGCGGCCGCAGCCAGTGCCGGGGCGCCCGGCGCCCACGGCGTCCTGACCGGGGGGGATTTTTCGGGGGGGTTGACCGGCGTCCCCGCGAAATCGTGCGTCTTGCTAGCCAAGGCGCCGCCCCAGGAGGCTCGTGCTGTGGGCATAGTCCCGGGCGCTCACGCGCCGCCGGCCCGGCCTCTGCACCTCGAGCACCCGGAGTCGCCCCTCGCCGCACTGTACGAGCACGAAATCATCCAATACGGCGATGATCGCGCCTGGTTCGTCTCTTTTAGACTCCAGTTGAAGCACGTTAGAGGAATGATGCAGTGCCTCGTGTGGATCCTCGGCATGCCCGTCGAGGATGCGAAGGGGCTCCCCGTCGAGGACGGTTTCGGCCACCGGCCAGGGATTGAACGCCCGGATCTGGCGTTCGATGTCGGGCGCACCACGCCGCCAGTCGACCCTGGCCTCGGCCTTCATGACCTTGGCGGCATGAGTGACCCCTCCCGCTGGCTGGGGGGTAGCCTTCAGCGTCCCGGCCTCGAGTCCCTCGAGCGCCTCGAGGAGCGCTGCGGCGCCGAGTCTCGAGAGCTCAGCCCCAAGCGACCCCGCGGTGTGGCTCCGGGAGACGGCCAGGCGGCGCTGGAGCAGCACGGGGCCGGTGTCGAGACCTGCGTCCATCTGCATGATCGAGACGCCGGTTTCGGTATCCCCTGCAAGGATCGCCCGCTCGATGGGGGCGGCGCCGCGCCAGCGCGGCAGGATCGACGCGTGAATGTTGACGCACCCGAGCCGTGGGAGCGCCAGCACCTCTCGCGGAAGGATGAGGCCGTAGGCCACAACGACGAGAGCTTCCGGATCCCAGGCTTCAAGCGGCGCACGGGCTTCCTCGCTCGCGAGCGTCTCGGGCTGGACGACCGGCAGGCCGTGGGCGAGCGCGGCACGCTTTACGGGACCCGGCTCGATCCTGCGGCCGCGACCGCTCGGCCGATCGGGCTGCGTCAGCACCCCGATGACGCGATGCCGCTCGAGCAGCGCCTCGAGGGCGGGCAGCGCGAATTCCGGCGTGCCGGCAAAGGCGACGCGCAACGTCAGTACGCGCGGCGCGCGCCGGCGGGGCCCGCGCCCGTCGCAGTCGCGCCCGTGGCGCGCTCCTTGCGCTCCTTCTCGAGCTTCTTGCGAATGCGCTCGCGCTTGAGGTCCGACAGGTAGTCGACGAAGAGCTTGCCCTCGAGATGATCCATCTCGTGCTGGACGCACACCGCGAGGATGTCCTCGAAGTCGCGCTCGAAGAGGTTGCCGTCGCGGTCCTGGGCGCGCAGCCGGATCTTCGCCGCGCGCTTGACCTCGTCGAAGATCCCCGGCACCGACAGGCACCCCTCCTCGGTGCTCGCTTCGCCCTCGCGCGTGAGGATCTGCGGGTTGATGATCGTGAGGGGCTGATTGCGCTCCGGGGAGATGTCGATGACGATGAGGCGCTGGTGCACGTCGACCTGGGTGGCCGCGAGCCCGATGCCGGGCGCGCCGTACATGGTCTCGAACATGTCGTCGATCAGCGTGCCGAGGGCGGCATCGAAGCGCGTCACCGCCTGCGCGCGCGTGCGCAGCCGGGGGTCGGGGTACTCCAGGATGGTTCTGAGGGCCATGGGTCGCGCGTGCACTATGGGGGCGGCGGCGCCCGTGATCCAGCGCACAAACTTGACATTAAATCGTATGCCGGCCGGGTGCCATGCCAGTATAACTACTAAAATCTCGGCCGCAGGTGCTCAGGTCCGCCCGCGCAATGAGGAGTGGAGGATGGTCTCGAATCAAGTACTTGTAGCTCGCCTCGCGGTGGGCTTGCTGACCCTCGGCTTCGCGCTCTCCGGCTGCTCGCATTTCCGGTCACACCAGCCGGCGAGCACGGAGTCCGCAGCCCCCGCCACGGTCTCCGGGAGCCCGGCGAGTGGCGCTCCGGCAGAGCCCGAGGTGACGGCGACCGAGGCGGCCGCCAACGCCGCGGGCACTCGCACGGTGGTCGAGCCGGCCCCGGCCCCCGACACGAGCCTGCTCAAGCCCGGCGCGCCGATGCACTACACGGTCAAGCGCGGCGACACGCTCTGGGGCATCGCCACGATGTACCTGAAGGACCCGTGGCTCTGGCCCGAAGTGTGGATCATCAATCCACAGATCCCGAATCCTCACCTTATCTATCCCGGCGACACGCTGGCGCTCGCCTTCGGCGCCGACGGCCGGCCGCAGATCAGGGTCGAGCAGGCCGGAGCTGCGCGTCTCGAGCCGCGCCTGCGCAGCACTGCGCTCGATAACGCGATTCCGACCATTCCCTACTCGGTGATCGCCGCGTTCCTCTCGCGGCCGAGCGTCATGAGCAGCGAGCAGATCAGCCATGCCCCGTACGTGCTCGCCTTCCGCGACCGCCACGAGGTCGCCGGCTCGGGGAACGAGGTCTACGTGCGCAACCTCTCGGCCGGGGAGAACGCCCGTTTCGCGGTCGTGCACGTGGCGACTCCGCTGCGCGATCCGGATGACGGCAAGGTGGTCGGCTACGAGGGGATCTACACCGCCACCGCGCTGGTGCAGCGCCCCGGGGATCCCGCCAAGGCGCTGCTGATCGATCCGGCGCGCGAGACGCTGCGCGGGGACCGGCTGCTGTCGACCGACGCCAGCGAGACCCCGATCAACTTCGCGCTCCATGCCCCGGCGGCCCCGGTGCACGGCCGCATCATCGACGTGGTCGGCGGCATCGAGCTGGTCGGCCAGTACCAGGTCGTGGTCATCAACCGCGGCAAGCGCCACGGGCTCGAGGCCGGCAACGTGCTCGCCGTCGATCAGGCGGGAGACGTGGTGCACGATCTGTACCGCGGCGGCCGCAACATCGGCTCGACGATCGGCACGGCCTTCGCCCCGAAGGTGAGACTGCCCGACGAGCGCAGCGGGACGCTCCTGGTGTTCAAGGTGTTCGATCGGCTCAGCTACGGGCTGATCGTCGGCGCCTCAAACACCATCCACGTCGCCGACGTAGTCCGCAACCCTTGAGCGTTCCTTTATCCTCGCGCGCATGGACGAGATCCGTGCGCGCGCCCTCATCGCGCGGCTCCCCGGGCTCACCGCCGAGCAGCTGCGCCCGCTGATCGCGGCGGCCGGCGGCGAGCCGGCCGCCATCCTCACCCGGCGCGCACTGGATGCGCCTGATCTGCCTCCCGCCGCGCGCGCCTTCCTCGCCTCGCCCGATGAGACAGCGCTCGATGCGGATCTCGCCTGGGTTCGGGTAAGCGGCGCGCGGATCGTCCTCTGCACCGACCCGGAGTATCCGCCGCTCCTCGCGGAGAGCTCCGGCGCGCCCGCCTCGCTCTACGTGCTGGGCTCCGTCCCGGCGCTCGCCTCGCCGCAGCTGGCCATGGTCGGCTCGCGAAGTCCGACAGAAGCCGGCCGCGCCACGGCGCGGGACTTCGCCGCGTACTTCGCCAGGTGCGGACTTACCGTAACCAGCGGGCTCGCCCTCGGCATCGATGCGGCGAGCCACGAAGGAGCGCTCGCCGCAGGCGGCCTCACGGTGGCGGTCTTCGGTACCGGCCTCGATCGCGTCTATCCGGCCGAGCACGCGCCGCTCGCCGCGCGCATCCGCGAGCACGGCGCGCTGGTGTCGGAATTCCCGCCGCGCAGCGCGCCGCTCGCCCAGCACTTCCCGCGCCGCAACCGCATCATCAGCGGCCTCTCGCTCGGCACGCTCATTGTCGAGGCCGCGCGCAAGAGCGGCTCGCTCATCACCGCACGCCTGGCGGTCGAGCAGGGCCGCGAGGTGTTCGCGATCCCCGGCTCCATCCACAGTCCGGTCTCCCGAGGCTGTCACCAACTCATCCGCGAGGGCGCCAAGCTCGTCGAGGAGGCCGCCGACGTGTTGACGGAGCTGCGGATTTCGCTTCCCAAAGAGACACTTACGGCGCAGCGCAGCTTGCCGCTCGGGGACGGCGAATTGGACAAGGAGTATGAAATGCTGTTAGATGCCCTCGGCTTTGAGCCTGCGACCATCGATGTTCTCGTCGCACGCACGCGCTTAGGCGTCGAATCAGTTGCCTCGATGCTGCTGATACTCGAGCTCAAGGGGCGTGTGGCGGCTCTCCCGGGCGGCCGTTACGGCCGAATACCTTGAGTATCATGACGACTGGCAGCGTTCTGGACATTCTGATCTACGTCTTCGACCGCTATATGCTCGAGGAGACCTCGACCGTGCCGCACCGCGAGCACCTGGCTCGCGACCTCGAGCAGGCCGGCTTCGGCCGCGCCAACGTCGAGCGGGCGCTCGACTGGCTCACCGATCTCGCCTTCGGGCAGGAGCGCGCCCGGCCCGAGGATGCGCGCGGGCCCGGCAGCGAAGGCGCGCTGCGCATCTTCACCGACAGCGAGCTCGCGCGGCTCTCGAGCGAGTGCCGGGGACTGCTGCTGCGGCTCGAGCGCGCGCGTGTGATCACAGCGCAACAGCGCGAGCTCGTGATCGAGCGGCTGCTCGCGCTCGAGGCCGACGAGTCCGACACCGAGCAGCTGAAATGGGTGGTGGTCATGGTGCTCTCGAGCGAGCCGGAAGGAGAGCTGGCGGTGGAGCGGCTCGGCGGGCTGATCGCGGAGCTGCGCAGCCATGCTCCGCATTGAGAGCGTCGCGCCTGTGATGCCTCACCCTCAGCTCCGCGGCTCGTCCGCGGTTTTTCGTTTATAAGGCTCGGGCATTCTTCTCAACGTCATGGCAGACAACCTGGTCATAGTCGAGTCGCCCGCCAAGGCCAAGACCATCAAGAAATATCTGGGCCGCGACTTCGAGGTGCTCGCCTCCTACGGGCACGTCCGCGATCTCGTGCCCAAGGAGGGCGCGGTCGACCCGGACAAGGGCTTCGCGATGAAGTACCAGGTGCTCGACAAGAACGAGCGCCACGTCGAGAGCATCGCGAAAAATCTGCGCAAGGCGAAAGCGCTTTATCTGGCCACGGACCCCGATCGCGAAGGGGAGGCCATCGCCTGGCACCTGAAGGAGATCCTGGCCGAGCGCGGCGACCTCGACGGCAAGGACGTGCACCGCGTGGTGTTCTACGAGATCACGCGCAACGCCATCCGCGAGGCGGTCGGCCAGCCGCGCGGCCTGTCGCTCGAGCTCGTGAACGCGCAGCAGGCGCGCCGCGCGCTGGACTACCTGGTCGGCTTCAATCTCTCGCCGCTGCTGTGGAAGAAAGTGCGACGCGGCCTGTCCGCGGGCCGGGTACAGAGCCCGGCGCTGCGCATGATCTGCGAGCGCGAGGAGGAGATCGCCGCGTTCGTGGCGCGGGAGTACTGGACCCTCGAGGGTGAGGGCTCGCACAGCTCGCAGAGCTTCCCGCTCAAGCTGATCGAGTATCGCGGCCAGAAGGTCGAGCAGTTCAGCTTCACGAGCGAGGGTGAGGCGCGCGAGGTCGAGCGGACGCTGCGCGCAGCGGCCGGCGCGGGGAGCGACGGGAGCGGTGAGCTGCGGGTCATTGCGATCGACCGCAAGCAGCGCCGGCGCAACCCGGCCCCGCCCTTCACCACCTCGACGCTCCAGCAGGAGGCGGCCCGCAAGCTCGGCTTCAACGCCCGCCGCACCATGCGTCTCGCGCAGCAGCTCTACGAGGGACAGGACATCGGCGAGGGGAGCGTCGGTCTCATCACCTACATGCGCACCGACTCGGTGTCGCTCGCGGCGGAAGCGGTGCACGAGATCCGCGAGGTGGCCGCGCGGCTCTACGGCGCGGCCGAGGTCGCCGAGGAACCGCGCGTCTACAAGACCAAGTCGAAGAATGCACAGGAGGCCCACGAGGCCATCCGCCCGACCTCCGCCGCCATCACGCCCGCCGACGTCGAGGGCAAGATCGAGGAGGACCTGTACCGCCTCTATTCGCTCATCTGGAAGCGCGCGGTCGCCTCGCAGATGAGTCACGCGCTGTTCGACACGGTCGCCGTGGACGCGCTCGCCGGACCCGATGGGGAGCAGCGACATCTGCTGCGCGCCAACGGCTCGACGCTCGTGAAGCCGGGCTACATCGCGGTGTACCAGGAAGGCACCGACGACATGAAGGCCGACGATGCCGATCACGTGCTGCCGCCGATGGAGGTCGGCGATGGAGTGCGCCTCACCGCCCTCGCCGCCGAGCAGCACTTCACCGAGCCGCCGCCGCGCTATACGGAGGCCTCGCTCGTCAAGGCGCTCGAGGAGCACGGCATCGGCCGGCCCTCGACCTACGCGTCCATCATCTCGACGCTGCAGGACCGCGAGTACGTCGAGATGGACAGCAAGCGCTTCGTGCCGACCGACATCGGCAAGATCGTCCATCGCTTCCTCACCCAACACTTCCATCGCTACGTCGAGTACGGCTTCACGGCCGCCATGGAGGACGAGCTGGATGCGGTGTCGCGCGGCGAGGAGGAGTGGACCACGCCGCTCGACAAGTTCTGGAAGCCCTTCATCCAACAGGTGGAGAAGATCGAGCGGACCGTCACGCGCGAGCAGGTGGCGCAGGCGCGCGAGCTCGGCAAGGACCCCGCCACCGGCAAGCCCGTCGCCGTGCGCATGGGCCGCTTCGGACCGTTCGTACAGATCGGCACCAAGGACGACGAGGAGAAGCCGCGCTTCGCGGGGCTGCGTCCCGGACAGAAGATGGATTCGATCACGCTCGCCGACGCGATGGAGCTGTTCAAGCTGCCGCGTACGCTCGGCGAGACCCCGGAAGGCGAGACCATCGTCGCCAACGTCGGCCGCTTCGGCCCGTACGTGAAGTACGGGAGCAAGTACGCCTCGCTGAAGGAGGACGATCCGTACACGGTGACGCTCGAGCGGGCGCTCGAGGTCATCCGCCTCAAGAAGGAGGCCGACGCCAACCGCATCATCCAGGACTTCGCGGAGGCAGGGATCCAGGTATTGAACGGCCGCTACGGTCCGTACATCACGGATAAGAAGAAGAACGCCAAGATCCCGAAGGACCGCGACCCGAAGATGCTGACGCTCGAGGAGTGCCGCGCGCTGCTCGCGGCGGCGCCGGAGCGCGGCTCGAGGTTCGGTCGCTTCGGCAGGGGCAAGCGCCCTGCCGGCGCGCCCGCGGGTGCCGAGGGCGCCTCCGCAGCCGCGAAGTCCCGCAAGGGCGCGGCGGCCGCACCAGCCGCGAAGGCCGAAGCCGAGCGGGCTCACGCGGACCCGCACGCAAAACCGAAGCCCCCGGCCCACGCGGGCCGCAAGCGCGCCGCGGCGAAAGCACCCGTAAGAAAGAGCGCACCGAGAAAGGCGCGCGCGAAAACGGCGGGCGCCGCGCCCGCTCGGGTGCGCGGACTGAAGTAGCCCTCGAACTAAGCTCCCGCGGCGAGGAACTCGTCGATCGCCGCGAGACACTCCGGCTCATCGAGGAGCGGGGTGTGACCGCGGTTGGCCGCGGTGAGCGTCCGGAGGTCCGGCTTCTCGCGCTTCATGCGCTCGAGGGTCGAGACGCTCAGGATGTCGGAGGTGGCGCCGCGGATGGCGAGGATCGGTGCCCCGAGGCTCTTCCACAGCGGCCACAGATCCGGCGCCACGGCCTTCCAGTCCTTCAGCGGCTCGCTGATCAGAGGATCGGCGTCGACCTCGAGGAGCCCCGCGGCGTTGGCGCGGTAGCTCAGGCGCACGATCTCTTCCCAGCGGGAGTCGGGGAGCCCCGGCCACGCCGCGCCGTAGAGGGCGCGCACCTGCGCGGTGGCCTCCGCCCAGCTCTTCACGGGTGCCGTCTTGCCCGCATAGCCGCGGATCCGCGCAAGGCCCGCAGGGTCGACCTCGGGGCCCACGTCGTTGAGCACGATGCGCGCCACGAGCGGCGGCTCCGTGGCCGCGAGCACCATCGCCATGAGCCCGCCCATGGAGGTGCCGACGATCGAGACGCTCGTGACGCCGAGCCCCGCGAGCAGCGCCCCAACATCCTGCAGGTACACCGGAATCGTGTAGTTGTTGAAGTTCCGGTCGCGGTCCGAGAAGCCCCGGCCACGGATATCCGGCGCGATGACCCGGTAGCGCGCCGCCAGGTGCGTCGCCAGGTCGCCGAAATCGCGGCTGTTGCGCATCAGGCCGTGCAGGCAGAGCACCACCGGCGCGTCCGCCGCGGGACCCGAGTACACCCGGCTGAAGAGCCGGAGGCCATCGTGGCTGTCGTACCAGTACTCGGCCACCGCGCTGCACCCCTTCTCGCTCCCGCCGTGCCCGGCGCGGCGCTGGTGTACATTCCAGCAGTCGGCTGTTTCGCGCGCAATGAAATATCGCCACGGCTTCCACGCCGGCAACTTCGCGGATGTGCACAAGCACGTGACGCAGCTCGCGCTGCTCGCGGCGCTCGAGCGCAAGGACAAGGGCTTCCTGTACCTCGACACTCACGCCGGCCGCGGCAGCTACGACCTTTCGAGCCCCTCGCCCGAGGCCGCCGCCGGCATCGGGCGCTTCGTGGCCGCGGAGCACACGGCGCCTGAGCTGCGCGAGTACGCCTCGCTCCTCGCACGCTTCCGCGCCCGACCCGGGCGCCGGCATTTCTATCCGGGATCGCCCCTCATCGCCGCGCTCGAGCTGCGGCCGCAGGATCGCGCCGTGCTCATCGAGCTCGCTGCGGCCGAGGCGCAGCCGCTCAAGGCGTCGGTTGAAGCGCTCTGCGCGCACGTGGACGCGGACCTCGCGCCGACGGACTTGAGTTCCGGACACTCTGGCGCTCGCCGCGTGCACATCGAGCGCGGCGACGGCTTCGGGCGAATGCGCGCCTTCCTGCCGCCTCCCGAGCGCCGTGCGCTCATCTTCATCGACCCGCCCTACGAGGAGACGCGCGACGACTTCGGACGCGTGAGCCTGGCCCTTGCGGAAGGCCTGCGGCGCTTCCCCACCGGAGTCTTCGCGGCCTGGTATCCGATCAAGGAGGAGCGCAGCACCGCCGCCTGGCTCGCGCACCTGTCGCGTGCTCTCCCGGCGCCGGCGCTCGTGAGCGAGCTGTGGCTGTACCCGCGCGACTCGCGCGTTGGGCTCAACGGCTCGGGCCTCCTCATCGCGAACCCGCCCTATCTCACGCTCGAGCGCACGCAGGTGTGGCTCCCGGAGCTGCAGCGCTGCCTCGCGGCGGGCCCGGCCGGGGGCACGAGCGTGCGGGTGTGTCAGAATCCGCCCA